>VFQQ010000040.1_pt1 | contig 353336 bp, 290 predicted proteins | sample 3512341 | NCBI WGS metagenome assembly VFQQ01 (sample SAMN10412373, study PRJNA504923) | tailings metagenome | isolation source: Relicate 2 Philex TSF1 revegetated site | place: Philippines: Tuba, Benguet | collected 2017-08-29
CAGGATCGGCAAGAGCTGGTCGATCAAGGTCGGCAAGTTCAAGACCGAAACCATCGGCATGGCCTCGATGCAGAACGTGGGCCTCGGCAAGATGGTCAATGTCGGCGGGGCCTACAGCCTCAACGTGGGTCTGATGATGAACACCATCGTCGGCATAAACCGCTTCGACAAGACGATGAAGTCGCACAGCGTGTCGGCAGGCAAGGTGTTCGCGGTCAGCGCCGGCGGCGCCTCCAGCCTGCTGATGGACGAGGAGAAGATCGTGCTGCAGGTCGGCGACAGCCGCATCCAGCTGCTGAAGGACGGCACCATCACGATCAGCGGCGAGAGCATCGAGGCGCGCGCCAATGGCGAGATCCTGATCGAAGCCAAGACCATCGAGCACAACCCATGAGCCGCGCGCACGATGAGGACGCAAAGTCTGCGGCCCTGCCAGTGGAGCTTGAGACCCCAGCACCGACCCCGGCGCTGGCGGCGAAGTCCCCCGCGACGGGTCCCACAGGCGTGGTCATCGGCTTCATCTCGCACATCAACGACCAGGGCCTGCCCTGTGTGGCGATTCCCGGCAGTGCCGCCGAGGCCCTGCCCGCGCGCAGCCTGTGCGCCATCGGCACCGAACACCGGGGACAGCAGTGTGCCCTGTTGTTCGAGAACGGCGACCCGCGTGCTCCGCTGGTCCTCGGCTTGCTGCAGCACCCGGTGCTCAGCCTGCAGGGCGACATCGAGCAGGCGCGGCACACCGCAGATGGCGAGCTGCACCTGCACGCGCGTCATGCCATCGAACTGCACTGCGGCGAGGCCAGCTTCCGCATGAGCGCCGACGGCCGCATCGAGCTGCGCGGCAGCACCCTGGTCAGCCACGCCACGGGGCTCAACCGCATCCGCGGCGCCTCGGTCAAACTCAACTAGGAGCCGCCATGGAGATCATCAACGGCAGCCGCTTCGTGCTCGACGCCCACATGGGCACCGACGCCCAGGGCAAGCGCTTCCTCGTGGCCCAGGCCAAAGCGACCTACCGCATTCCCCCCGAGGGCCAGCAGTGCCCGCGCCTGGCCGACCCGCAGCTGCCTTTGCTCAATGCCGATGTGTTCGAGGGCGAGCCCGGCGAGAGCGGGCTGATCTTCGAGGCCGACCACGCCTGGTTCAAACCGCGCTGCGATGTGCTCGTGCATGCGGCGGCACATGCGCCAGGCGACCAGCCAGTCAAGCAGCTCGACGTCGGCTTTCGTGTAGGGAGCTGCCTGCGCACCGCGCGGGTGATGGGCAATCGCCTCTGGCGGCGCGGCCTGCTGGGCCTGCAGCCCTCCGAGCCCGAGCCTTTCGTGTCGATGCCAATCAGCTACAGCCGCGCCTTCGGCGGCACCCGCCTGCACGAGGGCCTGCCCCAGCCCTATGCCGCCAACCCGATCGGCTGCGGCTTCGGCGGCGCGCCCGGCGACACCTCGCTGGTCGATACCCCGGTGCCCAACCTAGAGCAGCCCGGCACGCCCATCGACAACCCGCGCGAGCGCTATCGTCCGATCAGCTTCGGCCCTATCGGCCGCAGCTGGGCGGGCCGCGTCGAGTACGGCGGCACCTACGACCAGCGCTGGATCGACGAGGTGTTCCCCCTGCTGCCCGAGGACTTCGATCCGCGCTTCTTCCAGGCCGCGCCGGTCGAGCAGCAGATCGACTATCCGAAAGGTGGCGAGGAGGTCGCCTTCGTGAACCTGCACCGCAGCCGGCCCCAGCTGCGCTTCGTGCTGCCGCAGCTCAAGCTGTCGATGGTGGTACTCGACCAGCAACGCAAGGTCCACAAGCTCGAACCCGTGGTCGACACGCTGAGCTTCGATCTCGACGCCGAGCTCTTTACCGTGGTCTGGCGTGCCCGCCATCCGCTCAAACGCAGCCTGGCCGAGGTCGATGCGCTGGCCGCCGGCAGCCTGTGCAAACGTTGGTGGCAGGCCCGCGTGCTCGGCACCAACGACTGCGGCTGCGGCGGCAATGAGACCAAGGACGAAGACCAGGCCCCGGTCGGCGAGATCGTGGTCGCATGAGTACGCCGATGAAGCTCGCCGTGCTCGGTGCCGGTGCGGTCACCTCGGTGGGCAACTCGCTGCCGGCGACCGCGGCGGCAATTCGGGCGGGCTTGGACAACTTCCAGGACACCTATTTTCGCGGTCAGCGCGGCGAGCCGCTGCCCGGCGCTGCGATGACCTTGGGCTTGAGTGAGAACGGCGCCCGCGTGGGCGGTGCCACCAAGCTCGGCACCGCGCTCGCGTGGGCAGTACGGGAAGCCATCGAGTCCGCGGGCATCGCCTCACCCCTGCCCGCCAGCGTGCCGCTGCTGTTCCTCGGTGATGACACCCGCCCGGCCCCGCTGGTCGATGCCGCACACCTCTGCCAGAAATCGATCGCACCGCTGTTCGAGTCGCCCGAGCGCCTGCATCTGCAGGCCTTTACCGGCGGTGAGGCCGCGTGCGTCGACGCCCTGCAGGCCGCGCGCGAGTTCCTCGCACAGGGCGCGCCGTATGTCCTGATCGCCGCCTCCGACTCCTGGCTGCGTACCAGTGATATCGCACACGCGCTTGCGCATCAGCGCCTACTCGATACCGAAGTCAGCAGCGGTTTCGTGCCCGGCGAAGCCGCCGCCGCGCTGCTGATCACTCGCGACGTGGAGCGCGCCCCTTTGCAGATCCGCGGCGTTGGCGTCGCCGAGGAGGCCGCCACCCTGCTCTCGGACGAGCCCTGTCACGGCAAGGGCCTGGCGCAGGCCACGCGTCAGGCGCTGAACGAAAGCGGCTGGCAGGCGCATGAGATCCACCTGCGGCTGAGCGATATGGCGGGCGAGAGTTTCTTCGCCGAAGAGCTGTCGAGCGCCTGGGCCCGCGTGCTGCGCGCCTCACAGCCACCCGGCCACGGGCGGATCTTTCCGGCGGCCTCGACCGGCCACGTCGGCTGCGCCTTCGGGCCGCTGATGCTGGCGCTGGCCTGGCAGCTGGCGAAGCGCCAGCGCATGCCCGGGCCCAAGGTGCTGATCCAGCTGTCCTCCTCACACACCCTGCGCGGCGCCATCGCCGCCTACGCCGGAGCCGCCTGATGGCTACGCACGTCTATGCCAACAGCAACGAGATCGCATCGAAATCTGCGCACGGCAGCTCGAAGCACTGCTTTCCGGATGTCTGCCATACCCCTCCCGCCACGGCGTCACCGACACCGATCAAACCCTTTCCGCCCGGCGTACCGATTCCCTACCCCAACAGCTGCCACGCCAGCGACATCACCAACGGCAGCCGCACGGTCTTCATCCTCGGCAAGGAGATCGCGCTGGAGAACCACAGCTACTTCTCAGTCAGCGAGGGCGACGACGCTGCAACGAAAAAGCTGGCCAAGGGAATCATTTCCGGCGCAGTGAAGGGCCGTTGCTTCTTCCAGACCTGGTCGCCCAACGTCAAGGTCGAGGGGCGCGGAGTCGCACGCCATCTGGACTGGGTGAGTCACAACCACCGCAACCCGCCGAACGCGCTGCAGCGGCAGTACATAAGCCAACGCATGACGGGCTCGGACTGCGATAGCGACCGGCGGGCGATCGAGCGCGCGTGTCCTGAGAAGACGCAACAGCAAGCAAACTCTCGCAACGCGCCGAGGCCGCGACGAAGCAGCTTCAGCAAGCTTCTCGGCAACATGGCATCCATTCCCGATAATGCAGCGAAAACGGCGCTCGGCTATCGGCGGCGGCAGGGCGCTTCAAACTCCTGGGTTGACGATTATTGCGATGGACTGTGGATCAAGCCGCAGTCCGGCCAGCAAGCGTTCGAGGATGCGAAGAAGGCATTCGAAGATGTCTTCGACGTGCTCAGCATGAGCAAGACCGATATCGCCAAAGCCGTTCTGGGCGAGCTCGTCGACATGGCCTACGAGCGCCTCGGGCGGTGGTTTCTCGTTCGCAAGCTGGGTGGACTCGCGGCGAGATCTGTCCTGAAGAACATCGTCGGCGCTGCTGCCGGCGCCACCGGTGTTGGTCTGGTGGTCACCGGAGCCATGGCCGCGTGGACCATCACCGACGTCATCAGCACCGCGACCGACATCGCCGAAGCCTTGGGCCCTGAGGGCATGGAGCACCTTCAGGATCTTCTGGATATTGATCGCCTTAAGGAACTCGCCGATCGGAAGATCGCTGAGTATCGCGCCTCTCCCGACAAGTTCATGGCCGACCTGATGACGCTGCAGGCGGCGCGCGACCCTTGCGTTCGCGCGCGCAAATGCATGCTTGTCCCATACAACAGAACCGGGGCCGCCGACGCGGCGAGTACGGGCGAAGGCTGCTGCCCCGGCCAGACCGGTCACCATGTGATCCCGGGAGCGATGTTCAAGAATGGCGAGCCGGACGCGCATCCTTGCTACAAGGGCGCTCAGGGGAGCAAACACAACAGCGCTCCCACCATCTGTCTCGAGGGTGCATCGAACAACCACGGAAGCCACGGCATCGCCCACAGCAGTCTGTCCGCGGGAATGGCCGCCGCGGGATTCAATCGCGGGGACCCGATCAGCTATACACAGGCGCGCGAGCTGGGCATTGCAGCCATTCGTACCGTAGCGCCGCATTGCTCAGCGGCCTGCCTGCGAGCCCAACTTGACGCGTTCTACCAAGGATGCGACCAGGCTCCCCTGTCGGCGCATGCGGGCGATAGCGGCCGGGGAACGCCAGCCGCGGGTGCGAGCACGGGTAACGACAGCGGACGATAGACAGAGATCACTATGACCAAAACCGACACGTTCTCAAAGGTAGTCGCTGGCTTTCCTGTCGCGCAGGTGGCTGTGCGAAGCAATAACGCACTCTGCCTGTTGCTTCGGGAGGACTATACGCAGTGGACGGACTTTCGAGAGGAAGGCACGTCTCCCGAGGAAGAAGCGCTGGAAAAGCGTCTGGTAGGCGTCTTCCTTGACGATCCGGACAATTGGAGCTGGGCTGCGCTGCATGGGTTCGACCTTGCATGCGTGGGTGCTTCGCAGCTGCCTGAAGAAAAAGCCGTCGCCGCCTGCATGAGTGGACTGGTCTACTCGACCGGCAGCGGTGCGAAGCAGATGGAGGCTTCCTTGCCGCGCACGGACCACGCGCTTCGCGGAGGCTTGCTGCGTCTGAAAACGATTGGAGGCCATCTTTACGCCTGCGGCGGCAATCGCAGTCTCGGCATTCGCCTCGGCAATGGCGCCTGGAAATGGCACAGCGAACTGTTTGACCCGCCGCTTCGTGATCGGTACGGATTGCCGCAACCTGCCGGTTTCCGCGACGTCGATGGCTTCTCGCCCTCGGACATCTACCTCGTGGGCGGCGAGGGAGATGTCTGGCACTTTGATGGAATGCGCGCGAAGCAGATCGATTTTCCGAGCAATGTCCCGCTCTTCTCGGTGTGTTGCGGACAGGACGGGCGGGTCTACATCGGCGGACTGCAGGGCCGACTCTTCGTGGGCCGAGACGACGTCTGGAGCGAGATCAAGACCCAGCCGCAGTCACTGCCTCTGGTCCAGATGGCATGGCATGCGGATTCGCTCTGGGCAACGAATGACTCCGGACTCTGGTCGCTGGAGGGGGATCAGTTGCGTGAGGACATCGCGCCGGCAAGCGTCAGACATGCTGCCGGCTCAGTTGCTGCAGCGGATGGTGTGCTGTTGGTTGGTGGTCGCTACGGCGCCGCGTTCCACAAAGAGGGAAGATGGACGAGCCTGTTCAACTACGTCGAAATGATGGAGCGATGCCGAAGCGAGAACAGGCTGACAGACGTTCTGCGCGCCCGCTGGCATGAGTTCAGCCATGAGTGAGACGCAACCTCCGACAAGCGCGCGGGGAGCAGAGGGGTACGCAGGCTTCGACCCGCAGAACCAAGCCCTCTTCGATGCTCACATCGGGCGCGCCACTCTAGCCCATCAGGAGAATCTCCTCGCTGAGGCTCTGGATCACCTCAGCGAAGCAGAGCGTCTGCTCACTGCAGAGCAAGTGAACGATCCCTTCGACTGGTCGGGCTACCTTGATCTTCGGATGTGTGTCCAAGCGAGCAATTCCGATCTGCCAGCCGCTGCGGCGACGGCAGCACGCATGCTTTCCAGTATCGATCCGGAACCTGATGGATACCCGCTTCGACTGCAGGAGATTATCCAGGACAGCTTGGTTGAAGCTGCGCTGATTCGAGCGAGATACCTGGTTGGGGAACCTTCCCGGCAGGACTCGCCCACCGAGCTGGAGAAGCTTCTCGAAAGCGCGATGCGCTGGTGCAGACGACTGGGGCGTGACGGGGACGAGCAAGCGTTCGCTGGAATGCAGGAACGTCACGCGCGTCGCGGCGGCGCATGATCTCATCGCCGACGGAAAATCCCCGATTCCGCGACATACCAAGGTTGCCATACGACCTTAACAAGACGAGTCATGCGCTTGAAACTCTCCCTCGCACCGCGGCCCTGCATCGCGTCCGTTCTCGCCCAACACACTGAAGAACTCGCCTTCACCTGGCAGCGCCGCCAGCGCGCTTGGAGCGCGCCCAACCACCGCGCCGCCCACCTGCACGAAATCGACAGCCAAATCGACGCCCACCTCGACGGCCTGCACATCGCAGGACGTGAGGCACTCGCCCATGCACTCCAGCGCCTCAAGCGCTGGGGTACGGACGAAGAAGCGTTTGCTGCCGCGGCCGTGGTTGGTCTGTGTGCCACCGATGCTGCGGATGAAGCGACGCGTGCGGAACTCGACAGCCTACTGATCACCCACCCCCGCTCGGTTCGTGGGGCCGCGGCCGCCTTGTTCTGGATCGGCGAGGCCCGCGCCCTGCCCCTGCTGCAGCGCTGGTGGACATCGGATCAGCCCGTGCTATGGCGCGCGGCATTTCCCGCCTGCTTGCCGAACCCGCAGGTGCGACGACCGCACCTGATCGACGACGCCCTGCAACGTTCGGATGGTTCGCTTCAGGCACGCGCCCTGCGTGCCATCGGCGAGTGGCGCATCACTGAGCGCGCTGAGCGTCTGCCTGCGTTCGCCAACGGCGATGACCCGCTGCTGCGTGAGGAAGCGATCTACGCGCTGCGTTTGCTCGGCTACGGCGAGCGCCTGCCGCACTGTCCCGCGCCGACTCTGCTGGATCGCCCCAGCCGCAGACGCTGGCTGAGCGCCTTCGCGCTGACCGCACCCGCCGACGACGTGCACGCGGCCTTCGAACTGCTCGTGGCTCACAGCCGCGAGCGCGAAGCGCTGTGGCTTGCGATCTACCGCGATGACACCTGGGCGCTGTCCAAGCTCGATGTCGCCCTCGAAGGCAAGCACGCGACTCTGGCCGCCTTCGGCATCGAGCAGCTCACTGGCCTCGACCTCGAACGCGACCAGCTCTGGCAGCGGCCGGACACGAACCCTGCGCGACCCTTGTCCAAGCGCTCGCCGCCTGACGAAGCCGAGCATGCGGATGAGCGCCCCACGGAGGCGGCGCAGAAACACGAGCCCAAGGCGCATCTCGAAGACCAAGGCTTGCTCGAACCGCACGTCGAGAAGCTTCGCGCGGCTCTGCGCAATCCGTTGCGGCCTGCGGCCGAACCGCACCTCCAGGGCGAGAGCCTGCCGATGCGACTGCACGCAGCCTCGAAGGCAACGCTGCAAGGCGAGGCCGGCGCCCTGCACCGCGTGCGCGAGCCACTGTTCAAGCTGCTCTGAAGCACCCCGACCGCGCCGTCGACACAAGCGGCGGAAGCACGCCCACCAACTCGGGCAAGCGGGCGGCCATGCGGCTGGCTTCCCGCGCGGCGGTCGGAAAGCGGTGCCTCACCCCGGCCGCCCCAGCACCCCGTGCGGTACATGGCCGGTCGCCACATGCTTGCGCGCCGACTCGACGTTGCTGTGGCTGTCGTCGAAGAAAATGTCGGCGCCAAAGGCCTCCAGGAACGGGCCCTTGTCGCGGCCGCCGAGGAACAGGGCCTCGTCAAGACGCACCCCCCAGTGGCGCAGGGTGAGGATGACGCGCTTGTGCGCGGGCGCCGAGCGCGCGGTCACCAGAGCCGTGCGGATCGGCGAGTTCTCCATCGGGAACGCGCTCTGGATGGCGTGAATCGCTGCCAGCACGCCGCGGAAAGGGCCGCCGGACAGCGGTTGCTCGGCCTGGTCGCGCTCGTTGGCGGCAAACGCCGCCAGGCCCTGCTCGGTGCTGATGCGCTCGCTCTCGTCGCCGAAGATCACGGCATCACCATCGAAGGCGATTCGCAGCTGCTCGGAGTCGCGCAGCGAGGCCTTGCTCGGCAGGATGGTGGCGGCCGCCACGCCGGCGTCGAGTGCGCGGGCGACGTCTTCCGCATGCGCCGACAGGAACAGGTGCGCGCCGAAGGGGCGGATGTAGGGGAAGGTCGGCGCGCCGTTGGTAAACGCCGCACGCACGATCTCCAGGCCATAGCGCTCGATCGAGTTGAAGATGCGCAGGCCGGTATCGGCCGAGTTGCGGGAGAGCAGGATCACCTCGACCTGCGGCAGGCCGGGCTGCGCGTGCGCATTCAGGGACAGCAGCTTGCGCACCAGCGGAAACGCGATGCCCGGCTCCAGCGGTTCGTTCTCGCGCACACGCTGGAACTCGGCATAAGCGGCGAGACCCTGCTGCTCGAACAGGCTGTGGCTGTCCTCCAGATCGAACAGGGCGCGCGAGGAAATCGCGACCACGAAGCGGTCGTTGGAAGGCAGGGAGAGGTCGGTCATGGCGAAGGTGGCGTGCGCGGCTCGATGGCTCGCCGCAGTATCGCCCATACGCACGACACGCATGCGGCTCGGCGATCGCTTCGGCGCTGACCATGGGCGTGCGTTGCCGGTATGTGCGCTGGGCTCGCCGCCGGGAGCGCAGCCTGCCCGGAAGCGCTGTCAGAGGGAGATCGAATGACGCCCCGCGCGGCGCGCATCAAGACGAATTGCCATCAAGCCCTGCACAGACTGCCGCGCTGGCTGGATGCCCGCCTGCGCGGGCACGACGTTCATGGGTTGCCGCGGCCACGGGGGTATACAGGTGCGCGGCCTCGCGGGCGTCGAGTGTTCAGCCTTGGAAGGGCTGGCCGGACTCATCCGGCCATCGCATCGTCCACGTCCTGATAGGCCTGCGCCTCGAAGCGCGGCGTGCACATCGCGAGGAACACCAGTTCCTCTTCGCCGACGCAGGCGATGCGCTGCGAACAGCCCGGGGGAATCACCACCACGGCGCCCGCACCGATCACAGCGGGCTCAAGCCCCTCGACCTCTACCCTGCCCCACCCGGACAGGATCAGATAGCGCTCGGTGATGCCCTGCAGGCGATGCCAGCGCGTGGTTTGCCCGGGCGCGACGCGGGCGCGGGCGGCCGACAGCGTCGGATCATCCACACGGTTGTGCCATTCGAGGATGTGGCAGCCCTCGACGAACCAGTACTCCTCGGGCGGCTGCGGGTGGATGCGGGCTGCGGACATGGTGGCGATCTCGGAGCTTGGGCGGCGCAGCTTGGCATGCGAGCGCCTACGCTGACTGTGCATCGCCGGGTGCGGCGCGACCTGCTGACGCACAGCCCGCCCAGAACCTATAATGCGAACCATTCTCAGGAATGGCGCCATGCATCTCGACCAACTCAGCGCAGGCCAGACCGCGACGGTGCTGGCGGTGGACGACATTCCCGGCACCACGGACATCATCAGTCGACGCCTGCGCGAGCTGGGCTTCGTGCAGGGCGAGCCGGTGCGACTGCTGACCCGCGGCCCCTTCGGCGCCGAGCCACTGCTCGTACAGATCGGCTACACCCGCTTCGCCCTGCGCCGCGCGGAAGCCGCGCGCGTACGCGTGCGGCTTGAGGCGGCTGACGCATGAGCGCCGCCACGCTGCAGCTCGCCCTGCTGGGCAATCCCAACTGCGGCAAGACGGCCCTGTTCAACCGCCTGACCGGCAGCCGGCAGAAGGTCGCGAACTACGCAGGCGTGACCGTGGAGCGCAAGGAAGGCCGCTTCAGCACGCCGGCCGGCCGCGAGGTGCGCGTGCTCGATCTGCCCGGCGCCTACAGCCTGGATGCGGCGAGCCTGGACGAGGCGATCACCCGCGAGGTCGTGCTGGGCCAGCGCAGCGATGTCGATGCCCCCGATCTGCTCGTCTGCGTGCTCGACGCCACCAACCTGCGCCTGCACCTGCGCTTCGCGCTGGAGATCCTTGCGCTCCGCCGGCCCACGCTCATCGTGCTGAACCAGATGGATGCAGCCCGGCGACGCGGCATCCGCATCGACCGCGAGGCGCTCGCCGCCGAGCTGGGCGTGCCGGTGCTGGAGACCGTTGCGGTCAAGCGTCACGGTGCGGCAGAGCTGCTGGCCGCCCTGGATGCGCCGCTGCCGACAGGCGCGTCGCGCGAGTCCGAGACCACGTCCGACCTGCACGCGCGTGTGCGCGATCTGCTCAAGCGCTGCGTGGAGATGCCCGAGCGCACCGCGCACATCGACGAGCAGCTCGACCGCGTGCTGCTGCACCCGGTCTACGGCCTGCTGATCCTGGCCGTGGTGATGTTCTGCATCTTCCAGGCGGTGTTCAGCTGGGCCTCGCCGTTCAGCGATGGCATCGATGCGGGTACTGCCTGGCTGGGGGAGACGGTCGCCGCGGCGCTACCGGAAGGCCCGCTGGCCAGCCTGCTGGTCGACGGCATCATCGCCGGGCTGGGCGGCGTGGTGGTATTCCTTCCGCAGATCCTGATCCTGTTCGCCTTCATCCTTGCGCTGGAGGAATCCGGCTACCTGCCGCGCGCGGCCTTCCTGCTGGATCGCATGATGTCGGCAGCCGGGCTGTCGGGGCGCAGCTTCATCCCACTGCTGTCCAGCTTCGCCTGCGCCATCCCCGGCATCATGGCCACGCGCAGCATCAGCGACCCGCGCGACCGGCTGGCGACGATTCTCGTGGCCCCCCTGATGACCTGTTCGGCGCGCCTGCCGGTGTACGCGCTGCTGATTGCCGCCTTCGTGCCCAACGAGACCGTCGGCGGTCTGTTCAACCTGCAGGGCCTGGTGCTGTTCGGGCTCTACCTCGCCGGCATCCTGAGCGCCTTGGCCGTGGCCTGGCTGATGAAGCGCTTCAAGCGCGACCAGGGCGAACACCCGCTGCTGCTGGAGCTGCCCAGCTATCGCCTGCCGCACCTGCGCGACCTCGCCATCGGCCTGTGGGAGCGCGGCATGATCTTCCTGAAGCGCGTCGGCGGAATCATCCTCGCCATGACCGTGCTGCTGTGGTTCCTGCTGAGCTTCCCCGCGCCGCCGGAAGGCGCCACGGGTGCTGCCATCGAGTACAGCCTGGCCGGACGCATCGGCCATGCGCTGGCCTATGTCTTCGCCCCGCTGGGCTTCGGCTGGCAGATCTGCATCGCGCTGATCCCGGGCCTGGCTGCACGCGAGGTGGCGGTGTCCTCGTTGGCCACGGTGTACGCGCTGTCGGCGGTCGACGACGAAGCCGCGGCGGCGGCGCTGGAGCCGCTGATCGCCAGCGACTGGTCGCTGGCGACGGCCCTGTCCCTGCTGGTCTGGTACATCTACGCGCCGATGTGCCTCGCGACGCTGGCGACCATCAAGCGCGAGACCAACTCGTGGAAGCAGATGGGCTTCGCCGCCTTCTACCTGTTCGCGCTGGCCTATGTGATGGCGCTGCTGACCTACCAGACCGCCGTGGCGCTGGGAGCCGGCTGATGGCCCCGCACTGGCAGTGGGCGCTGATTGCCCTGGCCTTGGGATTGAGCCTGTGGCGGCTGACGCGGCCGCTGCGGCAGCGCGTGCGCACGCGCAGTGCAAGCGCCGCCGAAGCAGTGAGCGCACCCTCCGCCTGCGGCGGCTGCACGGGCTGCGAGATCGGACGTCGCGGCGCGGGGGCGGCGAAGTAGCTCGGACAGCGCACGCCGCGTGGGCCCCCGCCAAGGAAGTCTCGCGATCGGCACCATTTGGCGTCGCTGGGCGCGCGCACGCGCGGCAGGTTTGAGCTCATGGTGGGCCAGGGCCCACCCTATGAAGTGCTGTGATCTGACGCTGGGCACCAGACCATTCGCGCTGTCGCCCGTGCCTGGCGCTGATCCCGATACCTACCCACGACGTCGTCATAGGGTGGGCCCTGGCCCACCATGAGCCGGACGCTCGCCTCGGTCAGGTGTTCCGAATCCGCGGGCGCCCGCGCGAATCCGGTAAGGAAACGGGCGCCGAGCGGCGCCTCGCTCGCAGGATCAGGGTTCCGCAAATGACGGCCGCGATGTGTCGCGCGTGCCCAACGCGCTCCGGGTCGAGCACGCATGCCTCCTCAAGCGCGATGACGGTCGATGAACGAGGCGAGGGTCGAGGCCATGGTGGGCCAGGGCCCACCCTATGCGAGGCCGCGCGCTGCGCGTCCGCGCTCGATGTCGATGCTGGCCAGCATCGCCAGGCCGGCGATGAAGAACAGGGCCGTGCACAGCATGGCCGTGCGGTGGTCGCCGCCGCTGATCCAGCTGACGGCGCCGTAGGACAGCGGGCCGAGGATGCTGGCGAGCTTCACCGCCAAGCCCCAGAGGCCGAAGATCTCGGCTTCGCGCGCGGGCGGACACAGCACGCCGACCAGCGCGCGGCCGACGCTCTGCGACGCACCCATGCACAGGCCCGCCACGTTCGCAGCGGCCCAGACCACGGTGCGCGACTCCGAAAACCAGAACAGGCCGATCGCCAGCAGCCAGCCCAGCAGCGCCAGCGCCAGCAGCGGCTTGTGGCCGACGCGGTCCTGCAGCCAGCCGAACAAGAAGGCGCCGGCCGCCGCGGTGACGTTGACCACCAGGATCAGCTGGATGCTCTCAGCGGTGGTGAAGCCCAGGGCCTGGGTGGTGAAGATCGCGGCGATCGCGATCACCGTCGCCACGCCGGCCTGGTAGAAGACGATGCAGGCCAGCAGCCGGCGCAGGTCGGTCAGCCCGGCGCTGCCCAGCAGCGATTCGCGCACGCGCGAGAAGGCCGTCGCCAGCAGCGCGCCGCCGGGTGGCAGTGGCTGCGGTCGCGCGCGCTCGCGCAGCAGCAGCAGGGTCGGCAGCGCAGCCAGCGCGAATGCGAGGGCGGTGAACAGCATCGACTGCTGCACGGCGGTGACGGTATCGGAGCCGCGCGCCTCCGCGCCGGTGATCCACCACAGGCAGACTGCGAGGATCGCCAGCCCGCCGAGATAGCCCACCGCCCAGCCGTAACCGGACAGGCGGCCCATCGCTTCCTCGCGCGCCAGCTCGGGCAGGAAGGCGGCGATCACGTTTTCGCCGGTGCCGTACGCAGTGTTGGTCAACACGATCAACACCAGCGCCAGCACCACGCTGCCGGGCCCGGTCCACGCCAGTGCTGCGGTGCCCAGCACGCAGAGGCCGGTCGTCCACCACAGCAGCGAGCGCTTGCCGGCACGCAGGTCGGCCCAGGCGCCCAGCACCGGTGCGCTCAACAGGATCAGCGCGTACGACAGCGACAGCGCCGCCGTCCAGGCGAAGGTCGCCCAGTCCGCATTGCCGGCCACGGTCGCCACGAAGTAGGCGCTGAACACCGCCGTGATCACCACCGTGGTGTAACCGGAATTCGCGAAGTCGAACATCATCCAGGCCCACAGCTCGCGTCGCCGCACGGCCGGCGTGGGCGGCGTGTGCGAGCGGCGGATGCGCAGGGGCTCGGGGGCGGTGGCGTGCATGGGCGGGCCGGGTCCGGATACAGAGCGCTTTATGCCTGAAGCCAGCGTCGGCGTCTGCAGTGGGTCGAGTCCTGCTCAGCCCTCGAAGCCATTGGCGAACAGGAAGCCATCCACCGGACGCTCGTAGGCGCCGATGTCCAGCGCGCCGGCGATCGGTCTGGCTGCCGCCGCTGCCTGCACTGCAGCGGACGGATGGAAGGCCGGTGGGAACAGCGGCGCGCTGATCTCGTAGCCATTCGCGGTCATCGCTGCGCCCGCAGCATCCAGCAGCGGCGAGCCCGGCGCCGGGCGGAAGTCGTTTCCGGCGGCATTGACGAAGCCGGGGTCCGAGCCGGTCAGGCTGTCGACCCAGCCGGGCGGCACGAAGGTGGAGCCGGCGTCGAACCAGTTGCGGCTGCCGCGGATGCGCGAGACGCCGCCGACCCACACCGCCTCGACCTCGCGGATGATGCGGAAAGCCGACGTCCCCTCGCGCAGGAAGACGTTGTTGTGCATCTCCACCGCCTCGATGCCGTCGAACAGGCGGAACAGGGTGGGCGTGTCGTTGCTGCCGCCGCGGCGGATGACCGTGTTGTTGACGAAGCGGTAGCGGCCGTTGCTGGCGCCGGTGCCATCGCCGCCGAAACGGAAGATCGCCCCGAACGCGCCGTCATGCACGACCACATTGCCGACGATGTCGGAGTCTTCGCGCGCCGCATTCGCCGGCACGCCGCCAGCCGGGTCCGGGCCGATCAGCTCCAGCGCGTGGAACCACGCGCCCTCCAGCCAGTTGTAGTGGATCTCGTTGCGCTCGGCGCGGCTCTTGATCAGATTGCCACCCTCGCCCGAGTCGCCGAAGCGGCTGTCGCGCACCACGCTGTGGCGCAGGCGGAACACGCTGCCCGGATAGCGCAGCTCGTCGGTCGCCATGTAGATGGCGTGGTTGAACTGGTTGGAGCCGGCGTTGCGGATCTCGCTGAACTCGATGGTCAGAGAACCGGAATCGTTGTCGGCGCCGAGGATGCCGTGGCGCGGGCAGTCGCGCACCAGCACATCGCGGATCAGCACGTCGTGGCTGTGGTGATAGATGCAGCGGAAGGTGTTGTCGGCCACCGAGCCGACCACCTCGAAGCCTTCGAACACCACGTGGTTGGCGAGCCGGAATTCGATGGTGTTGGTGCCGCCCTGCAGGATCGGCCGCTGACCGTTGACCCGGAGGCCGCGCAGCGTCACCGGATTGCCGGGCGCGCCGCCATCGGCTTCGCGCAGGATGATGTTGCCGCTGTAGGTCACGCCGCCATCGACTTCGACGATATCGCCGGGCTGCAGGTCGACGGCATCGAACAGCGGCTGCAGCTGGGTCCAGGTGCGGCCGGGGCCGACCTGATAGGTGGCGGCGTGCGTGCTGGCGCAGGCGAGCAGAAACAGCGGCAGGCAGCGGATGGCCAACGACATGGGGGCGTCCTCACGGAATGTCGAGTCGCGCAGTGTCGCGCGCCGAACACGCATATTCCAGAACGTTCGTCTGCCGCGGACAGAGAAGACGGCGCTTCATGGTGTGGGCCCTGGCCCACCAAGGCATCGACGTTGCCGCAGCTCGGGTACGCACGCGAGGTGCCAGGCCCAAGCACATCATGACCGCGGCGAGGGCGTGACCATGTCATAGGGTGGGCCCTGGCCCACCGGGACCTCGACGTTGCCGCGGCGTGGGTACGCGTGCGAGGTGTCGGGCCGAGGAGCATCGTGACCGAAGCGAGCACGTGGCTCATGGTGGGCCAGGGCCCACCCTATGCATGGACTTCCCGCGAACTCGCTCAGGCGCCCGGGAGCTTCTTCCTGCGGCGCGGCGTCTTGCTGGCCTTGGCAGGCGCCGCACGGGTGAAGCTCTCGGGCGACTGCAGGCAGCGGCGCAGGGTGTCTTCGGCGTCCTCGGGACGGATCGGTGCGGTCCAGTCTTCGAGCAGGGTCGCGAGCAGCATCTTTTCGAACTCCGGCGCGAAGCGGTCGATGACCTCCTGCGGTCGGGCGATGCACTTGGCGTCGCTGATCAGGCCGAAGTGCACGCGGTCGTTGTAGCTGAGGATGCTGATGCCGACACCGATGCTGCCGGTCTGCGGCACCCAGAACATCATGTCGCAAACTTCCGCGCCCGCCATGTACAGCGGCATCTGCGGCCCCGGCACATTGGTCGCCACCGCCGTGCCCTTCTTGCTGAAGAGCTCAAGCGCAAGCTTCTGCACCGCCGGCGGCGCCATGCCGAGTGCAGCCAGCACGCCGAAGGTCATGATCGCCTGCCGCGAGGACTTGATCTCGCGCATGTTGTCGGCGACGTGCTGCAGGCGGCGCAGCGGGTTCGACTCGTGGATCGGCAGGTCGAGGAAGACCAGGCCGAAATGGTTGCCGAGCTTCTTGGCGTGCTCCAGCGGCCGCAGGTTGACCGGCACGGTGGCGCGGATGCCGCAGCCGTTCGGATCGAAGCCGCTCTCCAGCAGATAGGCGCGCAGTGCGCCGGCGACGGCCGCCAGCAGCACATCGTTGACGGTGCAGCCCAGCGCACGGGCGATGGTCTTGACCTCCTGCAGCGGCAGCGGCTCGGCCCAGGCGCAGCGCTTGCTCACGCCGAGCCCGGCCTTGAGCGGCGTCTCGGGGTCATCGGGCAGCATCAGCACATGGCCGAGCTCGCGGGCGATCTCACCGCCCTCCTTCGCCAGCACCGCGGCCAGGCCCGGATCGCGGTACATCTCCAGGCTCTTCTCCATGACCTTGCCGCCCATCTTCATGGCGCGGTCGAACTGCTGGAAGGCAGGGTCGAAGAAGCGCTTGGTGACCTTGTGACCGTCGTCCTTCAGCCAGGCGCGCGGCAGGTCGGCGCCCGGCTTGGGCTCGCGACTGACGTCGGTCAGTGACAGCAGCACCTGCACCAGGGCGATGCCGTCGGCATAGCAGTGATGGACACGCGAGATCAGCGCGCTGCCGCCACCGAACGTCTCAACCAGATGGAACTGCCACAGCGGCTTGGAATGGTCGAGCGCGGTCGAGGCCAGCTGACTGACGAGATTCTCCAGCGCGGCCTTGTCGGCGCGACCCGGCAGGGCGGTCAGGCGCACATGCCAATCGAGATCGAAGTCGGCGTCGTCTTCCCAATGCGCTCCAGTGCCGGTATCCACCGCCTTCTGCCGGAACCGCGGAAAGGCCAGGAAGCGCTCGCCGATCAGCTTCTTCAGCGCGGCGAGTTCCAGGCGCTCAGAGAACATGAGCACGCCGGTGATCATCATCAGATTGGTCGGCCGCTCCATCCGCAGCCAGGCGGTGTCGACCTTCGACATGGCCTCGCGCTTGGGCGCACCGCGCGCTGTCTTCGCAGCTGTGTTCGGCATCTGCCTCTCCCTTCCCGTCGGCCGATGGTGCAGATCGCCCATGCGAGCGTCAATGTAAACCGCAGCGCTGACGCTATCGCCCGTCATCGGGCTTTGGCAGGCTAGACCGCTCGCACGCCGCCCCGACTGCCCGCCATGCCCCATTCGAACCGCTCCGCCCGTCTCGACGCCCTGCTCCGCTCCGGCCGCCTGAGCCGTCGCGAACTGCTCTCCGCTGCGGCCGGGCTGGGCCTGCTCGGTCTGCTCGGGCCGGGCGAAACGCGCGCGCAGCAGGCGCCGCGCTTCGTTGCCGATCCATTCCAGCTCGGTGTCGCGTCGGGCTATCCCACGCCCGACGGCTTCAGTCTGTGGACGCGACTGGCGCCGGCGCCGCTGCAGGCCGACGGCGGCATCGAGCGCGACGCATTGATCGCGGTGCAGTGGCAGGTCGCTGAGGACGAGGCCTTCGGCAAGGTGGTGGCCGAAGGCCGCGTGCGCGCTGTGCATGAGCTGGCCTACAGCGTCCATGTCGATGTCACCGGTCTGCGCCCGGACCGGGTCTACTACTATCGCTTCATCGCCGGTCAGGCCGTCAGCCGCAGCGGCCGCACGCGCACCGCACCGGCCCTGGATGCGATGCCGCGGGCGCTGAGGTTCGCCTTCTCGTCCTGCCAGCACTTCGAGCAGGGCCATTTCAACGGCTACGCCCAGCTGCTGCGCGATGCGCCAGATCTGATGGTGTTCCTGGGCGACTACATCTACGAGAACAGCTGGGGCGACGATCTCGTGCGCCGACATGCGGGCGGCGAGCCCTACACGCTCGACGAGTACCGCGTCCGCCACGCCCAGTACAACACCGACCCGGACCTGCAGAACGCCCATGCCGCCCTGCCCTGGCTGTTGACCTGGGACGACCACGAGGTCGACAACGATCCCGCCGCCGACGAAAGCGAGCATGCCGACCCGCGCTTCCTGCTGCGCCGCGCCGCGGCCTACCAGGCCTACTACGAGCACATGCCGCTGCCGCGCCGCATGCGCCCGCGCCTCGACGGCTCGATGCCGATCCACACCCGGGTCGACTACGGCCGGCTGGCGCGCTTCTTCGTGCTCGACGACCGCCAGTACCGCAGTGCGATGGCCTGCCCGGATCCGTTCAAGCGCGGCGGCTCGGTCACGCTCGACGCAGCCGAATGCGCGGCGCTCGATGATCCGCAGCGGACGATGCTGGGCCGCGAGCAGGAGGCCTGGCTGCTCCGCGAGCTCGAATCTTCGGACGCACGCTGGAACCTGATCGCCCAGCAGACCCTGCTGACGCCGATGGACAATCAGGCCGGGGCTGGACGCACCGTCTGGACCGACGGCTGGGACGGCTACCCGCACAGCCAGCGCGCGCTGATCGAGGCGCTGGCCCGACCGGGCCTGTCGAATCCGCTGGTGATCGGCGGCGATCTCCATGCCAACGTGGTCGCCAACGTGCAGGCCGACCCCTGGGGCGATGCGCGCACCGTCGCCGCGGAGGTCTGCGGCACCTCGATGTCCGCGCAGGGCTGGCCGCAGTCCAGCTACAAACCCCTGCGCGCCGACAACCCGCAGCTGCTGCATCTGAACAGCGACGAGCGCGGCTATGCGCTGGTCGAGATCAGCCGCCATGCCGAGGTGCGGCTGCGCTCGCCGGAGACGGTGAAGCAGCGTGCGAGCGCGGTGCGTACCGTCGGACACTACGTGGTCGAGGACGGCGTCCGCGGCATCCGGCGAGCTTGAGGTCCCGTCCCGGACGCCACGCGCTCAGGGCGATTCGAAGCCGCTGGAGAAGATGCGGTCGCGCGCGGGCACGACCGCAAGCGAGTACCAGCCCGAAGCGCCCGTCACGCCGGTCGCTGCTCCGGAGATGCTGCGAAGCGGCGCGATATTGCCGTCGCCATTGCGCGGGAACACCCGCAGCGCTGGCGTCGCGTTGAAGGCGCCACTGCCGACCACCAGTTCGCCCCGCTCGGCATCCAGCACCATCGCGCTCGCGTTGACCAGGCCGACAGACGCACCCGCGATGCGTCGCCGCGGCGCCACATTGCCAGCGTCATCGATGCCGAACACCAGGATAGCCATGGCCCCAGGGCCCGTCGAGGCGTCCGGGCTCAGCACGAACATCTCGCCCGCCACCTCGTCGACCACGATCGCCGGCACGTAGCTGCCCAGCAGGGTCTGTGGCCCCTCCAGGATCGAATGCGGCGCTGCATTGGTGTCGGCCGTGCGGCTGAAGCGCAGCACGCGCCCAACCGAGCCCCCGCTTTCGGAACGGTAGTCACCGACGAAGAGCCGATCGCGGCTCGGCGCGTAATCGAAGCCCGAGGGGTTGTTGAGCTGGGTCTGCGAGCCGCTGACGCCCCCCCAGGCGATCCGCCGCAGTGGGCTGACGCTGCCGCTCGCCTGCGCATCGAAGAAGGAAATGCAGCAGTTGATGGAGATCACTGCGACTTCGCTGCGGTTCGCCATGATCCGCGCGGAACGCGGCTGCCCCATCAAGGGGCTGCTGAAACGGCGTTTGGGCGCCGTGGCACCCGCGGCGTCGACATCGAAGATGGCGATCTGCTGCCCCTCGAAATCGCTGATCCACAGCTCGCGCATCGGCGCGTCATGGAACAGGGAGCCCGCGCCGTTGAGCGTGGTCGCGGGCCCACCCAGGACCGCGATGGGGGCGACGTCACCGCTCTGGGTCGCGGTGAAGCGGGACACCGTATTGGTCGACTCCAGCGTGCTGAAGCGGCCTGCCAGCACGTCGGCGCTGGCATCGGGTGCCGCGGCGGCGGCAGCGAGCAGACAGGCAAGAAGAAAGTGGCGGAGCGAAGCGGCAGCGGACATCGGGAACCTGCGGAGGATGGACATGCCCCGAAGAACGCGATGCCGGCCTCTCGCGTATCAGCTGCCCCCGCCCTTCGTTCAGGCAAATGGCTTGGGATGCCCCGCAAACAGCCGCCGACTGACCTCGCGCTCCTGCCGCTCGATGGTCGCCAGGAACTCTTGGGCGCCCCCGAGGCGCGCGAAGGCGGCGAAGCCGCGCTCAAGGAACTGCTGCAGCTCCCACAGCCCGGCCATGCGCGCCGGCACGCGGGAAAGCTTCAGTACGCGCCCCAGCATCGGGTGCCGGACCGCTGCATCCAGCGCATGCCCGACCTCGATGATCAGGTCGATCTGCCGGCGTCGCAGGCGCGGCAGGCCACTGTCGCGATAGGCCTGGGCGTAGGTCGCGGCGTCGATCTTGCGGGCATCGCGGCCGCAACGTCGGATCAGGCGCTCGACCATGCGCAGGTCGAGCGCATGGCTGAGCGCGCCGAGTTCGATGGCATCCGCCGCGGTCAGGATGAACTCCTCGGGCAGCAGCCGCAGCAGGCGCGGCACGATCCGCGCCACACCGGCATCGCGCGCGCTGACGTCGTGATCGCCGTAGAGATCGGAGAGGAAGAACTCGGCCGCTGGGCGAGTGTCGGGGCGCGCGAGAAAATGCCCGAAGCTGACCTCCAGGCGCTTGGCCTGCCAGCGCTGCAGCTGCGGCAGCCAGGGCGAGGCATTGGCGGGTGCGGCCTGCGCATCGCGCAGGCGCTGGTTGGCGTGGATCAGCCGGGCGAGTCTCAGCGCTAGAGGATGGTCGGTTCGCATTCGACGATGGTCGCAGTTCGGGCATGTGGAGGGTCGGCGGGCAGCCGCGAACAGGGGCGGCTGCGACTACACTCGGGAACCCCATCGCCATACCCTAGCGCATGCTCTCGATCCAGGCCGCCACAGCTCCCCTTCGCCGCAAGCCACGGATCGGCCTTGCCGTTGCCGGCGGTGGGCCCATCGGCGGCATGTATGAACTGGGCGCGCTGCGCGCGCTCGACGATGCGATCGAAGGCCTGGACCTGACGCGGCTGGAGATCTACGTGGGCGTCAGTTCGGGCGCTTTCCTGGCCGCGTCGCTGGCCAATCGCATGGATACCGCCACCATGTGCCGGATCTTCCTGACCGGCGACAGCGGCGACGTGCGTTTCCGGCCCGAGACCTTCCTGCGCCCTGCGGTCTTCGAGTACGCGCGCCGCGTGGTCGGCCTGCCGCGACTTCTGCTGGACTTCTGGCGCAACGCGCTGAGCCATCCCGGCGAGATCGGCATTGGCGATCTGCTGGGCCGCTTCGGCGGCCTGATCCCGAACGGCCTGTTCGACAACAGCGGCATCGAGCTGTTCCTGCGCGAGGCCTTCACCCGGCGCGGGCGCAGCAACGACTTCCGCGAGCTCAAGCGCAAGCTGCGCGTGATCGCGGTCGATCTCGACAGCGGCGAAACGGTGCGCTTCGGCGCCAGCGGCTGGGACGACGTGCCGATCTCGGTCGCCGTGCAGGCCAGCTCCGCCCTGCCCGGCCTGTATCCGCCGGTGCAGCTGCACGGTCGCCACCTGGTCGACGGTGCCCTGCGCCGCACCATGCATGGTTCGGTCGCGCTCGACGAGGACATCGACCTGTTCATCGGCCTCAATCCCCTGGTGCCGTACGACGGGCACTCCGCGCGCGGCACTGACGGCGAGCGCCTTTCTTCGGTCACCGAGGGCGGACTGCCGATGGTGCTGTCGCAGACTTTCCGCACCCTGCTGCAGTCGCGTATGCAGGTGGGCCTGGCCAAGTACGCGCAGCAGTACGCGCACAGCGACCAGCTGATCTTCGAGCCCAACCATGACGACGCCGAGGTGTTCTTCACCAACGCCTTCAGCTATTCCTCGCGCCAGCGCGTCTGCGAGCACGCCTACCGGGTGACGCTGCGCGACCTGGGCCGACAGCGCGAAGCGCTGAAGCCGATCCTGACCCGTCTGGGCCTGCGCCTGCGCGACGAGCTGCTGGACGCGCCCGAGCCCTCGCTGATGGACGGCGTCCGTCGCGCCTATCGACCCCACACCGGCACGACGGCGCGCCTGTCGCGCGCACTCGACGACATCGAAGAGCTGATCGAGGCGCGCAGCGAGTCGCCGCGCAAGGGACGTCGACGCTGAGCGAGCGGCGGGCCGTGGCCATAGTGTGATTATTCTAGGCAGGACCGGCAGCATGCCGGCTCATTGACCCGCTCGCCCTCCGAGGATTCCACCATGGCCAAGTTCAAGAAAGCCGCCGCCAAGGCGCCCGCGAAGCCCGCCGCCAAGGCCGCGAAGCCGGCGTCGAAGAAGTCAGCGCCGAAGTCGCCCGTGGCTGCGCTCGGCGGCAAGGCCGAAACGCTGTCGCGTTCGATCATGGAATCCGCCCAGGGCATCTGGCTGGCCGGCATGGGCGCCTTCAACCGGGCCCAGGAAGAAGGCTCGCGCCTGTTCGAGAACCTGGTCAAGGAAGGTTCGAGCATCGAACAGAAGACTCGCAAGCTGGCGACCGGCCGCGTCGACGCCGTGCGCGATGCCGTCGAGAACCGCGTCGAGCAGGTGCGCGACCGCGCCACCGACACCTGGGACAAGCTCGAGAAGATCTTCGAAGAGCGCGTGCAGCGCGCACTGAATCGTCTCGGCGTGCCGGGCCATGAGGATCTTGGCCACCTCTCCAAGCGCGTCGACGCACTGACCCAGGAACTCAAGAAGCTGGGCGCCGCGCCGAAGGCCAGCCCCAAGCCGGCTGCCAAGCCCGCCGCCAAGGCGAGCCCGGCGAAGAAGCCCGCCGCCAAGGCCGCCACCGCCCGCAAGGCCAAGCCCGCGGCCAGCGCCACCGCCAAGCCGGCGAAGGCCGTCAAGCCGAAGGCCAAGGCAGCGCCGAAGGTCGACGCCAGCGACGCGCCCGCCACCAGCGAATAACCGCTTCCACTTGCGCCCCGCATCGGGGCGCGCGTCTTCCGGCCTGCCGGACGACGCTTGGTAGAACCCGCCGCCCACGAAGTGCTGCTGCAGATCCCTCCCCTGCAGCCACCGGGCCGGCGGGTTTTTTTTGCCCGCGTCCTGGCCTGCGCCTCGACGTCAGCCGCAGCGACGCAAGTCTCCGAGGCGGCGCACAGGCAGGCGCAGCGGGCCGGTACCGCGCGGGCAAACCGCGCGGCCCCGCCACGCGATCACCAGTGAACGCCGCGCATCAGCGCCGCGAACGCGATCTGCTCGGACGAAGCCTGGACTTCGCCGCCCTTCTGGCCCTGGGCTGCCGCCGAATCGGGGAACAGCTGGAAGGCGGTGTTCATCACCACCTCGTAGGCCTTGGGGGCGATCGCGTTCAGCACCGCCGAGAAGATGCCGAGCCTTGTTGCGATGCGCGCCGGGCGTTCGATCACCGCCTGCACGATCAGGTCGGCGGCCTCGTCCGGCGAGATCGTCGGCACCGAGTCGTACATCTTGGTCGGCGCGATCATCGGCGTGCGCACCAGCGGCATGTTGATCGTGGTGAAGGCGATGCCGTGGCCCGAGAACTCGCCCTGCGCGCAGCGGCTGAAGGCATCCAGCGCCGCCTTCGAGGCCACGTAGGCCGAGAAGCGCGGCGAGTTCGCCAGCACGCCGATCGAACTGATGTTGATGATCTGGCCGCGCTTGCGCTCGCTCATGCCCGGCAGCACGCCCATGATCAGGCGCAGCGAGCCGAAGTAGTTGAGCTGCATGGTCCGCTCGAAATCGTGGAAGCGGTCGTAGGACAGCGCGATCGAACGCCGGATCGAACGGCCGGCATTGTTGACCAGGATGTCCACCCGCCCATGGTCTGCCATCACCTGGCGCAGCAGCTCGTCGCAGGAGCTCAGCTCGGCGAGATCAGCGGTATAGGCATGACAGTTGCCACCGGCGGCGATGATCTCGTCGCGGGTCTTGAACAGCTCCTCCTGGCCGCGCGCGACGATGACCGTCACCGCACCCGCCGCCGCCAGCTTGAAGGCCGCAGAGCGGCCGATGCCGGACGAGGCGCCGGTGATCAGCACGACCTTGCCCTCGACCCGCCCGCGCAGCGAGCGGTCGACGAACAGCTCGGGGTCGAGATGGCGCTCCCAGTGGTCCCACAGGCGCCACGCGTAGGTCTCCAGATCGGGAACGCGGATGCCCGAGCCCTTGAGCGCACGCTCGGTCTCGCGGCAGTCGAAGCGGGTCGGGTAGTTGATCAGGCCCAGCACCGAGGACGGAATGCCGAGGTCCTTCAACACCATGCCGGTGAAGCGCTTGACCGGGGCGAGACTGCCCAGCGCCATGCGCACCGGCGCGGGAATGAAGCTGAACATGCGCGCGTCCAGCCGCATGCTCATCTGTGGCGCGTGGCCGGCGCGGGCGAACAGGTTCAGCACCTCGCCGATGCGCCGCGGCGCGGGGTCGGTCAGGTGGAAGCAGCCGCCATCGAGGCCGGGCTTGTGGGCGATGCAGTCCATCGCATCGGCCACGTAGTCGACCGGCACCATGTTCATGCGCCCGCCCTCGATGCCGATGGTCGGCATCCACGGCGGAAGCAGGCTGCGCAGCTTCTTGATCAGGGTGAAGAAGTAGTAGGGCCCGTCGATCTTGTCGATCTCGCCGGTCTTCGAGTGGCCGATGACCATCGACGGGCGGTAGATGCGGAAGGGAATGCTGCAGTGCTCGCGAACGACCTTCTCGGCCTCATGCTTGGTGCGGAAGTACGGGTGATCGAGCTTCTCCGCCTCGGCGAACATGTCCTCGCGGAACACGCCGCTGTACAGACCGGCGACGGCGATCGAACTGGTGTGGTGGAAGGTCTTGGCGCCGATCGCTTCCGCACACTCGATGGCGTGGCGGGTGCCGTCGACGTTGGGACCGATCTGCGCCTCGGCGCTGGCGGCGAGGTCGTAGATCGCGGCCAGATGGAAGAAGTGCTTGACCTTGCCGGACAGGGCCTTGAGCTGGGCCGGACTGACGCCAAGCCTGGGCTTCGCCAAGTCGCCCACCACCGGCTGCACCCGCGCCATGTCCCAGCCCATGCGCTCGCCGATGTCGCGGAGCTTGGCCTGCGAACTCTTGCGCACCAGCACGTACACCGTGCCCTTGCGCTTCAGCAGGTTGCTGACCAGATGGCGGCCGATGAAGCCGGTGGCGCCGGTGACGAAATAGCTCATTGCAGTCCCTCCCTCGTGATCGTCTGCCGCGTCCCGACGAACCCCCGTCCGGCGCCGCATGGTGTGCGCGCCAAGATAGCGCCGGAACGCGGCCGCGCCTACCCGTCATGCGGGCTTCATCGCCCTGCAACCCAACTGACCCGGTTTGGTCATGCCGGACTTCGATGCTTGCGCGCTTCGGGAAATCCCTCCCGGCACCTGGAGCCCGCCATGCAGAAAGACGCCAGCCCCCTTCCCTACGGCCCCGAGGACTTCGACTTCGAGGACAGCAATCGCTCCGGCAACGCCCACTTCGCCGATGTGCTGGCCAGCCGCAGCCGTCGCGATCTGCTCAAGGGCGGCCTTGCTGCGGCGGTGGGTGCGATGTTCGTCAGCCAGGAGGTGCTGGCGGCCGGCAAGCCGCAGATGGGCTTCCTGAAGGGCGAGAAGTCGCTGCCCCTGCCCCTTCCGCGGCGCCCGGGCTTCCAGCCGATCGCCGTCAATCGCCTCGACACGGTGACCGTGCCGCCCGGCTATACCGCGCGACCGGCCTTCCGCTGGGGCGACGCCCTGTTCCCTGATTCGCCCGCCTACAAGGCGGACGGCAGCAACACCGGCGCCGACCAGGAAAAGACCATCGGCCAGAACCACGACGGCATGCACTACTTCCCGCTGGGCGGCCGCCAGGAAGAGCGCAACAGCCGCGGCCTGCTGGTGATGAACCACGAGTACATCGAGCAGAGCGAGCTGCATCCGCAGGGCCAGGTGCTGGTCGACGGCAAGCGCCTGCCGGACGACGTGCGCAAGGAAATCGCCGCCCACGGCGTCAGCGTGATGGAAATCGCCCGCCAGGCGAACGGCAGCTGGAACGTGGTGACCGGCTCGCAGTACAACCGCCGCATCACCGCCAACACGCCCTGCGAGATCGGCGGCCCGGTCCGCGGCTCCAGCTTCGTCGTGACCAAGTACAGCCCGGACGGCACCCGCACCCGCGGCACCATCAACAACTGCGCGCACGGCTACACCCCCTGGGGCACCTATCTGACCTGCGAGGAGAACTGGGCCGGCTATTTCGTCAACACCGGCACCCGCCCGCGCGAGCAGAGCCGCTACGGCGTGCCGACCAGCGCCAGCCGCTACCGTTGGGAAACCGTAGAAGAGCGCTTCAACGCCACCGCCAACAGCGGCGCTGCGGCCTCCGACTTCCGCAACGAACCCAATGGGCAGGGCTGGATCCTCGAGATCGATCCCAGCGACCCGACCGCCATGCCGGTGAAGCGCACAGCGATGGGTCGCTTCGCCCACGAGGGCTGCGTGTTCGCCCCGGTCGTGATCGGTCGACCGATGGTGTTCTACTCCGGCGACGATTCGCAGAACGAGTACATCTACAAGTTCGTCACCCGCGACGTCTATCTGCCCGCGCCATTGACGGTGGCGAAGAACGCGCTTGATCGCGGCACCCTGTACGTCGCGAAGTTCAACGCCGACGGCAGCGGCGAATGGCTGCCGCTGGACTTCAGCGATGCCGGCTTCATGGCCAAGGCCCAGGCGGCCGGCGTCAGCTTCAGCAGCCAGGCCGATGTGCTGGTCAACACCCGACTGGCGGCCGACGTCGCGGGTGCCACCAAGATGGACCGCCCGGAGTGGGGCGCGATTGACCCGCGCAATGGCCAGGTCTACTTCGCCCTGACCAACAACAGCGGCCGTACCGCCGCGCAGGCGGATGCCTCCAACCCGCGCGGCCCGAACCCCTTCGGCCACATCGTGCGCTGGCAGGAGGCCGGCAACGACCATGCCGCGACCCGCTTCAGCTGGGACATCTTCATGCTCTCCGGCACCGAAGCCGACAGCGCGAACCCGGCCGCCGGCGCATCGGCCAAGCTGAGTGCCGACTCGATCCACGCCAGCCCCGACGGCCTGTGGTTCGACGACGGCGGTCTGCTGTGGATCCAGACCGACATGAGCGGCAGCCAGCTGAACTCCGGCCCCTTCGGCAACAACCAGATGCTGGCGGTGGACCCGGCCACCGGCGACATCCGCCGCTTCCTTGTCGGTCCCGTGGGCTGCGAAGTCACCGGCGTGGTCTGCACCCCCGACCTGCGCACCATGTTCGTGAACATCCAGCATCCGGCGGACGGCAGCAGCTGGCCGGACGGCAACGGCGCACGGCCGCGCTCGGCGACCGTGATCGTGACCAAGAATGACGGCGGCATCATCGGCACCTGAGCCACCGGCAGCCGCACGGCACCGCTGCGAGGCAGAACGGACGGCGCGCGCAGGACCTGCGCGCGCCGTCCACGTTTGACCCCTGTTTCGCACGCGTGCTATCAACGCGGCCTTCAGCGCGTCGCGCTGCCAGCCAGTCGCCCCCGGGGGAATCCATGAGTGACCTGAAGAGCCGCTTCGAAGCTGCGTCCGTGGCCGTGAAATCGCTGCCGGACCGCCCCGACAACGACACCCTGCTGCAGCTGTACGCGCTCTACAAGCAGGGCGCAGAAGGCGATGTCAGCGGCCCCAAGCCGGGCTTCTTCGACTTCGTCGGCACCGCCAAGTACGAGGCCTGGGCGAAGCTGGCCGGCACTTCGCAGGAGGCTGCGATGGAGAAGTACATCGCCCTCGTCAAGAAGCTCACGGGCTGATCGCGCGGACCGCGCGAGACCATGGCCAAGGACACCCGCGAGCGCATCCTCGAGGCCAGCCTCGCGCTGTTCAATGCGCGCGGCGAGCCCAATGTCAGCACCAATCACATCGCCGACGAGCTGGAGATCAGCCCCGGCAACCTGTACTACCACTTCCGCAACAAGGACGACATCATCGAGCAGCTGTTCGCGCGCTTCGAGACGCGCATGGACAGCGCGCTGGCAGCACCCGACGACCGCCTGCCGACACTGGAAGACATCTGGCTGCAGCTGCACGCGGTGTTCGAGTGCATCTGGGATTTCCGCTTCGTCTATCGCGACCTCGTCGACATCACCAGCCGCAACCGCAAGCTGCGGATGCACTTCGCGCGCATCTTCAAGCGCGCCGGCGAGAACGCCATCCGCATCATGCAGGGCCTGGTGCGCGCGGAGGTGATGCGCGCCAGCGCCGACGAGGTGCAAGCCACCTCGACCAACATCCTGCTGATCTCCACCTTCTGGCTGAACTTCAGCGCCGTCCGCGGCGAGCAGGACGAGCGTGAGAGCATCAACCGCGGCATCCACCAGGTGCTGATGTTGATCGCCCCTTTCCTTCGCGACGCCGAGCGCGTCCACCTGCATCATCTGCTCGCTGCGTATAGGTGAAGATCGGGGATTGGGGGTGAGGTGGCTCGCTTGCGCGGCACTGCCGCGCGAGCCACCGAACGCCCGAGCGCGAATCGCGAGGGCCGGGAAGGGATTGGGGATTCGACGCCTGAGTCGATCGAGCGCGAGGGCTTTCAGGCGACTTGTTCTGCGCAGTGCGGACAACCGACCGCGTCAAACCTGCTTTTCTGAGCCCCTCTCCCCTCGTGGGAGAGGGGTTGGGGAGAGGGGGCTCGGGCAACACCCTGCCCCCTCCTGGATGAACACTACGTCGCGCAGCGGATCGCCATAGATGGGAACCCGCAAGCAACAAGGCCCGCTGATGCGGGCCTTGTTGCTTGCGGCGCGGCGAGCTCGCCTCAGCCGCGACGCGTGCTCTTGCGGGCGGCGGGCTTGGCTGCGCGACGCGCGGGAGCGCGCTTGGTGGCGGTCTTGCGCTTGGCCTTGGGCGCCCGCTTCAGCAGCTTCTCGACGCGGGCGATGACCGGCTGGCTGGCCTGTTCGACGCGGCTGCGCACCTGTTCGGCCAGCTCGACCACGCGGCCGCTGGCGGCGCCGGCTTCCAGCTGCACAAGCTCGGCGATACGACGGCCGCGGGCATCGATGCGGGCCAGCAGGCCGCGGCCTTCACGACGGGCGATGGCGGCCATGCCGAGGCCGGCCAGAACGAGATTGCGGGGGGACAGTTCGGCCTTGGCCGGCTGGGCGACACGACGGGCTTTGATCTGCTTCATGGGAGGGTTCCTGCTCGCGGAGCGACGCGCCGGACGGCGCGCGCGGCACCGCTACGGCGCCGCAGTGCATGCTAGGTTTGCGCGATAGAACAAACACACTACGCGCGTGAGGCGCAGCAGGAGGTTTCGGATGGCCAAGAGCAAAGCCTGGGCAGGGTTTCCCTTTGAGAGCAAGAGCTTCGACTACGCCGGCGCCAAGCTGGAGAAGGCCTGGGCCAAGCTGCATGCCGGCGACTGCGAGCCTTTCCCCGACGAGGGCGATGTCGCCGCCAGCGCGAAGGCGGCCAAGCTCAAGCTCGATCCCGCCGAGGCTGCGACCACCTTGCAGGAGGCCTGGCGCGCTTTCCACGCCGGCGACTTCCAGCAGGCCTTCGAGTTGGGCGAGTCCTTGGGCGTGCTCGGCGCGTCGGTGGCGGTGAAGGCCGGCGGCATCCACGGCAGCCATCTGCTGGATTCCGACGCGGCCAAGCTCAAGCGCTACGAGCAGCTGGTGACCCTGGCCGAGGCCGCCGCCGAGGCCCTGCCCAAGCGCGCCAACAGCCACTTCCGCCGGGCGTTTGCGATCGGCCGCTACAGCCAGAGCATCTCGATCGCCAAGGCCCTGACCCAGGGCCTGGCCGGCAAGGTCAAGGAAAGCCTGGACGCCACGCTCAAGCTCGCACCCAAGCATGCCGAGGCGCACACCGCGCTGGGCCTCTATCACGCCGAAATCATCAACAAGGTCGGCAGCATGCTGGGCGGCCTGACCTATGGCGCCAAGGCGGCGCTGGGCGAGAAGCACCTCGCGACCGCAGTCGAGCTGACGCCCGACTCGCCGATCGCCCACATCGAGTACGGCAACGGCCTGATGCTGCTCTACGGCGACAAACGCGAGGACGACGCCGCCGCCGCCTACGAGCGCGCGGCCAAGCTCAAGCCCAGGGATGCCATGGAGAAGCTCGACGCCGAGTTTGCGCGCAGCCAGCTCGAGGACGAGTAAGGCGCATCCCGGGCGGGCGCCGGCGAGCTCCGCCCGGGAGTGTTCCGGCTACTTCAGCGACGCGAGGTAGGCCGCCATCGCCTGCAGGTCTTCCTGCGGCAGTTCGGCGTAGTCGCGCTTGGCCTTGATCGCGCGCGGAGAGAGGTCGTCCTGCACAGATTCGTCGGCGATCGCGAAGTGCAGGATCTCGGTTTCGGTCAGACGCGAACCGACGCCATCCAGCGGGCTGCGCGGGCTGCCTTCGCCGGCGATCGAGTGGCACATCAGGCAGTCGTTGGCTTCGAGCACGGCACGGCCGCGCGCCAGCAGGGCGGCATCGGCGCCGTCCGCGGCGGCGCTGGCTGCCAGCGAGGCGCCCGCAGGCGGGTTCTGCACGGCCGCGAAGGCGGCGGACAGCAGCACGACCATCAGGCCGGTGAAGGCGGCAAGGCGTCGGGCCCAGAGTTCTCGCATGGTGTATCTCCTGGCGATGGCGTTGGAAGTGGGAAAGTCAGGCGAGATCGAAGATCTCGGAGTGCAGGCGCGCCAGCGGCACGCCGAGTGCGTCGAGGCTGCGTTCGGACAGGCGGATCATCGGCTCGGGCCCGCAGACGAAATAGTGCAGGCGATCACGCTGGCCCGGCAGATGCCGATTCAGCACCTCGGCGGTGATGAAGCCGCGCTCGCCCTGCCAGTCCTCCGGCGGATCGCCGAGCACGTGCACCACCTTGAGCTTGAGCCGCTGCTGCAGGGCTTCAAGCTCCTCGCGGAAGACGATGCGCTCGACGTCGCGGTTGCCGTAGAACAGCCACAGCGGCCGCTGCTCGCCCTGGTCGGCCAGCCAGCGCAGCAGGCTCATCACCGGCGCGATGCCGACGCCGCCGGCGATGAAGACCAGCCCGGGCGCATCCTCATGGCCCTCGACACCGAAGTTGCCGTAGGGGCCATCCACCCAGGCGCGCTCGCCGGGCTGGAGGCTGCCGATGGTGCGGGTGAAGTCGCCCAGCTCCTTGATGGTGAACTCCAATCGGCCGGGCCGGCTGGGACTGGAGGCGATCGAGAAGGGATGCTCGCGCATGCCGAAGGGCGAGGCGCGCAGGCTCAGCCAGGCGAACTGGCCGGCACGATAGTGGAAGCCCTGCCCGTCCTCCGGCGCCACCGCCACGGTCCAGCTGCGACCGCGCTCGGGCCGCACCTCGACCACCTTCCATGGCCGACGGATCAAGGCCAGCGGACGCAGGCCGCGCACCCACAGCACCAAACCCAGCCAGAACGCACCAAGCCCCGCCCACAGCGCGTACTTCCAGGGCGTTTCCAGATAGCTGGCCGAGCCCAGCACGTGGACGAAGGCGGCGACCAGGCCGATCACCGCCAGCACCACGTGGATGCGCCGCCAGCGGTCGTACTCCAAACCAAGCCGCCTGCGCCACAGCGAGCTGGCGACCAGCGCGAGGAAGGCGAAGAGCGCGATCCAGCCGGCACTCATGTGGATGGGCGCGTTGACCAGATCGATCCGCCCCACCGCCGCCGGAAAGCGCAGCAGCAGGATCAGCGCATGCACTACCAGCAGGGCGGTGGCGATCGAGGCCACGTAGCGGTGGAAGTAGTAGATCAGGTCGATGCCGAAGGGCGCGGTCGCCCGCTTGAAGCGCGCGGTCAGCGCGAACTGCAGGCCCATCATCGCCAGCGCGGCATAGCCGAGGGCCAGCGCGAAATCCCACCAGAAGCCGCCGGGCCGCGGCCGCTCGCCCAGCAGCAGCAGCGCAAGGGGCGCGACCACCAGCAACACGTAGATGCCCAGCCAGAACGCGGCGCGCTGCGGCAAGGGCTTCGAAGGGCTGGGAGGGCTCATGCGGGGCTCCGTGCGATCGCGATGGATGAGCATGCCCGTTCGGCAGCACGCACACCCGATCCTGATCAAACCCGGACCCGCGCTGCCTGTCTAGACTCTCCAATATTGTCCATCGCGGGGGCGCCTTCATGCATTCAAGTCTGGCGCGCCTGCGCCCTCTGCTTCCGGCCGTCTGCGCCCTGCTGCTGTGGGCCTGCGCAGTGCACATGCAGCCCGCGCAGGCCCAGCTGCCCGAAGCCGCCGACACCTGCCTCGCCTGCCACGACGATCCGCAGCTCAACGCGGTGCTGCACGGACCGCATGCGGTGCTGTCGGACCCGCGCAACCGCTTCGCCGAAGACGGCTGCGCCAGCTGCCACGGCGCCAGCGAAGCGCACATGCGCCGCCCGCCGCGCGGCGAGCCGCGCGCAGCACCCGATGTGAGCTTCGCCAAGGGCGAAGCGGGCGGCGGCGATGCGGTGTGCCTGGACTGCCATCGCGGCAGCGCCCTGCACTGGACCGCCAGCGCGCATGCCGATGCTGGCCTGGCCTGCGTCGACTGCCACCAGCTGCATACGCTCGACGACCCCATGCTCAATGCCGAGACCGAGGTCGAGCACTGTGCCAACTGCCACCGCAAGGAGCACGCGGAGTTCATGAAGGTCTCCGCGCATCCGCTGGACATGGGCCGAATGCAGTGCAGCGACTGCCATGCCCCGCACGGCAGCCCCACGCCGGGTGCGCTCACGCGCAGCACGCTCAACGAGACCTGCCATGAGTGCCACGCCGAGATGCGCGGCCCCTTCCTGTGGGAGCACCCGCCGGCCGCCGAGGACTGCATGAGCTGCCATACGCCGCACGGCAGTTCGCATGCGGCCCTGCTGAAGCAGCGCACGCCCTTCCTCTGCCAGCAGTGCCACCAGGCCCAGTTCCATCCGAGCACGGCGCTGTCGGGCACCGGGCTCTCGGGCAGCAGCCTGCCTTCGGGCTCGACCTCGCTGATGGGCCAGGACTGCCTCAACTGCCACCAGCAGGTGCACGGCAGCAACCATCCGTCCGGCGTCGGCGCCACGCGCTAGGAGACCGCCATGCACCGCAGGATCGCTCCGCTCGCCGCAGCCCTCGCCCTCGCGCTGATCTCCAACGACGTACGGCCGGCGCCTGCGAAGGACGCGCCCGCTTGGCTGCCGGTGCAAAGCGGCTGCCACAGCCTGGTGCTCACGGCCGCCCTGCCAAGCGCCGATCCCTTCCGGCGCGGCGATCTCGCCGGGCGCAGGCAGAATCAAGGCACGCTCGGCCTGCTCGACCTGCTGCTGTGCAAGCCGCTGGCGCCAGAGTCCTCGCGCTTCTGGCGCGTGGACGTGCGCGATGCCGGCGGGCCACAGCCGGGCATCGCGGTCGGCCTCGGCGAGGCCGGCCGCTGGCGCATCGAAGCCGAGGGCGAGCGACTGTCCAGCGGCGTCACGACTGTGCTGACGCCGATGCGCGGCGACGGCCGCGGCGGCTTCACCCTGCCTCAAGGCTGGGTGCCCGGCGCGACCACCGCGGCCATGCGCGAGCTGCTGCCCTCGCTGGTGCCCGTTGAACTGGAGCGTCGACGCGGCCAGGCCGAGCTGCGCGGTCGCGCACTCCTCGGCCCGCACCTGCAGCTGGATGCGCGCTATCGCGAAAGCCAGCAGTCCGGCCTGCGCCGCTTCGCCGCGGTCACCGGCAACGGCGGCGGCAATGCGCGCTCCATCCTGCTTGCCGCTCCCTTGGACCAGCGCACGCGCACCGCGGATCTCGGCCTGCTGCATGCCGGCCCGCGCCTGCAGCTGCGCAGCGGCTTCTATCTCTCGCACTTCGACAATACGATCGATGCACTGAGCTGGCAGACGCCCTTCGCCCAGGTTTCCGGCTGGGCTGCAGGGACAGGCTCACCCGCGCTGAACCGCGCCCAGCCCGCGCCCGACAACCGTTTCCACCAGCTGAGCCTGGCCGCCGGCTATGCCCTGACGCCCAGCCTGCGCATCAACGCCGATCTCGCCTTCGGACAGATGCGCCAGAACCAGGCCTATCTCGACTACAGCGCCGTGCCGGCCCTGCTCGCCGCGCTCTCGGTGCCGCTGCCAAGGCCGGATCTCGACGGCCGCGTCGACACGCGCCTGTTGAGCCTGCGCCTCGCCCAGCGCTCGGACAGCGCGCTGCGTTGGGATGCCCGGCTGCGCATCGACGACCGCGACAACCGCACGCCGGTCGATGAGTACGTCTACCTCAGCGGCGACAGCGAACTGCAGAACGCGGCGGCCAGCAGCGCGCGCCGGCGCTTCAACGTCGCCCCCGACTACCGCGACAGCCTGTACGCGCTGGGCGCAGGCTGGCACCCGGATCGGCGCTTCGGCGTCGACGTGGAGCTGGCCCACCAGGCCATCGAGCGCACGGCCTCGGCGCGCAGCGACAGCCGCGAGCAGCGCCTGCTGCTCAAGCTGCGGCACCGCGTGGGCGAACGCTTCGACTACGGTTTCAGGCTGGGCGGCGCGGACCGCGAGGGCTCGACCTATCTCGGCAGCCGTGATTTTGTCGAGAGCCACAGCCCCGAGTACATCGCCACCGTGCCCGGCGCCTTCGAGAACCTGCCCGGCCTGCGCCAGTACCATCTGGCCGATCGCCGCCGCCACCAGCTCAGCGGCTTCGCCAGCTTCGCGGCCAGCGAGCGCAGCCAGTGGAACTTCAACCTCGGCGAAGTGCGCGACGACTACCGCGCCTCGGAGTTCGGCCTCACCGACAGCCGTATCCGCCATGTGCAGCTGGATCTCGCGCAGGGGCTCACGCAAAACCTTTGGCTGAATGCGTTCGCCGGCCGCGAATGGCTGGACGCGGCGCAGCGCGGGCGGGCCTTCCAGGGCGGCGCCAACCGCCTGCCGCAGGCCAATGATCCGAACCGCAACTGGGCGGTGGAACACGCGGACGCGGTCGACAGCCTCGGCCTCGGCCTCGCCCATCGCGCGCCCGGCTCGCGCCTGCGCCTGCGCGCCGACGCCAGCCTCAGCGACGCGCAGGGCACCCTGCGCGTCACCACCGGCAGCGCGCTCACCAGTGCGCCCCTGCCCGACACCCGCGCCCGCCTGCTGCGTATCGACGCCGGTTTCGACTACGTGCTGCGCGAAGGCTTGGAGATGGGCCTGCACTACCGCCTCGAACGCTTCGACGGCGCCGACTTCGCCGAGGACGGCACCGCGCCGAACACCCTCGCCAACGTCATCCTGCTGGGCGATGAGAGCCCGGACTACCGGGCGCAGGCCTGGCTGGTGAACCTGCGCTGGCGGTTCTGAGCGAGATTGGGGATTGGGGAGTCGGGCTCGGGAATCGGGAATCGGGAATCGGGAATCGGGAATCGGGAATCGGGAATCGGGAGGAGCGTGAACGAAGCGAGCGCGGATGCCATCGCGCGTCGCGCTCGCGAGTGCATAGGGTGGGCCCTGGCCCACCATGGCCTGCACTTCGCGGCGCACGTCCGCTGCTCGACACGCTTTGATCGGCGAACCGAATGCCCCACCTCGTCATTGCGGCCATAACGCGGCTCATCAACGCGAACAGCGTGACCGGAGGCAAGCGTCCAGCTCCGGTGGGCCAGGGCCCACCCTATGGGCGCGAGGGGAATCCGAGCTCCCGCGGGGGCGACTCTGCGACCCGTGCTGCGTCAGCATGGAGGTAACCGGCGCTCCGTTTGCCGGCTAGCATGTGCTGCCCCTTCACCGCTGCAGCGACTTTCCGATGATCCCCGATGCCGGCAGCCACTACCCCATCCTGGCCGCGATGCTGGCCCCCGCCCTGCTGATGGCGGCCACCGGCTCGCTGCTGATCTCGGCCAACAACCGGCTGGCGCGCGTGGTCGACCGCCTGCGCGCGCTGATCCAGACGCGCGGTGAATGCGGCAGCGAGGAACTGCGCGCCGCGGTGGACCGGCAGATCAGCCAGCACCGCCGCCGCAGCCACTACGTGCTGCGCGCCTGCGTGCTGCTGTACGTGGCGCTGGGTGCCTTCGTCGCCACCAGCCTTGCGCTTGCGGTGGACGCCTACACCGGCTTCGCCCTGGGCGAAGTGCCCGCCGGCTTCGCCCTGTTCGGCGTGGCCTCGCTGCTGGTGGCCAGCTTGGCGATGGGGCTGGAAGTGCATCTGGCGGTGAACGGTCTGAACGCCGAGCTCGCGCTCAGCCTGAAGCGGCAGGCGCTCGGCGCTGAGCGAGCAAAGGATTGACGCAGACTGTCGCAGCCCGAGGATCTACTGCGCGGACCGAAGGCCCCGCCAGAGCCGCGCCATCCGCTGCAGCGATGCGTCAGCCGACGCGTCGTCCAACAGCGAAGCGATCTCGACCCAGGCCAATGCCAGCGATTCCTCGCTGACGGCGAAGGCCTCGTCCTCGCCCGCTCGGACCACGTAGCGCACGTCGTAGTGCCAGTGGCCCGGCACCTCACCCCGCTCGGGAATCCAGTGGCGGTCAAGGTCGAACACCTCGCCTTCCAGACTCAAGCCGCGCAGGCCCGATTCCTCTTCGGCCTCGCGCAGCGCGACCGCCGCCAGATCCACCTCGCCGTCGGCATGCCCGCCCAGCTGCAGCCAGCGCTGCAGCTTGCGGTGATGGGTCAGCAGCACTCGCTGTCCGTCCCGAGAGACCAGCCAGGCCGAGCCAGTGAAGTGGCCGGCCAGGCGCTCGCGCGAGAAAGCCAACGGGTCCGCGAGCAGATCGACGTACTCGTCGACAAGCTTCGCCTGCGCGGGGCAGCACTGCGCATGCGACGCGAGCGCCGCGCGCAGCTGCGCGCGGCGTTCGGGCGAATCGATCGGGCTCGTCATCGCCTGCGTTAAGCCGCATCGCGGAGCGACGTCGGCTTAAATGAACTGTTATGCGTCGTCACGCAGACCCACGACTTCTGGTCTACGACGCTCCATGTGGGTCCGCTCGGAGCCAGCATCCAAGCCTCCTGTATGCACCAGTCGTGGCGGCGACAGTAGAGGACATCTCTGCCGGAGGAGTACCAACGCTCCTCGAACTGCTTGGGAGGATTGGCGAACTTTGTTGAGACCAACCCAATCAACTGCGCCGCATTAGCAGGAGGGGACTCGAGGAGAGTCCAAATAGCTGACTGGCCCGTCAAGCACTCGTCGTCCCTTGGGGCGGGTTGATCCGGCCCACTGGCGCAAGCGACAAGCAAAGCGAAGACGGCTGGAATGATTAGACGCATAACGCGGGCTTACGCGAATGGATCCTTCAGCACGATGTTGGCGTTGCGGTCCGGGCCGGTCGAGACCATCGCCAGCGGACAGCCGACGAGCTCCTCCAGCGAGCGCAGGTAAGCGCGCGCAGCCGGCGGCAGCTTGTCCCACTCGGTGACGCCGTGGGTGGATTCGCTCCAGCCCGGGAACTCGAGGTAGACCGGCTCGCACTCCTCCCAACCGGCGGCGTCCAGCGGCGCGTACTCGGTTTCCTTGCCGCGGTAGCGGTAGCCGATACACATCTTCAGGCTGGGCAGGCCGTCCAGCACGTCGAGCTTGGTCACGCACAGGCCGGTGATGCCGTTGATCGCCACCGCGCGCTTCAACGCGACGATATCGATCCAGCCGCAGCGGCGCGGGCGGCCGGTGGTGGCGCCGAACTCCTGGCCGCGGCGACGGATCTCCTCGCCCAGCTCGTCCTTCAGCTCGGTCGGGAAGGGGCCGCCGCCAACGCGGGTGGCATAGGCCTTGGCGATGCCGAGCACATAGTCGATGGCGTCGGCGCCCACGCCGGTGCCGGCCAGCGCGCCGCCGGTCGTGGTGTTGCTGGAGGTGACGTAGGGATAGGTGCCGTGGTCGATGTCGAGCAGCGAGCCCTGCGCGCCCTCGAACAGCACCTGCTTGCCCTGCTTGCGCAGCTCGTGCAGCAGGCCGGCGACATCGGCCTTCATTGGCTCGACGTACTCGCCGAAGGCCAGCGCCTCGTCCAGGGTCTTCTGGTAGTCGACCGCTTCAACGCCCAGGTACTGGGTCAGCACGAAGTTGTGGTAGTCGAGGACATTGCGCAGCTTCTCGGCCAGCTCGCCCGGGTAGTGCAGGTCGGCCACGCGCACGCCGCGCCGCGCGACCTTGTCCTCGTAGGCCGGGCCGATGCCGCGGCCTGTGGTGCCGATCGCCTTGCCGCCGGCCTTCTTCTCGCGCGCCTGATCGAGCGCGATGTGGTAAGGCATGATCAGCGGCGTCGCCGGGCTGATTTTCAGGCGCGAGCGCACGTCGATGCCCTCGGCCTCGAGCTCGCCGATCTCCTTCTGCAGCGCCGCGGGCGACAGCACCACGCCGTTGCCGATCATGCACAGCACGCCCGGATGCAGGATGCCGGACGGAATCAGGTGCAGCACCGTCTTCTTGCCGCCGATGACCAGCGTGTGGCCGGCGTTGTGGCCGCCCTGGAAACGCACCACGCCACCGACGCGCTCGGTGAGCAGGTCGACGATCTTGCCCTTGCCTTCGTCGCCCCACTGGGCACCGAGAACAACTACTGACTGACCCATTTCAAGCACTCCACATTGATGTTCGTTTCGTCACCCCACCGTGGGGCGACGTCGCTTCTGGTCTCGGCTCCTGCCTCGACTCGGAAGCCGGCGGCGGGCTCCTGCCCGCCGCACATGCAATTCATAGGGTGGGCCCTGGCCCACCATGAGCGCGAATCCGGCCGCCACCTCAACGGGCGCCAGAAACGCCAAAGCCGGGGTACGAGACCCCGGCTTTGCGAGATTATCCGCGAATTGGCGAGCCGCCGCATCCCTGTGCGGCGAAGGCGCGAGCTCAGCGCACGAGCTGCAGGGCGATGAGTCCGACGACGATCATCAAGCCACCGATCTGTCGCAAGGCCCGTGGCTCCAACTGCTGCAGCCGCTCGGCCGCCTGCTTCCAGGCATCGGGGGCCACGAACAGCAGCAGCCCTTCCAGCACGAGGACGAGGCACAAGGCGGCGAGGAGGTCACTCATGTCTCTCGGCTCCAGTGCGGCGCGCCAGCGCACACTGATCAGACCTCAGCGCTGCGGCGCCTGCTCGAAGAAGCGCAGGAACTCGGCGTCGCGGTCCAGCACCAGCACGCTGTCGCCGCGCGCGAAGGCTTCGCGGTAGGCCTGCAGGCTGCGATGGAACGAATAGAACTCGGCATCCACGCCATACGCCTGGGCGTAGATGTCGGCGGCGCGCGCATCGCCCTCACCGCGGATCAGTTCAGCATCGCGCTGTGCCTCGGCGACCAGCACCTGGCGCTGGCGGTCCGCGTCGGAACGGATGGTCTCGGAAATTTCCTGGCCTTCGGCGCGCAGCTCGTTGGCCACGCGCAGACGCTCGGCACGCATGCGCTGGAACACCGAACTGATGACCTCGCTGTCTTCCGGCAGATCGATACGCTTGATGCGCACGTCGACCACTTCGATGCCCAGGTCACGCACGCGCTGGTTGCCAACATCGACAAAGCGCTGGGCCAGGTCGCGACGCTCCCCAGCGACGACCGCCTGCAGAGTGCGCTGGGCGATCTCGTTGCGGATCACCTCGGTGATGATCGGCAACAGGCGCTGGCGAGCCTGCTCCTCGATGCCGCTGGTGGCGGTGTAAAAGCGCTGCACATCGGCGATGCGCCATTTCACGAAGAAGTCGACGTTGACGTCCTTCTTCTCGAAGGTGAGGTAGCGCTCGGGCCGCGAGTCCAGCGAGAGGATGCGCCGGTCGAAACTCATCACGTTCTGCACGACCGGCAGCTTGAAGTGCAGGCCGGGCTGGATGTCGGTTTCCACCACGCGACCGAGCTGGAAGCGGATGCCGACGTGGCTCTCTTCAATCTTGTACAGGCTGGACAGCAGCACCAGCAGCACGGCCGCGATGGCGATCAGGATCGAGGGTCTCATCGGCGCATCTCCTCACGGGTCGGGCGCTCGGGTCGGCCGCTGTTGCGGTTGCGCTCTGCAGCGGACTGCGTTCGGCTGGAAGACGGCACGGCCGGCTGCATCTGCGGCAGCGCGGCAGCCGCCGCCGGTAGACGCGACTGCGGGCTCTGGCCGCCGTCGTCGCCAACCGGCAGGTACAGCACGTTGCTGCCGTCGCCGGAATAGATGGTGCGGTTGTTGGCCAGCACTTCCTGCATGGTTTCCAGATACAGGCGCCGACGGGTTACCTCGGGCGCCTTGCGGTACTCGTCGGCCAGCAGGCGGAAGCGCTCGGCTTCACCGGTGGCGCGGGCGATTGCCGCCTCGCGGTAACCCTCGGCTTGGGTGCGCACGCGCGCGGCCTCACCTCGGGCTTCCGGGACCACGGTGCTGCGGTAGGCCTCGGCCTCGCTCTCGATACGCTCCTTGTCCTCGCGCGCGCTGATCGCGTCGTCGAAAGCCTCGCGCACTTCCTGCGGTGGCCGCGCGTTGGGGATGTTCAGCACCGTCACCTGCAGGCCCGTGGTGTAGCTGTCCAACGTGGTCTGCAAGCGGGTCTGAGCCTCGGCGGCCAGGGCGGCGCGCTCACCGGTGAGGATCGCGTCCATCTGGCTGCCGCCGATGACGTCGCGAATCGCGCTCTCGGCCGCCTGCTTCAAGGTTTCCTCGGGCTCGCGGGTGCCGAAGAAGAAGTTCTTCGGATCGCTGACCACGAACTGCACGCCGTAGTCGATCTGCACGATGTTCTCGTCGGCAGTCAGCAGACGCACCTGGTCGGACACGCTGCGGACGCGGGTGACGTCGAGCTTCTGCACGCTCTCGATCGGACTCGGCCACTTGAAGTTGGGCCCCGGCGGCATGATCCGGTCGAACTTGCCGAAGCGCAGCACCACGCCACGCTCGCGCTCGTCGACCAGCACCACGGAATCGAAGATCGCCCAGGCCGCCACGGCCAGCAGCACCAGCAGCAGCAGGCCGCGACCCATTGGATCGCCACCGCCTTCACTGCGCCGCGCGTCTTCGTTGCCGCCGCCAAACACGCGATTCAGGCTGGCCTTGAGCTTGTTGAGGAAGGCTTCGACATCGGCGCCTGGATCCTTGTTGCTGTTCCAGGGGTCGCGATCCTTGTCGCCACCGCCGCTGTTGCCGCCGCCAGGTTGGTTCCAGGCCATCGAGTGCTCCATTCGTGAATTTCTGCTGCCCGCAGGCGCCGCGACTGCGGTCACTTTGACGGGCGTGAATCCAAGGCGCCGGAGTGTAGCAGCCACCCGCGCGGCCTTCGTGGACGCGGCGTCGCGACCGGCTCAGACGCCGTCGGCGGTTCGCTCCCACTCTTCAGTGGGGGCGTCAAGGGCGCCCGCCAAGCCCGCCCGGAACGCCGGGAACTCGGCCGACAGCTTGGCCGCCTGCGCGCGCGGCAGGTCGATGTCGAGCTGCCAGCCGGCCTCGTCCGCCTGCTCCGAGCGCACCGCGCCCAGGGCGAACAGGCGCGCGCGCAGCCGACCCTCGGCGGGGTCCAGCGCCAGCGTCTGGCTGATCCGCTCGGCCGCAAAGCGTTCGCTGATCGCCGCCCGCAGCGCGTCCAGTCCGAGGCCGTCGCGAGCCGAGACGAAGATGCGTTCGGCGCCGTCCTCGACCTGGTCACGCCGCGGAACAGCGTCCTCGATGCGATCGATCTTGTTGAACACCTGGATCTGCGGAATGTCCCCCGCGCCGATCTCGGCCAGTACGCTCTCGACATCGGCCACGCGATCGCGCAGCTGCGGGTCGGAGGCGTCGATGACGTGCAGCAGCAGGTCGGCCTCGCGCGCCTCGGACAAGGTCGAACGGAAGGCCGCGACCAGTTCGTGCGGCAGATCGCGGACGAAGCCGACGGTGTCGGCCAGCACCACCTCGCCGCAGTCCAAGCCCGAGAGTTTCCGGACCGTAGGATCGAGCGTGGCGAACAGCTGGTCGGCCGCGTAGATGCCGGCGCCGGTCAGCGCATTGAACAGCGTCGACTTGCCGGCATTGGTGTAGCCGACCAGGGCGATGCGCGGCACCTCGTTGCGCAGGCGCGCCCGCCGCGCCTGGGCCTGGCGGCGCTCGGCCTGCTCCAGCCGTCGCGACAGCACCTTGACCCGCTCGGCCAGCAGGCGGCGGTCGGTTTCCAGCTGGGTTTCGCCGGGGCCGCGCAGCCCGATCGAGCCACCGCGCTGGCGCTCGAGATGGGTCCAGCCGCGCACCAGGCGCGTGGACATGTGCTTGAGCTGGGCGAGCTCGACCTGCAGCTTGCCTTCGAAGCTGCGCGCGCGCTGGCTGAAGATGTCGAGGATCAGGCCGGTGCGGTCGACCACCCGGCACTGCAGGTGCCTCTCGAGGTTGCGTTCCTGGACGGGCGAAAGCGTGGTGTTGACCAGCACCAGGTCGATGTCGTGCAGGGCGCAGAGCTCCTTGGCTTCGTCGGCCTTGCCGCTGCCGATATACAGCGCCGGGTTGGGACGATCGACCCGGCCACTGATGCTGGCAAGCACGGTCGCACCCGCGGAACCGGCCAGCTCCGCGAACTCTTCGAGTGCATCGCTTTCGTCGCGGCCCGGCGCCTGCGGCTGGATCAGCAGGGCGCGTTCGCCGCGCTTCTCGCGTTCAAACATGGCTCAATGCCCAGGGCGTGGCGATCAATCCTGCTCGCCCGGCGCATCCGACACTTCGCCACCGCCAGGGCCGATACGCACGTTGCGCGCGGGCACGACGGTCGAGATCGCGTGCTTGTAGACCATCTGGCTGACCGTGTTGCGCAGCAGGACCACGAACTGGTCGAAGGACTCGATGGTGCCCTGCAGCTTGATGCCGTTGACGAGGTAGATGGACACCGGAACGCGCTCGCGGCGCAGGGCGTTCAGGAAAGGATCCTGCAGGGACTGTCCCTTGGACATGGTGGCTCCTTGGATGGGGATGTTCGATGTGCTTGTTGTTCTGTGCAGGGCCCGCGAAGGCCCAGGGCACGGTCTCCACCTGGGGGCGCACCCCAATGGCGGGGTGGCTCGGCGGCAACGCGTCGGAGTGTACAGCCTGCGCCGCGTGCCCAACCCCTGCCGTTTAGCGGCCGTGCAGCCCGCTCGCCAACCGCAGCAGGGACTCCGCGCGCCCGGCCTGGGTGTGGGGATCGATGTGGAAGGCATCAAGTTCCCCGCGCAGCCAGGTGAGCTGGCGCTTGGCCAGCTGGCGGGTGGCCGCGATGCCTTCGGCGAGGAATTCGCTGGCGCTGCTTTCCCCGCGCAGGTGGCGCCAGGCCTGCCGGTAGCCGACAGCGCGCATCGAGGGCAATTCAGGGTGTAGACCGGGTCGCGCGAGCAGGCCGCGTACCTCGTCAAGAAAGCCGCCTGAGAGCATCCGCTCGAAGCGCAGGGCGATGCGCGCATGCAGGAGCGCGCGATCGGCCGGGGCCAGCACCAGCTTCAGCACCCGCCAGGGCGGCCGCGGCGACAGCGGCGCATCGGCTTGCCAGTCACTGATCGGCCGGCCCGTGAGCCGCCAGACTTCGAGCGCCCGGGTGATGCGCTGCGGATCGCTGGGCCGGATGCGCGCTGCCGCCGGCGGATCGACGGCAGCGAGCTCGGCGTGCAGTGCCGCCCAGCCGCGCGCCCCGGCTTCGGCTTCAATGCCGGCCCGCACCGCGGGATCGGAGGCCGGCATCGAGGACAGGCCGCCGAGCAGGGCGCGGAAGTACAGGCCGGTGCCGCCGACCAGCAGGGGCAGTCGCCCCCGGGCCAGCACCGCATCCACCGCCGCGCGGGCATCGACAGCGAACTCACCCGCCGAGTAGGCCTGCTCCGGCTCGCGAATGTCGATCAGGTGATGCGGGATGCCGGCGCGCTCGGCGAGGTCGGGCTTGGCGCTGCCGATGTCGAGGCCGCGGTACACGAGGGCCGAGTCCACGCTGATGATTTCACCGCCGTAGCGCTGCGCCAGCTCGATCGCAAGGGCGGTCTTGCCGGAAGCGGTCGGACCCATCAGGGCCAGCACCAGCGGACGCTCGCCTGCGGCGCCCATGCTCACGTCCGCTGGCAGCCCGCCAGCTGCAGGCGCTGCCCCGGCTTGATCAGGTAGCGCGGCCCGCGCACGCCATTGGCGCGGGCCAGCGACTCCACCGAGCACTGGTGGCGGCGGGCGATGCTGTGCAGGGAATCGCCGCTGCGCACGGTGTAGGTGCGGGCGGCGGTGGCGGACGCGGCCACCGGCTGCGAAGGACGGTTGGCCGCAGCAAGCGCGCGCGCCAGCTCCAGTCGTTGGCCGCTCACGCAGTTCGCGGCGTAGGCCTCGACCATGCTCTGCGGGCCGCGGATGACCGTGCCGGCGGGGATCACCGCATGCGGCTCGTAGCGCGGGTTCAGGTTGCGCAGCACCCGGAACCAGCCGTCGCGGATGCCGTTCTGGCCAAGGCACAGGGTCAGCTCGTTGAGCGTGCTCGGATGCGCAAGGGTGAAGCCGCTGGCCTGCAGATCGACCTTGGGGAACTCCAGCCCGACCTCCTCGGGGTGCAGGAACAGCCAGGCCGCGGCCAGCACCATCGGCACGTAGTCCTGGGTCTCGCGCGGCAGCTGGCCGAACACCTGTGCATTCCAGAAGGGCTTGCCGCCGGTGGCCTGGAAGATCCGCCGCATCCGACCCTCGCCGCCGTTGTAGGCGGCCAGCGACAGCTCGAGGTTGCCGTTCAGTTCGCGAAAGCGGTCGTTCAGGTAGCGCACGCTGGCGCGCGAGGCGAGCTGTGCGTCGAAACGGGTGTCGAAACCGTCGACGCGTCCCAGGCCATAGCCGAGGCCGGTCTGGTACATGAACTGCAGCGGCCCGGACGCGCCGGCGCGCGAAACCGCATGCACCCGCCCGCCGGACTCCTTCGCCAGGATGCCGAACAGCAGGGCCTCGGGCAGGCCGGCCTGCTCGTACTCGGGCCACATCAGGTGGCGCATGTACTGGTAGTTCTCCCAGGCGGTGATCAGCTGCGGCCGCATCCAGGTGAGCCACTCGACCATCGCCGACTTCACCGGCGTGTTCAGCTCGATCAGCTCGCGCAACTCGCGGCCGTTGAGCAGGGAAATCGAGCGCTGCGCCTCGGGAAGGTCACCCAGCAGGGGCGAGGCCTCTACGGACTCGGGCGCGGCCTCCGGCTGACCGGCCTCGAAGTCCTCGCCCACCGCGAGGCCAAGCGCGGCGAGCTGCTCGTAGCCGGCCAGCACGCGCTCGGCGCCGCAGGCGGGTTGGTCGAGGCAGTCGCGCGCAACCGCACGCAGGCGATCACGGGCCTCGACCAGGAGCTCGCGCTCGACGGCCTCACCGGCACGCAGGCGCTCGGCCTGGACAAGCGCCTGCTCGAGGGCTTCATCAAAGTCCTGCTGGATGCGCACAGCGTCACCCGCTGCAGCAGGCGCAGTCGACCGCTGCGGCGCGCTCGCGCAGGCGGAGAGGCTCAGGGCGAGGGCGCACAGGACAAGGCGGGGCCAGCGTTGGCTCATGGGCAGGTCGGTTCCGATGGAGGGAAGGGCCAAGGCTGGCCAGCCCGACAGTGTAAGCCGCTGCCCTGCCGCCACGAAGTCGCGGCTATGATCGCCAGCGACTCCACGACAGCGAGGCACGGATGGACAGGATCCTGATCGGCAAGGGCGAGACGCAGGTCCACCTGCTGGCGAAGTTCGGCAATCGCCACGGCCTGGTGGCCGGCGCCACCGGCACCGGCAAGTCGGTGACCCTGATGGTCATGGCCGAGGGCTTCTCGCAGCTGGGCGTTCCGGTGTTCCTCGCCGACGTCAAGGGCGACCTGGCGGGCCTGTGCCAGCCCGGCGCTCCGCACGAGCGGATCAGCCAACGGGTCGAGCAGATCGGCATCACCGACTACCGGCAGGAAGCCAACCCGGTGGTGTTCTGGGACATCTACGGCGAGCTCGGCCACCCGGTGCGCTGCTCGATCTCGGAGATGGGCCCGACCCTACTGGGACGCGTGCTGGAGCTGAACGACACCCAGGCCGGCGTGCTCGACATCGTGTTCAAGCTCGCCGACGAACAGGGCCTGCTGCTGATCGACATGGACGACCTGCGCGCCCTGCTCGGCTTCGTCGCGGAGAACCGCAAGGACATCAGCACCCAGTACGGCCTGGTCAGCGCGCAGAGCATCGCCGCGATCCAGCGCCAGCTGCTGCGGCTGGAGAACGACGGTGCCGAGCACTTCTTCGGCGAACCCGCGCTCGATCTCAACGACTTCATGCGCCAGGACATGTCCGGCCGCGGCCTCGTCAACGTGATGGCGGCCGACCGCCTGATCCTGAAGCCGCGCCTGTATTCGAGCTTCCTGCTGTGGATGCTCTCCGAGCTGTTCGAGAACCTGCCCGAGGTGGGCGACCTCGACCGCCCGAAGATGGTGTTCTTCTTCGACGAGGCCCACCTGCTGTTCAACGACTGCCCGCCCGCCCTGCTGCAGCGGGTCGAGCAGGTGGTGCGCCTGATCCGCTCGAAGGGCGTGGGCGTGTACTTCTGCTCGCAGAACCCCGACGACATTCCGGGCACCGTGCTGGGCCAGCTCGGCAACCGCGTGCAGCACGCGCTGCGCGCCTTCACCCCGCGCGACCAGAAGGCGGTACGCACGGCGGCCGAGACCTTCGCCAGCAACCCCAAGCTCGATGTCGCCAAGGTGATCGGCGAACTTGGCGTCGGCGAGGCGCTGGTCTCGACGCTGCAGGACAAGGGAATCCCGCTGGCGGTCGAGCGCACCCTGATCTGTCCGCCGCGCTGCAGGATCGGCGCGATCACGCCGGAGGAGCGCCAGACCCAGCGCATGCGCAGCCCGGTCGGCGGCAAGTACGACACCGCGGTCAATCGTGAATCGGCCTACGAGATGCTGTCGAAGCGCGCCGAGGCTGCCGTCAGCGCCGCCCCACCCTCGCCGCCGCCATCACCGCCGCCGGCGTCGCGCCCGAGCCCGGGCGAGCGCGCGCCGGCACCCAAGCCCGCCGAGTCCGGCGGCGTCGGCCAGAAGCTCAACGAATGGCTGTTCGGCACCTCGCGCCGCCAGGGCGCGGTCGAAGCCATGGCCAAGTCGACGATGCGCACGGTGGGCAACCAGCTGGGCCGCCAGCTGCTGCGCGGCGTACTGGGCAGCCTCGGCGGCAAGCGCTGAGCACGCGCCACGCGCTTGTCAATGCCTTGACAGGGCATTAGAATGCCGCGTTTGACGCGCCACACAGCCTAAGGCCCCATCCCATGAAAGTCCTGAACTCCCTGAAGTCGGCCAAGACCCGCCACCGCGACTGCAAGGTCGTCCGTCGTCGCGGCAAGGTCTTCGTGATCTGCAAGAGCAACCCCCGCTTCAAGGCCCGCCAGCGCTGAGCGCAGCTGCCCTCGAAACAGGCAGGAAGGCCACCCATGCGGTGGCCTTTCGCTTTTTGGAACCAGCCCTCCGCGCACGCGCAAGGGTGTTCGACCTGGCAAGCGAAGCGATTGCCGGCGCGTCAATCCCATCGACGCGGCCTCGGGGCATACAATCCGCGCGGGGAGTCCGCCACCTTCGACGGAGAATCAACCATGTTGCGCAGTTTTGGCTGTCTGGCTGTCTGTTTCGCCCTGTCCCACGGCATCGCCTCGGCGCAGGAAAGCACCCAGCGCGTCATCGAGGGTGATGTCCTGCTGATCGACCGGGTGGAGCGCACCCACAGCGGCGCCAACCTGCCGCGCCGCGGCCTGCTGATGAACCAGGTCGAGGCGCAGTTCGGCGCGCCCACCACCAAGCACGCGCCAGTCGGCGGCGGCAGCCCGCAGCAGCCGCCGATCACCCGCTGGAGCTACCCCGAGTTCACGGTCTATTTCGAGCACAACCACGTGGTCAACGCCGTGGTCAACCGCGCCGGCCCGAACGAGAAGGGCCCGATTCGCAAGGAACAACCGAACGGATGAACCAGGCTGCAGCGCGTTTCCCCGCGGAGTGGGAAGACCAGTCCGCGGTGCTGATCGCGTGGCCGAATGCCGACACCGACTGGGCCCCGCGCCTCGCCGAGGTCGAGCGCACCTATGTCGAGCTGGCGGCAGCCATCACCCGCTTCCAGCCGCTCGTGATCTGCGTGCGCGATGCCGCGCTCGAAGCGCGCCTGCGCGGCCTGCTCGCAGCGCGCGGCGTTGATCTGTCGCGGCTGCGCTGCGTCGAGACCGAGTACGACGACACCTGGCTGCGCGACTCCGGCCCGATCAGCCTGCGAACGGCGGATGGATTCGAGCTGCTCGACTTCCGCTTCACCGGTTGGGGCGGCAAGTTCGAGGCCAGCGCCGATGACCGCCTGGTCGAGCAGCTGTTCGCCGCCGGCGTGTTCGCCGCGAACGCACGGCGGCGGCGCATCGACTTCGCGCTGGAAGGCGGCGGCATCGAGACCGACGGCGCCGGCAGCCTGCTGTCGACCTGGCATTGCCTCAGCGAGCGCCATCCCGACCGCTCGCGCGCCGAGGTCACCGAGCTGCTCTGCCGCGAGCTGCGCCAGGAGCGCGTGCTGTGGCTGGACCACGGCTATCTGGAAGGCGACGACACCGACGCCCACATCGACACCCTGGCCCGCTTCGCGAGCCCCTCGCGCATCGTCTATCAGGGCTGCAGCGATCCGGCCGACAGCCACTTCGACGAACTGGCGACGATGGGCCAGGAGATTGCCGCCCTGCGCCAGTCGAACGGCGAGCCTTACGAGGTGTTCGTGCTGCCCTGGGCGCAGCCGATCCTGGACGAAGGCCGTCGACTGGCGGCGTCGTACGCCAACTTCCTGATCATCAACGGCGCCGTGCTGATGCCGGCCTATGGCGACCCGGCCGATGCCGAGGCCCAGGCCGTGCTGGCGCGCGCCTTCCCGGACCGGCAGATCATCGCCCTGCCCTGCCGGCCGCTGATCTGGCAGAACGGCAGCCTGCACTGCATCACCATGCAGCTGCCGCGAGGAGTGCTGAATGAGCAAGTCTGATGCGAAGGGCACGCTGCGCGTCGCCCTGATCCAGGACCGCGACCGCGGCTCAGTCGAAGCCAACCTCGCCCGCATCGAAGCGCGCGTGGCCGAGGCCGCCGCCGCAGGGGCGAGGCTGGTGCTGCTGCAGGAGCTGCACAACGGCGCCTACTTCTGCCAGCACGAGAGCGTGGACGAATTCGACCGCGCCGAGCCCATCCCCGGCCCCAGCACCGAGCGACTCGGCGCGCTGGCCAAGCGGCATGGCCTGGTGATCGTGTCATCGCTGTTCGAGCGCCGCGCCGCCGGCCTGTACCACAACACCGCGGTGGTGTTCGAAGCCGACGGCCGCATCGCCGGCAAGTACCGCAAGATGCACATCCCCGACGATCCGGGCTTCCTCGAGAAGTTCTACTTCACCCCCGGAGACCTGGGCTTCGAGCCGATCGACACCTCGGTCGGCCGCCTCGGCGTGCTGGTCTGCTGGGACCAGTGGTACCCGGAAGCGGCGCGCCTGATGGCGCTGGCCGGCGCCGAGCTGCTGCTGTATCCGACCGCGATCGGCTGGGATCCGAACGATCCGCAGGACGAGCAGGATCGCCAGCGCATGGCCTGGATCCTCTCGCACCGCGGCCATGCCGTGGCCAACGGCCTGCCGGTGCTGAGCTGCAACCGCAGCGGTGTCGAGCCCTCGCCGACCGGCGGCAGCGGCATCCGCTTCTGGGGCAGCTCGATCGTGCTCGGCCCGCAGGGCGAGATCCTCGCTGAAGCCGATACCGACAGCGATGCGGTGCTGCTGGCCGATGTGGACCTGAAGCGCTCGGAAGCCGTGCGCCGGATCTGGCCCTTCCTGCGCGACCGTCGCATCGACGCCTACGCCGACCTGCTGAAGCGCTACCGTGACTGAGGCCCTGCCCGACGTCGCCGGCGAGGCGGTGCACGATCCGCTCGCCGGCCAGCCGATCCTGGAGATCGAGCGCGACGGCGTGTTCTACACCCTGCTGGGCACGGCGCATGTCTCGCAGGCCAGCGTGGACGCTGTGCGCGCCTTGGCCGCGCAGCAGCGTTTCGATGCGATCGCGGTGGAGCTGTGCGAGCCGCGCTACCAGTCGATGCGCAATCCGGATGCGCTGGCCAAGCTCGATCTGTTCCGGGTCATCAAGGAAGGCAAGGTCGGCTTCGTCGCCGCCAACCTCGCGCTGTCCGCCTATCAGCGGCGTCTCGCCGAACAGCTGGGGGTCGAGCCGGGTGCGGAAATGCGCGCCGCCATCGAAGAAGGCGATCGTCTGCGGCTGCCGGTCTGGCGCGTTGATCGCGACGTCAGCACCACGCTGAAGCGCACCTCGGCCGCGGTCGGCTTCTGGCAGCGGCTGATGATGATGAGCGGGCTGGCCGCCAGCCTGCTGGTCAGCGACAAGGTCGAAGAGGACGAGATCGAGAAGCTCAAGCAGGGCGACCTGCTGGAGTCGACCTTCGGCGAGTTCGCCAGGAACCGCGAACCGCTCTACCGCGCCCTGATCGCCGAGCGCGACCAGTACATGGCCGCAGCCCTGCGCCAGGAGGCGGCGCGGAACCCGGCGGCCAAGCGCGTGCTGGTGGTGATCGGCGCCGGCCATCTCGCCGGACTCGCCCAGCATCTGGCCGAAGACACCCGCGAGCCCGGCGCACTGCGCGAAAGCCTGCGCCAGCTGCCGCCGCCCAAGAACTGGGGCACCTGGATCACCCTCGCCCTTGCAGTCGTGGTCGTGGGTGGCTTCATCTACGGCTTCAGCCAAGGCCTCGACGTGGGCAAGGACCTGCTGCTGCAGTGGGTGCTGATCACCGGCACCGGTGGGGCGATCGGCTGCCTGCTGGCCGGCGGACATCCGCTCTCGATCCTCGGCGCATTCGCAGTGTCACCCGTCACGCCCCTGCACCCGGCCCTGGCCTCGGGCATGGTCAGTGCGCTGATCGAAGCCTGGATCCGCAAGCCCACGGTCGCCGACTTCGGGCATCTGCATCGCGATGTCACCAGCACCGCGGGCTGGTTCCGCAATCGCGTCTCGCGCACCCTGCTGAACTTCTTCCTGACCAACATGGGCACGGCGCTCGGCTTCTACACGGCGGGCTGGCTGATGTTCAAGTCGCTTTCTGCCGGCTAGGCCGACGCGCTTGGACCTGCCCTTCTCCCCCGCCTGCGAACGCAACCGCGAGCCGATCCTGGCCGTACTGCGCGAACACCTCGCTGCGCCGGCGCGCGTGCTGGAGATCGGCGGCGGCACCGGCCAGCACGCCGAGTTCTTCTCGGCACATCTGCCACATCTCCACTGGCAGAGCAGCGACCGCGCCGACTATCTGCCCGGGCTGGCCGCGCGCATTGCACAGGCCGAGCTACCGAACCTGCCCGCGCCCTTCGAGTTGGACGTCTCCCGCCGCGAGCTCTGGCCCGCGCAGCGCTTCGATGCCGCCTACAGCGCCAACACCCTGCACATCATGGGCTGGCCCGAGGTCGAGCAGTTCTTCCGTCTGGTCGGTGCGGTGCTTGAGCCCGGATCAACGCTGATCGTCTACGGCCCCTTCAACTACGGCAGTCGCTACACCAGCGAGAGCAATGCCGCCTTCGACGCCCAGCTGCGCGCGGACGATCCCAAGCGCGGAATTCGCGACTTCGAGGCGGTCGATGCACTGGCTCGCGCGCAGGGTTTCGCACTTGTCACCGATTTCGCGATGCCGGCGAACAATCGCTGCCTGGTCTGGCGTCGGTAGAGACAACCGAACCTCGACTCGGTTCGCGGCCAGATATCCGCAGGGCGAGTGGCCCAGCCTTGAAGCGCAGACGCTTCAATCCAGCTGCCTGCCAGCGTCCTTCAACCAGGCCAGATCCCGAGCCCAACGCTGGCGGTCCAGAACCTCACGCTGGAACAGCGATTGAGACTTCTCCAGCACCAGCTTGTAAGGGCTGCCCTTGCGCACGGTGGTGCAAGTCACCGGCAGGTCATGGTGGGCGACGGTTCTCGCCACGTGCTCGCGGCCCTGGGTCGCCAAGGGCCAGGTGCGCGTCCGCTCTTCCGGTGCTGCCAGAAACTGCTGCAACACCTCGCACTCGCTGCACGTGCATCTCAGTCGAACCGCGATCGACCAGTCATCGGTCGCGCGCTCGGCCCGGGCGAGACGCTGTTCGAGCAACTGCTTCGCATGCTCTAGCAGTGTCCGCAGACGCGCATGAATGCGACGCGCTCGCCGAGCCTCCTTCAGCGCCTCCCGCAGCAGCAGGACCAGGGCCTCCGGCGAGAGCGCGACCTCACTGCGAATGAGCAGGTCGTCAATCGCCTGCAGTGTTGTCGAGGCACCCACGATCTCGCCTGACTCGATCAGGCCGAACAAGGCTGTGCAGAACACTTGCACGCGCTGGGCTAGATCACGTGCGGGAACGCGCTCGGGGCGCAGGTCGTCGCACATGCACTGCTGCAGCCACGCCCACTGCTCCGTCAGCAAGGTCTCCGCCAGTCGACGGCCTTGCTGCGGCTCGGCCGCACAGCAGGCCGTGCAGAACGCGGGCAGCGCGTCGGCAATCCACGCCCGGTGCTGCTCGATCCCGGCGCGCCGCCAACCGCGTTCACCGCGCCATTGGGCCAGTAGATCCTCGCACCAGCCAAGCCCGTAGCACGTCAGCAAGCCCGCGAAATCCTCGGCGGCGCTGACCGGCATGCAGGCCGGTTGCAGCGGGCCCAGCAGGTCCAGCGCCAGCCCCGCATGCTCCAATCTGCGCCCCACGCTCACCGCCAGACCGCCCAAGGCAGGGTCATCGGCCCGCAACTGTTTCCAGAACGGGAGCACTCGTTCGACGAGCTTGACCGCCGCATCCGCGCCCTCCGCCGCGAGCCGGGCGTCGACCTGCTGCAAAGCCCACAGCGGTGAACTCCTCGCCCGCAGTTCGAAGGCGCGGGCACGCGGCCAGATCACCACGGCGGCGCGGTGGTACCAGCGGTCCAGCGTGTTGCCATAGTTGCCCATGAAGCCTTCGTACTCGGACTCGAAGGGCTCGCACTCGCGGCTGGCGCGGGTGAGGCACAGCTCGCGGCTGTCGACGCGCGCGCCCATCACGTCGGCTTCGCTGCCGTCCGCTGCCAACCCATGGCGCAGTTCGATGTCGCCGTCGATGAGCTCGCCGAGTCGCAGGTCCGAAGCCAGCGCGGGATCGCAGTCGTCATCCTCATCATCGAAATCGTCGTCGCGATCCCAAGGGCTGCGTCCAGGGCCTGCCTCGCAGCTCCAGACCTCATGCACGTCGGCCAGCGCGAGGATGCATTCGCAGTCCAAGGCCCCGGCCGCCTCGCGCAGCGCAGCCACGCGCGGAGCGTCGGCGTTCTTGAGCAGTGCCCAGCCCAGGCCGCGCTGCGTGTACTGGTGATCGAGCAGATAGACCAGGCGATCAGGCGGTGCGGCGGGCGGATCCCAATCCCAGCGCGGGGGCACCACGGTGGCGAAGTAGCGCCGCAGCTCGCGAACGAGAGGCTGGGCCGCAGCGTCCAGCGCACTCGTCGAGGCGCCCTGCTCACCGGCAATCAGCCTCAGGTTGTAGGTCAGCACCACCCGGTAACCCGACTTGACCGCCTGCGCTTCGTGCGAGCAGTCCGCGAAGAAGGCGGTGAATCCGAGCTGGCTGGCCGATCCGCCGACGCGAAGGCTCTCGCCCTGATGTTCGATGACGAAACGACCGCCAGTGAACCTGGAAGGCAAGGTCACCACCAGGGTCGCCAGCATGCCGTCGGACTTCTCCGAATCCTGGTGGCGAGCGAAAAACTGACCCGGCTCGTAGACCAGCAGGTTGTGCAGATCGGCCTGCAGCAGGCTCGAATCGGGCAGGCCCAGATCCTTGTGGATGCGCTGCAGCGCGTCGTCCAGTACGGGCTGCCAGGTGGCCACGTCCATGCGGATACGACGGGCGGGAATCTCCCAGGTGTTGCGCACACGGGTGTCCAGACGGGTCTCGTCGCGGTAACCGTGCAGGGCCAGTTCGGCAGATTCGCACAGCGTTCGTGCCACCAGCGGGTCGATCGGCAGAGGCACCTTGCCCAGGCCGTCCACCTCGATATGCAGCCCTTTCGCTGGCCGCAGGAAGTGCGTCGCGAAGCGCCCGGGGGCGTCGATGGCCGCAAGCGTGGCGGCGAGCTGGCGCAGGGCGTCCGTGCTCATCGGGCTTACTCGCGCGTAACCGCGGCCCAGGCCGGCAGGATATGGTCGCGGCTGAGTGGCGCCACCGGCACCGTGGGGGCATGCGGATCGACCCAGGCCAGCTCGGCGATCTCGGCGTGCGGCTGTGGCTCACCGGCAATCGTCACCGCGTACGCGATCGCACGCACGCGCCGACCGGACTCGTTCACCGCGGCGGCCTCGAACTCGCCCAGCGCAACAGCCGTCGATTCGACGAGCTCGACACCCAACTCTTCGCGCAGTTCACGCGCAAGCGTCGCCAGCGGCGACTCATGGGCTTCGCGCTTGCCGCCAGGCTGGATGAAGAAACGGGTATCGCGTTTGCGGACCAGCAGCACGCGGCCATAGGCATCGGCGATGACGGCCGCCACGGTCTGGATCGGTTGATCGGTTGCGGAACATTCGTTCGAGTTCATCGCGCAAGTCTAGCGCGGCCGCTCCGGCCTGGCCTTCCTCGCAGCGGATGAAGCACGCCGCGGAATTCGCCTGCGCATCGGAATTCGCGCTCGTGCGCAGCTGTCCCTTCGACAGACTGCCCCAGCGCATTCCCCGCCTTGCATCCTTCAGCCATCGGCGTATCGTCTGATCCCGAGCATCGGATCAGGAGTCCAGCGTGTCCAGTCGAACCCAGGATCCCCCCACCCCTCCTTCGCGCAGCCGATCCGCCGCGAGCAGCCGTCGCAGCGGCGTGCGCGAGCCCGGCGTGGCCGATGCGTCCAACGCCTCCCTCACTGCGCTCGCGCAGTCACCGCTGGTGCGGCACGCCCAGCTGGGCCGTCGCGTACCTCGGCAGGCGATGCTGCAGCTCATTGATGCCCTGCCCGGCGATGTCCATGCACGATTGCAGGCCGTGGGCCTGGGCGAGGCCAGCCTGAAACGCTTTCGTGCCCAGCCCCGGCAAGCCTTGAGCGAGGAACATGCCGAGCGCACGCTGGAGATCACGCGGCTGGTGCAGATGGCTCGCGAAGTGCTCGGCAGCATCGAATCGGCGGACAGCTGGCTGGCCACACCCCAGCGCGCGCTCGACTTCCAGGCGCCGCGCGCGCTGCTGCGCACCGCGCCTGGCCGACAGGCGGTTGAGCAGCTTCTGGGACGGATCGAGTACGGCGTGTACTCGTGATCGTCTGGCGAGTCGAGGCGCTGAAACACGCCGACACGGCGCTCCACGGCATTGGTGCCGCCCGCTTCGGTGGTCGCTGGAATCGCGTCGGCACGGCGCTGGTCTACACCAGCACTACGCTGGCCCTGGCCGCGTTCGAGAAGTTCGTGCATGCCGAACGGCAGGTCGCCGACATCGCCCTGGTGGCGCTTGGCTTCGAGTTGCCCGACGACTGTGCGCTCGATCGCCCCGCCGCACTGCCCGCCGACTGGCGAGCCGCCGCCGCACCCCACTCGACTCAACAATGGGGCAGCGAATGGGCGCGCCGGGGCCGCCCGCTTGCAGCGGCCGTGCCTTCCGTTCTACTGCCAAGCGACCACTGGCTGAGCCACGGCGAATACAACGTGCTGATCAACTGCGCCGCACTGGGCGAACACGCCGTGCGCGAAGTCGCGCGCCTGCCCTACGCCTACGATCCGCGGGCGTGGAAGTGACAGCGCCTCAGCCACCCCGATGGTAAGGATGATTCGCCAGCAGGCTGCAGGCCCGGTAGAGCTGCTCGGCCACCACCACGCGCACCAGCGGATGCGGCAGGGTCAGCGGGCCGAGTGACCAGCTCTCAGCCGCGGCACTGCGTACCGAGTCGTGGAAGCCGTCAGGCCCGCCGATCAGGAAAGCCAGATCCTGACCCTGCATGCGCCAGGCCTGCATGCGCGTTGCGAGTTGTTCGCTGGAATGCGCGCGGCCGCGGCCATCGAGAAGCACGATGTGCGCGCCGCGCGGCACCGCCGCCAGCAGGCGCTTGGCCTCGTCTTCCATCGCGCGAGCGGTGTCGCGGCCCTTGCCGCGCTCGCCGGGGGCCAGCTCGACCAGCTGCAGCGGCAGCCAGTGTGAGAGGCGCTTGAAGTAGTCGGCGCAGGCCGTCTGCACCCAGTCGGGCATGCCGGTGCCGACGGCGATCAGCTGGGCCTTCATGGTGCGCGCTCGCCAGCAACGCGAGCGGGATCAGCCTTCGTCGGTCTCGGCATCCGCCGCACGCGGCGTATCGCCATCGACGCTCCACAGCCGCTCCAGCGCATAGAACTCGCGCACGCGCGGCAGGAACACGTGGACGACGGCGTCACCAAGGTCGACCAGGACCCACTCGGCCTCGCGTTCGCCTTCGACGCCCAGCGGCATTGCGCCGATTTCCTTGACGCGCTTCTGCACCTCGTCGGCGATCGACTTGACGTGGCGGCTCGAGGTGCCCGAGGCGATGAACAGGGTGTCGGTGAAACCCGACTTGCCGCGCACGTCGATCTCGCGCACATCGCGGGCCTTGAGCTCTTCCAGCGCGAAGCGGATGCGCTCGTTCAGGGCTTCAGTCGAGGGGCCGCCGGGGGCGGTCTTCTTGGCGGCACGGGCGCGCGGGGCGGGCTGGGCGGGGGCTTTCGGGTTCAAATGGTTGACCTGTGGCATTGGGGACGCTCGGGGGCGCGAGCGCGAAGTATAGGTGAGCCCGTCCGCGGGCGCCCTCGGCCTCGTTCAGGTTGACCCGGAGGCGTGCCGGCCGTACAGCCCATGACGCTTGATGTAGGCGGCCACGCTGGGCTCCAGATAGGCCTCGATGGCACGTCCATCGCCCTGCGCCACCGCTGCGCGCACGTCCGTTGCGGAGGCCGGTTCCGGCGGCAGGCTCAGCCTGCTGAGGCCGCCGCAAGGCGCTTCGGCAAGCCGCGCCAGTGGCTGCGTACGCTCATGCGCCATCGCCTCGAGAGCTGGCGATGCGGCAGCGATGTCGGCATGCGGGCGATCCACCACCAGCAGATGCGCCAGCTGCGGAATCGCCTGCCAGCGCTGCCAGCGATCGAAGCCGCGCCAGGCGTCTTCGCCCAGCAGCAGCACCAGCGGTGCATCGCGCCCAAGCTCACCGCGCAGCGCTTCCAGGGTATCGACCATGTAGGAGGCGCCGCCGCGGCGCAGCTCGCGCAGGTCGATGCCGAAGCCGCTCTCGGCGGCCAAGGCCAGCCACAGCATGGCAACGCGATGACCGGCCGCCGCACCCGGCGGCGCGCGATGCGGGGGGTCCGCATTCGGCAGGAAGTCGAAGGCCCGGACTTCAAGACCTTGCGCAAGCAGGGCCTCGCGTGCGGCGCGGGCAATCGCCACATGGCCGCGATGCACCGGGTCGAAGGTGCCGCCGTAGATGATGTGCAGCGGGCGCGCGATCGCCACAGACGCGCTCAGCCCGCCAGCAGGGTTGGCCGCACGCGAGCCTCGGCCAACGCCACCAGCAGGCGTTCGAGTTCACGCCAACCATCGCCCTGTTCGCGGCCCTTGCCGATGCGCTCGATCCTCGCGCACTGCGCCAGCAGGGCCTCGAAGTGCGCGACATCACCGCGCGCCAGCGCCTTCTTGAAGGGTGCCTGCCGCGAGGACCACACGCCTGCCGCCTGCAGCGCGGATTCGACATTGCCGCCGCGCGCCTTGGCCTCGGCCACGCGCAGCAGCTGCTGCACCTGCGAGGACAGCCAGCCGACCAGCGCCGGCACCGCCTGGCCTTCGGCGCGCAGGCCAGCCAGCATCTGCAGGGCACGGCGCGCATCGCCGCCGATCGCGGCATCGCTCAGGCCGAACACGTCGTAGCGCGCGTTGTCGGCCACCGCGTGCGCCATGTACTCAAGATCGATGCGCCCGGTGGGCTTCAGCAGTGCCAGCTTGTCGACTTCCTGGGCTGCCGCCAGCAGGTTGCCCTCGACCCGCTCGACCAGCAGTTCCAGCGCCTCGCGGCTGGCCTCCAGCCCCTGCGCGCGCAGCCGTTGGCCCAGCCAGCCGGACATCTCGTGCACCTTGATCGGCCACAGCACCTGAGCGCGGCCAGCCTTCTGCACGGCGGTGAACCAGGCGCCCTCGTGCTTCTTGCTCCAGTCCTCGCAGAGGATCAGCAGCAGGATGTCCGGCGCCGGGTTGCGGCAGTAGGCCTGCAGCCAGTCGACGCCCTCCTTGTTGGGCTTGCCCGAGGCGATGCGCAGCTCGACGATGCGGCGGCTGGCGAACAGCGACATCGCCGCGCAGCTGGCCTGCACCTGCGCCCAGTCGAAGCGCGCGTCGACCTCGAAGATCTCGCGCTCGCTGTAGCCGGCAGCACGCGCCTGGGCACGCAGTCGATCGGCAGCCTCGACCCGCAGCAGGGCCTCGCTGCTGGCGATCAGCGCAACCGGCGGCAGATCGCCGCCAGCGCCCGTGCTCGCTGCGCCGCCGATCATCAGCGCAGGGCCGAGTCGATCCGCCGCAGGATGGACTGCACCAGCTCACGGTGCAGTTCGGCGCGCATCAGCTCCTCCTCGTTCGAGGTGCCCTGCGCCTGTGCGGTGTCGAACAGGTAGTCGCGGCGCAGCTCGATCAGCTGCGCGGGCATCACCGCCACGCCGTCGGCATCGAGCAGCGAGACCTCGGCACTGAGCACGATCTCGAACTCCTGGGCGCGGCCGGCGGCGTCGACGGTCAGTGGGTTGCGGCGCTCATCAAGCTTGTCGATCCGCAGCACCGACGCCGGCACGGCCGGGTCGTCGACCAGGGTCGCACCGGCGCGCTCGAGCGCCGCCTGCAGGTCGCGGCCGATCGAGGAGTAGGGATCGACCTGGGCCAGACGCAGCGTCTTCAGGCGCTCCGGCAGGCGCACTTCTTCGCGCAGACGGAAGCCGCAGGCGGCGACCGCCAGCAGCAGACCCAGGACCAGCATTCTCATCAGCGTGCGCATCACTGCCCTGCCCTGCACCGGCTCAGCCGGCGACGATGTTGACGATCTTGCCCGGCACCACGATCACCTTGCGCACCGTGAGCCCGTCGAGCGCCCGCTGCACCGCGGGCTCGGCCAGGGCCAGCTGCTCGATGGCCTCACGCGCGGCATCCACCGCCACGTCGACCGTGCCGCGCAGCTTGCCATTGACCTGCACGGCGAGCGTGACCGCATCGCGCACCAGCGCGGCCGGGTCGGCCTTCGGGAAGGGCTGATCCTCGATCAGAGTCTCGCCATGACCCAGCGCCTGCCACAGCACGTGGCTGGTGTGCGGAGTGATCGGATTCAGCATCAGCGCGATCGCGGAATAGGCCTCCTGGCGCACGGCCCGACCCTGGTCGCTGTCGTCGTCGGTCTTGGTCAGCGCGTTCAGCAGCTCCATCACCGCGGCGATCGCGGTGTTGAAGGCGTGGCGGCGGCCGATGTCATCGCCGACCTTCTCGATGGTCTCGTGCAGCTTGCGGCGCAGGGCCTTCTGCTCGGCGTTCAGTGCTGCCGCCTCCAGCGCCGGCGCGGCACCCGCGCTGACGTGGCGGTGCACGGCATTCCACAGGCGACGCAGGAAGCGCGCCATGCCTTCGACGCCGGCCTCGTTCCACTCCAGGCTCTGATCCGGCGGGGCGGCGAACATCGAGAACAGGCGCACCGTGTCGGCGCCGTACTTGTCGACCATCGACTGCGGGTCGACGCCGTTGTTCTTCGACTTCGACATCTTCTCGCTGCCGCCGACCTGCACCGGCTGGCCGTCGGCGCGCAGGGTGGCGCCGGTGACGCGGCCGCGCTCGTCCTTCTGCAGGTCGACGTCGGCCGGGTTGATCCAGGTCTTGCTGCCGTCGGCCTCGACGCGGAAGAAGGTGTCGGCGATGACCATGCCCTGGCACAGGAGATTCGTCGCCGGCTCGTCGCTGTCCACGTAGCCGGCGTCGCGCAGCAGCTTGTGGAAGAAGCGGAAGTACATCAGGTGCATCACCGCGTGCTCGATGCCGCCGATGTACTGGTCGACCGGCAGCCAGTACCTGGCGCGGCCGTCCAGCATGTCGTCGGCGCCCGGGCAGCAGTAGCGCGCGTAGTACCAGGAGGACTCCATGAAGGTGTCGAAGGTGTCGGTCTCGCGCTCGAAGGCCGCACCGGTCGCCGGGTCGCTGTACTTGCGCCACTCGGGGTCGGTCTTGATCGGCGAGGCCACGCCCGAGAAGCTCACGTCCTCGGGCAGGCGCACCGGCAGCTGGTCCTCGGGCACCGCGCGGGCATTGCCCTCGGCGTCGTACAGCATCGGGATCGGGCAGCCCCAGTAGCGCTGGCGGCTGACGCCCCAGTCGCGCAGGCGGTAGTTCACGCGGCGGGTGCCGCGGCCCATGGCTTCGAGTTTCGCAGCGATGGCCTCGAAGGCCTGGGCGAAGTCGAGCCCGTCGAACTCACCGGAATTGACCAGCCAGCCGCGCTCGGTGAACGCGACTTCCTCCTTGATGCGCGCCTCGAACTGCTCGATCACCTGCACGGCCACCGAAGGCTCGAACACATCGCGCAGGGCGCCGCCGCCCAGCGCGGTGGTCAAGGCATCGCCGCCCTTCGCCGCATCGCGGCGCAGTTCGTCCAGCGCATCGCGCACGTCCTGATTGATGATGACCATGCGGATCGGCAGGCCGTACTTGCGCGCGAACTCGCCGTCGCGCTCGTCGTGGCCGGGCACGCCCATGACCGCACCGGTGCCATAGCCCATCAGCACGAAGTTGCCGATCCAGATCGGCACGCGCTCGCCGCTGATCGGATGCAGCGCGTAGCGGCCGGTCGGCGCGCCCAGTTTCTCCTGGGTCTCCAGCTCGGCCTCGTTCACCGCACCCTGCTTGCAGCGCTCGATGAAGGCGGCCAGCGCGGGGTCGTCCTGCGCGGCTTCCAGCGCCAGCGGATGCTCGGCGGCGACGGTGACGAAGGTGACGCCCATCAGGGTGTCGGGGCGGGTGGTGAAGACAGTCAGCGGCTCAGCGCTGCCTTCCACGCCGAACTGGATCTCCAGCCCTTCCGAGCGGCCGATCCAGTTGCGCTGCATGGTCTTGACCGCTTCCGGCCAGCCTTCGAGCCGGTCCAGGCCTTCCAGCAGCTCATCGGCGTAAGCGGTGATCTTCAGGAACCACTGCGGGATCTCGCGCTTCTCGACCACCGCGCCGGAGCGCCAGCCGCGGCCATCGACCACCTGCTCGTTGGCCAGCACGGTCTGATCGATCGGGTCCCAGTTGACCACGCTGTTCTTGCGATAGACCAGGCCCTTCTCGAAGAGCCGGGTGAAGAACTGCTGCTCCCAGCGGTAGTACTCGGGCGTGCAGGTGGTCAGCTCGCGCGACCAGTCGTAGGCGAAGCCCAGGCGCTTCAGCTGCCCGCGCATGTGGTCGATGTTGGCGTAGGTCCACTTGGCCGGCGCCGTCTTGTTCTTGATCGCCGCGTTCTCGGCCGGCAGGCCGAACGCATCCCAGCCCATCGGCTGCAGCACGTTGAAGCCCTGCATGCGCTTGTAGCGGCTGATCACGTCGCCGATCGTGTAGTTGCGCACATGGCCCATGTGCAGCGCACCGGACGGGTACGGCAGCATCGACAGGCAGTAGTACTTCGGGCGGGACTCGTCCTCGACGACCTCGAAGGCGCGGGTGCGGTCCCAGTAGCCCTGGGCGGCCGCTTCGATGGACTTGGGGTCGAAGTTCTCTTGCATGGCGGGGATATTCGGGGATCTGGAGGGCAGTCGCTCAGTTTAACCGCCCGCGCCGGCTGACGGGCGCGCTGCGGGCGGACCGGCTGCGATGGATTCGGCGCGGCGCGGCGCATGGGCGGGACACGTCGAGGTTCCTCGTCGATTTCCAAGTCCGCGTGTCGCGCCTTAAAGAGCGGTGACCTCGGCGAGGAGGGAGCCCGTGGTGGGCCAGCGCCCACCCTATGGTGGGACATCCGCGTGCAGGCAGCGCCGCCTGTGCCGGGGATGCGATGCGCCTACACCCAAAGCCGCATCGCCGGGCGACAGGGCCAGCGCTATGGTGGAAGCCCCGCCCGCCCGCGCAGCCGCCATGAGCATCAGCCCCGAACTCGCCGAGGTCATCGACTTCCTGCGTGGGCATGCGCCCTTCGACCGGCTCACACCCGAGCAGCTCGAGTCGGCTGCCCGGCGCATCGAGATCATCTATCGCCGAAGCGGCGAGGTCCTGCTCGCCATCGGCCAGGCCAATACCGCGCTGTCGGTGATCCGGCGCGGCGCGGTCGAAGTGCACGACGGTGCCGGGCGCCTGATCAATCGGCTGGCCGAGGGCGAAAGCTATGGCCTGCCTTCCCTCTTGACCGGCAAGCCGGTGCGCAACCGCGTGACCCTGATCGAGGACGGTCTGCTCTACCTGCTGCCGGTGGCCGACTTCAACCGCCTGCGCGCGGCCAATCCGGCCTTCGAGCAGCATTTCGTCTCGACCCTGGAAGAGCGCATGCGCGCCGCTGCCGAAGCCGGCGGCGGCAATGAGCTGATGGCCACACCGGTCAGTCGGCTGGGCAGCAGGGCACCGGTGATGGTCGGCCCCGAGGCCAGCATCCGCGAGGCTGCGCGCCTGATGTCGCAGAAGGGCGTGTCCTCGATCCTGATCGGCGACGCGGAGCAGATGCTGGGCATCGTCACCGATCGCGACCTGCGCAATCGCGTGCTCGCCGCCGGTCGCGATCCGAATGAACCGGTGACCCGGATCATGACCCCGGATCCGACCCATCTCGACGTCGACCGGCCGGTGTTCGAGGCTTTCCTGGTGATGGCCAACCGCGGCATCCACCACTTGCCGCTGACCCGCGAGGGCAAGCCCGCCGGGATGATCACCACCCGCGACCTGGTCAGCCTGCAGACCCAGCATCCGCTGTACCTGGTGCGCCAGGTCAGCAAGCAGGACACGATCGAGGGCCTGCAGGACGTCACCGGCCGCATGCCGCGCATGTTCGCGCTCATGCTCGAGAACGGCGCGCGTCCCGAGGACGTGATGCGCATGCTCAGCGCGCTCACCGACGCGGTGACCCGCCAGCTGCTGCGCATGGCCGAGGAGCGCTTCGGCCCGCCGCCCATGCCCTATGCCTGGCTGGCCTTCGGCTCGCAGGCGCGCAATGAGCAGGGGCCACATACGGATCAGGACAACGGCCTGCTGCTGGCGCAGACGCCCGACGAGGCCGGCGCCGACTACTTTGAAACCCTGTCGAAGTTCGTCTGCGCGGGCCTCGATGCCTGCGGCTATGTGTTCTGCAATGGCGACGTCATGGCGCAGAACCCGCGCTGGCGGCAGCCGCTGGACGTCTGGCAGGGCTATTTCCGCAGCTGGATGCACGAGCCCGACCCCAAGGCCCTGCTGCACGCATCGATCTTCTTCGACCAGCGCTGCGTGCACGGCGACCGCAGCCTGCTCGATGCCCTGCAGGAATCGCTGTTCGATGCCTCGCCGCGGCACGGCATCTTTCTCGCGGTGCTGGCCAAGCATGCGCTGACCCACGAAGTGCCCCTCGGCCTGTTCCGCCGTTTCGTGGTCGAGCACCGCGGTGAACACCGCGACACGCTGGACATGAAGAAGGCCGGCAGCCTGCCGCTGAACGACCTGCTGCGGGTGCGCGCGCTGGCCGCGGGCATACGCGAGCCCGGCGGGCTGGCGCGCATCGAAGGCCTGCGGCGCATGGGCCGGATGGCCGACATCGACGCCGCCGAGCTGTCGGCGGCCTTCAGGCTGCTGGCCCGCCTGCGGCTGGAGCACCAGGCAGCACAGCTGGCCGCGGGCGACAAGCCCGACAACCGGATCAACCCCAGCCAGCTCAATCGCATCGACCGCGATGCCCTGCGCGATGCCTTCCTGGTCATCCGCCAGGCCCAGGCCGGCCTGGCCAACGCCTTCGGCGTGCAGTGAGCGGATTGCGGCGACTGCTGTACGGACGCCGCGCGCGGGGCACCCCGCTGGAGCGGCACTACGCCCTGCCCCTGCCCGCGCTGTCCACGCGCTGGGCCGAGGCCGAGCTGTTGGCAGTGGATTTCGAGACCAGCGGCCTCGACACCCAGAACGACCGCATCCTCAGCATGGGCTGGGTGCGGATCTCGCAGGCGCGGATCCACATGGACAGCGCGCGCCACCTGCTGGTGTGCGCTGATGCTCGCGACAGGGAGGGCGTCGGCCAGAGCGCGACCGTGCACGGGCTCACCGACACCGACGTGGCCGAAGGCATCGAGCCCTGCCAGGCCGTCGCCCTGCTGCTGGCCGAGTTGGAAGGTCGCGTGCTGGTCTCGCACGGCGCGCCGATCGAGCTGAACTTCCTGGCCGCGGCCAGCCGGCGCTGCTTCGGCCTGCCGCCGACCCTGCGCTACATCGACACGCTGGCTCTGGAACGGCGCATCCGCCGCAACGAGGTCGACCCCAAGGGCTACCTGCGCCTGCACGCCTGCCGCGAGCGCTACGGCCTGCCGACCTATCGCGCCCACAACGCAGCGATCGATGCCCAGGCCTGTGCGGAGCTGCTGCTGGCCCAGGTCGGCAGGATCGGCGACGAGGCCGGGCTGCGTCTGCGTGACCTCGCGCGGTAGGCGGGGTGGCGGCGAGACCCTATGCCATGGTGGGCCAGGGCCCACCCTATCTGGCTGGAGCGCTGCACGCGTGAGCTCCGCCGGCTTCACGCGCTCACGCCCTGCGTTTCCACACACTCCGCGCCCATGCCCGAAGGCCCTGAAATCCGCCGCGCTGCCGACCAGCTTGCCCGCGCCGTGGTGGGGCAGCCGCTGACCGATGTGTGGTTCGCGTTTCCCGCGCTGGCGGCGCGCGCCGACGAACTGGTGGGTCAGCGCGTGCTCGCCATCGAACCGCACGGCAAGGCCCTGCTGACCCACTTCGAAGGCGGCCTGAGCCTGTACTCGCACAACCAGCTGTACGGCGTCTGGAAGGTGGCCGCAGCGGGCCGCTGGCCCGACACCACGCGCAGCCTGCGGGTCGCACTGTCGACCGCGAGGAAATCGATCCTGCTGTACTCGGCCTCGGACATCGAACTCTGGCCCACCGATCGGCTCGGCGAGCATCCCTTCCTGGCCAAGCTCGGCCCGGACGTGCTCGATGAACGCCTCAGCGCATCGACGGTCGCGCAGCGACTTTGCGACCCGCGCTTCCGCGGACGCAGCCTGGTCGCCCTGCTGCTGGACCAGGGCTTTCTGGCCGGCATGGGCAACTACCTGCGCTCCGAGGTGCTGTTCGAAGCCTCGATCGCGCCGCAGCGGCGGCCGCGCGATCTGGATGACGAAGAGCGCATGGCCCTGGCCCACGCCCTGCTGGAGGTGCCGCGCCGCAGCTATGCCACCCGCGGCGTCGCACGACGCAGCCGCAGCCGCCTGCGCTCCGATCTGCAGGTCGATCACGGCGAGCGCTTCCGCTTCCGCGTGTTCGACCGCGCCGGCGAGGACTGCGAGGCCTGCGGCGGCCTGATCGAACGCTCGGAGCTGGGCGGCCGCCGCCTCTACTGGTGCCGGCGCTGCCAGGCCTGATGGCTTCCCGGCCCCGCTTTGCGGCGCGGATTTTCTCGAAGAAACCTGGACTCGTCATCCCCGCGCATGCGGGGATCCAGAGTTCTTGCGACTGCGGCAAGCGACACTAGGCCCCCGCATTCGCGGGGGCGACGAGCCAGGGATCGCTAGACGCTGTTTCGGCCGGACTTCCATGCCGCGCCGTCGCGAGGACGCTCCCATACGATCATGCACCTGCGATTCTGCTTCTTGAGCGCTTCTCGGCCCTACGTCGCTGACCAGATGTTGTTCTAGAACGCAGGCACTTGCGCCTCTGTCACGCAAGAGGCCGGCAAGTTCCAGCGGCTGCAGTGTCGCTGCGCGCCTGCGACCGGGAGCCTATGTGTGCGTCGTGAACGCTCTACTGCGCTGGCTGATTCGCGAGGCGAGCGCTATGCAACGGGACGTGCCAGCAGCGACGATCGTCGTGACCTCTTCGTTCATCCGCACCGTCAGGCGCTATCCTTCGCGGCTGCCGCAGCCCGCGGCTGCCACGTACAGGAATGGACCCCACGATGCTGCAGCGCCTCGGATTCGCCCTGCTCTGCCTGCTTCCCCTCGCTGCCTTCGCCCAGACCGCACCACGGGTGCTGCTGGATACCGATCGCGGCCCGATCCTGCTTGAGCTCGATAACGTCAACACGCCGCGCACCACGGCCAACTTCCTGTCCTATGTCGATGACGGCAGCTACAACAACACCCTGTTCCATCGCATCGTGCCGAACTTCGTGGTGCAGGCAGGTGCTGCCGATGCGCGCTTCCAGGCGATCCGCGCCAAGCCTTCGATCGCCTCGGAACGGCGCCCCGCGCCCAGCAACCTGCGCGGCACGCTGGCGATGGCGCTGGCCTCGAACCAGTTCACCGGTGCGGCGCTGCGCGATTCGGCGACCTCGAGCTTCTTCATCAACACCCGCGACAACGCCAATCTTGATCCCGACTTCACCGTGTTCGGGCGGGTGGTCCACGGCATGGGCGTGGTCGATCAGCTCAATGCCGAGCCGATCTTCCCCAACAGCACCGACTCACCGGTGCGCTATCCGCTGATCAAGCGCGCCGTGCGCACCACCGGCTTTCCGATCCTCGACCTGCACGCTGGCTCCTGGTTCGACCCGGACAAATCAGGCCGCGGCTTTGTCGTGGAAGTCGCGCAGTCTGCCCCCGGTACCGCCACCGGCGACCAGCCGCTGCTGATCGTCTACTGGTACGACTACTTCGAAGGCCAGCAGATCTGGATGAATGGCGCCCAGTCCTTCGCCTGGGGCGCCAGCGAAGTCACGGTCTCGCTGCAGCGGACCAGCGGCGGCCAGTTCGGTGCGGCCTTCGCGCCCGGCCAGGTGCAGGCCGACCGCAACTGGGGCCGGGTCACCGTCAAATTCAGCGGCTGCGACCGCGGCCAGTTCCGCTTCGAATCCAGCTACGGCAACGGCGAGTACAACCTGCAGCGCATCACCGTTCCAACGGCGAGCCGCTGCAGCGCGAACTGATCGACCGGCGCGCTTCGACGCCCGCGCCTGCCTGAACGGGGCCGTCCGCCAATCCTGCGGACGGCCCCGTTCGTCGTTTCGGGCTTGTATCGACGGAGCGGCCCATTAGGGTTCGCCTTCACAGTTCGTCACAGATGGCGCGCCGCATGCCGCAGCCCCAGACTCTTCGCCCCTCCGTACTCCGCCGCTGTGCGGCCTGGGCCGTGCTGCTCGTCGCGCTCGGCGCGGCTGCACCGGCCTACGCCCAGCGCATCTTCGCCAGCGGTTTCGAGCCGTTTGCGCCGGAGACCGACGCCGAGGCCGCGCGCTTCCTGACCCAGTCCACCTTCGGCACGCGCCTCAGCGACATCCAGCGCCTGCGCCAGATCGGCTATGAGGCCTGGCTCGACGAACAGTTCGCCGCCCCGGTCTCGCGCCAGGTGCCCTATCTCGACTACGTGGTGGGCTTGGGCGAGCCGCTGTACCAGAACGCGCGCATGGAGGCCTGGTTCCTCAATGCCATCACCGGCCCGGACCAGCTGCGCCAGCGCGTGGCCTATGCGCTGAGCCAGGTGCTGGTGGTGTCGGACGCCAACGGCCCGCTGGAGATCGAGCCGCGCGCGGTGTCGGTCTACTACGACCTGCTGATCGAGGGCGCCTTCGGCAACTACCGCGACCTGCTCGGCCACATCACCCGCAGCCCGGCCATGGGCAGCTACCTCAGCATGCGCGGCAACCGCCGACCCGATACGGTGCTGAACATCCGCCCCGACGAAAACTACGCGCGCGAGATCCTGCAGCTGTTCTCGATCGGCCTGGTCATGCTCAACCCCGACGGTACGCCGGTACTGCAGGGCGGCCAGCCGGTGTCGAGCTACAACCAGTTCAACATCAAGACCTTCGCCCACGTCTTTACCGGCTGGAACTTTGGCAACTGCTCGGGCTTCGAGTTCTGCTCACCCGGCTGGCCGAACGCGATCGGCTGGACGATGCCGATGCAGGCCTTCGCCAGCTTCCACCACACCGAACCCGACGCCGACCCCGACAACCAGCAGCTGCTGCTGGGGGTGACGCGTCCTGCCGGCGGCACGCCCAACAGCAACCTCGACTTCGCGCTGGACAACATCTTCAACCACCCGAACGTCGGGCCGTTTCTCTCGCGCCGGCTGATCCAGAACCTGGTCACCAGCAATCCCTCGCCGGCCTACATCGCGCGGATGACGGCGGTGTTCAACAACAACGGCCAGGGCGTGCGCGGTGATCTGCGGGCGCTGGTGCGCGCGATCCTGATGGATCCGGAAGCGCGCAGCGGATACCTGACGCAGCCGCAGCGCTTCGGCAAGGTCCGCGAGCCGCTGCTTCGCCAGACCCATCTGTGGCGTGCCTTCGGTGCGGCCGCGGCCAACGGCCGCTATGCCGACTGGAACCCCGAATCGCACTTCAACCAGGCGCCGAACCGCAGCCCCTCGGTGTTCAACTTCTACCAGCCCGACTACCGCCGGCCCGGCGAGCTGACCCAGCTCGGCATGTATTCGCCGGAGCTGCAGATCGTCAATGAGGTCTTCGTCACCCGCACGGCGAACTGGCTCTACAACCAGGCCGAGCGCCACTACACTGGCAACGGGTTCAACCCCAACCCCGATGCGCGCACGGTGATGATGGACTTCAGCAACCTGTGGTCGCTGGCGACCGCGCCCGCGCAGCTGGTCGAGCATCTCGACGTGCTGCTGATGAGCGGGCAGATGTCGGCGCACATGCGCGGCGTGGTGGTCGCCTACATCGAAAGCATCCCGTACACCGGCTTCGGCGACAGCGGCGGGCGCCGACGCGCCTGGGAAGCCGTGCATCTGATCGTCACCTCGCCCGAATACCAGGTGCAGAAATGAACCGTCGCGACCTGATCCGCCGCAGCCTGCTGGCCACGCTTGGCGGCGCCAGCCTGTATTCGCAGTTCGGCAACCTGCGCGTGCTGCAGGCCGCCGCGCTCGACAACAGCGCCATCGCCAAGGGCAGCGACTACAAGGCGCTGGTCTGCATCTTTCTGGATGGCGGCAACGACAACGTCAACACGGTGATCCCGCGCGACAGCGCGACGCACGCCACCTACGTCGACGCGCGCCCCGGCCTCGCCCTGCCCTTGACCGCACTCACCGCCGGCACCCACCTGAACCCGCAGACCGCGCAGTCCAACGGCCGCCAGTACGCCCTGCATCCCGCCGCCGCGCCGCTGCGCGATCTGTTCGAGGCCGGACGCTGCGCGATCGTCGCCAACGTCGGCCCGCTGATCGAGCCGGTGACGCGCGCGACCTTCCAGAACGGCACGGCGCGGGTGCCACCGCAGCTGTTCTCGCATTCCGACCAGCAGGTGTTCTGGCAGACCTCACGGCCTGACATCCCCGACAAGATCGGCTGGGCCGGGCGCATCGCCGATCTGCTGCAGGCGCAGAACCCGAACCCGCAGCTGTCGATGAGCATCTCGCTGCGCGGCCACAACTTCCTGCAGACCGGCATGAGCGTGCAGCCCTATGCCATGGGTACGCAGGGCGCGGAGGCGCGCAGCGGCTACCTGCAGGAGTTCAACGCCCCAAGGCGCGCGGCGATCGATGCCCTGCTGAACGGTCCGCTCAACCACCCGATGGAGCGCGCGGCCGCCGAGATCCAGCGCCGCAGCCTCGACAACTACGCACTGGTGACCTCGGCGCTGGCGGCCAACCCGCCGCTCGCCACGCCGACGCCGCTCCTGCCCGAGGGGCTTGGCCTGGTCGCACCGGCGGCCTACCAGCGCCTGGTCGGCCAGCTGCGCATGGTCGGACGGATGATCCAGGCCCGCGCCCAGCTCGGCCAGCGCCGGCAGGTGTTCTTCGTCGGCGTCGGCAGCTACGACTTCCATGACCGTCTGCTGGACGAGCACCGCGACCAGATGGCGGCGCTGTCGCACGCGATCCGCATGTTCCACGACATCACCGTCGAACTCGGCGTGCAGGACCAGGTGACCACGTTCACCGCTTCGGACTTCGGCCGCACTTCGTCCGCGAACGGCGACGGCAGCGACCACGGCTGGGGCGGCGAACATTTCGTCATCGGCGGCGCCGTGCGCGGCCGCGACATCTACGGCGAGATGCCCGGCCTGATGCGCAATGGGCCGGACGACGCCGGCTGGGGCCAGATCATCCCCAAGCTGGCGGTCGACCAGTACGCGGCGACGCTGGCGCGCTGGTTCGGGGTCAGCGAATCGCAGATCAACGACATCTTCCCGGCCCTGGGCGGCGCGGTGCCGCGCTTCGGCCCGGCCACCGGTGGCTACATCGGTACGTATCGGGATCTCGGCTTCATGCTGCCGGGCTGAGCACGCTCACTCAACGAACAGAACACTCGCGCCCCCCTGGATCGTCGCCCCCGCGTCAGTGGGGGGCCAGCGTCGATTGCCGCAGCCGAACGAGTCCTGGATCCCCGTCCCCGCCTTCGCGAGGACAGGCTCTTCGCGGGATGACGAATCAAGGCTTCCCAGGAACACCTGGCCCGCCGCGCGAGGCTGGGACGCTCTCAGTTATCCGCCGGAGATCAGCCGCCGGACTGCCCACGCTCGGCGCGGGCCAGCAGGGCCTGCAGCTCGCTGCTCTCCGGCGCCGCGGAGAGGCCCTTGCGCGCATTGGTGGCGCAGGCCTCCCACAGGCTACGGTCGCAGAGCTTGCCGGCATTGTCCTGGTAGAAGCCGGCGATGCGGGCGATGCCGGCCGCAGCGCGTGCGTTGCCGGGCTCCAGGGCCAGCGCCTGCCGGTACAGACCGAGCGCCGAGTCATCGTCGGGATAGTCGAGACGCCGCCCGAGATTGCCCGGCTGGGTACCGTAGTCGAGATAGGCGTCCGCCTGGGTCAGCAGGGACTCGATCTCGCTGATGTCCGCCGGCAGCGCGATCGCGGGGGCGGTGGTCGATGCGGGCAGCGCCGGCGCATCGAGCGCGCCGGCAGGTGAACCGGTTTCGCGGGTCGTCCCCCACAGCAGCAGGCCGATCACCACCGCGGCGACCAGACCCGCCGCCAGCGCCAGCGGTGCGCGTCGTCGCGCGTCCGTTCGGGTGATTCTTGTGGAGGTGGAGATCGGCACCGTGGCTGCGCTTTCCACCGCGACGCGACGCGCGGTGTCGTGGCGCAGCAGCTGGGTCGCCTGCGTTCTGGGCATGCGCGCGCGCAGCTTGTCCAGCGCCTGCACGAACTCCTCGCCGCTGGCGTAGCGATCCTGCGGCCGCTTGGCCATCAGCCCATCCAGCGCCGGCTGCAGCCAGGCGTACTCGCTGGGCAGGGTCGGCACCGGCTGGGTGATATGGGCCAGCGCCACCGCGAAGGGATCGCTGCCGTCATAGGGTGGCTTGCCGATCAACAGCTCGAACAGCATCACGCCCAGCGCATACAGGTCGGAGCGACCGTCCACCGGCTCGCCGCGCGCCTGTTCGGGGCTCATGTAGTCGGGCGTGCCGATCGACGCGCCGGCCAGCGTCGCGGTGGAGCTGGTGTCCATCGCCTTGGCGATGCCGAAGTCGGCCAGCACCACGGTGCGGTCGGCCTTGTAGAGGATGTTGCTGGGCTTGACGTCGCGATGCACGACGCCCTTCTCATGCGCGTAATGCAGGGCCCGCGCGACGTCGGTGACCACGTCGAGGATCTGCGGCACGGTCAGGCCACGGCTCATCAGGTCGCGCAGGGTGCCACCGTCGATGTACTCGGCGGCCAGGTAGTACACGCCCTCATGCGAGCCGATGTCGAACACGGTGACGAGGTTGCGGTGCGAGAGCTTGGCGGTGATCCGCCCTTCCTTCAGGAAGCGCTCGGTGAACTCGCGATCAGCCGCCAGCTGCGGCGACATCACCTTCAGCGCGACCTCGCGGTCCAGCGATTCCTGCACCGCCAGATAGACCGAGGCCATGCCGCCGGCACCCAGCGGGCGCAGGATGCGGTAGCCCGGCACCTGCAGGCCGCCGCCGCTGCCGGGCTTGTGGACAATGGTTTCCTGCACGCCGCGCTCCGCGATCGACTCAATGCGGCGATTGTGGGCACGGCACGTGCCGGCTGTCACGCCGCACTCACGACATAGGGATCAGCCGCGCATCGCCTTGTAGGCCGCAAGCGCGGCCTCGCGAGAAGCCTTCATGTCGACCACCGGGCGCGGATAGTCCGGCGCCAGCCGACGCTGCAGGTCGGCGTGTTCGGAGGGCGCGTACAGGGCCTTGTCCGGCAGGCGTGCGAGCTCGGGCACCCACTGGCGAATGTAGCTGCCGCGGGCATCGAACTTCTCGGCCTGGCTGATCGGATTGAAGATGCGGAAGTAAGGCGCGGCGTCGGCGCCGGTGCCGGCACTCCACTGCCAGCCACCGGTGTTGTTGGCGAGATCGGCATCGACCAGCGTGTCCCAGAACCAGCGCGCGCCGTGCAGCCAGTGCAGGCGCAGGTTCTTGGTGAGGAAGCTGGCGACGATCATGCGCACGCGGTTGTGCATCCAGCCGGTGTGCCAGAGCTCGCGCATGCCGGCATCGACGATCGGGATGCCGGTGCGGCCGCGCTGCCAGGCGGCAAGCTTCTCGTCCGGCGCATTCCAGGCGAAGTGCGCGAACTGCGGGCTCAGGTTTTCGCTCGCGGTCTGCGGGAAATGGAACAGCAGATGGGCATTGAACTCGCGCCAGCCTAGCTCGCGGATATAGCCCTCGACCTGCTCGCCGGCGGCCGCCGGCCAAGCCTCGCGCTGCAGGCGGCGGATGACCTGGGCCGGGGTGATCTCGCCGAAGTGCAGGTGCGGCGACAGCCGCGAGGTGCCGGCGCGGTCGGGCAGATCGCGCTGGCTGACATAGCTGGCCGCGGCACCTTCGATGAAGGCCTCCAGCGCATCATGGGCGCCGGCCTCGCCGGGCGTGAAGCGCTCCCAGAAGCCGGCGTCCCAGCCCAGCTTCGGCGCGAGTTTGAGCGCCTCGACCGGCAGCGATTCGACTTCGGGTGCCGCAGGCAGGCGTGCCGGCGCATCGATCGCGGCCCCGGTCTCGACGCGCGGCCGCGCGTTGCGCCAGAACGGGGTGAACACGCGGTAAGGCCCGCCGCTGCCAGTCATGACCTCGTCGCGCTCGAACAGGGTGGCGCCGCGGAAACTCTCGGCGCGCAGGCCCGCGGCCTTCAGCCCTGCCTTGACCGCGGTGTCGCGGGTGATGACCGCCGGCTCGTAGCGACGCTGCCAGTAGATCGACTCAGCGCCGCAGTCGCGGGCCAGCTGCAGCAGCGTGTCGAGGCTGGCGCCGCGGCGGACGATCAGGCGCGAGCCGCGCGCGCGCAGGTCGGCGTCCAGGGCCTGCAACGATCGGTGCAGCCAGGCCAGCGAGGCTGCGCCCGGCGCCCATTCGCCCTCTTCCTCCGGGGCGTGCACGTACACGAAGACCGGCGCCTCGCCGCGCTCCAGCGCGGCGGCCAGCGGCAGATGGTCGGACAGCCGCAGGTCGCGGCGCAGCCAGATCAGGGCGCGGGACATGGGGGCACTCGCAGGGTCGGGGCGCGAAGTTTCGTGCAGGGGGCGTGAGCAGGGCAGCAAGGCCCGGCGCGCGTCCGTATCGATCAGGCCCCTCACGCAGCGGCAGTGCGCCACTCATGACGCCCGCGGCGATCGCTGCCACAGCGCGTCTGTTGGTCTCGCGGGCTCGCTATGCTGCCCGCCCCCGACCTTGGCTCGACCCGCCTTGTCCACGCCCTCCTCCGCCGCGCTGGATCACCGCAGCGGCCTGCTGCTGGCTGCGGCCGGCGCGATCCTGTTCTCGGCCAAGGCCATTCTCGCCAAGTTCCAGTACCGCTATGGGCTCGACGCACTCGATGCGCTGACCCTGCGCATGCTGTTCGCGCTGCCGCTGTTCGCCCTGCTCGGCCTGCGCGAGCGCCTGCGCGGGCCGGGGCCGCGGCTGAGTACACGCCAGCGCTGGGCCCTGCTCGGCATCGGCCTGCTCGGCTACTACCTGTCCTCGCTGCTCGACTTCTGGGGCCTGGAGTTCGTGCCGGTCTCGCTGGAGCGCCTGATCCTGTTCCTGAACCCCACCTTCGTCCTGCTGATCGGCCTGCTGTTCCTCGGCCAGCGGGTCAGCGGGCGGCAGTGGCTGGCGATGGCGGTGAGCTATGCGGGCATCGTGCTGGTGCTGGTCGAAAGCCTGCGGGTCGAAGGCGAGCACGTGCTGTTCGGCGCCCTGCTGGTGCTGGGCGCGGCGATTTCCTACGCGCTGTACCTGGCCGTCTCCGGCGAGCTGATCAAGACGCTGGGCACGGTGCGTCTGGTGGTCGCCGCCATGGCCATCTCGACCGCGGCCGTGTTCGCGCACTACCTGCTGGCGCGCTCACCCGGCGACCTGCTCGGCTTCGCCCCCGCGGCCTACGGCTGGGCGCTGGCCAACGCCTTTTTCTGCACCTTCCTGCCGGTCACCTTCACCATGGCGGCGGTGCGTCGGGTCGGTCCCGGCACCGCGGCGCAACTGTCGGTGCTGGGTCCGGTTTCGCTGGTCTTCCTCGGCGCCTGGCTGCTGGACGAGACCATCACCCTCGTGCAGCTGATGGGCACCGCGGTGGTGCTCGGCGCGGTCTACCTGCTGACCCGCTCACCTGCGTCCAGCACGGCGAGCCCCGTCGAGGGCCCGCGTGCAGACACTCGGGTCGAAGACACTGCGGCAGCCTCGGTCCAGCGCGAGACGCGCTGATCAGACGCTCAGGGCAACCTCGCTGTCCTCGGCAAGCGCGGCCAGCACGCGCTGTGGGTCACGGCTGCTGAGCAGCAGCGCCGCACCCGAGCGCAGGCGAGCAGGTTCGGCCCAGCCGACCGCACGCGCCGGGGCCTGATCGGCAGCTTTCGGGAACACGCCGACCCAGGCATCGCGCCCGCTGCGCTTGGCCGCGTACAACAGCCGATCGGCGAGGTCGACCACTTCTTCCCAGCCGCCGCCAGCGGGGCGCTCGCCCAGCAGCGGGAAGGGCGCGAAGCCGATGCTCAGGCTGCAGCACAGCCGGCTGCCGTCCTCAAGCTCGACCGGACGCTCGACCATCAGCCTGCGGACGCGCTCGGCCAGGGTCGCGGCGTCCTCCTCGCGGAGGCCGCGGGCGACCACGAGGAACTCCTCGCCGCCCCAGCGGATGATGTGGTCGGAAGCCCTGAACACCTCGCGCAGCCGATGTGCGAACTCGACCAGGACCGCGTCACCGGCAGCGTGGCCGTACTGGTCGTTGATCGCCTTGAAGTGGTCGACATCGCAGAGAAACAGGACCAGCCCGGCGTCCTTTCCCGCGTCTGCGGACCCGGGCCCGTGGCGCAGGCAGAGCGCAACCTCCTTGGGCAGCTCCTGCATGGCGAAGCGGCGGTTGCAGAGGCCGGTCAGCGGGTCGGTGAGGCTGGCCCGCTCGAACTCCCAATTGCGCCGCTGCAGCTCGGCGGACAGCGCATGCAGATCGGCCGTGCGCGCCTGCACCTCGGCCTCCAGCCGGTCGCGGCTGCGCCGCAGCCGGCGCTCACGTCGCCGCACCACCGCCATCACCGCCAGCACCAGCAGCGCCAGGCCCGCCAGCGCCGCAGGCAGGGTCTGCCACCAGTGCGGGCGTACCTCCACGGTCAGCTGCCGTGGTGCCGCGAGGAAGCGGCCATCACGCGTGCTGCCCTGCAGTTCCAGCGTGTATTCGCCGGGCCAGAGGCCGCCGAAGCTGGCGACCCGCGCGCCGGCGCCGACCCGCACCCACTCGGGCGCCACATCGAGCAGCCGGTAGCGGTAGTTCAGCAGCTCGGGCGCGCTGAAATCGAGCGCGGCGAACTCCAGGCTGAAGCCGCGCTGGCCGGGGCCGATGACGATGCGCTCGGCCAGCGGACCGGAGGGGCTGGGCTCGCCATCGATGCGCAGCTCGGTGGCGACCAGCGGCGGCACGAAGGTCCAGGGCTGGAAGCGTTCGGGGCGCACCACGAGCAGGCCCTCGGTGGCGCCGAACACCAGCCGTCCGTCGGGCAGGCGCGCGTAGGCGCGGAACCAGCCGGTGCCCGCATGTGCGCCGTCGGCGCGGCCGAGCCGGTGGAAGGCATCGGTGGCGGGATCGAACAGGAAACGGTGCGACCAGATCCGGCCCTGCGCGTCGTCCAGCAGGTTGGCGCCGAACGCGACGCCGGCGAAACCGTGGCGGGCGCTGACGGCCTCCAGCCGGGCGATGTCGCCGTCGACGGCGAGCAGGCGATGCAGGCCCGCGGCGTCGAGCCAGAGCTGGCCGCGGGCGTCGAGCAGCAGCCCGAGCACGTCCGCCTGCAGTTCGACGCCCTCCACCTGCATCCGCAGGCGGCGCAGCGTGCCCTGCGCCGACGCGAGGCGGAACAGGCCCGCCGATCCGCCCACCCAGGCGCCCTCGGCATCGAAGGCCAGGGCATTGATCGATCCACCGACCCGCCCGCCATCGGCGAGCGCAAGTCGCGTCAGCCGTCCATCGGCGTCACGACGGAACAGGCCGTCGCCGGTCGCCATCCACAGCTGGCCTTCGGGCCGGGCCCAGAGCCGGCGGATGGCGGCGCGCTCGAGGAATTCCGGGCCGGTCGCCAGCTCAAAGGCGCGCGCGCCCGGTGCCCGCACGAACAGACCCCGTTCGGTCGCCACCCACAGCCGGCCGTCCTCGGCTTCGACCACCCCCGAGGGCTGCTGGCCGGCGAAGGCGCCGAGGCTGGGATCCCCATCGCGCAGGAACTCGCGGATGCGCAGCTCGGCATCGACACGCACCAGGCCGTTCTGCGCCACGCCCACCCACAGGCCACCGCTGCGCTCCGGCGCCAGGGTGAGCGCGCTGAACTGGGTCAGCGGCGCGTCGTCGAGCGCATCGAAGCGCCGCGAGTACAGGGCGCTGGGTCGCGGATCGCTGCGCTGCATTCCACCGCCGAAGCTGCCCGTCCAGACCCAGCCCGAGTGATCGAGCAGCAGGTCGCGGATCTCGGCGTTCGCCAGCGCCAGCGCATCGACTGCGCGCGGCCGGATCTGCTCGCGCAGTTCGCCGCTGGCGCTGTCGACGATATCGATGCCGCGGGCATGGGCGATCCACAGGCTGCCGTCGCCGGGCTCGACCGCCGCATTCATGCCGGTGCCGCGCCAGCGCTGCACCTCGTCGGCGCGCGGCGGCTCGGCACGCTCGGCGACTGCGGCTGGAATGCGCGCCATCTGGCCCTGCTGCGCGCCGACCCAGACATCGCCAACGGCGCTGACGTGGATGCCGCGGATGGTGGTGTTGGCGAAGCCCTCGCCGTCGTCGGCGTCGGACAGCACCCGCTCGACCGCTGTCGCGCCCGGCCGCAGCCGGCCCAGCCCCTGCCAGCTGCCGATCCACAGCGCACCGCTGCGGTCCACCGCGAGCGCCGAGATGCGCGCGTCCATCTTCAGCCCGTCGACATCGGTCGCGGCAAAGCGACCCACCCTGCCATCGGGCTCGATGCGGCCGAGACCATTGCCGGTGGTACCCACCCAGATCACTCCGTCGGGCGTCTGCGCCAGCGCCCGCACCGTGCCCGACGGCAAGCCCTCCGGCTGGTCGGCCCGCGCACGGAAGGATTGGAAGCGGTCGCTGACCGGGTCATATGAGGCGACCCCCTCGCCATAGGTGCCCAGCCACAGGCGGCCGTCGGCGGCGGTCAGCAGCTGCTGGATGCGATTGCCCGGCAGGCCATGCGGATCCCCGGGGTCGGCCTGATAGAGCTTGAAGCGATAGCCGTCGTAGCGGACCAGGCCGTCGGTGGTGCCGATCCACAGCAGGCCCTGCCCGTCCTGGGCCAGCGAGGTGATGACGCCATCGGGAATCTGCTCGTCGGTGCCGACCGCTTCAAAGACCCGCGGCGCTGACGCGCCCGGCGCCGATTCGGCCGCATGGCCGGGCATCCATGGCAGCAGCGCAAGCACCAGCAGCCAGCGCGCGAGCCGCTGCACGCGACGGTTTGCATGGGCGATGTGATCGGCTTCGTCTCGCTTCACGGACGACAGGCCTCGGCTGCGGCGTCAGGCCAATCGACAAGCGAATCCCGTGCCAAGCCAAAGCCGACGTGCCGCTTCAAGGCCGCAGCCCCAGGGCTTCGACGACGCGCGCCAACGGCAGATTGCTCTCGATGCGCACATCGCCGCACTCGACCCGCGCCGGGTCCGCCCAATCGAGACTGCGCTCGGGCGCGCCGCTCTCGCGCTCGACGAAGAGGCCGACCCAGGCATTGCGGCCGGCGCGCTTGCCCGCCATCAGCAGGCGGTCGGCGAGCGCGACGGCGTCCTCCCAGCTCGCGGCGAGCGGCGCCCGCGCCAGCAGCGGATACGCAACGAAGCCGATGCTGGCCGTGACGGCGAGCTGTTGCCCATCGGCCAGCGCGAAGGGCAGGTCGGCGATGCGCGCGCGGATCCGCTCCGCCAGTCCGACCGCCGCCGCCCGGTCGGTGTCGCGGGCGGCGATCAGGAACTCCTCGCCGCCCCAGCGGATGAGGTGGTCCGAGCCGCGGCAGGCCTCGCGCAGGCGCGCCGCCAGCTGGCGCAGCACCGCGTCGCCAGCGGCGTGGCCGAAGTCGTCGTTGACCCGCTTGAAGTGGTCGAGGTCGAGCAGCAGGAAGACCAGCGAACCGCCCTGCCGGACCAGGCTGCCGTTCTGCGCGTAGGGTCTGCGCTGGTAGAGCGCGGCCTCCTTCGGCAGCTCCTGCTCGGCGAAGCGACGGTTGCGCAGGCCGGTGAGCGCATCGGTGAGGCTCGCCTCTTCGGCCTCGCGCGAGCGCTGCTCAAGCTGCGCGCTGAGCCGCTCCAGCTCGGCCGTGCGCAGCTGCACCTCGGCTTCCAGACGCTCGCGCAGGCGCTGCAGGCGGCGCCGGCGCAGCCGCACCATGGCCTCGACCAGCAGGGCGGCGAGCACGGCCAGCGCTGCCAGCACCCAGGGGCGCTGCCAGGGCTCCGGCTGGACATCGACCGGCAGCTCCAGCAGGGCATCGCCGAAGCGGCCGGCGCGATCGCTGGCCTGCACCTGCAGCCGGTAGGCGCCGGGCAGCAGGCCGCCGAACGCGGCGACGCGGGCATCGGCGCCGACCTCGATCCAGTCGTCAGCGTTGCCGAGCAGGCGGTAGCGGTAGCGCAGCAGCTGCGGCGCGGTGTAGTCGAGCGCTGCAAACTCCACGGCGAAGCCGCTTTCGCCGGGCGCCAGCACCAGACCAGCACTGCGCGGCCCGAAGGCGCGCTCGACGCCATCCACGCGCAGGCCGGTGAAGGCCAGCGGCGCGTCCAGGCTGGCCTCGTCGAAGCGCTCGCTGTCGATGACCAGCAGACCCTGGTTCATGCCGAAGGCGAAGCGCCCATCGGCAAGCCGCGCATAGGAGCGGAACCAGCCGGCCCCGGCCAGCGCGCCCTCGCGCGGACCCAGCGGATACAGGCGATCGCCGCCCGGGTCGTACATGAAGCGCTGCGACCAGATCCGCCCCTGCGCGTCGTCGAGCAGGTTGGCGCCGAAGGCCACGCCCTCGAAGCCGTGGCGGCGGCTGATCGACTCGAAGCGCGCGTGGCTGCCGTCGAAGTTGTCCATGCGCAGCAGGCCGCCGGCATCGATCCACAGCTGGCCGCGCGCATCGACGACAAGGCCGAGCACATCGAGCTGGCGCGATCGACCGTCGACTTCGGTGCTGACCGGGTGCAGCTGCCGGCGCTCGACGTCGACGCGGAACAGGCCTGAGCTGAGCCCGGCCCAGGCGCCGGACTCGTCGAATCGCAGGCTGTTGACGGCACCGCCGACGCGCGCGCCATCGGCGCTGGCGAGGCGCTGCACCGCGCCCTCGGCGCTGCGTACGAACAGACCGTCACCGGTGCCGATCCAGACCTCGCCGCGCGCGCCCGGCCAGACCCGGCGCACCAGCTTGCCCTCGATGAAATCCGGATCGGTGATGCGCTGCGGAAGTGCCGCGCCCGGGGGGCGGTGGTACAGGCCGAGCTCGGTCGCGACCCACAGCCCGCCTTCGGCGTCGCGCGCCAGACCGTACTGCAGCAGGCCGGCGAGGCCCGGCTCGCCGGCCTGCACCAGCGGAATCCGGTCGCGGATGAGCAGGCGGCGGTCCATGCGGATCACCCCATAGCCATCGACCACCGCCCACAGGCCACCGTCCGGCTCGGCCGCGATGCTGGAGATGCTGAGCCGCTCCAGCGGGGCATCGCCGTCGGGATCGAGACGCCGCGACAGGATCGCCGATTCGCCCGGGAAGGTCCGCAGCAGGCCGCCGCCGAAGCTGCCCACCCACAGCCAGCCGCTGCGATCCAGCAGCAGGTCGCGGATGCCCATGTCGGTCAGGCCGTAGGGCTCGCCGCGCCGATGCCGGTAGCTGGCACGGTGCACGCCGCCCGCCTCGAACAGCTCCAGGCCGCGACCATGCGCCAGCCACAGGCGCCCATCCGCGGTTTCCAGCGCCGAGTTCAGGCCCATCCGCGGCCAGCGCATGAGGCGCGAGTGGTCCATCGGCTGCTCGCCGCTGGCGATGTCCGGCGGCAGGCGGATCAAGCGGCCGTCCTGCGAGCCGACCCAGAGCGCGCCATCGCTGGCGGCGTGGATGCCGCGCACCACCACGTTGTGCAGGCTGTCCTGCTCGCCGGGTTCGGACAGCACGCGTTCGAAGCGCTCGCTGCCCGCGCGCAGCACGGCCAGGCCCGCCCAGCTGCCGACCCAGAGATCACCCCTGGCATCGACTGCGAGCGCACTGATGCGGTCGTCGGGCAGGCCGGTCCACTCGTCCTCGGCATTGATCACGCGCACCGCATCGTCTGCCGCGACTCGCCACAGCCCCAGCCCCGAGGTGCCGACCCAGACCGCGCCGTCCGGCGTCTGCGCGAAGGCGCGCGCCGGCGCGGGGCCGGGCAGGCGCGGACGACTGACCCGATCGGCCGGCGGCAGCAGGCGGATGAAGCCATCGCTGTGCGGATCATGGCGGGCCACGCCGTCGCCGTAGGTGCCGACCCAAAGGCGGCCCTCTCGATCGCTGAACAGGTGCTCGATACGATTGGCGGGCAGGCTGTCGGCCACATCCTGGGCATGACGGTAGGCCTTGAAGCGGTAGCCGTCATGGCGCACCAGGCCTTCGGTGGTGCCGATCCAGAGGAAGCCGTCACCGTCCTGGGCGAGCCCGGTGATCACCCCGTCGCGCAGCTGCTGGTCATCGCCGATGCGCTCGAACAGCAGGCGGGGGATCTCTGGCGGGCCAGCGGCATCGGCAGGCGTCGCTGCACCGGCCTCCGGCTGCGGGTCGGGCTCGGCAGCGCCGGCAACTCCGCAGCACAGCAGGGCCGAGAGCAGGGCTGCGCGCCAGCAGCGTCGGGCGCCCGGATCCAGGAGCAGTGCGGCACGGCGATGCAGGTAGGTCGCCAAACCCGTGACGCTGCAGGCAAGCACGGCCACTCCGGGCATCGTCGGTCAGATGGCCGCCGACTATACGGCGCCGCCTGCAGCCACGGCAAAGACAGGCGAAGCCTTGGTGACTCAGCGGCCCGACCGCCGCGTCGAACGCGGTGCTGTCAGCCCGCAGCCGCCGCCAGCTGCTGCCGCAGCGCCTGCGCCTGCTCGCGAATCGCCGCGCGCTTGGCCTCGGGCAGGCGCTCCAGGCTGCGCCACTGCAGGGCGGCGCGCGGGTGCTTCGCAAAGCGCCGCTCGTGCCTTTCGAGAAAGTCCCAATACAGGGTGGTGAACGGGCAGGCCTTGGGCCCGACCGCCTCGTCCGGCTTGAAGCGGCAGCCGCTGCAGTAGTTGCCCATGCGCTGGATGTACTTGCCCGAGGCGCAGTAGGGCTTGCTCGCCATCACCCCGCCGTCGGCGAACTGGCTCATGCCCAGCACGTTCGGCAGCTCGACCCACTCGACCGCATCGACATAGACCGCGAGATACCAGGCGTGCACCTCGCGCGGGCGCACGCCGAGCAGCAGGGCGAACAGGCCGGTGACCATCAGCCGCTGGATGTGGTGGGCATAGCCGAAGCGCAGCGTCTGCCCGATCGCCTGCTTCAGGCACTGCATGTCGGTGTCGCCGCTCCAGTAGAAGGCCGGCAACGGCTGCTCGGCGCCGAGCGCGTTGTCCTCCAGATAGCCGGGCATGCGCAGCCAGTACAGGCCGCGCACGTACTCGCGCCAGCCGAGGATCTGGCGGACGAAGCCCTCGACCGCGGCCAGCGGTGCGTGGCCGTCGCGCCAGGCCTGCACGGCCGCATCGATGACCCGGCGCGGATGGATCAGCTTCAGGTTGAGCGCCACCGACAGGCGCGAGTGGTAGAGCCAGGGTTCGTCCGTCCACATCGCGTCCTGGTAGCGGCCGAACAGCGGCAGGCGATGGCGGATGAAATCTTCCAGCGCCTCTTCGGCCTGCGCGGGCGTCAGCGGCCAGTCGAAGTGCGCGAGTTCACCCGGATGCCCGGCGAAACGCTCGTCAACCAGCGCCAGCACCTCGGCGGTGATCGCATCCGGCGCAAAGGCCACCGGCGCCGGCAGCAGGCCCGGCCCGCGCGCATCGAAGCTCTCGCGGTTGTCGGCGTCGAAGTTCCATTGCCCGCCGGCCGGCTCGCGGCCGTTCATCAGCACATCGTGGCGCTGGCGCAGCCAGCGGTAGAAGAACTCCAGGCGCAGCTCCTTCTTGCCGCGCGCCCAGCCGGCGTAGTCGTCGATCGTGCACAGGAAGTGGCGGTCCTCGCGTTCGATCACGGCAAGCCCTGCTTCGGCCGCCACCGCCAGCAGGCGCTGCCAGACCCGCCAGTCGCCCGGCCGCACCCAGCACAGCTCGGCCGGCTTCAGGCGCGCGATGTCCGCCGCCAGGGCCGAGCCGAGGTCGGCGTGCGCGTGCTCGCCGAGCCGGTGGTAGACCAGCGCCCTGCCCTGCGCACGCTGGTCCTCGGCAAAGTGGCGCATACCGGCCAGGAACACGGCGATCCGCGCCTTGTGCGACCACACGTGGGTGCTCTCGTCGGCGACCTCGGCCATCCACACGGCATCAAAGGCCGGATCGAAGTCGTCGAACAGCGCGCTGTCGCGGTCCAGCTGATCGCCCAGCACGAGGTGCAGACGACGAAGGCGGGCGGGGAGCTGTTGCATGGCTGACCTATACTGGCGGCCCCGTTCGGGGCAGGGAGCAAATCGATGGGCAGTGTGCGCAGCGGGACGTGGATGGCGTGTGCGTTGGCAGCGGCGCTCGCCCTGCTCGGAACGGGATGTTCGAAGGACGCGCCGCCGCCTGCGCCGATCGAAACCCCCGCACTCGAAACCGCACAGGTGCAGGGCTTCGGCCTGGCGCGCTGGGGTGCGGAGCGCCACAACGGCCGCCCGGCTCTGGTGCTGGAGTTCTCGCAGCCGCTGGCGGTGACCCAGCCCTTCGACGAACTGCTCAAGGTCACCGGGCCCGACGGGGCCGAAGGCCAGAGCGGCTGGACGCTCGACCCCGATCGCACGCGCCTGCGCTACCCCTACATCGAGGCCGACAAGAGCTACACGGTGCGCATCGACGCGCGCCTGACCGCGGCCGAAGGTGCGAACCTGGGCAGCGAGGTGCTCAAGGAGATCCACTCCGGCGCGCTGCCGCCGCAGGTCGGCTTCGCCAGCCAGGGCAGCGTGCTGCCTGCACGCAACACCGACGGACTGCCGGTGGTGTCGGTCAATGTCGCCGAAGTCGACGTCGAGTTCCTGCGCGTGCGGCCCAGCGAGTACTCGAACTTCTTCGCCAACTTCCAGCGCTCCGGCCAGCGCCAGTGGTGGGACATGGGCAACCTGTCGGGCCTCGCCGATTCGGTCTATGCCAACCGCTTCGTGCTGAACCAGCGGCCCAACGAGCGAACGGTGAGCTTCCTGCCGGTGCAGACCGTGCCCGAGCTGCGCGAGCCCGGCCTGTACTTCGCCGTGCTGCGCCAGATTGGCGACTTCAGCGGCCAGTACCAGACCACCTTCTTCAGCGTCACCGACATCGGCCTGCACGCCCGCCTGCACGCCGACCAGCTGTGGGTGCGCGCGACCTCGCTGGACAGCGGCCAGCCGCGCAGCGGCGTGCGCGTGGAAGTGATCGACGGCAGCGGCCGCGTGGTCGCCGAAGCCGCCACCGATGGCGATGGCCAGGCCACGCTGGCGCACGCGCCCAAGCCCGAGGACGTGCTGGTCGCCCGTCGCGACGCCGAGCTGGCCCTGATCCCCTTCCGCCAGCCTGCGCTGGACCTGGCCGACTTCGAGGTCGCCGGCCGTCGCCACACGGCGCTCGATGCCTATGTGTGGGCGGGCCGCGACCTGTTCCGCCCGGGCGAGACGGTGCAGGCCTCGGCCCTGCTGCGCGACTTCGACGGCCGCTCGCTGAGCGCCGCGCAGCCGCTGTTCGCGCGCCTGCTGCAGCCCGACGGCCGCGCCGTGGTCGAGCGCGAACTTGGCGCCGCCGAGCTCGGTTACTACAGCTTCGAGCAGAAGGTCGCGGAGGACGCACCCACCGGCCGCTGGCGTCTGGAGCTGCGCACCGCGCCCGACGACAAGACCCCGGTCGGCAGCTTCAGCTTCCGCGTCGAGGAGTTCCTGCCCGAGCGCATGAAGCTGAACCTCGACGCCGAGGCCGGCCCGCTGGCGCGCGGTGCCGATCTCGCGATTGATATCGAAGGCGCCTACCTCTACGGCGCACCGGCCGGCGGCAACCGTTTCAGCGCCGAGCTGGCCTATCGCGTCGACAGCGAGGCCGTGCCCGCGCTGCGCGGCTACCGCTTCGGCGACGCCACCCTGCAGCTGCCGGCGCCGCAGCAGGTGCTGGATGTCGAACTGGGCGAGGACGGCCGCAGCGCGCAGACCGTCGAACTGCTGAAGGACGGCGCCGCCAGCGCCAGCCCGCTGCAGGTGATCGTCAACGGCAGTCTGTTCGAAAGCGGTGGCCGGGCGATCCGTCGCAGCCTGGTGCGCAGCCTGTGGCCGGCGCCGCAGCTGGTCGGCGTGCGCCCGCTGTTCGAGCTGGCCGACGGCCCCGGCACCGAGACCGAGGCCGGCTTCGAGATCGTGCGCAGCGATGCGCAGGGCCAGCTGCAGGCCGGCCAGGGCCTGCAGGTCAAGCTGGTGCAGGCGCTTCGCGACCTGCACTGGAGCTGGGTCGACGGCAGCGGCTGGAAGACCGACTACAGCGAGCGCTTCCTCACCGTCGAGTCGCGCACGGTCGACGTCGACGGCCGCACGCCGACGACGATCCGCCTGCCGGTGCAGTGGGGCGAGTACCGCCTGGAAGTCACCGACCCGGCGACGGGTCTCACCACCCGCCTGCCGTTCACCGCCGGCTGGGGCTGGGACGACGAGAACCGTGGCCTGGACGCGCGCCCCGACAAGGTCAAGCTGGCGCTGGACAAGCCGGCCTACCGGGTCGGCGACATCGCCGGGATCACCGTGACCGCGCCCTACGAGGGCCCCGCCGTGCTGCTGGTCGAAAGCGATCGCCTGCTGCACAGCGAGTCGGTGGAGGTGCGTCCCGGCACCACGCTGCGGGTGCCGGTCAGCGAGGCGATGAACCGCCACGATGTCTATGCGACTCTGCTGCTGATGCGCCCCGGCCAGAACGCAAGCCAGCCCGGCCCGAACCGCGCGCTTGGCATCGTGCATCTGCCAATGGCCCGCGATGAGCGCCGCATCACGCTGACGGTCGATGCGCCGGACGCACCGGTGCGTCCGGGCGAGCCGCTGGAGATCACGGTGCAGGCCAGCGACCTGGCCGGGGAGACGGCGCAGGTGACGATCGACGCGGTCGACCAGGGCATCCTGAGCCTCACCCGCTACCCGCTGCCCGATCCGATCGCGCATTTCCTGGCGCGGCGCGGGCTGTCGATCGAGGCCTGGGACCTGTACGGCCGGGTCATCGAACGCTTCGAAGGCCAGCGTGCACGGCTGCGCTTCGGCGGCGATGCCGCCCTGCCCAACCTGCCGCAGGCGCGCCGTCCCACCGCCAAGGTCAAGACCATCGCCCTGCACGCCGGCCCGGTCGCTTTCGATGCCGAAGGCCGCGCGACCGTGCGCTTCGAGGCCCCCGACTTCAACGGCGCCCTGCGCGTCGCGGCACTCGCCTTCAGCGCCGAACGCTACGGCCAGGCCGAGGACGAGGTCATCGTGCGCGCGCCGCTGGTGATGGAAGTCAGCACGCCGCGGGTGATGGCTCCGGGCGACCGCGCCCAGCTCAGCGTCGATCTGCAGAACCTGAGCGGCGCCGATGCGCGCTACACGGTCGGCGCGAAAGCTGATGCACCGCTGCGCATCGCCGGCGGCAGCCAGCAGGTCGAACTGCGCGACGGCGCGCGCCGCACCCTGGTGTTCGAGCTTGAGGCCGGCGCCGGCAACACCGCGGCGAAGTTCAGCGTCAGCGCGAATGACGGCAGCCGCGAGCTCGTGCGCGAGTTCGAGCTGGTCGTGCGTCCGGCCTGGCCGGCCGAGCGTGTCAGCCGCATGCGCGTGCTCAATGACGGCGAGACGCTGAGCTATGACAGCGGCGACCTCGCCCCGCTAGAGGTCGACAGCGCCCTGCTGCAGGTCAGCCTGAGCCGACGCCCGCCGATCCCCTTCACCGATGCGCTCAAGGGGCTGATCGACTACCCCTACGGCTGTCTTGAGCAGACCAGCAGCCGGCTGTGGCCGCTGGTCTGGCTGGGCAGCGAGGGCGGCCAGCGACTGCCGGTCACGCCGATGAGCGAACCCATGCGCCGCGACGCCATCGCCGCCGGTTTTGCACGGCTGTCTGCCATGCAGCAGGCCAGCGGCCACTTCAGCTTCTGGCCCGGCGACAGCTGGGAGCAGCCGATGCTGACGCCCTACGTCGCCGACCTGCTGCTGAGCGCGCGCGAACAGGGCGAAGCCATCCCCGAAGCGGTGCTCGAAGCGGCCTTGAAGCGCCTGTCCGAAGACCTCCTGAGCGGCGGCGACGGCTACTGGAACTACGAGAACCCCGCGCACCTGCGCTTTGCCGCGCGCGCCCATGCCGGCTATGTGCTGGCGCGGGTCAACCGCGCGCCGCTCGGCACCCTGCGCACCCTGTTCGACAACGAGCAAGGCCAGTCGCTGACCGCCCTGCCGCTCGTGCATCTGGCGGTGGCGCTGCAGCTGCAGGGCGATCCCGAGCGCGCGCGCAAGGCACTGGCGGCAGCAGAGAAAAAGACCGATGCGCGGCCGGAGTACCTCGGCGACTACGGCTCGGAAGTGCGCGACGCCGCGCTGATCCAGGTGCTGCTGCGCAGCCATGGCATGAGCGACGCGAGCACCGACGAGACCCTGCTCAAGCTGGTCCGCGCCATCGACGCGCGCGGCCCGCAGCGCTGGTTCAGCACCCAGGAGCAGGCCGCCCTGTTCCGCCTCGGCAGCCTGCTGCTGCAGGACGGCGACGAGCGCCTCGGCCTGCGCGTGTCCGGCGAAGATCCGCGCCCGCCCGCCCTGCTGCACAGCCTGCAGCTCGATGCCGCTGCGCTGCGCAGCGGTGTGCGCATCGAGCCCGAGGGCGCCGCACCGATCCATGTGGTCGAAGACCTGGTCGGCTTCCGCCGGCAGGCACCAGCACCGGTCAGCGAGGGCCTGCGCCTGCAGCGCCACTACTTCCACACCGACGGCCGCGAGTGGGACGGCAGCGCGCTGAAGGAAGGCGACACCCTGGTCGTGCGGCTGACGCTGGAGTCAGAGACCGCGCTGCGCGAAGGGCTGATCGTCGATCTGCTGCCCGGCGGGCTGGAAGCCGAGAACCTCGGCTTGGGCGACCCCAACCAGATCGGCAGCATGGTCATCGACGGCCTGGCGATGAGCGAGCGGCAGTGGCAGGCCGATATCAAGCATCAGGAATACCGCGACGACCGCTTTGTCGCCGCCGTCAGCCTGTGGCCGGGCCAGCAGGCGCGCCTGTTCTACCTGGTGCGCGCGGTCAGCCCCGGCGACTACGTGCTGCCGCCGCCCTTTGCCGAAGACATGTACCGCCCGGACCGCCGCGCCATCGGTGAGGCGAAGCCCCCGCGGGTGCGGGTGGGTGGGGTGGAGTGAAGCGGGCGGGATAGGCAGCTTGGCGAGCAGCAGGCTTGGGATGCGCCTCCGGAGTGTCCCAATCTGCGGCGCACCGGGCACGCTCAAGACCAAGCACGCCTGCGTTGGGCCGAGCACTGCACACGGCCCAGCCTCACGCGCAAGTTCAAAGCTGACGACGCTGGGACGCGCTTTCGGCGTGTCCCGGCCTACAGCGCGGCGAAGTCTCAGCGCCCCGCCGCCCGCATCTGCTCCGGCGCGTGAGCGGCATCTGACAGGCGCTTGCTGTCGAGGATCTTCAGCTGGCGGCCGCGGATGCTGATGACGCCGTCCTCCTGCAGCTTGGTGAAGCTGCGGCTCACCGTTTCGATCACCAGGCCGAGGTAGCTCGCGATCTCTTCGCGGCTCATCGGCAGGCTGAACTGGTCGTGCGGCCGGCCCAGCGAACGCAGCCGCTCGCTGAGACCGTGGATGAACAGCAGCACGCGCTCGGCCGCATGACGGCGTCCGAGCATGCCCAGGTGGTCCTGGTCGAGCTCCATGCTCTTGCCGATGATGCGCAGCAGCTGGTGCTGCAGGCCCGGCACCTGCTGGGCCACGCGCTCCAGCTCGTTCATCGGGATCTCGCAGACTTCGGCACCTTCCAGGGCTTCGGCCTCGCAGCGGTGGCTGCCGCTGCCGAGCGCGTCGAGGCCGATCAACTCACCCGGCAGGTGGAAGCCGATGATCTGTTCGTCGCCGTCCTCGTTCATGGCGACGGTCTTGAAGCTGCCGCTGCGGGCGACGAACAGCGCCGACAGCGCGCTGCCGGTGCGGAACAGGCGGTCGCCGCGCTCCAGCGGGCGGCGCTTCTTGACCAGTTCATCGAGGCGCTCCAGCTCCTCGCCGCTGATCCCGGCCGGCAGGCAGAGCTGCTGCAGCGAGCACTGCCCGCAGCTTTTGCGCAGGCGCGAGAGATCGAGCACGGTGGATTCGGTGGACACGTGCGCTTACTCCTTGGTCCAGCGATCCAGCCAGTCCAGCACGGCATCATGCCACTGGATGCTGTTGGCAGGCTTCAGGATCCAGTGGTTCTCGTCGGGGAAGTACAGGAACTGGCTGGGCACGCCGCGGCGCTGCAGGGCGGTGAAGGCGGCGATGCCCTGCTCCACCGGGATGCGGTAGTCGAGCTGGCCGTGGATGACCAGCATCGGGGTGTTCCACTTGTCGACGTGCAGCAGCGGGTTGTGGCGCTCGTAGGCCTGCGGGTTCTCGTAGACGGTGCCGCCGTTCTCCCACTCGGTGAACCACAGCTCCTCAGTGCTGTAGCCCATCATGCGGGTGTCGAACACGCCGGCGTGGCTGACCAGGCAGTCCCAGGCCTCGCCCCACTGGCCGGCGATCCAGTTGACCATGTAGCCACCGTAGCTCGCGCCCAGCGCGCAGGCACGCTCGCCGTCGAGGAAGTCGTAGCGGGCCAGCGCCGCCGCCCAGCCCTTCTGCAGATCCTCCAGCGGCTTGCCGCCCCAGTCCTGCGAGATCGAATCGGTGAAGGCCTGGCCGTAGCCGGTGGAACCGTGGAAATCGATGAACACCACGCCGTAGCCGCGCGCCGCATAGGTCTGCGGGTTCCAGCGGTAGTGGAAGCTGTTGCCCATCGAGCCCTGCGGGCCGCCGTGGATGATGAAGGCGACGGGGTACTTCCGGCCGGCCTCGTAGCCGACCGGCTTGACCACATAGCCATAGACCGTCGCGCCGCCGTGGCCCTCGAAGCTGAACTGCTCGAACGCGCCCATGCCGATCCCGGCCAGACGCTCGCGGTTGAAGTCGGTCAGCGCGCGCTCGACGCCCCCCTTGGGCGTGGAGACGAACAGCTGGGCCGGCTGGGTCAGGCTGTCGCGCTGGAACACCAGCGTGTCGCCGTGCAGGGCGAAGCCGGTGACATTGCCGCCGCCGACCACGACGCGCGCTTCGCCGCTGTCGGGCTTGACCGCGAACAGCGGGTGCTCGCCAAGGCGGTTGGTGGTGGTGTAGAGCTCGCCCTGGTGCAGGCTCAGGGCCCCCGCCGAGAAATCCCAGTCCGGGGCCACTTCGCGACGCGTACCGGATTCGAGATCCAGCGCCATGATCGCCATGCGGTCGGCCTCGAAGCCGGGGCGCTTCATCGCCGTGTAGTACAGCGTCCTGCCGTCGTCGGCGAACAGCGGGTTGGCGTCCCAGGCCGGGTTGTCCGGCGTCAGGTTGACCGGTGCCGCATCGCCGGCGAGCTCGGCGCGGAACAGATCGAAGTTGGTCGAGGTGGGCTCCATGCGCCCGGCGATGCGCACGCTGAAGACCAGGCTCTTCGAGTCTGGCGCCCAGGCGTAGTCATCGGCGCCGCCGAAGGGCACCGAGGGCACATCGCCGTCGATGCCACGACTGATGCGCACGGGCTCGCCGCGGGCGACGCCGTCCTTCAGATCGGCCACGTAGAGCTGATTGCGCTGGCCGTCGTTCCAGCTGTCCCAATGGCGCACGAACAGCTGGTCGTAGGTCTGGCCGCTGGTCTTGCTGCTGGCGGCGGCTTCGTTGCGCTGCTTGCTGCAGGCGAGATCGGCGCAGTCCGGATGCACGCGGAAGCTCAGCGCCACGCGCCGGCCGTCCGGCGAGAGCCGGTAGGTGCCCACCCCCAGCGGATAGTCGGTGACCTGGCGCGCGCGGCCGCCGCGCACCGGCGCTGACCACAGCTGCATCGAGCCGCTTTTGGCGCTCAGGAAGTACAGGGTGCGACCGTCCGGCGAGAAGCTCGGACTGTTCGCGCTCTTGCCCTCGGCATTGACCCGGCGCGGCTGCGCGCCGTCCTCCAGCCCACGCAGGAACAGGCCGGTGCTGGCTCGGTTGGCCTCCAGATCCGCCTGCCGCAGCGTATAGGCCAGCACGCGGCCATCCGGCGACAGCGTCGGCGCGCCCACGCGATCCAGCGCGTTCAGATCGCGGGCATCAAGGCCGCGCTCTGCGGCGAGGGCCGGCAGGCAGGCGACCAGCGGCGGGACGGCAAGAAGCAGGAACGCAAAGCGCGCGAGCGGCTTGATCATGGGGGCACTCCGAAAGGACTCCGGCATGTTAGGCCGCCCCCCCGAAGCTGCCAACCCGCACCTTCGCCCGGGGCAGTCGGCCGGCGCGCTGTGGCTATACTCGCGCCGCCCTGCGCGCGCCATCGACCTTCGTCTAAGCCGCTCAGCCCAATCCTATCGGGGGAGTCCCAACACGTGTCCCAAGCCATCCAGCCCGCAAGTACCGGGGAGCTGCTCGGCCATCCCAAAGGCCTGTACGTCTGTTTCCTCACCGAGATGTGGGAGCGCTTCGCCTTCTACGGCATGAAGGCCCTGCTGTTCCTCTATCTGACCAAGCACCATCTGTTCACCGACAGCAACGGCTACCTGCTGCTCGGCACCTATGCCGGACTGGCTTATGCCCTGCCCCTGCTGGGCGGCATCCTCGCCGACCGCTACCTCGGCATGCGCAAGGCAGTGGTGTTCGGCGGTCTCCTGCTCGTGCTCGGCCAGCTCGGCATGGCCTACACCGGCAGCCAGGCCAGCGGCAGCGTCGGCGCTGCCCAGCAGGACGCGCTTGCCATCCAAGTGATGTATGCCTCGCTGGCCCTGATCGCGGTCGGCGTGGGCTTCCTCAAGCCCAATATCTCGACCATCGTCGGCCGTCTGTACGCCGATGAGGACCCGCGCCGCGAGTCGGGGTTCACCATCTTCTATATGGGCATCAATGTCGGCGCGGCGCTGTCGTCGATCGTTGTCGCCTGGATTGGCGAGACGATCGGCTGGGGCTACGGCTTCGCCCTGGCCGGGGTGATGATGGCCGTCGGTCTCGTTCAGTTCGTGCTTGGCCAGAAGCATCTGCTTGGGCGTGCGGAGCCCGCGGATCCGGCCTTGCTGCGCGCCCCTGCGCTGGCCGGAATCTCGCGCGAGTGGCTGATCTACCTCGCAGGCGTAGTGACCGTTGTGGTGGTCTGGCAGGTGCTGCAGACCCGCCTCGACTTCAGCTGGCTCGGCGCGATGTTCGAGGGCCATGAGGTCACCCTCACCGAAGTGGTCGCCGTGGTGATGGGGGCCGGCCTGTTCGTGTGGTTCGGTTTCTTCCTGTTCTCCGGCATCAGCGCGATCGAGCGCGGCCGGATGATCGTGCTGATGGTGCTGATCGTGATCAGTGCGCTGTTCTGGGGCCTGTACGAGCAGAGCTACGGCCCCTGGGTGGCCTTCGCCGAGCGCGTGATGGACCGCAGCTTCCTTGGCATGGAGTGGACCGCCGGCCAGACCACCGCCATCGGCGCGATCTGCGTGATCGCCTTCAGTCCGATCTTTGCTTGGCTGTGGCCGCGTCTCGACAAGGCCGGCCTGAACCCCAGCCTGCCAGCCAAGTTCGGCTGGGCCCTGGTGCTGGTGGGTGCGGCCATGGGCGTGCTGCAGTGGTCGACTGCCACTGCGGACAGCGGCGCTCTGGTCGGCATGGGCTGGCTGATCGCTGCCTACGCGGTGATGGTGGCCGGCGAGATGCTGCTCTCGCCGATCGGCCTCTCGGCGGTGACCACCCTGTCGGTGCCGCGTGTGGTCGGCCTGATGATGGGCGCGTGGTTCCTGTTCTCAGCCTTCGGCGAAATGATCGCCGGCCGCTTCGGCACCTGGGCCTCGATCGCGCCGGAAGCCGACGGCAGCTTCGACGTGGCCAAGGCGCTCGCCACTTACGGTGAGTTCTTCGGGCAGATGATGTGGATCGGTATCGCCGCCGGCGTGTTCATGCTGCTGCTGTCGCCGGTGCTGAATCGCCTGACCCGGCCGCGCTGAGAGCCGAACACGGCACGGGCGTGGTCTTCGACCCGCCCGTGCGCTGATTCGACACGCTCTTCGGCGCCGAAGCGTCGAACGCGGACCGCGCGCGCGAAGCAATCCCAGCAGGCGCATCGCGGCGATGAAGCGAGGTTTCGATCCGCTCAGAACCGCCTGCGGAAGCGCCACCACGAGAAGCCGCCCAAGAGCAGCGGCGGCAGCAGATTGGCCAGCCAGATCGGCTGGCCGTAGACCTCGGCGAGGTTGACGCTCAAGCGCTGCAGCAGGAAATAGCCCAGGCCGAAGGCGATGCCGAGGAACAGGCGCTTGCCGAAGCCGCCGGTGCGCAGGCTGCCGAAGGCGAAGGGCATCACCGCCAAGCTCAGCACCAGCGCATTCAGCGGATAGAACACCCGCGCCCACCAGGCGCTGATGAACGGGCCGGCGTCGAGCTGGTTGCGGCTCAGGTAGTCGATGCTGTGGCCGAGGTCGCTGAGCGCCAGATAGCGCGGCCGGGTGATGCTGAAGTCGAGGATTTCCGGGCTCAGCGCCGAGTCCCAGCGCTCGCGCGGCAGCTCCTGCAGCTCGGCATGGCGCTCGAAGAAGCGCGTGCGCCGCACCTCGACCAGGTCCCAGCTGCTGCCGATGTGCTCGGCGCGTGCAGCCAGCGCAATCGCGGTCAGGCGCCCCTCGCTGTCGAACTCGAACAGGCGCACATCCTCCAGCACCACCCGCGACAGGCTGCCCTCGCCCTGCACCGAGCCGCGCCGCGCATTGAGAAACAGATCGCCTTCGCGCGCCCACAGGCCGGAGCCGCCGGCCAGCGACACGTCCTTGGACTTGGCCTGCACGACCAGAGCCTGGGCCGCGCGATCGCCCCAGGGCCCCAGGGTCTCGCCCGAGATCACCATGAGCCCGGTTAGCATCAGCACCAGGGCACCCGCGGCGGCGGCGATGCGCCAGCGCGGCAGGCCGGCGGCGCGCAGCGCGGTGAGCTCGGAGGTCGCGGCCAGGCTGCCGAGGCCCAGCACGCAGCCGATCAGGGCGGCGGTCGGAAACAGCTCGTAGGCGCGCCGCGGCAGGGTCATGGCCACGTAAAGGAATGCGGTGTCGAGCGCATAGTCGCCTTCGCCGATCTCGTCGAGCTCGCCAACCAGGGCGCCCATTGCGTCGAAGCCGAGCAGCACGCCCCAGGTCAGCAGCAGCGCGCCCAGCACCTGGGTGACGATCAGCCAGTCGGCGCGGTTGACCCAGCCCCTCATGCCACACCCGCCTGACGCGCCCGCAAGCGCGGGCGGTTGGCGCGCGACTGCCGACGCAGCAGCCAGAACGCGATGGCCGCGACCGCCGCGTGGATGAGCCACAGGCCGAGCCAGCCCGGCACGGTGCCGTCGGCGATCAGGGCGCGGCCGATGCCGAGCAGGTTGAGATAGACCACATAACCCAGCAGGGCGATCAGCAGGCCGCCGTAGCGCGCCGCGCGCGGCGGTGTGCGCGCCAGCGGCAGGGCCAGCAGCACCAGCAGCAGGGAGGCGATCGGCGCGGCCAGACGCCAGTGCAGCTCGGCTTGGCTGGCCGGGTCATCGGCCGCCAGCAGCACCGGCAGGCTGCGCTGGGATTCGGGTCGGCCGACCTCGGCCTGTTCGCTGTCGGGCACGCGGATGTCGTTGCGCGCGAAGCGCATCATCCGGAAGTCCAGCTGCCGGGGATCGCCCTCGACGCGGAAGCCGTCGGTGAGCGACAGATAGCGCTCGTCGCCCTGCGCTTCGAGGAAGAGCTCGCCGGAACGCGCGGTGATCACGTCCAGCCGGCCCTCGCGCTCGCTGGCCACGAACAGGCGGCGGAACTCGCTGCCGTCCTCGCTCATGTCGGAAAGGTAGATCACGGCCGCACGTCCGGGCAGCTCGACGAAGCGGCCGGGCTCAAGCCCGATCACCAGCAGGCTCTTGTTGGCTTCCTCGATCATTCTTGTCGCCGCGCGCTGCGCCATCGGCGACAGCCAGAGAGAAGTCAGCCCGACGATCAGGGCCACCGGCAGGGCCAGCGCGAGGATCGCGCGCTTCAGATCGGCGATGCCCAGACCGACCGAGGCCAGCACCGCCATCTCGCTATCGCGGTACAGCCGCCCCAGGCCCAGCATCACGCCCAGGAACAGGGCCAGCGGCAGCAGCAGGGGCAGGATGTCCACCGACCGCAGGCCCACCTGCGACAGCAGCAGCGCCGCCGGCACCTTGCCGCGCGCGATCTTGCTGAGCAGATCGGCGAACAGGCCGCTGAAGCTGACCATCAGCAGGACCAGGGTGGCGGCCACGAAGGCCCCCGCCAGCTCGCGCCAGACATAGCGGTCGATGCGGCGGATCACGCGGGTCGGCTCCGGCAGTGCGCGGCGCGGCCAGCGATGGGAGCGTGCTTGGGTTCCAAGGGCGTCGTTCGAGAGCCGGGCGCGGGCGCCACGGTGGCGGTTCGTGAAGGCGTGGCAACGGTGGCAGCGGTACGGGCTGGTAAACTCGCGGGCTTTCCGCACCCGTCAAGCCACTGCCGAGCCGCTCGGCGCTGGCGCTTCGGCGGGGCGCGGCAGTATCCACCGATCACGATGTACAGGAAAGCCATGGCACTCAAGCTGAACCTCGTCCAGACCCATCCCGCCGAGGCGGACGTCGACACCCTCATCCTCGGCGTCTACGAGGATGCCGGCCTGAGCGCGCCCGCCAAGGCCGTCGACGAGCGCAGCGAAGGCCAGCTGTCGGCGTGGCTGGCCGCCGGCGACATCAGCGGCAAGGCCGGACGCAGCGCGCTGCTGCGCGGCGTGGCCGGGGTCCGCGCCAGCCGCGTGCTGTGCGTGGGCCTGGGCGAAGCGACGAAGTTCGATGCCGGTCGCTACCAGAAGGCGGTCGGCGACGCGGTCAAGGCGCTGGCCGGCAGCCCGGCGCGGCAGGTGCTGCTGACGCTCAGCGCGCTCGACATCGCCGCCCGCGACGCCGCCTGGGCCGTGCGCCAGGCAGCACTCGCCGCCGAGCATGCGAGCTACCGCTACACCGCCACGAAAAAGTCCAGCAGCGAGGGCGGCATCGAGAACCTCGCCCTGCTCGCCGATGCCAGCCACGCGCCGCAGCTGCAGCGCGCCCAGACCATCGCCGAGGGCGTGCGCCTGTGCCGCGAGCTCGGCAACCTGCCGCCCAACATCTGCACCCCGGCCTACCTCGCCGAGACCGCCCGCGGCATCGCCGCCAGCCACGACAAGGTCAGCGTCGAGATCCTCGAGCGCGAGCAGATGCAGGCCCTGGGCATGGGCAGCCTGCTCGGCGTCGCCGCGGGCTCGGGCAATCCGCCGCGCCTGATCGTGCTGAAGTACGCAGGCGGCGCCAACGACCAGCGCCCCTATGCCCTGGTCGGCAAGGCCATCACCTTCGACACCGGCGGCATCAGCCTGAAGCCCGGCCCCGGCATGGAGGAAATGAAGTTCGACATGTGCGGCGGCGCCTCGGTGATCGGCAGCTTCCTCGCGGTCGCCAAGCTCGGCCTGAACATCAACCTGGTCGCGGTGGTGCCGGCGGTCGAGAACATGCCCGACGCGCATGCCTATCGTCCGTCCGACGTGCTGACCTCGATGTCGGGCAAGACCATCGAAGTGCTGAACACCGACGCCGAGGGCCGCCTGATCCTGTGCGATGCGCTGACCTATGCGCAGAAGTACGAGCCGCAGGCCATCGTCGACGTGGCCACCCTGACCGGCGCCTGCGTGATCGCGCTGGGCAAGTTCCCGCACGGCCTGATGAGCAAGCACGACGACCTCGCCAACGAGCTGCTGGCCGCCGGCGAACAGGTCCACGACCGCGCCTGGCGCCTGCCGCTGTGGGACGACTACCAGCCCCTGCTCGACTCGGGCTTCGCCGACATGGCCAACATCGGCGGCAAGTGGGCCGGCGCCATTACCGCCGGCTGCTTCCTCGCCCGCTTCACCGAAGGCCAGCGCTGGGCCCACCTCGACATCGCCGGCACCGCCTGGGACGAAGGCCGCAAGGGCCTCGCCACCGGACGCCCGGTGCCGCTGCTGGTGGAGTGGCTGAGCTCGAAGGCGTCTTGACGCCTTCGAGACGGGATTCGGGATTGGGGATTCGGGATTCGTTGGGACGCGGATCGCTGGGTTCGAGGCTTGGCTTCGAGCGGGGCGTGCGTACAACGGCTCACTGGTCCCGGAGACCTGCGCGCTGCTGACAGATGAATGCCGGGCGCCCAGCGCCCGGCGCAAACCAACGAATCCCGAATCCCAACTCCCGAATCCCGGCTCTTAGACCATGCGCGCCGACTTCTACCTGATCGCCAAACCGCGCTTCCTTGAGGAGCCGCTGAAGCTCGTCTGCGAGCTGGCCAAGCGCGGCTATGGCGCGGGCCAGCCGATGCTGATCCTCGCGCGCTCGGAGGAGCAAGCCGAGGAAATCGACCAGTTGCTGTGGGAGTTCGACGAGGACGCCTATATCCCGCACCAGGTCGCCGGCATGGACGAGGACGACGACATCACCCCGGTGCTGATCGTGCCGCCCGGCGTCGACACGCCCTCGCGGCCGCTGGTGCTGAACCTGCGCGATGAAGTCGCGCCACCGCCCTTCGAGCGCGTGCTCGAAGTCGTACCCGCCGACCCCGCGGCACGCGAGCCGCTGCGCGCGCGCTGGAGCCAGTACAAGACGCTGGGCTACGCGCTCAACAAGCACGATATGTAGGGCGGCCGGCATCGAGGCAGTCGCGCAGTCATCGGTACTGCGCTGGGCACCACTCGCGCTGACGCACCTGCGCACGCGGGGCCAAACCTCGCTTGCACTTCGGGACCGCAGTGTTCTGGCAAGGCGCAGGCGGCGGAGGAATTGCCGCAAAATCGCGTATTGCGCTCCAGTCCGAACCTGGAGCATCGCGCCGTGTCCCTCGCTTCCCGCGTCCTCTTCCGATCTCTCGCCCTTGGCCTGCCCGGATTCCTGGCATGCACACCGGCCGCGGCACAGCTGTTGGACCCCAGCTTCGGCGACCGCGGCCAGCTGACCGAGGGCTTCGCGGCGGTGGCCGCCCATGACGACGACTTCGCGCTCGCGGCCTGCGCCACGCCGGGCGGCACGCTGACCGTTTACGGCGCGGCTTCCAGCAACGTGCGGGTGGTGACGCTGCGGCTGCGCAGCGACGGCAGCCTCGACACCGGCTTCAGTGGCGACGGCAAGGAGAGCTTCGACTGGCCGGGCGAGCGCGTGTTCGATCGCGAGCGTGTCGGGCTTTGCATGGGCAATGGCGATGCGGTGCTCGCGCAACCGGCGCGTGAGGCGGGCGACGAACGCATCGTGCTGGTACGCGTGCGTGCGCAGACGGGTCTGCCCGATCCCACCTGGGGCAGCGGCGGATTCGTGGTGCTGGATCTCGACGCGCTCAGCACCGGACTCGCGCAACGCGAAACGCCGCTGGGCCTGAACCTGGCCGGCGACGGCGGAGTGGACCTGACCGGTGACGTCGCCTTGAGCAACGGCGGCACTCGCGGCTTCGCGGTGCGCATCGATCCCACCGGTACGGTGAGAGCTGCCGCGATTTACCGTCAGGACCTGTACTCACGCTTCGCCTTTGCGGCAGCGGCGGAGGCGCCGGACGGCAGTCTGTGGCTTTCTGGTCGCGCTGTGCGCACTAGTAACGCCCTCCCGACCCACCTGCATCTGCGGGTGGATCCACAAACCTTGGCACTGGTGCAGGCCCTGCCCGGCTCCGCCCTGCTGCACCGCGTTGGGCGTGGACGCATGGTAGCGCCGGGCGTGTTCGCGAGCGTCGCCCACCGTCGCGAGCCCGGTGCGGCCGATGTGCCCGTGCTGCTTCTGCAGCGCGAGACCGGAACGCGCGTACTGGAGTTGCCGACCCTGCTGCCGGTGATGGGACAACCGGGCAAGCAGCTGCTGCACGACCAGGATGGCGATGTGATTCCGCTGCCGGACGGTAGCCTGCTGGTCACAGGCACCGCCGGCCTCGACAATGACCTCGGCGGCAAGGCGCTGTACCAGATCCGAGTGCTGCTGGCCGCAGGCAGCGAGCCGGACCGGGTCGACACACGCTTCGGCAGCGGCGGAATCTGGCAGTTCTCGCGACTGCAGCCGGGCTGCAGCCAGCCCAACGATCAGTCGATGCGCCGGACGACCCTCTGGAACGGCCGCGTCACCGTGGTCGGCGCTGCGCGCATGCAGAACTGCATGAACAGCGAAGACCACGACTACTGGGTGCTGCGCATGCGGATCGACGCGCTGCACATCGACGGCTTCGAGTGAGGCCTGCGCCGCGCGGCGGTTCCCAATGCCGCGACTCGCCCTCGGCCCTCATCCCAGCGCCAGGCGAGCCAAGCCCCTGAAGTCCGGCGCCAAGTGCAGAGGCAAGCGTCAGAAGCGCCAAGGCAACACTGAAGAATTCAGCGTTGTTGCGCGCCTTGGAGGGCGCGCCTGCGGATCGTGCGCAAAAGCGCTTGCTCCAGCACAAGCGAGCCCGGACCTGCGCCGGACACGCGATCACCGATCAAGGCCAGGATGGAATCGATCAGTGTCGCCCTGAGTGCCGGAGCGCTGCTCGCGCGCCTGCAGCCAGTCCTGCCAGCGCTGCAGACGCGCCTGCTGCAGAGGATTGCGCGCGGACTTGGGCACGCCCTGCAGGGCCTTGGCCAGGGCCTGCAGACGTGCGGGCTCGGGAACCAGACCAGCCTCCGCACGCTTGGCCGCGGCCCAGCTCAGCCACTCGATCGAGCTGCCCGGCCCTTCGCTGCCGATTCTCGCCAGAATCGGGTCAAGCGCCGCAAGCGCTTCGCCGGGGCGATCGTCCTCGATCAGGGCACAGGCCAAGCCATGGCGGCTGAAGTCGGTGGTGATGGCCTCTTCGCCGCCAAGTCGGAGATCGACTTCGAGTGCCTCGCGCGCGTAGTCCACCGCCTGCGAAGGACGTCCGCAGCGCTCTTCGGCCGGCGCCAGATTGCTCAGCAGCAGTGCCATGCCGGGATCGGCGCCGCCGAAGTAGGCTCGCGCTTCCACCAGTGCCTCGCGATACAACTCCAGAGCATCGAGGCATCGGTCCTGCCGCTCGATGACCGCGGCCAGGTTGACCCGAGTCAGCAGCAAGACCTCGCGGTCTTCATAGCCCTGCTCCTCGGCCCATCGCAGCGCCGCGCGCAGGCGCTGCTCCGCGGCCGGCGCATCGGTGCGCTTCTCGATATCCGCGATGTTCGACTGCATGGAGACATAGCTCTCCATCGCCCGCTCCTGCGGCAGATGCTTCAGCGCGAGCTCCGCCACCACCTCGTACCCTGCGCGCGCCGCTTCATGGTCGCCCTCGTCTTCGGCGTTCATCGCGCTCTGTGACCAGGCGGTGATCTGCACATCAAAGCTGTGCACACCACCAGCTTCGATCAGCGCGATCGCTGCCCGCGTATGCGCCATCGACTCCGGCAGACGCTCCAGATGGTCGTAGACATTGGCCCGCTCGACATGGAACCAGGCCCGCAGCTCGGACTCAGGCGCATCGATGCCAGCCAGCAAGCGCTCGACGTCGTCGAGAATCTGTGCGGCGCGCGGGTACTCGCCGAGACGCTTCAGCGCCACCGCATTGGCCAGCATCAGCGCAGCACGCGTTGCGGCGGGCTTTTCGGTGTCGGCCTGCAGCAGGCTGGCGTGGTGCTCCAGCAGCTCGCGCGCACTGACGCTGCCACCCTCCACGGCTGCCGGCGGCACGCTGCCGAACAGGTCGATCAGGTGCTGCGACAGCGCCTCGGCGCGGTCGCGTTCGGCCGCGGTGCGGGCCAGCGCTTCCTGCATGCGCAGCAGATGCAGGCTGGCGCCACCGATGAGCACAAGCACGGCAGCAGCAGTCGCGACCAGCAGCGGCCAGCGACGGCGCAGAAGCCGTCGAAACGCATAGCCGAACTCGCCGCGCCGTGCCTCGACGGGACGCCCGTCCAGCCAGCGATCGAGCTCGGCGATCAGGGCCTCCACGGTCGGGTAGCGCTCTTCCGGACGCTTGCGCAGCGCGCGCAGACAGATTGCATCGAGGTCGGCATCGGCACCCGGCACCGCACTCGCAGCGCGACTCGGCGGCTTGGGCTCGGTCTGCAGCACCGCATGGATCAGGGCCGCACTGTCCTGTACGCCGGCATGCGGCGAGCGACCGGCCACAAGCTCGTACAGGAGCAGCCCGAGGGCATGCACGTCGACGCTGACGCTGGATGCCTCGGGACGCGCATCGATCTGCTCGGGCGCGGCATAGCGCAAGGTCATCAGGCTGTGCACGCCGGCGGTCAGGGTGCCCTCGCCCTGCAGATGGGCAATGCCGAAGTCGAGCAGCCGCGCGCGGCCGAAGGCATCGACCATCACGTTGGAGGGCTTCAGATCGCGATGCACAACCAGCCGCGCATGCGCATAGGCCACCGCTTCGGCGATCTCGCGCAGCACCCGAACACGCGTGCGCAGATCGGGTGCTGCGCTCGCGCACCACTGGTCCAGGGGCAGACCTTCGACGAACTGCATGGCGATGTAAGGCGCGCCGTCGGCGTCACGCCCCCCATCCAGCAGCGCGGCGATACCGGGATGCTCCAGGCCGGCCAGAATGCGCCGTTCGCGCTCGAAGCGGCGCAGCTCGTCAGCGCTCCAGCGGCTGCCGCTGAGGCGCTTCAGCGCCACACGCTGGACAGCGCCCTCAACGTCGCGCTCAGCAAGCCAGACCTCACCCATGCCGCCGCGACCGATCCGCTGCAGCACGCGGTAGCTCGCGATCCGCGGCCCCGCATCGCTCACGTTCTGACGACGATCGGCGGCATCCAGCGCCGGCAGCGGTTGGGCGCTGGCCTGCAGCTGCTGCGCCAACTCCTGCGCCAGCGCCGGCTCGGTCTGTGCGAGTTCCGCCAAGCGCTGCGAACGCGCGAGCCCCGCAAGCTCGAACAGCTCGAGGAACAGCGCCTTGCGGCGCGCGTAGTCATTGGCGGGCTGCGGCCCGGTCGCATCAGTGCTCACGGCGTCAGCTCAATCACGCGCGAACACGTGCTGCTTCAGCCAAGCGGTGGCGTGCGCCCACTCGCGATTGACCGTCGCCGGGTGCAAGCCCATGGCGTGCGCGGTCTCGTCGATGGTGAGGCCGACGAACACCCGCAGCTCGACGACGGAGGCCGCACGCGCATCGAACTCGGCCAGCCGCTGCAGGGCATCGTCGAGCGCAACCAGCTCGGCCGGCGTGCCGAGCTCCACCGCGTCGAAGTCCTCGATGGGCAGCGCGCGCTCGCCGCCACCGCGCTTGTCGGCCAGCTTGCGGCGCGCGCGATCGATCAGGATCTGGCGCATCGCCCGCGCCACGATGCGGGCGAAGTGCTCACGGTCCTCGGCCTCGGGCGCGCGCGACTGGATCAGCTTCATCAGCGCATCGTTCAGCAGCGCCGTGGCCTCCAGCGTGTGGTGATCGGCGTTGGAGCGCAGCACCGCATTGGCGAGCCGGCGCAACTCCGGGTAGAGGTGGGTGAACACCCTGTCGCGGGCGTCGGCGTCGCCCTGCTGCCAGTCGGCGATCCAGGCGGTGATGTCGGGGGTAGGCGCTTGCATGGCGCCAGAATAGTGCAGCCCAAGGCGTTGCGGGCACGGGCCAGATCGCCCTCTTTGCGCTGAACGGGGCGGGCGAACCGCAGCCCAGCGCGAACAAGGCTGCCATGCGCTCACGGCGAGGCCCGCCACATCTGCGCCAACACTGTCTGAAGGCCGCGCGGGCCAGCCGTCTGGCGGGCCGCGCCGTGATCCTCTCGTCCAGGGATCTCCGGTGAGCCCGTCAATGCGGCCTGCTCCACAGGAACGTGGCTCTGGCTGGGTTGGTCATCGCTCGCAACTCTCATGCCCACCCCTTCTGCCCCAAGATCGTCATCGACTGCGCCGCCTCGCCCTACGCAGTCAGGCGACAGATCCTTCGCCGCCGGAACTCACGCCACCACGGCTGCCTGCCGCGCTCCAGCACACGGCGCCGCGAAGGAACCGCCGCACTTCTGCGTACAGCATCGCGAACCCGGCAACAGCGCCGGCACCGCGAGCGCCTCCATGCACACACACCCCTTCATCGCCCGCAGCCTGCTGCTCGGCACGCTGATGTCCGCAGCGGCGCTGGCCCAGGCTGGACGCTTCCAGGACGACTTCAGCGACTCGAACTCAGGCTGGGTGCATGCCGCCGCCACTTCGGACCAGCACCGCGGCTTCGCCGTCTATACCGACAGCGCGCAGTACCAGATGACCCCGGTGCAGGACGACACCTTCGGCTTCGCGCCTGCGCCGCGACAGCTTGGCGGCGAGGTGTCGGTGAACGCCGATCTGTTCCTCTACGCTGGCGTCGGTCGCGGCGGCGCCGGTCTCGCCTGCCGTTACCGCGACCCCGCCAACTTCGATGCCGCGCTGGCGCGCGGTGACGGCACGCTGGTGCTCATCCGCGTACGCGAAGGCAGGGCCGAGATGCTTGCTGGCGGGCCGGTCGAGAGCGTCATCCCGGGTTCGGTCGACACCCGCATCGAGCTGCGCTGCAGCGGTGACCGGCTGAGCGCGCGCACCCGCGAGGGCCTGGTGATCGAAGCCGCCAGCGCGGGCCCTGCAGAGGGCCAGTCCGGCCTGCTGGTGATCGGCGAGGCGGCTGCCGGCACCAGCGCGGTGTTCGACAACTTCGAGCTGCGCGCGCTGAAGTGATCGGGCGCCTGCGCTTGCTGCCGCGACCGCGGGCAGAAGCCCTCAGGGACGCTGTGCCGTTCACCGCCCAGCACTGCCTGAACTGCGGTGACCCGCGCCTCGACGCCTACTGCCCGCGCTGCGGTCAGGCGCGCGTCGGTCGACTCGGTGCCGGTGCCCTGTGGGCGGAGACCTGGACGCGATGGCGCGTGTTCGAGTTCAGCCTGGTGCAGGCGCTGTGGCAGGTGCTGCGGCGGCCCGGCCACGTCGCGCTGGAGTACGTGCAGGGCGCCCGCAAGCGCCACGTGCATCCGCTGAAGCTGTGGCTGTTCGTGGCTGCCCTGCAGCTGCTGGTGCTGCAGCGCAGCGGCTATCTCGATGCCGAAGGCGTGGAACTCGGCAGGGCACTGGCGCTGATCCAGACCTGGTCGAACTTCGCCTTCGCCATCGGCGGGCTCGCGCTGTGGCTTGCCTGCGTGCTGGTGATGAAGCGCGGCTACACCCTCGCCGAGCACGCCGTGCTCGCCGCCTATACGCACAGCCTGGTGCTGGCGATGGCAACGCTGCTGAAGCTGCCGGTGCTGGCGTGGCGGTCTCCGGAATTTCTCGCCCTGCACCAGTCTGTGGCGCCGCACGTACAGGATCTGGTGGGCACGCTTGCCCTCGGCATCGCCGCCCGGCAGTTCTTCGGGCTGCGCGGGCTCGGAGGACAGCTTCGCCTGGTGCTGCTGATCGCGGTCTTCCTTGCCGGCAAATGGCTTCTTCTGCGCGGCTTCGGTCACGCACTCAGCGCCTATGTGCGCAGCCAGCTCTGAACTCGACAGATGTCCACGAGCAAGGGCGGCCAGCGCGTGAGGCGCATCTCTTCCTACTGACTCCCCCCCACGAGGTGCATGCCCCATGTCCACGAATCGACCCCATACGCCCGCCAAGGCAACCGCCCTTGCCCGCTGCGCTGCGGCGCTGCTGATGATGAGCGGCCTCGGCGCCTGCACCGGCAACGAAGGCGAGGCCCTGGCCGAATCCGGCGCTGCCACCAGCACCGACAGCGCACTGGCAGACGCGCGCGCCCCGTCGGCTCCGCCCGTCGTGCGCACCGATGAAGCCGAGGCCGAAACCCGGGGCGATGCGCTGGCCGAGCAGATTGCGCTGCGCCTGCAGGCCTGCGCCTACGACGGCTCACCGATCACGGTGAAGGGCGAGACGCTGAGACCGCCCGCGGACGGCGCCTGCGTGGATCTGGTCAACCGCATCATGCGTTTCACCGGTCTGCCGCAGAACTTCAACGTGGTCGAGGCGCCGGTGCCCAATGCGGCGGCCCTGATCCTGGTCGACGACAGCAAGACGCCGAGGCGGATCATCGCCTTCAACCGCAGCTTCCTCGGCATGGTCGGCCGCGCCACCGGCGACAACCCCTGGGCGCCGATCAGCATCATGGCCCACGAGATCGGCCATCACCTGTCCGGCCACACGATCCTGCCCGGCGGCAGCCAGCCGCCGATCGAGCTGGAAGCGGACAAGTTCTCGGGCTTCGTGCTGTATCGCATGGGCGCCGGTCTGAGTGACGCCCAGCACGCGATGAGCGCGCTGGTGCCGGCGGATATGCGCTCACGCACGCATCCGGGGCGTGCGGCACGGCTGGACGCCATCGCCCAGGGTTGGCGCGAAGCCTGCGAACAGCACGGCGGCAGCGCCTGCGATGCCGGCATGGCACAGGCTGCCACGGCCACAGCGAATGCGCCGCGCCCCGCGGCGAGCGCGCCACCGGCGCAGGAGGCCGCACCGGCGGTTGCGGCGCCGATGCCTGGCACCGAACGCGCTGCCGCAGCGGCTCCACCTGCACCGCCTGCGCCCGGCGGGATACCCTCCAAGTTCGGCCGCTTCGTCTACGACGAGTACGGCGTGCTGGACGCGGACATCGTGGCGGCGGTCGAGCAGCGCCTTTACCGCCACGTCGAGGAGCATCAGGTCGAGATCGTCACGGTGCTGGCGCGCAACACCCGCGGGCTGAGCGCCAGCGAGTACGCCTGGGCCATGCTGCGGCAGCTGCGCGTGGGCAAGCTCGACGTCGGCAATGGCGCAGTGCTTGTGGTGGCGCCGGAACGCGGCGAAACGGCCATCGCCATGGGGCCAGGCGTGGCTCTGCAGATGTCGAGCACCGTCAACGCGGATCTGCAGCGCCTCGGCGGCTTCCTGCGGCTGGGCTGGCCGCAGTGCCAGAAGCGCCAGGCCTGCGGCAACTGGACCGAGAACCTGCTTGACGCCGCCACCCACATCGCCGACGACACCGGCCACCTCGACTGGAGCATCCGCTTCCAGGATCTGGGCGAGATGCGGGCCCTCGGCAAGGCCGAGCTCGAGCGACGCGTGCGCAGCGGCGATCGCTATGACCCCGCCCAGGATCCGGTCAGCCGCAAACTGCTTCGCGTGGAGGCCAGCGTGGTCGATGCAGCCCCGCCGGCACAGGGCCAGGGCTATCGCATCAATCCGATTCGTGCCGAGCGCGTTGGGCCCCCAGTCCTGCTGCAGACGGCAGACGGACAAAACCTGCTCGCCTACCAACCCGCCAATCTCGCCTCGCTGATGTCGGCCGGCGCCCTGCAGCAGGGAAGGCGCTACAGCCTGGTCCTGCGTGAGTCGGCGATCGATCTCGACACGCCCGAGTTCGATCTGCTCAGTTACGACCTGGTGGAAGCGGGCGGCTAGGCCGCGTCCTGACAGCGCGGTCCGCGCGCCCCGCCACGGATGGCAGGGCGGGCGGCAGCCTCAGTCGGGCGTCTGAGGGGCGGTCCGGACATCGCTCCCGGCAGGCAGCGGCGTCGCATCGGCGCGCACGCCACAGTCACGAGCCCAGGCCCTCGCACGCTCAAGACGCAGCGCCCGTGGCAGCGCAGGCGAGCGCTGCACCTTGGCGAGCGCCGCGTGCATCGCGGCGGTCTCTGCGGGGCCCGGCGCCGTGTCGCGCAGACAGCCGAGCGTCGCGCGCACGATGTCCTCGGTTGCCGCCGAGTAGGCGTCAAGCCGCTGATCGGCGGTGCGCATGCGGTCGAACGCGTGCATCCGCTGCTGCGCCTCGCCCGGCAGGCCGGCGGCCAGCGCCGTCCATGCGCGATCCACCTGTGCCGCCAGCGCGCGCGGATGCCGTGGCCCGCCGCGCGCCTCGTGCAGCGCTTGCGCCGCGCCGAACAGCGTTTCGGCCTCGCTCCACTGCCCCTGCGTCAGCCGCAGCAAGCCGCGCGAGTGCAGGGTTTCCGCCACGTGCGCATGGTCCTCACCCAGCTCCCTGCGCGCGCGCGCCTCGATCTCGACATACAGCCGATCGGATTCTTCGGCGCGCCCCAGCTCGCGCAGGGCGGCCGCCCGCGTGCGCTGCACTCCGAGCACGCTCTCCACGCGCTCGGGCTTGAGCTGCCCCAGCACGGCCAGGGCTTCCTCGGTGTAGGCGAGTCCGGCTTCCGCGTCCCCCTTGTACAGCGCTACCGCACCCTGATTGCCGAGCAGCGAGGCGAAGTACAGCTGTCCTTCGGGGAGGCGCGCTCGCAGGATCCCGGTGGCCTCATGCATCGAGGCATCGGCGGCCTGCTCCTCGCCGAGGCTGCGCTGGATGATGCCCCGCATCTGCAGGATATGGCCCATCGAGGCCGACGCTTCCTCGCCGCCAGCGCGCAGCACCGCCACGCCCTCGTTCATGGCGGCCAGGGCCGCGTCGAGTCGCCCGATCCGATAGTCGATCATGCCGCGATCGTTCAGCGCCTCCGCCAGATCGCGCGCCGGCGGCCTGGGCTCACTGCGCCACAGACCGATCGCACGGTCATACAGCTCGATCGCCTCGGCATGCATGCCCTGGCTGCCCAGCACGTCCGCCACCGAGCGGAACAGCGCCGCGCGGGCGTCGTCCGACATCTGCGCCCGCAGGCCCTCGCGGATCTGCGCCACGCTCCGCTGCAGCAGCTCGCGCGCGCTGAGCTCCTCACCCTGCAGCTCCTCCGGCCGGGCATTGCTGAACATCAGCTCGTAGAAGTGCGCGATCGCCACCGCCTTGTCGCGTTCCCGCTCAAGCGCCGCCAGCTGAGCGCGCGCGCGATGCACTTCCACCACAACCAGCACGATCGCCACCGTGACAGCAGCTGTCACCGCGAGCAACGCCGGCCAGCGCTTGCGCAGGAAGCTTCGCAGCCGATACCCGCGCTCGCGGGCACGCGCAGCGACCGGTTGCCGCTCCAGCCGACGGCGAAGATCCTCCGCGAAGGCCTCGACGCTTGCATAGCGATCCTCGGGTCGCTTGCGCAAAGCCATCGCGACGATGGCATCAAGGTCGCGATCGACGCCGGGCACTGCAGCGCACTGTGAGGGTGGCCGAATGTCTCCCTGCAGAATGGCCTGCAGCAGGGCGGAGGGCGCGATGTCGCGTGGATACGGTGAGCCACCGGTCAGCAGTTCGTACAGCAGCAGGCCCAGCGCATGGATGTCGATCGCGGGGCCTGGGCGCAGGTCCGGCGCCTCGATCTGTTCGGGCGCGGCATAGCGCAGCGAGACGCGCTGCTCGATCGTGCGCGTCTCGCTGCCCTCGGCCAGCAGCCTGGCCACACCGAAATCGAGAAGCTTGGGCTCGCCGCTGGCGTCGACACGGACGTTCGAGGGCTTGATATCGCAGTGCACGACCAGCTGCCGGTGGGCGTAGGCGACGGCCGACATCAGCTTGAGCAGCAGTCGCAAGCGCTCCTGCAGGTCGGGCGCATGCATGCGCAGATGCACGTCGAGGTCCTGGCCCTCGATGTAGGGCGTGGCAAGAAAGGCAACGCCGCGCTCGTCCACGCCGGCGTCCAGCAGATTGGCGATGTGCGGGTGGTCGAGCCCGGCAAGGATGCTGCGCTCGCGTTCGAACAGACGCTGCAGCCGCGGATCGATGTGGGCATGCAGGGCCTGCTTCAGGGCCACTTTCTGCAGCACCCCGTCAAGGCTGCGTTCGGCCAGCCAGACCACCCCCATGCCGCCGCGCCCCAGCTCACCGAGAAGGCGATAGTTGCGGGGCATGACAGCAGCCTCCGCGACACCGGGACGTGACGCACCGTCAAGCGGCCCGAACGGCTGCTCGGCAGCTGCGAGCAGCGCCTTCAAGGCCTCGAGAAGGCCGGGGCGCGGAGCGGTGAGTTCGGCCATACGACGCTCGCGCAGGGCGGGAGGCAGCGAGAGCAGCTCAGCGCTCCAACGCTTGAGCAGGTGGTAGTCGTCAGCGTCCACGCTCAGCGTCTGGGTATCGTCTGCTTGTGCACGCATCGGGTTCCGGATCGACCACGGTTCTGGCGCATTCTGGACATGTGCACGCGGCGACACCAGAGCCGCGCCCGCGTCCATTCGACCCGCGGGCGAGCACAGGACGCCGGGCCAAGCGCGGGTCCAGCACGACCTGCAGGACCGGGCTGCAGCGACCGGTTCGGCCATCGCCACGCGGCCGCTTCAGGCCGGCGCGAAGTGCCCGTGGAAGCCCAGCGGAAAGCTGCGCGGCAGCCAGGCCATCGCGATCGGGCCGTTTTCGATGCGCTGCGCATCCAGCACCGCGAGGCCACTGCGATCGCGGGCGCTGTCGAGCACGGTGCCGAGCAGCCAGCCGTCGTTGGCGCGCCTGCTGCCCGGCCGCGGCACGAACAGATGCTCTTCGGCCAGCACCTGCGCACCGTAGCGGTGCTGCTGGCGGCGCCCGCGCTGCAGGTCGATGGCGGCAACGCCGTTGAAGTAGGGCACCTCGCGCTCGCCGACGTTTGCCGGCGCATACAGCCGCGCGCCACGGTCACCCGGCGATCGCGGGTCGAACTGCGGGAACTCCAGGCCGTACTGGTCATGGTCGATCCACTGCGCGTGGCCGGACTTCATGTCGAGGCGCAGCGTGGTCAGCCGGGGGCCGCGGTCCTCGACGATCGCCCTCGGTTCGCCACGCATGGCGGCTGCCATCGGCGACACCGCATCCGCGACGTCGCTGTGCAGAACCGCGCGCAGCTCGATCACGCCTTCGCGCTCGAAGGCATCGCCGAAGTGGTAGGCCATGCCGAAGTCGGCCTCGAACCAGCGCGGCGCATCGAGTGCATCCTTGGGCACCACGGCGATGCGGCAGGGCAGATCGGGCGCGAACTTGAGACGCTCGAAGAAGGGCCCGCTGTCGCCCATGCGGTAGGGCGTGAGCACGAACACCAGATGACGCTCGGTCATCGCGAAGGCATGCAGGTAGCCGGGCGCGGGTGTCGGCAGCAGCTGCTGTCCCAGCAGATGGCCATCGGCACCGATCCGCCAGATGAGCAGACCGCTGCCGCCCAGCACATCCAGCGAGCCGAAGTTCCAGGTCGTGCCGTCGCCCTCGCGCAGCGGATGCGCAGAGAAGGGCGCGGCTTCCATGCCCGACGCCCAGGTCACCGGGCCCAGCGTGTCCAGCGTGTCGGGATGCAGCTCGTAGGCTGAGCCGGCCTCCCACAGGGCGAACAGGCGACCGTCGATCAGCGTGACCGAGGTGTTGGCGGTGTTGACATCGTCGTTGTTGCGCACGGCCAGCGGATTCTCGATGCGCGAGCCAGCGGCCGGCAGCAGGAAGCGACCGGCCTGCTGCTCGCGCCGAAACTTGGAGGTGCCGACCATGCGCGCGCGATGCTCGATGCCCTGCGGGCCGATCTTCCAGGCATGCACCAGGCCATCGCCATCGAACCAGTGCGTGTAGCGCTGGCCGCCGCGCTCGAACAGAGCGGGGCCGTTGCGATACAGGGTGCCGGCCAAACCCTCGGGCAGTCGCCCTTCCAGCACGACATCACTGGGCCCGAAGGCGTCACCGTCGATGCTCTGCCAGCCGGCGAGATAGGGGTGGGCGGCGCGTCCGCGCGCGAACGCATCAACAGCGGTCTCGGCGCGCAGCAGTCGCGGGGCGATCAGCAGGCCACTGGCGGCCGCGGCCAGTGAGCCAAGGAATCGACGACGGTTCATGGCGGGCTCCCGAGCCTCAGCGCAGGCGCAGCTGGATGCGGGTGCCGCCCTCGCCCACTTCGATGCGCGCCTCGTCGAAGGTGGCCTTGCGCATCACCTCGGGGTTGTTGCTGAAACCATAGCCCTCGATCGGCATGCCCATGAAATTCGAATCGAGCGCGCCATTGCCGTTCTGGTCGTGCATCACCTGCACCGCATAGCTGCCGGGCGCGAGGCCCTCGAAGCTGAGCAGGGCGCGCTCGCCGCTCGGTGCGTGCAGCTGGGCGGCAACGGGCGCCGCCTTGCCGTCCCAGCCTTCGGCGCTGGCGTGCACCGCGACCATCAGCTGGCCCTCGCTGCTGCGGATGTCGGTGATCTCGACTTCCAGCGTGGCGGCTGCCGTCAGCGAAGCGGCGGACAGCAGCGCAAGGCAGGCGCTGGCGCGAACCCAATGAAGGCGAAGGCTGGATGTGGACATGGGCGTCTCCGGTGGCGAGGCCTTGCGGCCGGTGGAGACAGTCTCGTGAAGCGACAGCAGCGGCGGCAGGTGAGCGCGGTCATGCGCAGGGCCTGCCGAAAGTCACCTGCGGCCGGATACGCAGCCGACGCGGAGACCCACTCCGCGTCGGCAAGCCGGTCTGACAGCCCACTCAGCGGCAGGGCTCGAAGCGCCGCAGATTGACCTGGCCCTGCTGCCCGGAGAAGGCGTCCAGCACCAGGCCCGGCGCGTGGAAGCTGTACTCCAGTACCGCGCGGTCGCAGGCGGTGAAGCGCAGGCGGCCGTTGCCGACGACGTGGCTGTTGGTCGTGGGCAGCGAGTCGAGCAGACCCGCCGTGGTGCGTGTCCACTCCAGCTCGACCACGCCCGGCTGTCCGGACAGACCGCGGCCCGCGATGGTCAGCCAGTGCGGATGCCCGGCACTCACCGGCGACGCGGGCGCGAAGCCGAACCAGGCGCCCCACAGCGCGCCCGGCTGCCCCGCAGCGCCGGGATCGACCTGCATCAGCACGCCCTGGCTGGGCCGCCCTTCCAGCACCCAGCTGCCGGTGGACGCAGCCTGCAGGCCCGACTGTTCAGCAAGCGACGCACCACCGCAGGAGGCCGGCGGCGGCCCCAGGCGCTGCAGCCGGCGTGCGCCGACTTCGGCGAGGCCCGCGTCTGCCTGCGCGGGCTCAATGCGGTACTGGAACTCGATCGTGTTGCAGTCGATCGCGCGCAGCTGCGTCTGCCCGCGGACCGTGGTCTGTGGCGTGCCGCCATCGAAGCGGCCGTTGGCGGTCGCATACAGGACGGCATCCACCGGCATGCCGGCCGACGCGCTGCCCTGGCCGAGCATGGAGTACCAGCGCAGCCCTTCGTGGCTGGGTCTGTTCGGCGCAGCAGCCGCTTCGAGCGCGGTCGGGAAGCTGAACCAGGCCGCGAACCAGCGCTGCGTGGCCGCCTCGACGTCCAGCATCAGGCCCTGCCCGGTGATCTGCGGGTCGTACCAGAGCCCGCTGTGCTCGGCACCGACCGCCCTGTCCTCCGCCAGCGGCGGCGCAATCACAGCGCTCCAGCTGACGGGCTCGACGGAGCTTTCGACAAACCTCACCGCTTCGAGGCTCTCCTCCACCCGCAGCAACGAGCTGACCTGGCCGCTCCAGGGCAGTCGCATCTGCGCGGGCGGGCCGATGCGCAGGTTCGGCAGCAGCAGTCGGCGGGCATGGGCACTCGCGGCCTCACGTTGCAACAGCAGCAGCTCTCCGGGGCGCGAAGCATTCGCCAGCTCCCAGCCCTCCGCACTGGTCGCGCCCAGCGTGGGACGCGCGAAATCGCGCACGGCACCGCTGGCGCGATCCAGCAGCAGCAAGCCCGCGCCGCCGCCCTGCACCACCACGCCCGCCCATTGTTCCGCGTCCGCCGCATCCAGCCAGCGCGTGCGCTCCACGGTCGGGCTCGACAGGCTCAGACCGAGTGCGCTCACATCGGTGCGCCAGCGCAGGGGCTGCGCTTCCGACACCGACAGTAGCGCCCGCAGACGAATGCCGACGCCGCTGAATTCCAGCTCGCCAACCAGGACCTCGCCCTCAGTGGACAGGGCGAGCACCGCAGGGCAGCTCAGCCCGGTGGGCAGCGCATGCCGCCAGCGCAGGCTGCCTGCGGGGCCGTAGGCGCGCAGGAAGTAGCTGTCGCCCTCGCGCTCCAGCACGGCAGCGCCGCGCCCCGGGTGTGAGCCCACCGCGCGCTGCGCGCACTGCGACTCGGTCGCCACCGTGATCTCCGCACTGCTCGGCATCTCGCCACTGGCAGGGGCGCGCAGATGGCGAACCGCGTAGCCGCTGGAATCGGTGGAGCGCAGCAGGAACACGCTGGCGGCGCCGTCTGCATCCCAGCCACCGCGCTGGCGCTCGATGGGGAACGACTGGCCCAGCCAGCGCTGCACCGGCAGGGCCGCGCCGTCGCTGGCGCGGTAGCACAGCAGGGCGTACTCACCCGCGCCCGCCGAACTGTCGTACACCGAGACGCAGACGCGACCCGCCTCGACCTCGGCGTGGAGATGGTTGGAACTGAAGCGCGGCACCTGATCCAGCGTGCGCCGCCAGAGCGTCTGCAGGCCGCGCTGCACAATCAGCTCACGCACGTTGCCCAGCCGCAGCAGCCGCGCGACCCGCCCGTCGTCCAGGGCCGCCTGCTGGGGAATTCCCGCCGCATCCGGTTCGGGGACGCGCGGCGTGGGCAGCCAGGCCGGCGCAGAACCCGCTCGAACGGTAGCCAGCCGGGTGCCGCCCTCGGCGAAGCGCGATACCAGCAGCGCGCCGTCGGCCAAGCGCAGGCGCGGACGCAGCTCGCCCATCGGCTGCAGCCACTCGACGACGCCGCCCGGCTGCAGGCGCAGCGTGCCCCAGCGCAAGGGCTCGCTGCGCTCCGCCGCATTCACCGCGCGGTCGTCGCCATGCGCCAGCCACTCGGCCCCGCGCAGGCCCGAAGCGCTGCCGCCCAGCGGTCCAAGCACATAGCCCTCGGCCAGTTCGATGCGGTGCCTGAGCTGCAGGCTGCGGTCCAGCTCGACCAGGCTGCGCGCGCCGGCGCGGTCGGCCTGGTCGCCCACGGCCAGCAGCAGGCTCTCGCCCTGTTCGCGCAGGGCGGCGACGCTGCGGCCGGGCAGCTGCGCGCGCTGCAGTACCTGCCCGCCAGCGTCGAAGACCGCCAGCTCCAGCTGTGCGGACACGCCTCCGCCGCCGACCAGCAACAGGCTGCCGTCCGCCAGCGCACGCAGCCACAGATGAGGCGGCTGACCCGCGCCGAGCTGCAGCGCCGCCGGCAGATCGATGTCCCACTGCATCACTCCGTCGGCGTGGCGCGACAGGCGCAGGCCCCCGCCAGGGATCCGGTCGTGCGCGACGTAGACGCCCGGGTGAGCTGGATGAGCATCGAACGCACGAACGCTCTGCACCCCGCCCAGCAGACTGCAGTCCGGCGCATGGCTGCGCATGCTGAACACGGTGTACGGCAGGAACTGCCAATCGAAGGCGTAGATCAAGCCTTGGCTGTCGCGCGCCACCAGTCCCGCGAGGTGGGCAGGATCGCGGAGGTCGTTGGCCCAACCGAGTGTGCCGAGCGGCGTCGGTTGGGGCGTGCCCGGCGGCGGCAGGAAGTTGACCTCGGGTGGCGCGGGCAGCACGCTGGCAACGCGCAGCAGACTGCGGCCATCCTCCATGCGCACGCGCGTGCAGGCCTGGGCGCGGCGCTGGACCATCACCACCGGATCGAATCCATTCTGCGCGGGCAGGGCCTGCACCCACAGATCGCTGCTGCGGTAGTCACTCAGGGGCGTCTCGGTGAAGGCATCGAGGCGATTGCCGAGGAAGCTGCCGTCGCCACCGTAGCCCACGACCTGGCCGTGAGCACGCAGCTCGAAGCCGTCCTCCCGCGGCAGCAGGGAGTATTCGGTGGGGACCGTGCCGGACTGGGCCAGCGCAGGCTCCATGGGCACAAGCGGCATGCACACCGCGGCGAGCCAGAGGCTCAGCAGGCGGGAGCAGCGCGACCAGACATTCAGTTCAGACATCGCTCGATACTCGGCTGACAAGAAAACACGCGGAAAGGACTTCGGGACGGTTGAAGCCGCGGACTGAGGCGCCGGAGCGCCCTCAGCTGCGAACCGCGGTCCAGCAGCCTCGCATCGCCCCAGCGCATCGCACTGTCGAACGCCCTGTCGCGCTGTCCGAGTCGATCGCGCGCACACGCTTGCGACACCGCCTGCAGGTGCTCGCAGCCGCGCAGCAGTGCCGATCGAAGAACCCTCCGCGGATATCTTGGACGAACACCACGCCAGCGGACTGTTGCAGGAGTGTTGCTTTTTGTAGCCCCGGGTCCGAGCCTTCTCAGCGACAGGACTCGAAGCGCCGCAGGTTGACCTGCCCCTGCAGCCCCGCGAACGCATCCCCGGGCAACCCGGGCGCATCGAAGCTGTACTCCAGCACCGCACGATCGCAGGCGGTGAAGCGGAGGCGACCTGTGCCGATCACCCGCGTGTTGCGCGTGGGCTGCGCATCGAAGCTGCCGCCCAGGGTGCGCATCCATTCCAACTCGACCACGCCGGACTGCCCCGCGGCGCTGCGGCCAGTCACGGTGAGCCAGTGCTGGCCGAGCGCATCATCAGGCTCGCCCGCATCGAAGCCGAACCATGCGCCCCAGACTGCCCCTGCACCTCCCGCAATGCCCGGGTCGACCTGCATCAGCAGGCCCTGGTTGGGCCGGCCCTCCAGCACCCAGCTACCGGTCGACGCAGCGCTCAGACCCGACTGTTCAGCCAGCGACGCACCGCCGCAGGCGGCCGGCGCAGGCCCCAGGCGCTGCAGCCGACGGGCACCGAAGAGCACCGGCAGCGCGCCATTGGCGGGGTCGGACATGGCATAGGAAAACTCCAGGTTGTTGCAGTCGATCGCACGCAGCGAGGCCTGGCCCTGCGCCGCGGTCTGCGGTGCACCGCCGTCGAAGCGCCCCCCCGCGGTCGAGTACAGGGTGCCGGCAATCGGCATGCCCGAGGCTGCGTCACCCTGCCCCAGCATCGAGTACCAGCGCAGCGCAGGCCGCAGGTAGGACACCGTGGTTCCGAACGCAAGCGTGGCCCGATCGAAGTTGAACCACGCGGCGAACCAGCGATGGTTCGCGGCCTCGACGTCGAGCATCAGGCCCTGCCCGGTCGACTGCGGGTCGTACCAGAGGCCGCTGTGGCGTGCATCGAGCGCCTGCTCGGCAGCGGGCAGCGCCGCCAACACCGGCGGTGAGTCCAGCGCCATTCGCGTGACGGCGTGACGGCGTGGCGTCCACAGCCCTTCCGGCGACAGCGCCCAGCCCGGGGAAGCTGCGCTCGGCCCAATGCCCAATGCCACCTGGATCGAGGTTGGTGGCGCCAGCCGCAGCGGCTGCAGGCGCAGGCCGCGCAGCTCAAGGCGTTCGCCCGCGAGCGTGGCGACCTGCCAGAAGCCTGGCTGCGCGGACTCCGCGAGCCGCAGCCACTGCGGCTCCGGCGCCAGTGGAAGCTGCAGGCGCAGCGCTTCGGCGCCCGCGCGGTAAGGCAGCCCCAGCAGTTCGACGCCGGCCTCGCGCCGAACAGCGACCAGTGCGCGCCCGCCTGCGGCATCGAGCGCCCAGGCGTATTCCCTCAGCTGCTGGCTGGTCAGACCGGCCAGCGCGCTGCCCGCCAGATCGATCGCGCCGATCGGCTGCAAGTCTGCGTCCAGTGCATGCAGGCGCATGAGACCCTTCAGGCCTCCGGCATCGAACTCCAGCAGCAGGCTGCGGCCCTCCGCGTCCACGTCGCCCACCCACCAGCTCGCGTTGGGCTCATCGAGATCGCGCTCGACGCGCGTCTGCTGATCGAGATCGACGCTGAGCACGCGTGTCGTCGAAACCTGCGGCAACACGATCACAGCGCGGCCATTCTTCGCCTGCGAGAGCATGCCGCTGACATGCGGGAACGCGCTGCTGCCACCGAGAATGGACTCGATGACTGCGCCATCGCTGTCCATCGAAAGCTGCACCAGCGGCGTCTCGCCGTTGCCCACCGGCAGCCGCTGCAGCAGCAGGCGCACGCGGCCCTGCGCATCGACGCGCCCGAGATGCACCCACTCGCTGTCGGACGACGCGCGCAGAACCCGATCGAACAGCAGTTCACCGGCCGCGCTGGAGAAGCAGGCGAGCCGGGTGTGCCGGCTGCTGCCATCCAGATAGACCAGACAGCTCGGCGCCTGCGCCGAACTGCGCGCGACGAGCGTTCGTCCGTAGTAGCTCTGGTAGCCAGACAGCGAGCGCGTCCAGAGCGCCCTGCCCTCACTGTCCCAGGCGCTGAACTGCAGGCTGCCGAAGCCGGGGCCGGCATGGATGCCCAGGGCGCCAAACCGGTCGGCCTGTGTCGCCTGGGCGAGGCTGCGCGCGGGGTCGGGTGTCTGCGGCCTTGGCAGCCGCTGTTCGCTGCCGTCGGGCCGGCGGCGCAGGAGATCCCAGCCCCCGTCCAATTCCTCCATCAGCAGCACCGCACCGGAGCGCTCCACCAGCACAGGGCGGCGTCCGGTCTGCAGTGGGCTCAGGGTGTCGACGCTCGCGTCTGCCCGCGGGCGCAGGACCGCATACGCGATACCGGGCACCCAGGGCGCGCGTCCAAGCGCGCCACGCTGGTCCGAGACCAGCCAATAGGGCGAGTGCAGGCCGTGCTCGGCGCTGACGACGCTGCCGTGCACCTGCAGCCCTGCCAGCTCGCGACTTTCGAGGACTGACAATGCAAGGTCCAGCGCCAGCACGGCAGTGTCGCTGCCGCGCGTCACCGCCAGCAGCAGACGATCACCCACCTCGGCAAAGCCCGCCACCTGCTGGCCGTCCACCCGGGCATTGCCCAGAACGCGCCCATCCTCACCGGCAAACCGCAGCAGCTGGATCTCGCCCGAGGCCCCGCCCTGCAGGGCCAGCAGCGCACTGCCGTCCGCCAGTGCCCACACGCGCGGGCCAGCAAGCGACTCGATCGTCCAGGTCCAGGCCGGCTGCAGCTTCAGCAGCCGCTGCAGCACAAAGCGACGGCTGTCCGCCGACCACTCCACCACGAAGGCCCCAGCGAACTCTCTGCGAGCACTGACAGCGACAACGTTGTTGAGGGCGCGCGCGCTCGTGTCGAGGCGCTCGCAGTCCGGCGCGAACGCGAGCAGTCGGCCACCAAAGGCGGTCGCATACACGATGCCCTCGGCATCACCGGCGATCCGCGGCGCTTCGTACGCGTCCTCGCGGTAGTCGATGAGGCGAGGCCACGGTGGCGGCGGATCGATCACCGACCCTTCGATGTTCAAGCGGTCCAGCCGGATCTCAGTCCACGTGCCGTCCGGCCCGGGATGGCGCAGACACTGCGCCGCGCGCGACCACGGCGGACCGCCCCGCATCACGCCCAGGCCGACGGCTTCCGCGCCGGCTTCTGCCGGCAGGGCGAAGACCAGCGGCACGGCGCGCGTACCGGCATGCGGAAAGGACTCCGACTGCAGCAGTTCGCCCTGCGCCGAGTAGCGCAGACGCAGCTGGCTGGAGCGGATCTCATAGCCGTCGCCCGCTGGCCAGAAGGCCGGACGCGCGGGCAGCAGCGCGTCCGCAGCGGTCTCCACCGGCAGCGCTGATTGCAGCGGCAGCAGCGTGCCCAGTGCGGTCATGGCTGCCAGCCACCCGACTCGAACGAAGAAAGCTGTCATCGATGTGTTCATTGAACGAGTCCATAGAGAGAGGACCTGCACGTCAGATGGCGTCCCTGTGCTGCGGCCGCGGATGCCGGGCATCCTCCAGCGACAGGCACGCGCGCCACGGCAGCAGACACGACAGGCGCCTGGGAATCCGCCAAGCCAGTACGCAATATGCCGATCCCGGATGGCATCGACCAATCTCGATCAGGGGTTGTCAGTCGCAGGTCGCAAAGCGCCGCAGATTCACCTGACCCTGCAGCCCCGCGAACGCATCACCCGCCAAGCCCGGGGCATCGAAGCTGTACTCCAACACCGCGCGATCGCAGGCGGTGAAGCGCAGGCGACCCGTACCGATCACCAGGGTATTGGAGGTGGGCTTCTCGTCCAGGCCACCGCCCAGGCTGCGCATCCATTCAAGCTCGACCACGCCAGGCCGGCCGCTGAGGCTGCGGCCGATCACGGTGAGCCAGTGCTGGCCCTCGGGATCATCCGGCTCGCCGGCATCGAAACCGAACCACGCGCCCCACACGGCACCCGCCTCCCCTGCAGCACCCGGATCGACCTGCATCAGCAGGCCCTGGTTCGGGCGCCCCTCCAGCACCCAGCTGCCGGTCGAGGCACTACGCAGACCCGATTGTTCCGTCATCGACGCACCGCCGCAGGCAGCCGGCGCTGGCCCCAGCCGCTGCAGTCGGCGTGCGCCCACCATGACCGGCTGCGTCTGCGGACTGTCGGGATCGATCGAATAGGCGAACTCAAGCGTATTGCAGTCGATAGCGCGCAGCGCGACGCGCCCCTGCGGCCGCGTCTGCGGCGTGCCGCCCTCGAAGCGCCCGCCCGCGGTGGCATACAGCGTTCCGGCGATGGGCATGCCGGTGTCGGCACCGCCCTGCCCCAGCATCGAGTACCAGCGCAGGGTGCGGCGCAGGCGCGCGTCGATCGCGGCGCCGCCCTCGGGACGCAGCGCGAACGTGAACCAGGCGGCGAACCAGCGCTGGCTGCGCGCATCGACATCCAGCATCAGGCCTTGCCCGGTCACCTGCGGGTCGTACCAGAGCCCGCTGTGCTCCGGGCCCGGCGCGCTTGCCGCGGCCGGCAGGGGCGCGGCAAGGCGCAGCACCTGCGCGTCGCCGGTCTCGCTGCGCTGGCGCAGCAGGGTGAAGCCGTCGGCCGCGGGAAACAGCGTGCTGCGATCCTCGAACCACGGCGTGCCCAGCTCCTGCGTGGCGCCCATACGCGCACCCACGGGCTCGAAGTGGTTCACGAAGGTGCGCGTGCCATGCATGCGCAGCACCGCGACCGCGCCCGGGCGGTCCAGCGGCGCCAGGGCGAGGCGAAGTGCCGCGTAGCTGCCGGCTACGGGCATGGACGGCGCCAGCGGCGCATGCAGCGCCTCGCCGGTCTCCGCATCGATGCTGATCAGGGTGATGCGCTGGTCGAAGACGGTCGGGATCACCCAGCTGCGTCGCTGCGGCTCCAGCAGCCACTCGATGCCCGACTCGGGCGATGGCAAGCTGAGCGAGTCCACGCCCAGCGCGGTGACGTCGATCTGCCAGCGCTGGCTGAGATCCGCGCCGAAACCGCGCAGACGCACAACGCGACTGACTCCGGCAACCGGCTCGACCTGGCCGACCACCGTTTCCCCGCTGGCCGCGCTCGCGAGCAACCTGGGGTTGGAGAAGCCATCGCCCAAGGCGGCCTCGGCGAGGATCCGGCCCTCCGCATCGACCCGCTGGAGCCGCGCGCCACGCATATCGGGCGGGTCGTCGAAGTACAGAAAGGTCAGCGCACCGTTGTCGGCGAGGAGCGACTGCGGCGGCTGCCAGGTGGCCGGCACATCGCGCGAGGCGATCGAGCCATCGGCCAGCACCCGCTGCAGGCGCAGGGTGGTGGGCCTGCCTTGCGATGGCGGCAGCCAGACCCGCAGCTGGCTGCGCCCCGAGGGCGCGATGAAGCCCGACAGGGACACACCCGATTGCAACTCGGGGAGTCGCGCCGTCGCCAGATCGCTTCCATCGGCGAGTGCGTAGCAGGCTTCGCTCAGTTCGGTCGGATTCCCCAGCGCCGCACCGCGAAGCAGAACACAGACGCGGTCAGCTTCGGGGCCCTCCAGCAGGGTGTGCTCGCCCGAGCCGACAGGCAGCGTGCGGTTCCAGCGCTCGCGCCCATCGGCCTCAAGAAAGCGCAGTCGCGGCACATGGCCCGAGGCGTAGTACCTCTGCCACAGCTGCGCCCATCCCTCGCGGTGGGCGAAGGCCTGCGGAGGGCTGATCGGCGGCGGCAGGATGACGGCAGCATGTGTCGCGGTTTCGGTGCCATCGCGGCGCAGCAGGCTGAGCTGCAGTTGCTCAGTCGTGCGACGCGTACGCAGCAGCGCGCCATCCGCAAGCACCAGGCGCGGCTTCAGATCGGATGGCGGCTGCAGCCATTCGATGGCCAGCGCATCGTCGACCCGAAGCGCGCCGAAGCCCTGGGTCAGCCCGAGATCATCCGCGGGCAAGCGCTCGGCCGTTTCCGACCACAGCCACACACTGGAGCCCATGCCCTCGGCGGCACTGGACAGCGGGCCATGGACATAGCCTTCGGGCAGCCTGCGCTGCGCGCGGATGCCGAGCCGCGCGTCCAGCGACACCAGGCTGCCGGCGCCGGGATGCGGCGACACCTCACGCAGCGCCAACAGCAGCCCGCTGGGGGTTTCGCGCACGGCGGCGACGCCAGCGGCCTGCAGGGTCTGCCGCGCAAGAAGATCCCCCTGGGCGCTGATCCGCGCCAGCGCCAGCGCGCTTGCCGGATCTGCGATCGAGGCGATCACCAGCACGTCGCCATCCGCCAGCGCCTGCATCCACAGCGATGCCTGCGGGGCCACGGACACGCCGAGCGCCGCTGCAAGGTCGAATGTCCACAGACGCTCCGAGCGCAGACGCCGCTCGATCTTCAGGCCGTCGTCGTTGGCGCTGCCCGGCCGCACCAAGTAGACACCCGGATGCGCGGCGTGGGCAGAGAAGATCCGCACGTCGTTGAGATGCCACAAGGGCTCGCAGTCAACCGCCGAGGCCAGCAGCGAGTAGCGGTTGTCGTCCGCAGGGGACCAGGCCAGGGAGTACAGGTTGCCCTCGGCATCGCGCGCGGCCAGTCCCGCTCGATAGACCTCATCGGTGGACGGCACGGCGCGCCCCAGACCGCCCGACGGCGGCGCCGGAATGTTCGGCGGAAACGTGAATCCAACTCCACCCGGTGCACCCAGATACGGTGGCAGCGCGCGCAGCCGGGTCAGGCGCCGCCCGTCCTCCATGCGCACGCGCTCACAGTAAGGATGACCCAGAGCAGTCACCGCCACCGCATCGTGTTGGGCCGACTCCGGCAGCAGCAGAGTCCAGCGATCCTCAAGGGCGGACGGCGCACTGAACTCGATACGCGCAACGCCGTGCGCCTCCTCGACCGGCGTACCGGGTTGGCCTTCGGCATCGAAGGGCAGCACCTGTCGCGTGGAGCGCAGTTCAAAACCCGTGGCTCGCGGCAGCAGGGCGTAGGACGAATAGTTCGAAGGCAGCCCGCCGATCGGAGTGGCGTCTGCACTGGAAATACCCGCGCACAGCAGGACACCTGCCAGGCAACGCGGAAAAACAAGTCCATGTCTGCTCATGAGGAAGTTGCCTTGGTATCGACGGCCTGGCGCAAAGCGCCCCATACCTGTAATCCACGCAGCCGACAGTCGCTTCATCGGGCAAGCCGCGCTGGCAAAGAGACTCGTGCGCCGCCCCTCCGCGCCCTTATGGGCAATGAGGTGTGCGCCCCCTTGAATAGGCCACACGGCACATCGGTCGACCACCCCATCCCCTCGCCAGGGCACGACGATCATTCGCTCCACAGCGTTGGCGAACCTGTTGACTCGCTGCGCCGTGGCCGCATGACCGGCAACTGTCATGTTCAGCTTAAGAGCATGACCCCGCGATCCATGTATCTGAAGTGTTGGAGCTTTGTAGGTGCACTACGGGCGTGCGCACGGCCCCGAAACTCTGCTTGCGCGAAGCATGTCTGCAACCCTGACGCGCTGGAATCGATCAGGGGCACCGAGTAGAGCACCCCATGGATTGGAATCCCTTGCACGGCTGCATCTTCGCCGTGCCGCTTCTGCGAACAGCACTTCTGCCCTCGCGATCGACGGCTGCGCGGTCCGTGGCGCTCAAGGCGCGCCGATGCGTCCCGGCATCACCGACCTGCGGCGTCGATCGCCTCGATCGTGGAACAGCCCGATGTGCGCGAACGTCCGGCGCGATCAACGAAGCCGCGAAACGCTGGCACCCTGTAGCTGTGCTCGCAGCTGCTGCGGCCAGTCCGAATCCACCGCCACCTGTGATTTCGACGCCGCGCGTTCCAGCCGCGACAGCGGCAGCTCGGCCACAGCCCAGGTCGTGCCGGGCGCGTTGACCGCCAGCACGCCATCAGCGGGCAGGCCAACATCCATCGGCGCGTAGATCGCCGCCTCGCCGGTGTTGGTGTCGAGCGCGGGGCTCCAGGGCAGCTCGCCGGCGGTGACCGCACGCGCGACGAACATGCGGTTCTCAAGCGCGCGCGCCATGCAGCCGGTGCGTACGCGGGTCGCGCCGGCCGGCGTGTCGGTACAGCTCGGCACCAGAAGCAGGCGCGCCCCAGCCTCGCGCTGGGCGCGCACCGGCAGCGGGAACTCGCTGTCGTAGCAGACCGCGATGCCGACGCGGAGCGCGTCCAGCTCGAACACCCTGAGCGCGTCGCCGGGTTCGATCAGTCCGCTGGCCTTCTCGTAGCCGGTGAGCTGCAGTTTGTCCTGCCAGTGCACTTCGCCCGCCGGCGTGAACCAGAAGGCGCGATTGCGATAGCGGCCGTTGGGCTGGCGCAGCAGGAAGGTGCCGGCCTGGATATGCAGGTCGAGCGCGCGCGCGAGTTCCAGATGCAGCGTCTGCCAGGGCTCGAACAGCGGCTGCAGCGCGTCCAGCGACGCGGCGAAGTCCTCGCGCACGGCCGCGGGCTGCGCGCCGGCCAACTCCAGCGGCAGGTACTCCGGCAGCACAGCGAGATCGGCGCTCAAGGCCTTGGCCTCGTCCAGCAGTCGGCGCTGCTTGTCGGCCCAGGCCTCGAAGCTCGCGATCGTCTCCAGCGGATAGGCGGCGACGGCGACGCGCATCAGCCGGCCTCCAGTTTGCGCAGCCAGTAGGTCAGCGGTTTCTCGCTTTCCGCGGGCTCTCCGATCTCCTTCCAGCCCAGGCGAAAGCCCATACCGGGCTGGCGCGCATAGCCGCGCTTGGCCCAGAACGCGTCGTTGTCGCGATGACTCGCGGGGCGACGCGGATCATCGATCGCGCGATCGACGGCAGCGAATGCCGTCCAGTCGAAGCGCCCGAGCGCCCGCGCATGCGCCTCGCGGGCGTCGAAGAAGCCGTGCCCGAGGCCCAGCCCACGATAAGCCGGCAGCAGCACCGATTCACCGAAGTAGAAGACGCGCTGCGGGTCGATGCCGCGCTCGATGAAGGGCTGCTGGAAGGCTTCGTCCTCGTCAGCCAGCGGCAGGCCGGTGCTGGCGCCGACCACGCGCTCACCGTCCAGCGCCAGCACCCACAGGCTGTCGACCGACTGCGCATAGGTGTCGAGATAGCGCTCCTCGTAGCCGACATCGCCGTCGTAGAGGTAGGGAAACGCGCGGAAGACCTCGATGCGCAGGCGCGCCACGTCCGCACGCCATAGCGCGTACTCGGCGGGCCGCAGCTGGCGCAGCTCGACGCTCATTCGCCCTGCACCTGCGCGATCCAATCCTGCAGGTTGTAGTAGTTCGTGACGCGAGTGATGTATCCGTTCCCGGCCTCGAAGAAGGCGCCACCCGGCAGCACGTAGCGCTGGCCGCGGGCCGGAGGCAGACCCTCGTCGTCGGCCTTGTACTCGCCGTGCACGACGTACTCGGCGGCAGCGCTTCGGCCATCTGCCGAGGCCATCACCACGATATCGGTGAGCTGCTCGGCATAGCAGCGATCCATGCGCTGCAGGAAGGCGCGGAAAGCCTCGCGACCGGTCTCGCGGGCGCCCTGGTTGAGGTCGTGGACCACGTTCTCGGACAGCAGCGCGAGCATGGTCTCGCGGTCGCCGCGGTTGAAGGCGGCGTAGTAGCGGTCGATCAGGTCGAGGGTGTCGGTGTTGGGCATGGGATTCTGGATTCGGGATTTGCGTTGGGGATTCGAAGGATGTCCGCGAGCAAGCAGTCGGCACGCCTGCTTCCATCGACCTTTCGCCACGCGAGCCTTCGACGAGCGCGTTGAGGCGATCATGAGACCGGGACGAGTGTGAGCTCCGGTGGGTCAGGACCCACCCTATAGCAGCGTCGTTGGGCGGGCCTTAAGCCATCGTGGCGGCAACATCCGTGGTTTGCGCCGCGCAGCGGCGCCATAGGGTGGGTCCTGACCCACCGTGACAGCAAGGCTTCGGCTGCCATCGGCAGCCGAAGCGGCACTGCGCTCCGCAACGAGAGTGATGCGCAAGCGACGCGCCCGCTCAACCCTGCTTGCGCTCCGCGATCCACGCATCCACGCGGCGATTGAGCAGGGTGATCGGCATCGAGCCCGACTGCAGGACGACATCGTGGAAGCCCTTCAGATCGAAGCGCTCACCCAGTTCGGCGCGGGCGCGCTCGCGGGCGTCCAGCATCGCGTTCATGCCGACCTTGTAGGCCAGCGCCTGGCCGGGCATGACCAGGTAGCGCTCGATCTCGGCGACCACGTCGGTCTCGGGCATGCCGGTCATCTGCAGCATGTAGTCGATGGCCTGCTCGCGGGTCCAGCGCTTGTGGTGCATGCCGGTGTCCACCACCAGACGCACGGCGCGGAACATCTCGGCCTGCAGCCGGCCCAGGTTGTCCAGCGGGTTCTGCTGGAAGCCCATCTCCCAGGCCAGGCGCTCCGTGTAAAGGGCCCAGCCTTCCGCATAGGCGGTGAAGGGCAGCAGCTTGCGGAAGGTCGGCACACCCTTCAGCTCCTGCTGGATCGCGATCTGGAAGTGGTGGCCCGGAATCGCCTCGTGGTAGGCCAGCGTGCGCATGCCGAAGCGCGCGACTTCCGCCGTGTTGCGCAGGTTGATGTAGAAGATGCCCGGCCGCGAGCCGTCGAAGGCCGGCGCGTTGTAGTAGGCGCCCGGCGCGGTCTTTTCGCGGAACTCGGGCACGCGCTCGACCTTGACGCCCGCGGCCGGCCGCAGGTTGAAGGCGCTGCCGATGCCCTGGTCGATCTCGTCGATGATCGTCTGGAAGTCGTCGATGATCTGCTGCCGGCCTTCGTCGGTGTTCGGATACAGCTGGTCCGGCCGCTGCGCGATCTGCTGCACGCGCGCGCCGATGCTGCCCTCGACCAGACCCTCCGCCTGCAGGATGGCGTCCATCTCCGCGCCGATCCGCTCGACCTCGCGCAGGCCGAGTGCGTGCACCTCGTCGGGCGTCATCTCGGTGGTGGTCTGCGAGCGCACGGCCCAGGCGTAGAAGGCTTCGCCGTCCGGCAGCGCCCACACGCCGTGGTTGTCCTGCAGCTTCGGCAGCAGCGCGTCGTAGTAGTCGATCAGGCGGCCGTAGACCGGCTGCACGTGCTCGACGATGGCCGCGCGGGTGCGCGCCAGCAGCGCCGCGCGCGCATCGCTCGACAGGCCGTCGAGCGTGCCCAGCTTCTCGTCGAGGCTGGTGTAGAGGATGTTCTGCTCGGGCGGCGCATCTCGGAAGGCGCGCATCTCGGCCAGCACCTTCTCGACCACGAAGCGCGGCGGCAGGATGCCCAGCGATTCGCGGTGGCGCACGCCCTCCAGCACCTGGTCGAGCTTGCGCGGCACCGCCGCAAGGCGCGCGAGGTAGTTCTCGGCATCACCCTCGGAGCGCACCGGATGCTGGGTCGCGAGGAAGGTCGGCAGGCCGTTCTGCACCCCGAACAGCTGGTTCAGGGGGTAGTTGTGGTACGCGAATCGCTCGCCCTCGACCTGCACGGCGAGGAAGGTTTCGAGCAGGTCGTAGGAGTGCTGGCCTTCGGCGTCCAGCGCGCTGCGGTCGTAGCTGCGCAGGGTGGCGAGATCCTCGCGCACCTTGGCGCGCAGGGCCTCCTCGCTGGCCAGCGAGGCGTCGTCCAGCTCGTCGCTGTACCAGTCCAGCCAGGCCGGCAGCATGCGCAGCGAGGACAGCAGCTCCGGGCTGTTGAAGGCGTATTCGGCGAACACCCGCTCGTAGAACCACTCGATCTTCAGCGGCTTGAACCAGATCGTGTGCGCCAGCAGGCCACCGCCGGCCAGCAGTACCACCAGGAACAGCCGCAGGCCCCACTTCAGAATCTTCTTCATGATCGCTCCCCCGGCGGGCTCCATGCCCACCCCGGCGCGCACTGTACGGCCGCCGCGGGCTGAATGCCTCCCGGCCGGAAGTCACCGCCGCCCAGCACCCCGCATAATGCGGCGATGAACTACAAACACAGCTTCCACGCCGGCAACTTCGCCGATGCGCTCAAACACGCCACCCTGCTGGGCCTGATCGAGGCCTTCCAGCGCAAGGACACCGGCTTCCTGCTGCTCGACACCCACGGCGGTCGCGGTGGCTACCTGCTTGACTCGGGCGAGGCGCAGAAGACCGGCGAGGCCGAGGGCGGCATCCTCAAGCTGATCGATCGCCGGCCCATCGAGCAGCAGCCCAAGCGCCGCAGCAGCCCGCCGCCGCTGGTGGCGGCCTATGTCGAGGCGGTCGACCGCTTCGACGCCGAAACCTTCGCGCACTCGGGTCATGGCATCGCCCCCTTGCGCGCCTACCCGGGCTCGCCCCTGCTGGCCGCGCGCCTGCTGCGCCCGCAGGATCGACTGGTCGCCTGTGAACTGCAGCCCGGCGAGCAGTCGGCGCTCGCCGCGGCACTTGAACCCTACCCGCGCGCCAAGGCCGAGGCGAGAGACGGCTATGCCGCGGTGCGCGCCCTGTTGCCGCCGATTGAGCGCCGCGCCCTGGTGCTGATCGACCCGCCCTTCGAGGCCCAGGAAGCCGAGTACGACGCCATCCTCGGCGCCGTGCGCCAGGGCCTGGAGCGCCTGCCGCAGGCGGTGTTCGCGGTGTGGTTCCCGATCAAGCGCCGCGCCGGCGTGGCGCGCTTCCTGCGCCGTGCCGCCGAACTGCCGGCGAAGTCGGTGCTGCTGGCCGAGCTGCTGGTGCGGCCCGACGACTCGCCGCTGCGCATGAATGGTTGCGGCATGCTGATCGTCAACCCGCCCTACCGCTTCGACCAGGCCCTGTCGCAGGCCCTGCCCTACCTGCGCGAAGCCCTGGGCGAAACCCAGCCCAGCTCGCGGCTGGAGTGGCTGAAACGCGAGGAAGGCACATGAAGCGACGCACCGCCCTGACCTGTCTCGTCGCCCTGGCGCTGGCCGGCTGCGTGCCGACACCGCTGTTCCGCGACGTTCCGGCCGAACCCAGCCCTTCACCGCGCGCAGTGGCGGCGGACATCCAGGCGCAGATGGAGCGCAGCGTGCTCTGGGGCGGCATGGTGATCGCGCTGACCGAGTACGCGGGCTACGTCGAGATCGAGGTGCTGGGCTTTCCCACCGACCCCCAGGCGCGACCGATCCCGCAGGCGCGCGACGGCGGGCGCTTCATCGCGATCCGCGCCGGCCGGGTGGACCCGAACGAAGTCGTGCCCGGCCGCTTCCTGACCCTGACCGGCCGCATCACCGGCGAGCGCGAGATGCCGCTCGGCGAGCAGCGCGTGCTGCTGCCGGAAGTCGACACCCGCGAGATCCACCTCTGGCCGCGCGACTGGAACACCCGCGAGCGGCCGCGCATCAGCGTCGGCATCGGTGTGCGTGGCGGGTTCTAGTCGGTGGGTTGCAGTCGGTGGGTTCCACTCGACTGCTTACAAGTCGCGCCATCTGAAACAGCCCACATGCTTCTATCCTCCCGTGCGCCGAGGTGGATCAAAACGCCGGCACGAGCCTGACCCGATGTGGGCGGATGTCTTTGCTGGGCAATGACCCACCCTGCTGACTCTGCGCTATGCGGGTATGCGGCGTTGGCGGGCGAGGGCCCAACCTGGGTCCTCGGTGGCTTGAGACCTGTCAAAGCCTGTCGGCGGGCCGACGCGCAGCATGGAGCCGTACCCGAATGCCTTCGAAGGAGGCCCCATGATCCGCTACGTATCCGGTGACATCCGCCACAGCCAGGCCGAGGCCATTGCCCACGGTGTTGCCCCGAACGATGCCTTCGACCAGGGGCTCGCATTCGCCCTGCACGAGGCGGTGCCGGCGATGTACAAGGATTTCCGCCACTACTGCCACACCCAGCACCCGAAGTCGGGCGAGCTCTGGACCTGGGGCGGCGTTTACCCCAGCCGCATCGTCGCCCTGTTCACCCAGGAAGCCGCCTACGAGCACGGCGCGAAAGCCGGCAAGGCAACGGTGCAGCACGTCAACCACGCGCTGCGCGCGCTGGCCAAGGAAGTGAAGAAGGAAGGCTGGGCCAGCCTTGCCCTGCCGCGACTCGCCACCGGCGTCGGCGGGCTCGACTGGGCCGAGGTCAAGCCGCTGATCGAGCAGCATCTGGGCGAGCTCGGCATCCCGGTCGTGGTCTACGAGACCTATCGCCCGAACGAGCGCGCCAACGAGGGCCTGCCCGCGCGCGCGGCCTGATCACAGGTCTCGATGCAAACGACCGCGGCCGGGCCTCATGACGCCCGGCCGCTTTCGTTGGCGGCCCCTTCGGCACGCGACGGCGCAGCCAGCCCGCCTACACTGCGCGGCCTCGCAGTTCATCCGGTCCTGCACCATGCACCCGCTCCGCCGCCTGCTGGGCCACGCCCGCAGCTATCGCCGCACCGCGTCCATCGCCACCGTCTACACGGTGCTCAACAAGGTCTTCGACGTGCTGCCGGAGATCCTGATCGGCATCGCGGTCGACGTCGTGGTGAACCAGCGCGATTCCTTCATCGCGCGCATGGGCCTGCCCGATCCGATCCACCAGCTGCTGCTGCTCACCGCGCTGACGGTGCTGATCTGGGGCCTCGAATCGCTCACCGAGTATCTGGCGATGGTGCGCTGGCGCAACCTGGCGCAGAGCCTGCAGCACGACCTGCGCATCGAGGCCTACGCGCACCTGCAGGGGCTCACCCCCGGTGCGCTGGCGGACGCGCGCAGCGGGCGCTTGTCTTCGGTGCTGAACGAGGACGTGCACCAGATCGAGCGCTTCATGAATGCGGGTGCGCATGACCTGATCCAGGTGTTCTGCTCGACCCTGCTGGTGGGTGCGGTCTTCTTCGCCTTGTCGGCGCCGCTGGCGATCCTCGCCCTGCTGCCGGTGCCGCTGATCCTGTTCGGCGCCTTCTGGTTCATGCGCCGCCTGCAGCCGCGCTATGCCGCCGCGCGCGAGGCCGCCGCCGGCATCTCGCAGCGTCTGTCGAACAACCTGCAGGGCATGGCCACGATCCAGGCCTATACGGCCGAGAACGCCGAGCTGAAGCACCTCGAAGACGCCAGCGCCGCCTACCGCGAGCGCAACGCCGAGGCCATCCGCGTGGCGGCGGCGATCACACCGGTGATCCGCATCGCCATCCTCGCCGGCTTCGTCGCCACCCTGCTCTACGGCGGCGTGCTGACCCTGCGCGGCGAGCTCGGCGTCGGCAGCTACTCGGCGCTCGTCTATCTGACCCAGCGCCTGCTGTGGCCGCTGACCCGACTGGCCGAACTCACCGACCTGTACCAGCGCAGCATGACCTCGGTGCGCCGCGTATTCGATCTGCTGGCCCTGCCGCAGCCGGCCGATCGCGGCCAGCGCCAGCTGGGCGGGCGCAGCGACGGTGCCCTGCGCTTTCGCGACCTGCGCTTCGCCTACGGCGAGACGGAGGTGCTGCACGGGATCGATCTGGAGGTGCCGGCCGGCCACACCGTGGGCCTCGTGGGCGCCACCGGCAGCGGCAAAAGCACCCTGATCAAGCTGCTGCTGCGCTTCGAGACGCCCAGCGGCGGCCGCGTCGAGCTCGACGGCATCGACATCGAGGAGCTGCCGCGCAGCCAGCTGCGCCGGCAGATCGGCCACGTCTCGCAGGAGCCCTTCCTCACCGACGGCACGGTGGCCGAGAACATCGCTTACGGCGACGCCGCGCCCGACCCCGCACGCGTCGAGGCGGCCGCGCGCGCAGCCGAGGCGCACGGCTTTATCGCCGCGCTGCCGAAGGGCTACGACACGCAAGTCGGCGAACGCGGCTACACCCTGTCAGGCGGCCAGCGCCAGCGCGTCGCGCTGGCCCGCGCGCTCTACCGCGACCCGCCGCTGCTGGTGCTGGACGAAGCCACCTCGGCCGTCGACAACGAGACCGAAGCCGCGATCCAGCGCTCGCTGGCGAAGGCCGCACAGGGCCGAAGCGTGCTGGTGGTGGCGCATCGCCTCTCGACCGTGCGCCATGCGCACTGCATCCACGTGCTGGACGCAGGCCGCATCGTCGAGTCCGGAACGCATGAGCAATTGATCGCGCGCGATGGCCTGTATGCGGGGCTGTGGCGGCTGCAGACGGGTGAGGCGAGCGACTCAGCACGCCATGTGCGCTCGTGATCGGACCCCACCCACATGGATGCGCCGCGTTCTGCCATGAGGATGCAGACGGCCGCGAGGGAGGTGCGTCTTCCGTCGCGGGGTCCCCGGCGCTTCGTCACCCCTTATCCCTCAGCGCGCTGGGGCTCCAGAGGCAGATGGGTGTTGAGAAACGCGCGGATTCTCAGCAGGAACTCGCGACGATGCTCTTCCCGGTGCAGGCCGTGCCCCGCACCTTCGACAAACCAGTCCTCGACCTGCGCCCCCGCCTTCCTCAAAGCGGAACGCATGCGTCGACTGTGTGCAATGGGTGCGATGGGATCTTCAGCACCTGCAATGAGCAGGACGGGAGCGCGGATGCGCTCCGCAAGGTTGACCGGGGACACCTCCGCAAGGGACGAGATCGGGCCAATCCAATCCTCGCTCCAGGCGCCCAGGCTGGTGCTGACTCTCCGGTCCTCACGGGCCATACGCGGCAGGTCATAGACACCAAAGGCGCCGACGGCACAGGCAAAGATCCCGGGATCCCGGGCCACGCCCATCAGCGCGGCGTAAGCGCCGTAGCTTGCGCCGACGAGACAGACCTCGCCAGGTCGAGCGATCGACTCGGCTTCAGCCCAGGCCGCAGCGTCGGCAAGGTCATCCTGCATCGCCCGCCCCCAACCGCGCGCACCCGCCGAACGCAGGGCCCTGCCCCGATTGCCCGATCCCCGGAAGTTCACCTGCAGTACGGCATAGCCGGAGTGCGCCAGCCACTGCACCAGCGGGTCGAAGTCCGGTCGATCGAAAACGCCAAACGGGCCGCCGTGTGGCACCAGCACCAGCGGAAGTGAAGGTGCCTCTGCACCCGCGCGGCGAGTGAGAAAGGCCTCCAGCTCTAGCCCATCGCGAGTGACAAAGCGCCGGGTCTCCGCAGCGCTCATCTCCGTCGGTTCAATCGCAGGCAGCCTGCGCTGGAGAAAATGGGCCCGCCGGGATTCCACATCGAACAGGAACACAGTGCCGGGGTCACGCTCGCTGCGGACTTCGAACAGCCGCCACCTAGCATCCGCCTCGGCGGGGGCCAGGTAGACGTCATCCCGCGGGAAGCTGCGTGCGAGCGTGGCCTGCAGTTTCGCGTCCGGGTGCGACTCATCGAAGAAGTGAGCGCGACGGCGCGGGCCGAGGAAGGCAACTCCAATCACCGCTCCACGCCCATCACGCAACACTTCACCCGGGTCGTAGTCGGGATCGCCGATACGCACTGTTCGCGTCCCGTCCTGCGGATTCCACTCGACGACGACATCCGGCCCCCGATCACTCGAGGCCTGCAGGTAGACCACCTCGCCCGCAGGATCAAAGCCGAGCGGAAACTCGTAGCGGCCGCTTTCCGCCTCGTCATTGATGAGCGTCCAGCCGTCATCGCCCGCACGGCGGTGGTACAGCAGCGAGTTGATCGAATCGAGGTTGCCGTGGGCGAGACGCGGCTCGCCCGAGGGATCAGCCACGATATGCGCATGCTGGACGGGGGCCCGGGTGAGGGTCCGACTGCGGCGGGTGTCCAGGCTCAAGCGCTGCACCTCGACGAGCGGACTCGCCGTGGTCCAGCGGCGCACGCCAACCAGAATCTGACCCGGCTGATCCGGTAGGCGATCGATCACGTCAGCGGTTTGCGGCTCCACCGTCAGCACGCGCTCGTCGTCAGGATCGAAGCGGTGGAACACCCTGCGCACGCGCGCGCCTTCGATCTCCACCAGCACGAGTTCGCCCGTCGGGCGCGGAGCGTCGAGTTCACCGAAGCGCTCGGCCGGCTCCAGAAGGACGCGCGCGGAGTCCAGCCACTGGAAGCCGGCCACCGCGCTGCCGGCATCACCCGCAAAACGCGCCACCGGCTGCATGTCTTCCCGGCGGACGATCACCAGCGCCGCGCGGTCGGCCAGGTCATAGACGGCCGCGAGGTGCGCCCCATCCGGGCTTAAGGCAAGCGCGGCGAAGGGGGATCGCTTGACGAAGGGGTCCACCTCCTCGCTGGCGGCAATCACGCTCCGCTGCAGAAGGATCAGCATCAGCACAACACAGGCGAATCGAGCACACAGGGAACGATCAGGCATGGCGGAAGGCACAATTCGGAGGCTGGAAGAAGGCTGTAAAAATTTGCGCGTGCGGGAGCGATCTCAGCAGCGGGACGGCATCAAGACGCGCAGCGGAATGTCGCCAACCGAACAGACGGGAAACTCTCCACGCGCCCCAGAGCGGCGCAACTGAGATCGAAGCAGCGCGCCCCATCGTACTGCGCAGAGCCGCCTGACGTCCTTCAGGCCCGCATCAAAGACCGCTACGCACACACGGGCGAGTGCGGGCGCGAACCTTTCACAGGGGACGCTCCAACTGAAGACGCCGAGCACAGCGGGCACGATGCTGCCGTGTGCTCTCAGCGCGTGTTCGCCACCTCGTCGCGCCGCTCGCGCAGCGTCAGCACGATGCGGTGCTCGGCGCCGTAGCGCTCCGAGTACGCCGCATTCAGGGCGTCGAAGAGCGCCAGCGCCTCCTCGCGACGGCCGTTGGCAGCAAAGGCCTCGGCGCGGGCCTCGTCGGCCATCAGGCCGGTGTCGGGGCCGTGCGTGCCCTCTGCGGCGATCAGCGCATCGAGCGCGACGCTGGCGGCCAGTGCGTCGTCGCCACGCCCCAGTCGCGCCAGGCTGGTGACGCGCTCGGCCGCCGCGCTCAGGCATTCCGCGTAGCCGGCGCCGATCCGCTGGCAGGCACGCGCGCCCTCGTCGAGCGCGGACAGCGCGCGCGCCCATTCGCGGTGCATGTTCAGCGACATGCCGAGCAGGCGCCAGGCGCGCGCCTCGTAGGGATGGCCGTGCACTGCAAAGATCCGTGCGGCCTCGCGCAGCATGCGCTCGCCTTCGGGATCACCCCCGCTGCGCAGACGGACGTTGCCGGCCTCGGTCAACGCATCGGCGCGCAGCGGATGGTCGCCCTCGAAATGCAGCTCGGCGACGGCCAGCATGCGCTCGGCCGCCGCGCGCTCGGCCTCGCGATCGCCCAGGGCCTGGGCCGCGCCGCGCAGGCCGTCGAGCATGTAGACCAGACCGGCGGCATCCGGCCCGCGCGCGGCCTCGGCCAGGCGCACGGCCTCTTCAAGCACGGGCCGCGCTTCGGCATTACGGCGCTGGTGGCGCAGCAGCATGCCGAGATTGAAGCGCGCCACCGCGTGGCGGAAGTCGCCGGCGGGCAGGGCCCTGGCGTGGAGGGCATCGGCCTCGCGCGCATGCCGCTCGGCGTCATCCATGCGCTCATCCACGAGATCCAGATTGGCCAGCAGGAACAGGCCCTCGCCCAGCTCGATGGGATAGCGCTCCGTGCGCGGGCGCAGCAGCCGCACGCCGTCTTCGACCACCGCGCGCGCCGGGGCGTACTCGCCCTGTTGGCTGTGCAGGGCGCCGCGAGTGAGCAGCAGCAGGGCCAGCTCGGGTGACTCGGGATAGCGCTGGCGCGCGATCGCGATGCCGGCGTCCAGGCGCTTGGCCGCCTCCTCGACCTCGCCGCGCTTGCCGAGGATGTTGCCGAACTCGCGGGTGAGATCGAGCGCGATCAGCGACTCGGGCGCGAAGTCCGTGTCCAGCCGCGTCAGGGCCTGGCGGAAGGCCTCGTCGAGATCCACCGCCGAGGCGGCGTCGCGGGCGAAAGGGTCGGCCGGCGCAAACACGCTCAGCAGGAACTGCACCGCGCTGCGCGCGCGCTCGGCCTGGGCTTCCGCCTGCACGGTCTGCGCCTGTGCGCGTTCTGCCTCGATGCGCGCGCGGTTGGCCTGCCACAGCGCCATGCCGAGGCTGAGCAGCACGGCAAGGCTGGCCGCGGTCGCGACGCTGAGCATGCCGCGGTTGCGCTTGGCGAAGCGCGAGAAGCGGTACCAGCGGGTCGGTGCCACCGCGCGCAGCGGGCGCGAGTCGAGGTGGCGCTCGATGTCCTCGGCCAGCGCCGCCGCCGAGCCGTAGCGCGCCTCGGGCTCGGGCCGCAGGGCCTTGGCGACGATGGCGTCGAGATCGCCCAGCAGACGCTCCGGCGCATAGGGCAGCTCGGTAGCCGTGCGCGCCAGCCGGCTCGGCCGCTGGGTGTCCTCTTCACCGAGTTGCGCGACCAGGCTGGCGAGATCGCCACGCGCGCGCGAAGCCGGCAACGCGCCGCTCAGCAGCCGGCACAGCAGCAGGCCGAGCGCATAGACATCGGTGGCGGTCGAGACCGGCTCGCCGCGCAGCTGCTCGGGCGCGGCCCAGGCCGGCGTCAGCGCCGCCAGCGTGGTCTCGCCGGCCTCTTCGTCCAGCAGCTTGGCCACGCCGAAATCGAGCAGGTGCGGCTGGCCCTGCACGTCGACCAGCACGTTGCCGGGCTTGAGATCGCGATGCACCACCAGCAACCGGTGGGCGTGATCGACGGCGGCGCAGATCGCCAGGAACAGGCGCAGGCGCGTGCCGAGATCCGGCCGCTGCTGCTCGCACCAGGCCGAGAGCTCGACGCCCTCGACGTGCTCCAGCGCCAGCCAGGGCTGGCCTTCGGCATCGACGCCGGCATCGATGAAGCGGGCGATGTTCGGATGCGACAGCCGCGCCAGGATGCGGCGCTCGGCGAGCAGGCGCCGCACGAAGGCCGGGCTGGCGCCGCGCACGCGCTTGATGGCGACGCGCTGCTCGACCGCGCCGTCGACGCGCTCGCCCAGCCAGACCTCGCCCATGCCGCCGCGGCCGAGCAGGCGCAGTACCCGCCAAGGGCCGATCTGAGCCGGCATCGCCGGAGCATCTTCATCCCTGCCCATGACCAGCGCCGGCCCGGACTGGTGCCGGTCCAGGGCCTGCGCCACGCGGGCAAAGCGCAGCAGACCTTGGACCTCGGGGTGCTCGCGCAGCTCCGCCGGCAGGGCGTCGAGATCAACGCTGTTGCCCTCGGCAATGCGATCGGCGAGATCGGCCAGAAGCCCTTCGAGTTCCTCGTGCATGTCCGCTCCGGCCAGCGCTGCCCTGGCGCGAGCTTACGGGGCTCGCCCAGGTTTCGTCAGGAGAAGTCGCGACCGCCTGCAAAGCGAACGCGCACGGAGCGACTGCTGGTTTCAGCAGGCTAGTCTGGATGGCGAGGGTGCAGGCCAGCGGCGTCTGCGAACATCGTCACGGACGGCTTGTCGCGTCGTGCGGCGGTGGCTGTCGTACGTGACGGCTGACACGGCCGACAAGGCCGATTCTGGCGGGTCGCTCGCGCTTACTCGCCAGACGGTTTCTGCTGGCCTCACCCCACCCGCAGCGCCGCGTAGCTCTTTTTGCCTTTGCGCAGCAGCAGGTAGCGGCCGAACAGCAGGTCGCCCGCGGTCACGCGCTGGTCGACGCCGCTGCTGCGCTGGTTGTTGAGATAGATGCCGCCGCCTTCGAGGTCGCGGCGGGCCTGGCCCTTGGATGGACACAGGGCGCTCAGCACCAACAGGTCGATCAGCGCAGCGCCCTCGCCTTCGAGCTGGGCGCGTTCCAGCTGCGCGTTCGGAATCTCGGCGATCACATCCTCGAACACCGCCTCGGGCGTGTCGCCGATTTCGGCGCCGAACAGGATCTGGCTCGCGGCGATCGCCGCTTCCGTGGCCTCGGCGCCGTGCACCAGGGTGGTCACCTCGCGGGCCAGCGCCTTGTGCGCCTCGCGGGCGCCGGGGTTGGCCGCGTGCGCGGCTTCCAGTGCTTCGATCGTCGCGCGGTCGAGGAAGGTGAACTTGCGCAGGTATTCGCTGACCTTGGCGTCTTCGGTGTTCACGAAGAACTGGTAGAACCGGTACGGGCTGGTGCGGGCCGGGTCCAGCCAGACCGCGCCGGATTCGGTCTTGCCGAACTTTGAGCCATCGGCCTTGGTGATCAGCGGGAAGGTCCAGCCGTAGACGGGCACGCCGAGCTTGCGGCGCACGAACTCGGTGCCGGCGGTGATGTTGCCCCACTGGTCGGAGCCGCCGATCTGCAGCTCGCAGCCGAGCTCCTTGCGCAGGTGGTAGAAGTCGTAGGCCTGCAGCAGCTGGTAGCTGAACTCGGTGTAGCTGATGCCGTTCTCGCCGGCCATGCGCGACTTCACCGAGTCCTTGGCCAGCATCGCGCTCAGCGGGAAGTGCTTGCCGACGTCGCGCAGGAAATCAAGGAAGGACAGCGGTGCGGTCCAGTCGGCGTTGTCGACCAGCACGGCCGGGTTGGCGCCGCTGCCGAAATCCAGCAGGCGCGCCAGCTGGGCCTTGATGCAGGCGATGTTGTGGGAGAGCTGATCGCGGGTCAGCAGGTTGCGCTCGGCCGACTTGCCCGAGGGGTCGCCGATCATGCCGGTGGCGCCGCCGGCCAGCGCGATCGGTTTGTGGCCAGCGCGCTGGAAGCGGCGCAGGGTCAGCTGGCCCATCAGGTGGCCGACGTGCAGCGAATCGCCGGTCGGGTCGAAGCCGCAATACAGGGTGATCGGCCCCTCGGCCAGGCGCTTGCGCAGCGCGTCGGTGTCGGTGCAGTCGGCCAAGAGGCCGCGCCAGATGAGGTCGTCGATCAGGTCCATGGTCGGTTTCGAAGTCGTGCGGGGAAGGGCCGCCGCAGGCGGGCGGCCGCACAGGGTGCGCGAGCGCGGCGGACTTCTCAACCGGTCCGACGGGCCTGCGGTCCGAACCCGACTGAGCTGCAGGACGCAGCCTCCAGGCGCGCAGGGCAGGCCGTGATCTGTGCCCCGCCGCCGCGCGCGCGGCGACTGCCGGCGCTATCCTGCGCGCGCCGCGGCATCCGCGGCGTGCTGCGGGGAGGCAGCCCATGCGATTCCATCGACTGCTGGTCATCTGGCTGTGCCTGCCCGCGCTGGCCACCGCAGCGCCCATCTCGAACGCCCTGCAGCCGGTGCCCACGGTGGTACTGCCGACCCATGCGGGCCCCGGCGCGGATGCGCAGGCGCTGCAGGCTAAGGCCGGCTATCGCTGGTGGGTGGACTTTGGCAGCGAGCGTCTGGTCGGTGTCGACGCCGACAGCCTGCAGGACTGGCTGCGCATCGAGGGCAGCCGCGCCGGCCCGGCGTCGATCGCCCGCGACGAGATCGTGGTGCGCGATCTGGTCTGCACCCAGCACTATCCCGAGCCGGTCGTCGCCATGGTCGGCGGCTACAGCCTGGTGCGGCGCCCGGCGGCGCTGGCGCGCGTCGCCGGCCTGAGCGGAATGGGCGGCATGCCGGTGCCCGAGAACGGCATCGTTGCCCGCGCAGTGCCGCCTGCGGACATGGCGAAGGCGCGAGGCGTGTCGGACCCACGCGTCGATGCACTGGTCGCCCGCATCGACACCGACCGCTGGTTCGCCACCGTCGGCGAGCTGTCGAGCATCAACCGCAACAGCTTCAGCCTGGGTCTGGCCGAGGCGCGCGACTACATCCTGGCGCGCTTCATGGCGGCGGATCTGTTGGTCTCCAGCCACGACTTCATGCTCGGCAACTCCAGCTGCTCGCCGGCGCCGCCGCCGGTGCAGATCCAGAACCCGATCGGCATCAAGCGTGGCCACGTGCAGCCGGAACGCTGGATCGTGGTCGGCGCCCACTACGACTCGCGCAACAGCGTGCGCTGCGACGGCAGCGCCAGCCCGCAGCCGGGCGCCAACGACAACGCCTCGGGCTGCGCCGGCGTGATCGAGCTGGCGCGGGCCTTCGAGGACGTACCGACCGAGAAGAGCATCGTCTTCGCCTGCTTCGCCGGCGAGGAACAGGGCCTGGTCGGCGCCTATGCCTGGGTGCAGAGCCTGGCCGACTCCGGCCAGCTCGCCAACGTCGAGCACATGATCAACCTCGACATGATCGCGCACGCCACCAGCGACCTGCTGGACACGCGGATCGAGACCACCACCGCCTTCCAGGGCGAGTTCGCGCGCTACCGCGCGGCCGCTGCGACCTATGCGCCCGAGCTGCGCCTCATCGAAGCGGGCACCCAGGCCTACTCCGACCACTGGCCTTTCATCGCCCGCGGCATCCCGGCGGTGTTCACCTGGGAAAACGGCGCAGGCATCTATCCGCACTACCACCAGAGCACCGACCTGCCGCAGAACCTGCTGCGGCCGCGGGCGCTGGCCGGCGGCATCCTGAAGATGGACGCCGCCGTGCTGGCGGGCCTGGCCGTGCTGACCGAAGGGCCGCTGTTCACTGACGGCTTCGAAGCCGCCGACTGAGCCGCGTCCGTTCGCTGTCACGGCCCCCGAAACGCAGAAGGCCCGGCGACTGCCAGGCCTTCTGCGCATGCGGCGGGTGAAACCGGATCAGGCCGGCTTCGGCGCCCAGGACACGCACCAGCCCGGGCCGGCGACACTGTTGTTCGGGAACAGCATGCAGTCGACCCAATCGCCCACCTCTCCCTGGTGGAACTGGCAGTTGTTGCAGTTGCTGCCTTCCTTGAAGTTGGCGTGCTTGGTCTTGTCGACCTTGGCGGCGTCTTCGATGTAGCCCAGCGCCACGGCCTGCGGGTTGTCGACCGGCAGCGGCGGCTTGGTGGAGGCGGCCGCAGCGGGCTGGGTGAGGAGCTTGAAGGCGATCGGCGCGCCGACCGCGGCCACGGCGGCGGTGCGGAAGAACTGGCGACGGCTCGGGATGCTCGGGGTATTGGACATCGGTGACTCCTGGCGTTGGCTGGGGATCAGCGCAGCTGGGCCGGCACCCTACTCGGCGCCGCCGTGCGCCGCGTTGACTGGGGTCAAGTCGCTAGCGCTTCGCATTGCCCGGGCGTTCGTCCTCGCGGCGTGGGCGCACCATGCCGCCATGAAGATGCAGGGCGCATGAAGCGCGGCGCGAACGATTCGCACTTGCCCGCACGCCTCACGAGCATCGGGGCCTGCGCCCCGTCGGATCGCCTGAGCACAGCTCTTCATGCGACCACGCCGCCCCACCGGGCTACACTTCGCGCCCATGAAAACCCTGACCGACGCCGCCCGCGCGGCCCTGCCGCAGCGCGCCAACGACATCATCACCGCTGCCGCCGACCTGGCCCGGCTGGGCTGGACGCCGGCCACCAGCAGCAATTTCTCGATGCGCCTCGACGGCGAGCTGATCGCGGTCACCGTGTCCGGCCGCGACAAGGGTCGGCTGACGCCCGCCGACATCATGGTGGTCGACCTCGACGGCCGCGGCGTCGAGACCGAACTGCGCCCGTCCGCCGAGACCGGCCTGCACACCCAGATCTACCGCCGCTTCCCAGACATCGGCTGCGTGCTGCACACGCATTCGCACAACCAGACCGTGGCCTCGCGCCTGTTCGCCAAGGACGGCCACATCCGCCTGTCCGGCTACGAGCTGCTCAAGGCCTTCCGCGGCAACGCGACGCACGAGCTGGATGTCGACATCCCGGTGCTGCCGAACAGCCAGGACATGGAGGCGCTGGCCGCGCAGATTGAACCGCTGCTCGACCAGCCCAATCTGTACGGCTACCTGATTGACGGCCACGGTGTGTACGCCTGGGGCCGTGACCTGGCGGAAGCCCGCCGCCACCTGGACGCACTGGAATTCCTGCTCGCCTGCGAGCTGGACTTGAGGAGACTGAACGCATGAGCCGCATCCGCATCTTCAACGAAGCCCAGCCCGAATCGCCGCTGTTCGAGAGCAGCGAGCACGCCGCGATTGCCGAGCAGCTGCGCGCCATCGGCGTGCGCTTCGAGCGCTGGGAGGCCGCTGCTCCGGTCAAGCCGGGCGCCTCGCAAGAGGAGGTCATCGCCGCCTACCGCGCCGACATCGACCGGCTGATGGCCGAGGGCGGCTATCAGACCGTCGACGTGGTCAGCCTGAACCCGGACCACCCCGACCGCGCGGCGCTGCGGCAGAAGTTCCTGAACGAGCACACCCACAGCGAGGATGAGGTGCGCTTCTTCGTCGGCGGCTCGGGCCTGTTCACCCTGCACCCGAGCGACAAGGTCTACGAAGTGCTGTGCGAGGCCGGCGACCTGATCAGCGTGCCGGCCAACACCCGCCACTGGTTCGACATGAGCGAGCAGCCCTACTTCATCGCCATCCGACTGTTCAACAACCCGGCCGGCTGGGTAGCGAACTTCACCGGCACCGACATCGCCCAGCGCTTCCCGCGCTTCGAGCGCGAAGCCGCCTGAAGCCCATGACGATCCGCGCCATCCTCACCGACATCGAAGGCACGACCAGCTCGATTTCCTTCGTCAAGGACGTGCTGTTTCCCTACGCGCGCCGCGCCCTGCCTGCGTTCCTGAGAGCGCGCGGCAAGGACGCGGAGGTCGCGCGCTGGGTCGATGCGGTCGCCGCCGAAATCGGCGCCGCCGGGCCGGATGCCTGCATCACCGAAGTGCTGCAGGGCTGGATCGACGAGGATCGCAAACACACGGCGCTCAAGGCCCTGCAGGGCATGATCTGGAAGGCCGGCTACGAGAACGGCGACTTCGCCGCCCACGTCTACGCCGATGCCGCCGATCAGCTGCGCGCCTGGCATGCCGCGGGCCTGCCGCTGTACGTCTATTCCTCGGGCTCGGTCGGCGCGCAGAAGCTGTTCTTCGGCCACAGCGAGGCCGGCGATCTGCTGCCCCTGTTCGCTGGCCACTTCGACACCGAGATCGGCGGCAAGCGCGAAGCCGCCAGCTACACGCGCATCGCCGAAGCCCTGCAGCTCGCACCCGCTGAAATCCTGTTCCTGTCGGACGTGGTCCAAGAGCTCGATGCCGCCCGCGATGCCGGCCTGCGCACCGTGCTGATCGACCGCGTCGAGGACTACCCGCAGCCGCGCGAGGGCGAGGCGGCGAACGGCCACGCGCGGCATGTCGATTTCCGCGGCATCGAGCCCGCCGCCTTCGCATGAATCTCCGCGCGCGTCTGGCCGGGCTGGGCCAGGGGCTGAAGCTGGGCCTGCTGCTGCGCCCGCGCTCGCGTCCGCTGCCGCCTTCGGGCCGGCTGATCGTCTGGGGCCTGGGCCTGCACCTGCTGGTCGAACTGGTTGCCGGCTGGTACGCCGTGCCCGAGCCGCGCGCGCTGTTCTGGGCGCATCTGGTCGCGGTCTGCGGCAGCGTCGCCCTGCTCGGCCTGCTCGCGGGCGCCGCGGCCAAGCTGCTGCGCCGCCCCGGCGGCTGGCAGGTACTGGCGGGCTATCTGCTGATCGGCCTGCTGCCGCTGCGCGTGCTGCTGGCCGTGTTGCCCTTCACCGCACCGGAAGGCATCGAGGCTTGGCTGGGCTGGCTACTGGGCGAAGACTCCGCGGCGGCCAGCCAGCGCGACACCGCCCTGCTGCTCCTGATGGCCTGGCTGTTCGCCTTTGCCCTGGTCTGGCGCCTGCTGCGCTGGCTGGTGCCCGAGCGCCAACCGCTGCGGCACCTCGCCGCCTGCACGGTGATGGCCGTCGGCGGCCTGCTGCCCCTGCAGGGCGCGCTCTACACCGCCTTCTGGTACCCCGATGAAGCGGCACTCGCGGCCGAGTGGGAGGCCGCGGAGCCGCAGTACGACTTCGACCCCGAAGCCCTGATGTTCGACCAGCCGCGCCGGCTGCGGCAGGCGCTGTCGACGATCCCCAAGGGCGAGCCGGGGCAGCGCGAGCTGTTCGCCCTGGCCTTCGGCGCGGACGGCGCCGAGAACGTGTTCCGCAATGAGGTCGACTATGCGGCGACGCTGTTCGCCGAGCGCCTGGGCGCTGGGCCGCGGGTGCTGAGCCTGCTGAACAATCCGCAGACGGTGGACTTGGCACCGCTGGCCAGCCGCACCAACCTCGCGCTGGCGCTGAAGGAGCTGGGCCGGCGCATGGACCTCGACGAGGACGTGCTGCTGCTGTTCATGACCAGCCACGGCTACGAGGACCACCGCCTGCACGTGGCCATGGCGCCGCTGCCGCTCACTCCGATCGCGCCCGAGGACCTGCGCAGCATGCTCGACGAGGCCGGCATCCGCTGGCGCATCCTGATCGTCTCGGCCTGCTACTCGGGCGGCTTCCTGCCGGCGCTGGCCGACGAGCACACCCTGGTGATCACGGCTGCGCGCGCCGACCGCACCTCGTTCGGCTGCGGCGTCGATTCCGACTTCACCTACTTCGGCCGCGCCCTGCTGATCGAAGCGCTGAACGAAACCCTGGACTGGGAGCAGGCGTTCGCGCTGGCACAGGCCAAGGTGGCCGAGCGCGAGGCCGAAGAGGATCTCGAAGCCTCGGAACCGCAGATCGCCATGGGCGCGGCCCTGCGCGCCCACCTCGGCGCGGCGTCGGCGCGATAGCCGGGCCATGAGCGGACTGGTCGCCTTCGTGCTGCTGTCGCTGGCGCTGGGCGCCCTGCTGGGCTGGGCCGCACAGCGCTTCCGGGTCGATGAAAACCCGGTGGTCGAGCGCATCAACGCGCTGCTGCCGCAGACCCAGTGCGGCCAGTGCAACTATCCCGGCTGCCGGCCCTATGCCGAAGCCATCGCCCGCGGCGAGGCCGACATCAACCAGTGTCCGCCCGGCGGCGAAGCCGGTGTGCGCGCGCTGGCTGAGCTGCTGGGCCGCGAACCCAAGCCGCTGTCCGCCGAGCACGGCGTGGAGCAGCCGCCGCGGGTGGCCTTCATCCTCGAAGAGCTGTGCATCGGCTGCGTCAAATGCATCCAGGCCTGCCCGGTCGACGCCATCGTCGGCGCGCCCAAGCGCATGCACACGGTGATCGCCGAGCTGTGCACCGGCTGCGACCTCTGCCTGCCGCCCTGCCCGGTCGACTGCATCGAGATGCGGCCGGTGGAAGCGCCGAAGCCGGCGTGGCGGAGCATCCCGCTCAGGCTCAGCACCTGAGGCCCGTCGAGGACGCGCTGACGGGCGCTGATGCAAGCCTTGGCCGACTGTCGCCCTCAGCTGGACGTCGCGGCGCCGCCGACTGCGCTCCGCAGGCCTTGGGTGCGTCCACCGGGCCACTGGGCCGGCTCGCGCCAAGGCTGCTACAACGCACCTACAGTCAGGCAACAGTGCTGACGCCGACGCTTTGGCATCCTGAACGGGCAGCCTGTGCTGCGCCCTTTGAAGGCACGTCGTCGAGCCTGCACAGACAGGCAGACGGTGCCGCTGCTGCCTTACCTGCTGCTTCCTTCCATCGCACTGCCGGAGTGCACTTCATGAAATCTCTGCCTTGCCGCATCGCCTGCCTTGCCCTGCTGCTTCCTGCGCTCGCCTCGGCCCAGCTGCCGCCCGGCATCAGCGGCGCCTGGTACAACCCCGAACAGAGCGGCCACGGCCTGTCGGTGGAGATCCTCGATGACGCCCGCGCGCTCGCCTTCTGGTACGTCTACGACCCGCAGGGCAATCCGGTGCACCTCTACCTCGACGGGCGCATCGAGGGCCGGCGCATCGAGGCCACCGCCTACGCGCCCCGCGGCATGCGCTTCGGCAGCTTCCGCCGCGAGGATCTGGACATGCCCGTCTGGGGTGAAGTCGCGCTCGACTTCAGCAGCTGCGATCGCGGCCTGCTGCAGTGGGACAGCGACGTGCCGGGCTACGACAGCGGCAGCAGCGAGATCCGCCGGCTGACGCGCATCGCGGGGCTGGACTGCGAGTTCGACGCGAATCCTCCGACTGCCTATGCCCTGGCCATCGATCGCGACGTCTATCCCGACGGCCGGGGCTATGCCGCACGGGACGAGCAGGGTCGGCTGTGGGCGCTGGAGACCGTCAGCGCCTTTCACCCGGACGCCATTCCCGTGACCGGTTACGTCGGATTCCCGGGGGCGCTGATCAAGGCCCGGCCACGCGAGGACTCGACCGTCGAGCTGAGCCACTACTCGATGGCGCCCTGGCTCAATGCGCCGTCCGCGGTGTCATCGGCCGACTGGCAGATCGGAGCCGACGGCGGCGTGCTGGCTCTGCAGCTCGACAACGGCTCCAGTGAGCGCTGGCAGCTCGCGCCGTCTGCGTCGCCGCTGTCGCAGCCGCTGACGCTCGCGTCTCTGGCCCAGAACTGGCGGGTGGTCACACGCACGCAGTTCTTCAACCTGCCGGTGGGGCTGCGCATCGGTGCCGACGGCAGCCTCTGCTTCGATCTCGGCTCGGACTGCCGCTACCGCGGCACGGTCTCGCTGCGCACCGGCAGCGCCGGCTTCTTCGAGTTCAGCCTGAGCGACACCACGCGCTCTGACCTGCCCTTCGTGGGTCGTGGCTGGCTGCAGGGCGAAGGCGATTCGCTGCGTATCGTCCTCGTCGGTGACAACGGTCCGACGGGCATTGGCCTGGTCGGCCATCGCTGAGGCAGCAGCGCACTGACCCGGTGCGCCCGGGTGTCTTGCCGCCGCGCGCGTTCGTCGGCGTTTGCCCGGACGCCAAGCGCGCGACCTCCCTGCAAAGGAACGAGTCCCATGAAGACATTCTTCTCCCGGCTTCCGCTGCTCACGCTGCTGTTGTTCACGCCGGCATTTGCCCAGCTGCCACCCGGCATCAGCGGAGCCTGGTACAACCCCGAGCAGAGCGGCCACGGCCTGTCGATCCAGATCCTCGACGAGCAGCGCGCGCTGGCCTTCTGGTTCGTCTACGACATGGAAGGCAATCCCCTTCACCTATATCTCGACGGTCGCATCGAGGGTCGCCGCATCGAGGCCACGGCCTACGTGAATCGCGGCATGCGCTTCGGCAGCTTCCAGCCGCGCGACCTCAGGCGAGGCACCTGGGGCACCGTGAGCATCGAGCTGATCAGCTGCGAGCACGCGCTTTTGCGATGGCGGAGCAACTGGGCAGGCATGGGCAGCGGCAGCACGCCTATCCGAAGGCTCACCCGGATCAGCGGTCTCGACTGCGAACTGCCCGACCAAGCGTCCACGCCTGCTCTACTGTCGGGCGTTGAGCTCCAGTTCCCCGGCAGCACTCCTGCAGCTGCCTTCGCCAGCGTCGACGAGCGCCGTGAGCTGCGGGTGCTGACGGCACTCGGCGGCACCGAGGACTCGGTGCCGGGCCCAAGTTTCGTCGGGCACGTCGGTTGGGTGACCCGCGCGACATACTCCGACGAGTCGGCGCTTCAGTTCTCGCGATACGGGAGCAACTGGACCTACGGCCATCCGAACGGGCTGGTCCCTACCGAGCTGGAGGGCACGTTCAGCGCCGGCGGCGGCGCCTTCCGGCTGCGCACGCAAAACGGGCGCAGCTTCCAGCTGTCGCTGACGCCGAGTCCGCAGGAATTCGTATCCCCTGTGTCCACGCAGCGCGTTGGCGGCGCCTGGGAAGTGCGGATGGGCGGGCAGATCATCGACCATCACGCCCGGCTGGAACTTACTGCTGAAGGGAGTGTTTGCCTGCGCTTTCTTGGCGGGGCCGAGCCTGGTCCCTGCCGTCTCACCGGCGATCTGGTTCCGCTTGCGGAGTCGCACTACTTCCTCGGCTTCGAACTGCGCGACAGCGAACACCCCTCGCAAGCGCCCTTCACCGGCCGCGCCTGGGTGCAGCGCGGTGACGGCATTGAGCGCCTGATCCTGGTCGGCGACAACGGCCCCACTGGCTTCGGCCTGGTCGGTCGACGCTAGGAACGTGGTGCTGAATACGGATGCAGGCCCGCACCGGCGCGGCCTGCATCCGCTAACGTGGCGCCATCGCCCATCGCCGCACCGTGATCGCCATGCCCCTGCGCTTCGGCCTCGCCGCCAACCGTCGCCACCACGAAGGCCCCGATGCCCTGCTGTTCCGCTGGCTGCGCCGCTCGGGTGCGAGCATCCGCGCGCTCGAACTCGGCCTGTACGCGGTCGGCCGCACCTTCGACGTGATCGAGTCGCGGCGCGCCCTGCCAGATCACCCGGGCCTGGTGCGCTATCCAATGGGTCGCGAGGGTGGGCTGATGAAGCTGGTCTCGGGCATCGCCGGCGGCACCGAGATCGCGCCGGCGCTCGATGGAGCGATCTATCTGATGGATCCGGTCGATCCGTCCTCCATCTATCCCGAGGCGCAGGCGCTGAAGCGCCAGTGCGTGACCCACGACAAGCCTTTTGTTTCAACACTCGCGGGGGCCGTCGAGTGGATTGAGGTCGAGCGCGTGCTGGCGGGCTTGGGCGCCAGCGAAGACGCCGACCCGCTGTTCGCCTTCGAGCAGCAGACCGTGGCGCTCATCGCCCACGACTCGCGCAAGCAGGCCATGGTGGAGTTTGCCGGTCGGCACTTCGACCTGCTGGCGCGCTTCGCCCGCCGCATCGCCACCGGCACCACCGGAGGGCGCCTGAACGAACTCGCCTGGTCGAAGGGCTGGCCGCGCGAGCGCGACTTCGTCGACCGCTACCAGAGCGGCCCGCTGGGCGGGGACGCACAAATCGCCGAGCTGGTGTTGGCCGACCGCTGCCAGCGCGTGGTGTTCTTCGAGGACCCGCACGTCGCCCGCCAGCACGAGGCCGATATCCAGCTGCTCGAACGGGCGGTGCGCGTCGCCTCGGAGCGCGCGGTTTGCGTGACCTCGCCGGCGGTGGCCGAGCGCTGGTGTGCGGCCGTCTATCGGCGCGCGGGCGAATGAGTGCCAGCTTGGACCACTCAACGGCCGACGAGCCCACCGCCGCCATCGTCGATTTCCTGCGCGCGATCGGCCTCAAGGTGCAGTACGCCGAGCTCGGTGACGCCTGCTTTCTGCCGGGCATCGAGATCCGTGACGGCGCCCTGCGGGTCGACCGCGCCCGCCTGCGCTGGCCCGGCGACCTGCTGCACGAAGCCGGACATCTGGCGGTGCTGCCCGCTGCACTGCGCGCGCTGCAGTCCGGCGATCTGCATGGCAGCGAGCAGGCGGCCCATGCCGGCGAGGCGGAAGCCACCGCCTGGGCCTATGCGGCCTGCTGCGCGCTGAGCCTGCCGGCCGATCTGCTTTTCCACGAGGGCGGCTACCACGGCCGCGGCGCGGCGCTGGCGATGACCTTCTCGCTGGGCGTGTATCCCGGCCTGCACGGCCTGATGCAAGCCGGCATGGCCCATGGAGTGGCCGAGGCCAAGCAGCTCGGCGTCGAGCCCTACCCGCGGATGCGGCGCTGGCTGCGTGAGTAGCAAGCGCATTCGGTCACACAAGGCCGCCTGAGGCATCCGCAGGACCAGATCCCGGAACGAAGCCCGTATGAACCGACCTCATGTCAGCCTGGTGGGCGTGGTCCTGGCGCTGGTCCTGCTGATCGGCGGGGTGTCGCTGATCGCCTTCCCGCGCGCGATCGTGGTGCATCACGCCGGCAACTGGAAGGTGCCGAAGTCCGCTCAGGCGTTCGGCCGCCAGGAGGTGAGTGCAAGCACGGTGCGCCTCTACGGTTTCGCCTGCCTGCCCATCGGTCTGCTTCTGCTGGCGGTCTCGGCCCTCCCGCTGCGGCCGGGCAAATAGCCGCTGCGGCGGCCCGGACTGGGAAACAGGCTCGGCGCACACGCGAACCGACGTTCAAACAGCAGCCAGCCGGCGATGTGTCTGCAGCGCTAGACTCGCCGCCGCAGCGACACGCTACCTGCGCCGGGGACGACCTCGGCGGCACTGCCACCGTTTCGCGGGGACGACCCTGCCACTGGGAGTCACCCATGAGCTGGATCTTGCTGTTCCTCGCAGGTGTGCTGGAAATCCTCTGGGCCATCGGCCTGAAGTACACCGAGGGCTTCACCCGCCCGGCGCCGACCGCGCTCACCCTCGCCGCCATGGCCGCCAGCTTCTATCTCCTGAGTCTGGCGCTACGCACGCTGCCGCTGGGCACGGCCTATGCCGTGTGGGTCGGGATCGGTGCGATCGGCACGGCGCTGGCCGGCGTGCTGCTGTTCGACGAGCCGATGTCGACGCTGAAGGCGATCAGCCTGGTGCTGGTGGTCGCCGGCATCGCCGGGTTGAAGCTCGCCAGCAGCGGCTGAGGCGCGTCAGCGCCAGGCAACGCTGCAAAATTCAGCGCCGCCGCGCGCCATGGATGGCGCGCCCACGGATCGAGCACACGATGCCTGATCCGGCGTGACCGAGCGAAGCGCAGGCGTCGCCGCGTTGCGGCCGAACGCGTCCGGACCTGCGCCGGACACGCGACGACCGATCAAGGCCAGGCGGGACTGGACCCGTGTGGCCCTCAAGGCTTCGCGAGCGCGCGCAGCCGCTCCGCGGTCGCGGCATCCGCCGGATAGAAGCACTCCAGCGCGAGCTCGGACAGGGTGACGTCGGCCGGTGTCCCGAACACCGTGATGGTGCTGAACAGGGCGAGCTCGCCCAACGGACTGCGCAGGCGGAACAGCATCAGCACATCGGGCGTCGGCGACTCCGGGATGTCGTGATGCTCGGCCTCGTGCGGCAGGCTGGGGTAGGCCGACAACTCGGCGAGCAGGCTGGCCAGCACGACGTCCCCGCTCTCCTGGACCTGGCGGCGCAGGCGCGCCAGCAGATGCCCACGCCACTGTTTCAGGTTGACGATCTGCGGCGCCAGCCCGCGCGGATGCAGGCTGAGGCGCAGCACATTGGCCTGCGGCTGCAGCAGCTCGGGCGCCACCGCGCCCAGCAGCATCTGCGCACTGGCGTTGGCGAGCTGCAGGTTCCAGTGCCGATCCACGGCCACGGCAGGAAACGGCGCGTGCAGATCGATCACCCGCTGCACCGCCTCGCGCGCGGCAGCGAGCGCCGGGCTGTCGAGCGTGGCCTCGGCGTAAGCCGGCGCAAAACCCGCCGACAGCAGCCAGCGGTTGCGCTCGCGCAGCGGCAGCTCCAGCAGCGCGGCCAGGTGCAGCACCAGCTCGCGGCTGGGGCGGGCGCGGCCGGTTTCGATGAAGCTCAGGTGGCGCGTCGAGATCTCCGCCTCCAGCGCGAGCTCCAGCTGCGAGAGCCGACGTCGCTGACGCCAGTCGCGCAGCAGGCCGCCGATGGCGGTGGACGACGCGGGCGTGAGGGTTGATCTGGAGCTGTCCATGGCGGCGGATGCTACCCGCGCCAGCGCGGCCAGGGCATTACCTCGAAGGTAATCGACCGCCAACAGGCGCGGGCCGAAGCTGCAGGCGCAGTCAGCCCCCAACCCAAGGAGATCCGCCATGAACACCGTGCTTCCCTCACCCCTGCTGCGCCTGGGCCTGCGACTCGACGCCATCCTCAGCCTGGCTGCCGCGGCGGCGGTGCCCCTGCTGCTGGCGCCGCTGAGCGTCGCCCTCGGCTTCAGCCGCGAACAGATGATCCTGATCGCCGCCTTCATGTTCGGCTGGGCCGCCTTGACCGGCTGGATGGGCGGCCAGGCGCGGCTGCCGGCCTGGAGCGTCTGGCTCGCCATCGCCGTCAACGTCGAATGGGCGACGGCCAGCCTGCTGCTGCCGGCCTTCGGCTGGATCACGCCGAATGCGCTGGGCTGGACCCTGCTGGTCGCGCAGGCGCTGGGCGTGCTGGTGTTCGCCGGGCTGCAGTGGTTGGGCCTGCAGCGCAGCGAGCGGATCGGCGCCGCCGCCGCGGCGATCGCCTGAATGCGGCGCGCGCAGTCCGGTTTCGGCAGCCCGTGGATCCGCGCGGGCCTGTGGGTCGCGATCGCGATCCACTGGCTGCCGCTGCCGGGCCTGCTGGGCGCCGGCTCACTGAAGGCACTGTATGCGCTGGAGGCGAGCATCGAACCCGCCGTGGAACTGCTGCTGCAGCACCGCGCCCTGCTGTTCGCCCTGCTCAGCCTGCCGCTGGCCTTCGCGCTGAACGGACGCGGCTCGCTGCGCGCGGGCTGCGCCCTGCTGCTGGCCAGCGACATCGCCTTCGCCCTGCTGTGTCTTCAGCACTGGCCGCTCACGCCCGCCCTGCAGCGGGTGCTGCTGTTCGATGTCGTGTCGATCGCCCTGCTGGCGATCGGTCTGAGCGCTGCAGCGCCCAGGGTCGATCAGGCCTTGCGCAGGTAGCAGGCCTTGAGCATGAAGTTGCCCGCGTCCATGCGGCAGTCGACCTCGTGGTCGCCACCGACCAGGCGGATGCTCTTCACCTTGCTGCCGACTTTGAGCACGGTCGAGCTGCCCTTGACCTTGAGGTCCTTGATCAGTACCACCGAGTCGCCATCGGCCAGCGGCGTGCCGTTGGCATCGACCACCACGCGTTCGTCGGTTTCGTCTTCCTCGACGCCCGCGGCCTGCGACCACTCGTGGGCGCAGTCAGGACAGATCCACTGCTCGCCATCCGGATAGGTGTTCTCGGAGCCGCACTGCGGACAGGACGGGATCGAATCGGGCATGGGGGCGACCGTGGAGGGGGCGTGAAAGTATACGACCCCATCCACCTCTGCCCGAGTGCCCTCAGCCGCGCAGGGCGCGCTCGAACAAGGCCAGAGTCTTCGCCCAGGCCTCGCGCGCGGCGGCTTCGCTGTAGCGTGGGGTGGTGTCGTTGTGGAACCCGTGCAGCGTGCCCTCGGGCTGGAACAGCGCAAAGCGCGTGCCGGCAGCGGTCAGCGCGGCCTCATAGGGCGGCCAGGTCGCGTTGACCCGCTCATCGTCGGCAGCGAGCACCACCAGCAGCTCGGCCTTGATGTCCGGCACGCCCTCCAGCGGCGCGGCGCCGCCGTAGTAGGGGGCAGCGGCAGCAAGCTCGGGCAGACGCGTGGCCAGCAGGTTGACGATCGCACCGCCGTAGCAGAAGCCGGTAGCGCCGAGCCGGCCGTTGCCGCCTTCGAGCGCCAGCAGCCAGCGCGAGGCTGCGACGAAGTCCTCACGGCACTTGGCCTGGTCGAGCTGGGGAAACAGCGCGCGCGCAGAGTCCTCGTCGCCGGGATAGCCGCCGAGGGTGAAGAGCGCGTCGGGCGCGAAGGCGCGATAGCCGGCGAGCGCCAGACGACGCGCGACGTCTTCGATATGCGGATTCAGGCCGCGGTTCTCGTGCACCACCAGCACGCTGGGCAGTGGGCCCGTGGGCTCGGCTGGCTGGGCGAGGTAGCCGCGCCCCTTGCCATGGCCCTGCGGCGAGTCGAACTCGCGGTACTCCGCGCGCAGCCGCGCGTCGTCCGCGGCCACCTGCTGGGCCGCGGCGAACTGCGGGCTGAGCGCCGCCAGCAGGCCCGCCGCACCCGCAGCACCCGCGGCATAGCGACCTGCGCCTGCGAGAAAAGCGCGGCGGTCGATGGCGCCGTGCACGAACTGGTCGAACAGACGCAGCACTTCGGGGTGGAAATCGTGCTGGTCGAGGCGGCGCGGCATGCTCATGGCTGACTCCCGGAATGAATGGCCGCCAAGGCTGGTGGCGCGGGCATCGCGATCGCGTGAACCGGTTGCTTGCCTCTCAGCCCGGGCTGTTCGACAGCGGATACACCTCGCGGATCGGACAACGGCTGCCGAGGCGGCTGGCGGCCATGCCGCCGAGATCTGCACGGTCCGCCGGGAGGATGACCACGGTGTCGCCGGTATTGCCGCAGATCAGACCGTTGTTGGCCCCGGAGGCGAAATCGATGTTCTGGAAGCGCCCCAGATCGGGGCAGCTGCCGTCGAGCTCGACGCGGTAGCGGGTGCGGCCGCCACCGCGCCGCGCCGAGGTCTCGACCACCAGACCGCCGTCCGCTTCGTTCCAACCGCGCAGGTGGCGCGAGGCGAAGCAGAAGTCGGCGCTGCCGCCGAATCCGGGGCGCGCGCCGCCCTTCACTTCCACCGTGGCCAGGGTGCGAGCGGAGGCCTCGCGCGCCAGCCGCGCGAACTCACGGCCATCGACCGGGGCAAGCGCCGCGATCGCGCAGGTCTGGCCGGAGGGCTGCACCTGCACGAAGGCGCCCTCGCCGCAGGCCCAGCCTTCGCGGGCCAGCAGGCTGGGCTGCGCCTCGGCCTGGAGCACCGCCTCGCAGGCCTCGGCCAGCTCGACCCGGAAACGCTGGCCGTTCGACAGTGCCACCGCCAGCTGCCAGGCCGAGGGCGCGTGGAAGGTCTCGACCCGACGCGCGTCCAGGCAGTCCGGTGCGGGTGCCGGCGAGCGCGCCTCAACAGCGCTGCAGGCCAGCGCGCAGGCCAGCGCGAGAAACGCGCGGCGCATCAGCGGGCCGCCTGCGCGATCGGAAAGACCTCACGGATCGAGCAGCGCGAGCCCAGCGGCGACACTGGAATCAGGCCGACATCCATGAGCTCGACGCGATCGCCCACATTGCCGCAGATCACGCCGTTGTCGGTGCCCGAACGGAAGCCCACGCTGATCGCGCGACCCAGGTCGGGGCAGACTTCGCCAAGCTCGACGCGATAGCGCGTATTGCCGCCGGAGCGGCGCGCCGACACCTCGACTTCGAGCGCTTCACCGGACTCGCTCCAGGCGCGTACATGGCGCGCCGCGAAGCAATGGTCGTGGGTGCCGCGGAACGCGCGCGGCAGGCTGGCCTTCACCTCGACTGCCGCCAGCTGGCCGGCGCGATCCCGACCGGCATCGCGCAGCAGGGCCGCGAACTCGCGCTCGTCGGCCGGCGCCAGCGCAGCAATGCGGCAGGCCTCGCCGCTGCGCGCATCGACGACATACTCGCGCTCGCCGCCGCAGGCCCAGCCGTCCTGCGAGAGCAGGCTGAGCTCGGCTTCGGCCGAGCGCACCACCGGGCAAGCCTGATCCAGCTCGACGCGGAAACGCCGGCCGTCGTCCTGGGCGACCGCCAGCTGCCAGGCGGAGACCGGATACACGCGGTCGATCCGGCGTGCATCGAGACAGTCGGGCGAAGGCGGCGCCGTGCGCGCGGTCTCGGCACGCGTCATCCCGGCGGTGAGCGCGCAGCACAGCAGCAGCGAAAGCCTCAGAACAGGCGCGGTCATGGTGGACTCCAGAGAGGTATAGGTCGGCCAGAAAAGCCGAACCCGACTCTGCCGGCCGCAGGCCGGACCGGCAAGCCCCCATACAGGTCGGAGACGGACGCATCGGACAGTCGGCGTTCAGGCTCAGTGCGTCCAGCGCCACTCGTCGAGCGGCAGGCGCAGGCACCGACTTTGAGTCCCCTCAAGATGACAGGCGATAATGCCGCGCAGAATCGCCTCCGCGTCGAGGCCCTCCCCTCCCCCCATGCGCTGCTGCCCGCGACCCCCAGGACTCGCGCGGCTGGCCGCGCGGATCACGAATCGAATGACTGCCGCCGTCCAGCCGCTCAGCACGCAAGCCGACAAGCCCTACCGCATCGAAACCGTCCGCGAGGTCCACCACTGGACCGACCAGTACTTCACGATCCGCTGCACCCGCGATGAGGGCCTGCGCTTCGAGAACGGCCAGTTCGTGATGCTGGGCCTGATGGTCGAGGGCAAGCCGCTGCTGCGCGCGTACTCGATCTGCAGCCCGAATTGGGAAGAGCAGCTGGAGTTCCTGAGCATCAAGGTCGCCGACGGCGCGCTGACCTCGCGCCTGCAGCACATCCAGCCGGGCGACGAGCTGCTGATCAGCAAGAAGCCTACGGGCACTCTGCTGATCTCGGACGTCAAGCCCGGCCGCAATCTCTACCTGTTGGCCACCGGCACCGGCCTTGCGCCCTTCCTCGCGATCATCCGCGACCCCGAGACCTACGAGCGCTACGAGCGGGTGATCGTGGCCCACGGCGTGCGCGAGGAGCATGACCTCGCCTACCGCGATTTCCTGAGCCGCGAACTGCAGCAGCACGAGTATCTCGGCGAGATGGTTCGGAACAAGCTGCTGTACTACCCGGCGGTGAGCCGCGAGCCCTTCGTCCACCACGGCCGCATCACCGACCTGATGGATTCGGGCCAGATGATGCGCGATCTCGGCCTCGATGCCCTCGACCCCGCGCAGGACCGCGCGATGATCTGCGGCAGCCCGGCCATGCTGGCCGACTTCCGCCGCCTGCTGGATGCGCGCGGCTTCGAGGTCAGCCCGCGCATCGGCACGCCGGGCCACTACGTCTTCGAGCGCGCCTTCGTCGACAAGTAGAGCTGCGGCAGACGCGGCGTTCGCGGCCGTCACGAATCGACGCATACTTCGTCTTCACGCGGCGCCCACGGTGGGCGCTCGCGCTTTCGGGGGTGTCGCCATGTTCGAACGTTTCGCGCGCAGCTGGTCGCTGATCAAGGCCAGCGCTTCGGTCCTGAAGCAGGACAAGGAGCTGCTGCTGTTCCCGCTGCTGTCCTCGATCGCCACCCTGCTGGTGGCGGCGGCTTTCATCCTGCCGGCGCTGGGCCTGGGCGCACTCGACGGCCTCGATCGCATGGGCGAGGAGGGCCTGCCGCCGCTGGCCTACGTGCTGGCCTTCCTGTTCTACCTGGCCCAGTACTTCGTGATCTTCTTCTTCAACACCGCGCTGGTGGGCGCGGCGATGATCCGCCTGCAGGGCGGTGACCCGACCGTCAGCGACGGCCTGCGCATCGCCGGCGGCAAGCTCGGCGTGATCTTCGGCTATGCGCTGATCGCCGCCACCGTCGGCATGATCCTGCGCGCCATCCAGGAGCGCGCCGGCTGGATCGGCCGCTGGATCGCCGGCCTGCTGGGTGCAGCCTGGACCGTGGCCAGCTTCCTGGTCGTGCCGGTGCTGGTCAGCCGCGATGTCGGCCCGCTCGAGGCGGTGAAGGAAAGCGCGGTGCTGCTCAAGCGCACCTGGGGCGAGAACGTGATCGGCCAGGGCGGTATCGGCCTGGTTTTCGGCCTGGTCAACTTCGCGGTGCTGCTGCTGGGCGTGGCGCTGATCGTCGCGGCCGCGATGAGCAAGAGCGTGGTGCTGATCGGTCTGGCGGTCGCGGCGCTGGTCATCGCCCTGGTGCTGGGCGCGCTGATCCAGGCCGCGCTGTCCGGCATCTACTCGGCGGCGCTGTACCGCTACGCCAGCGGCGAGGGCGAAAGCCAAGGCTTCGATGGCGCCCTGCTGGGCCGGGCTTTCGCACCCAAGCGTTGATCACGCCTCAGGCGGGCAGGATCTCGTCGCCGAGCGCGTCGAGGTCCTCGTCCGTCCGGACGTCCTCGCGCTGGGCCGCAAGCTCCGCCAGCACGTCCAGCGCCTCCTGCGCGTTGTCGTCACCGACCCACAGGCTGTGCAGCCCGAACACCGGCAGCTCGCCCATGGCGCCGCCCAGGTGCTCGCCGGCCACCAGCGTCGGAATGCCCGCTGCCTCCAGCCAGCCGCGGGCGATCTGCGCGTCGATGTAGCTGTGGGCCTCGTAGACTTTGCGCATGGGTCCGTCGCAGGAGTTCGATCAGAGATGTTTCCAACAGACTACGCGCGCAGGCAGACGCTTCGCGTGTTCGCGGCGTCAGCCCTGGCCCTGCTGCTGACGGCGTGCGCGCCGCCAGCGCTGCCGCCGGAATACGGGAGCCTCCGCGGCATCGAGGTGATCGACCTGCGCGAGGGTGAAGGTGCGCCCGCGCAGGCCGGCGACCGCCTGCGCATGCACTACCGCGGCTACCTCTACGACCAGCGTGCCGAGGGCGGCCGTGGGCCCAAGTTCGACGACTCGCATGCGCGTGGCCGAGCCTTCGAATTCGTGCTGGGCGCCGGTCAGGTGATCCGCGGCTGGGACGAGGGCCTGCTGGGCTTGAAGCCCGGTGGCCAGCGACTGCTGCGGCTGGGCCCCGAATACGGCTACGGCGAACGCGGCGCCGGCGGCACGATTCCACCGGGTGCTTCGCTGCTGTTCGAGGTCGAGCGGGTGGCGGACGAAAGCTAGGCGCAGCGCCGGCGGCCTCCCGGCTTCAGCGCGGCTCGCGCGCCTCGCGCCAGCGCTGGGCGCCGAGGAAGATCATCCGCAGCTGCCGGGTCAGCTCCTGCAGCTGCTCGCGCTCGGCCTGCGCGTGCCCGGGCGGCAGGTCGAGGATGTCGTTGATCGCGTTGATGACGGTGGCCACCACCAGCCGGCAGAGCAATGCGAGCGTGTCGGCATCGAGGCCGGGCATCAGGTCCAGTCGCCGCATGTCCTGCGCCATCTCCTGGGCGAAATGACCCTCCTCCGTGCGGATGGCCTGGCGGATCACTGGTGCGCCGCCGCCGCGCTCGGAGGCGATGAACAGAAAATGCGCGCGGTGCTGCTGCACGTAGGCGCGGAAGATCAGCACCGAACTGCGCAGGATCTGGGTAGGCGGCAGGCCGGTGCGGCGCGCCTCGCGCAGCAGTCGCCGCAGGGTGGCGCCGGACTCCTCGACGAGGGCGAGGCCGAGCTCATCCAGATTGGGAAAATGCCGATAGAAGGCTGCCGGAACGACGCCGGCCTGGCGGGTGATCTCGCGCAGGCTGAGCGAGGCGAAGCTGCGCCCGGTGCCCATCAGCTGCAGCGCCGCCGACAGCAGCTGGGCGCGGGTCAGCAGGCGCCGCTCGTCGCGGGTGCGGGCGGGATCAGCGTCGCCAGTGGCACGAACGGACATGTGAAGGATGGATGCGGCGCGTGGGGCCGCCAGTGTACGCGCGCGCCGTGGCAGCTTCAGGCGCTGCCGAGGCCCGCCCAGGCTTCGAACTCGCCGGCTTCCAGCGCTGGCGCGAACAGGTAGCCCTGGCCGCGCCCGCAGCCCATGGCCAGCAGGGCGGCACGCTGCTCCTCGGTCTCGATGCCCTCAGCGGTAAGCGAAAGCCCGAGGTCGCCGGCGAAGCCGATGATCGTTCGCACGATCGCGCGATGACGGATGTTTGCGCCCATGTCGCGAATGAAGCCGCGGTCGATCTTCAGCGCATCGAACGGGGATTCGGCGAAGCGCTCCAGCGAGGAGTAACCCGTGCCGAAGTCGTCCACCACGAGGGCCGCCCCGGTCGCCTTCAGGCGGTCCAAGCGCTCGCCGGCCTGGTTCATGTCGGCGCTGAAGACCCGCTCGGTGACCTCGATGTGCAGCGCGCTGGCGGGCAGCCCGGCCGCGGCCAGCGCCGCGGCGATCTCGCTGGGCGCCGACGGCAGGGCGACCAGTCGCTCGTCCATGTTGACGCTGAGGCTGAAGCCCTCGTAGCCGAGTTTGCCGCGCCACGCCGCCACCTGCCGGCAGGCTTCGCGCAGCACCCACAGATCGATCTCGCCAATCAGGCCGGCTTCCTCGGCCAGCGGCAGGAACTCGCCGGGCAGCAGGAGGCCGCGACGCGGATGCCGCCAGCGCACCAGCGCCTCGCAGCCCAGCGCACGACCGGAGTCCAGCTCGACGATCGGCTGGTAGTGGACAACGAACTCCCCGCGCCCCAGCGCCAGCCGCAGGTCGGTCTGCAGCTCGAAGCGGCGGCGCGCCTCCGCGTGCATGGCCTCGTCGAACACCGCGAAGCCACCCTTGCCCAGCACCTTGGCGCGATACATCGCGGTGTCGGCATCGCGCAGGATCTGCTCGGGCCACCGGTAGTCAGGATGTCCAAGCACGATGCCGACGCTCGCGCCCGAGTAGACCTCCTGGCCGTCGACGCGGAACGGACGCTGGAACAGTTCGGCGATCAGCCGCGCGAGCGCCTCGGCCCGTGCCCGCGAACACGGGCCCTTGGGCAGCAGGCTGAACTCGTCGCCGCCATAGCGCGCCAGCAGCGCTTCACGGCCCAGGGTCAGCGACAGGCGCTCACCGATTGCGACCAGCAAGCGATCGCCGGCGCCGTGGCCCAGGCTGTCGTTGACCCACTTGAAGCCGTCGAGGTCGAGGAACAGTACGGCGTAGTCGTGTCGATCGCGGCCCTGGGCCTCGCCGAGGGTGATGAGCAGCTGCTGCTCGAACTGCCAGCGATTGGGCAGGCCGGTCAGGGGGTCGAAGTTGGCGTGGAAGCGCAGCAGATGCTCGGCTTCGCGCTGGCGGCTGACGTCCACGACGGAGCCGGCCAGCTCCATGCCGCCGGCACGCTCGTCGACGCGCTGCACCGACAGATTGACCCACAGCAGGCTGCCGTCGTGCGCCACCAGCCGGGTCGGGAAATCGGCCACCGCGCCGTGTTCGCGCAGCTTGAGCAGCAGGCGGTCGCGGTCGTCCGGATCGGCGTACAGGCGATCGACATGCTCCAGCACGTTGACCAGGCTGGCGGCGTCGGGGTAGCCCAGCATGCGCGCCAGGGCCGGATTGACGTCGAGGAAGCGGCCCCGCTCGGTGCTCCGGAACAGCCCAACCGGTGAGCGATCGAACAGTTCGCGATAGCGCGCTTCGGCGTCAGCCAGCGCCTGCCGCTGCCTTTGCTCCACGGTGATGTCGCGCATCACGCCGGTCGAGGCGATATCGCCGTGGTAGATGATCGCGTCGGCGTGCACCTCGACGCTGACGACATGGCCTTCGCGATGCAGCAGCCGGATCACGTAGCGCTGCACGTCCAGCGAGCCGTCCTCGCGCGCCTGCCTCCGCTGGGCCTGCGCCTGCACGTCGTCCGGGTGGACCAGGCCCATGTAGCTCTGGCCGATCAGTTCCGCCGGCGCATAGCCCAGCATCTCGGCCAGCGCCGGGTTGATGAACAGCAGTCGCCCGCGCTGGATCAGGAAGACCCCGTCGCGACAGTTCTGCACCAGTGCGCGGTACAGGCTTTCGGACTCGCGCAAGGCCTGCTGGGCTTCCTGCTCGGCGCTGATGTCGATCAGCGAACCCTCGTGGAACAGCACGCGCCCCGCGGCATCGACCACCGCCCGCGAGTTCTCGCTGACCCAGAGCAAGCTGCCGTCGCGCCTGCGCATGCGCTGCCGACGCCCGCGCACCCGGCCACTGGCGGCGAGCTCCTCGCGTACGCGGGCGGCGTCCTCGGCATCGGCATAGAGGCTGTCCATGTCTTCGGACAGCGCCAGCAGCATGTGCTCCGCCGACTCGAAGCCGAACATGCGCGCCATCGCCGGGTTGGCATCGATGAGGCCGCCGCCGGGCAGGCAGCGGAACAGGCCTTCGGCGGCGTGCAGATAGAGCGAGCGGTAGCTCTCGCGCTGCGGGTCGTTGCTGTGCTCCGCCAGACGCTCCGGGGCGGCGTCGAGCAGGGCGAAGATCTGCGTGCCGTCCTCGCCATCGACGCACTCGGCGTTCAATCGACACGCGAGCAGGTGGCCAGCGGCGTGGCGGACGCTGATCAGGAGGCCGCTGACGCGCCCGCTTTCGCGCAGCTGCGACCAGATCGCCGTGCGCACCGACATGTCCGGCCAGAGCCCCAGCTCCAGCGGGCGCCGGCCGAGCGCGTCGGTAAGGCGATAGCCGAGCACGCGCTCCAGCGCGGGATTCGCTTCCAGAACCGTGCCCCGATCGGCGCACAGCAGGGCGACCACCGTATCCGAGTGCCTGAAGCGATCTACGAGCCCCACCGACTGCCCTCCCCCGGACACGATCCCCGCCGCACTATACGGGCAGCAGGCGGCGCGCCGCCGCCGCCGCGATTGCCGGCTGATCGGGCTATCCTGCAAGCTTGGGGCCAAGGGCCCGCGCTGCCGGCTTGGCGCGCCCCATCTCCTGCGTTTCCGCGCGGTCGGCGCCCGTCCGGCGCGGCCTTCCCCATCGAGTCACGAGCTGTTGCCTTGAGCCCGAATCGCTTTCGCCTTCATCCCCTCGGTCTGGCGCTGGGAGCCCTGCTCTCGGGCCCGGCGCTGGGCCAGTCCAGCACCCCCGACTGGAGCCTCTGCCGCGCACGGGACTACCCGGACTTCTACCGTCCGGATCTGCCGCGTGACGTCGCCCGCGAGACCGCGCCGATCGACGTCGTCGCGCGCGCCTTCCGCATCGACGGACCCGGCATCTACACCCTGGAGGGGGAGGCCGAGCTGGTACGCGCCGACCAGCGCCTGGTGGCGCCAAGGCTCGACCTCAACGCCACCAGCGGCGCCTTCGAAGCGCCTCAAGGCCTGCAGTACCAGGACCAGGCCCTGCTGGTGGAGGCGGCGTCCGCACGCGGCAACCTGCAGGACGATCGGACCGAGCTCGGCGACCTGCGCTACCAGCTGCTGATGCAGCGCGGCAACGGCGTTGCCGATGCCGCCCGGGTCGAAGGCACACGCAGTGCGCTGGACCGCGTCACCTACAGCACCTGCGAACCCGAGCAGGAGACCTGGCAGTTCCGCGCCCAGCACATCGACCTCGACACCGCGACAGGCGTCGGCAAGGCCCGCAACGCGCGCCTGGAGTTCGCCGGCGTGCCGGTGTTCTACATGCCCTACGTGAGCTTTCCGATCGACGAACGCCGCCGCAGCGGCTTCCTCTACCCCGGGGTGGGCTCGGGCAACAGCAACGGGCTCGACATCCGCCTGCCCTATTACCTGAACCTGGCGCCCAACTACGACGCCACTGTCACTCTGCGCAGCCTGGGCCGACGCGGGCTGATGCTCGGCGGCGAGTTCCGCTATCTCGGTCGCAGCTACAGCGGCCTGCTGGAAGGCGACTGGCTGCCCAACGACGATGTCCGCCGACGCGACCGCGGCGCCCTGCGCTACCAGCACTTCGGTCGCCTCTCACCTGCGTGGACCCTGCTGGTTGACCTCAACCACGTCTCCGACGACCGCTACTTCGAGGACTTCGGCGACTCGCTGACCAGCATCTCGACCACCCTGCTGGAGAGCCAGGCGGGTCTGCGCGGCAGCGGCGCCCAGTGGCAGGCCAGCGCGGTGCTGCGCGACTTCCAGCTGGTGGATCCGCTGATCCCCGACAGCGCGGCGCCCTTCCAGCAGCTGCCGCAGCTGCGCTACAGCGCATGGCTGCCGGCTGGCCCCCTGCGTTTCGGCATCGACGCCGAGGTGGTCGCGTTTGGCCACCAGGATCGCGATGCCGGCAGCCGCTACGACCTGCGGCCCTGGCTGCGCGCGCCGATCGAGCGCGCCTGGGGCTTCATCCGTCCGGAGCTGGCCTTCCGCCAGACCGGCTACCGCCTCGACCGCGGCTTCGCAGCGAGCTTTCCCGACCGCAGCCCGGAGCGCAGCCTGCCGATCTTCAGCCTGGACACCGGCCTGCTGTTCGAGCGCCCGACCCGACTGTTCGGCAGCGATCTGCAGCAGACGCTGGAGCCGCGCCTGTTCTACCTGCGTGCACCGTTCCGCGACCAGGACGACCTGCCGCTGTTCGATACCCAGGAGTTGTCCTTCAGCTTCGCCCAGCTGTTCCGCTCCAACCGCTTCACCGGCGCCGACCGGCAAATGGACGCCAACCAGCTGACGCTGGCGGTAGGCAGCCGTTTCTTCGATGCCGGAGACGGCCGCGAGCGCTTCGCCGCCAGCGTCGGCCAGATCCGCTACTTCGATCCGCCGCGGGTCGGACTGCAGCCCGGCGGCCTGCCCACCCGGCCGAACGCCTCGCCCTTCGTCGGCGAGATCTCCGCCAACTTCACCCGCCGCTTCTCCGCCGGCATCGGCAGCCAGTGGGACCCCGACCTCAACCGCACCGACCTCTCGGCGCTGCGCGCCCAGTACCGGCGCGACGACGGTGCCGTCGCCAACCTGAGCTATCGCTTCCGCCGCACGGCCGGCGCCCCGGTCGAGCAGATCGACAGCAGCTGGCTGGTACCGCTCAGCCCGGCCTGGCGCGTGCTCGGGCGCTGGAACTACTCGATCGCCGACCGTCGCACCATCGAGGCCTTCGCCGGCCTGCAGTGGGAAAGCTGCTGCGTGGCGGTGCGCCTGCTCGGCCGCCACTACGTCCGCAACCGCGAGGGCGAGAAGAACAACGCCCTCTACGTCGAGATCGAGTTGAAGGGCCTCGGGCGCTTCGGGCGCGACTCAGAGGAACTATTGCAGCGTGCTATCCTCGGCTACTCGCGTTGACGGCCGTCGCAGCCCGTCCAGCGCAGTCGTTTATGCGGTGTCCATCGTGTCCGTGCGAGCCTGCGGGCCGCCGTAAGCCGACGCCACCCCACCCCCATCCGCTGACCCACGAGACCGTTCGCGCATGAACCGGATCGCCACGCGTTGCACCGCCCTGCTCGTCCTGCTTGCCGGCGCCATCGGCGCCCCCGTGAATGCGCAGCTCGCCGTGCCCATGACCCCGCTCGAGAGCGTGGTCGCCGTTGTAGAAGAGGATGTGATCCTGCGCAGCGAACTGGATCGCGCGGTCGCCAACATCCTCGCCCAGTACGCCGACCGTCGCGAACAGCTGCCGCCGCAGTCGGCGCTGGAGCGCCAGGTGCTGGAGCGCCTCGTGCTGCTGCGCCTGCAGGTGCAGCGCGCCCGCGAGATGGGCGTGCGCGTGCCAGACGCCGAGGTCGAGGAATCGATCCGCCGGATCGCCCAGCAGAACAACATTTCTCTCGACCAGATGCGCGCCCAGCTGGCCGCCGACGGCATCGACTTCCCGGAATTCGCACAGTCGCTGCGCGACGAGATCGTGGTGCAGCGCCTGCGCCAGCAGATCGTGCAGTCCCGCGTGCAGGTCAGCGAGAGCGAGATCGACATCCTGCTGGCGTCCGAAACCCTTCAGTCGGGGCGCGTGCGCGTCGCCAACATCCTGGTGGCACTGCCGGACGGCGCGACCGCCGAGCAGATCGACCTGGCAAAGACCAAGATCGATGGCGTCAAGGGCCTGATCGACCGCGGCGAAATGAATTTCCAGGCTGCGGCGATCCGCTATTCGGATGCCCCCAACGCGCTGGAAGGCGGCGACCTGGGTACGCGTCGCCTCGACGAGCTGCCGCCCCTGTTCGCGAGCCTGATCGAAGGCATGCAGCCCGGTGACGTCTCGCCGGCGGTGCGCGGCCCCGGCGGCTACCACCTGCTGCAGCTGATCGAGCGCAGCAACGAAGGCCCGCAGAGCGTGACCGAGTACCAGGCCCGCCACATTCTGGTGCGCGTCAACGAAGTCGTGAGCCGCGAGGAAGCGCGCAGCCGCATCGACGCCCTGCAGGCCCGCCTGCAGGCCGGCGAGGACTTCGCCGAGCTGGCGCGGGCCGAATCGCAGGACCCTGCAACCCGAAACCAGGGCGGCGACATGGGCTGGTTCCCGCTCTACGCCTGGGGTCAGGCCACGGGTGAAGCCTTGCTCAAGCTCGCCGACGGCGAGACTTCGGAGCCGTTCTCGAGCGACGCCGGCTGGCACATCCTGCAGCGCCTGGGCTCGCGCGAGCAGGACGTCACCGAACAGCTGCGCCGCAACGAGGCCCGCGAAGCGATCGGCCGCCGCAAGGCCGAGGACGAGTACGAGCGCTTCCTGCGCCAGATGCGCGACGAGGCCTACGTCGAAACCCGCCTGGCGAGCTGAGTGCCGTCATGGGCGCGGATGCGCCGCCGCGGCTGCTGCTGATTCCCGGCGAGCCTGCCGGGGTCGGCCCCGAGCTGGCGCTCAAGCTGGCCCTCCGCGAGCGTGATTCAGAGCTGCTGGCGATCGCCGATCCGACCCAGCTGCAGGCGCTCGCCGCCCGGCTGGGCCTGCCGGTGGCGATCCATGCCAATGCAGGCACGCCGATCGAGCGCCGCGCCGGGCACCTCTCGGTGCTGCCTGAGCCCCTTGCCACCCCGGCCCAGGTCGGCCTGGTCGACGCTGCCAACGCGGCCCAGGTCCTGCGCTGCATCGATCGCGGCGTGGAGCTGTGCCTGGCCGGCGACTTCGAGGGTCTGGTCACCGGCCCGGTGCACAAGGCGGTCATCAATGCGGCTGGCGTGGCGTTTTCCGGCATGACCGAACGCCTGGCCGAGCGCGCAGGCGTCGACGATGTGGTGATGATGCTGGCTTCGCCGACCCTGCGGGTGGCGCTGGTCACCACCCACATGCCGCTGCGCGCGGTGCCCGATGCCATCACCGACGCCCGCATCGCCCGCACGGCGCGCTGCCTGCACCGCGCGCTGCAGCGCGACTTCGGCATCGCCCGGCCGCGCATCGCCGTGCTGGGCCTGAACCCGCATGCCGGCGAGGATGGCCACCTTGGCCGCGAGGAGATCGAGGTCATCCAGCCTTGCCTCGCCCGCCTGCGCGACGAAGGCCTGGACCTCCTCGGCCCCCTGCCCGCCGACACCGCCTTCCTGCCGCAGATGCTGGAAGGCGTGGATGCGGTGCTGGCGATGTACCACGACCAGGGCCTGCCGGTACTGAAGTACAGCGGTTTCGAGCAGGCGGTGAACATCAGCCTCGGTCTGCCCTTTGTGCGCGTCGCCGTCGACCACGGCACGGCACTCTCGCTCGCCGGCACCGGTCGCGCGGATGCGGCCAGCCTGATCGCGGCGCATCGCGCGGCCTGCGCCCTCGCCCTGCACCGCCGGAACGCGCCATGAGCCACCAGACCAAGAAATCGCTGGGCCAGCATTTCCTCAGCGACACCGCGATGATCGAGAAGATCGTGCGCGCGATCGATCCCAAGCCCGGCCAACGCATCGTCGAGATCGGTCCCGGCGCCGGCGCCATCACCCGGCCGCTGCTGAAGCGCCACGGCGCGCTCACGGTCATCGAGTTCGATCGCGATCTGATCGAACCGCTGACCGCGCTGGGCGCAGAGCTCGGCGCGAAGCTGTCGATCGTCCACGCCGATGTCCTGACCGTCGACCTCACTGCCCTGGCCGGCGGCGGCAGCATCCGTCTGGTCGGCAACCTGCCCTACAACATCTCCTCACCGATCCTGTTCCACGCCATCGCCCACCTGCCGGCGATCACCGACATGCACTTCATGCTGCAGAAGGAGGTCGTGGACCGCATGGCGGCGGCGCCGGGCAGCAAGGTCTATGGACGGCTCAGCGTGATGCTGCAGGCACGCTGCCGGGTCACGCCGCTGTTCAAGGTGCCACCGGGCTGCTTCCGGCCGCCGCCCAAGGTCGATTCGGCGGTGGTGAGGCTGGAGCCTCGTGACCCGGCTGAAGTCGGGCTGCTGCAGCCCCGGCGCTTCGAACAGGTGGTGCGCGCGGCCTTCGCACAGCGTCGCAAGACCCTGCGCAATGCGCTGTCGACGGTGTGCACGCCGGACCAGATCGAAGCGGTCGGCATCGACCCCGGTGCTCGCGCGGAAACCGTGGCGGTTGCCGACTATGTGGCGCTGGCCAACGCCCTCGGCGACGAATCGGTGCCGGCAGCGCTCGCGCCTGAGCAGGACTGACGGGGGCGAGCCGTGGGATTTCACCCGCGCGCCCCAAGGCCCACGCGCATGGCCATCGGCGGCTCGGACTAGAATGCGCGGCATGAGCGCCCTCAAGACCACGCCGCCCTGTGCGCACATCCGGATCGAAGTCCAGACCCGCTACCTGCCCGAGCAGTCCGAGCCCGAGGACGATCGCTTCGCGTTCGCCTACACCGTGCGCATGACCCATCTGGGCGGGGCGCCGGCGCAGCTGGTGGATCGCCACTGGGTGATCACCGACGCCGACGACTGCGTGGAGGAAGTGCGCGGCCCCGGCGTGGTCGGCCAGACGCCGCGGCTGGAGCCGGGCCAGAGCTTCGAGTACACCTCGGGTGCGGTGCTGCGCACGCCGGTCGGCCACATGCAGGGCAGCTACGGCTGGCAGACGGACGACGAACGCCGCTTCCGCTCGCCGATCCCGGGCTTCGTGCTCAGCATGCCGCGCGTCCTGCACTGATGGCGGTCTGGGCGATCGGCGACATCCAGGGCTGTCTCGAACCGCTGCAGCGACTGCTGGACGCGATCCGCTTCGATCCCGCGAGCGACCGCCTGTGGTTCTGCGGCGACCTTGTGAATCGCGGCGGCGAGTCGCTGGAAGTGCTGCGGCTGATCCACTCGCTCGACATCCACAGCACGGTGGTACTCGGCAACCACGATCTTTCGCTGCTGGCGATCGCAGCGCGCCCCGAGAACGAGCGCAGGCGCACCAATGCCGAGCTGCAGCGGGTGATCTTCGCCGACGACGGTCCGATGCTGCTCGACTGGCTGCGCTGTCGCCCGCTGGTGCATCTGGATGCCAGCCTCGGCTGGATGATGGTGCATGCCGGGCTTGCTCCGAAATGGACGCCGCGGATCGCGCTGGCGCGTGCCCACGAGGTCGAGAGCAGGCTTGCCGGCCCCAACCACGTCAAACTGCTGCGCGGCATGTTCGGCAACAACCCGGCGACCTGGAGCCCCAAGCTCGACGGCATGGACCGCCTGCGCGCGATCATCAACATCTGCACGCGGATGCGCTTCTGCTCGCCCAAGGGCACGATGAACTTCGACCACAAGGGCCGCCCCGGCACCCAGAAGCCCGGCCTGTACCCGTGGTTCGCCGTGCCGGGCCAGGCCCAGCGCGACCTGCGCATCGTCTGCGGCCACTGGTCGACCCTGGGCCTGTTCCAGGGGCTCGGCGTGCACGCGATCGACACCGGCTGCGTCTGGGGCGGCAAGCTCACCGCGCTGCGGCTCGACCAGGAGCTGCCGCAGGTGGTGCAGGTCGCCGGTCGTGCCGGCGGCCGCCCCGAGTAGGCGCATGCGCAGCGGCGGGCGACCGCCGCAGCGCGCCCTCGTCTGCCGCCACATCGGGGCTGCATACTCGCGGCCCCGTTCCACTCCGGGCGTATCGATGCACACACGACTGATGGTTCCCCTGTTGGCCGCATCCCGCGTGGCTCGCCGCCTTGTGCTGGGCGCGACCCTGCCGCTGCTCCTGTTCGCCTCCCCCACGCCCGCACAGGATGAGGCAGGGGGCGACGAGGCGGAGCTCAAGGGAGCGAAGGCGACGCAGGTGGACACCCGCCTGCGCGCAGCGGTGGACGCTGCCGGCCTGAGCTACGAGATCAACGCCAAGGCCGACCTGCAGCTGGTGATCGAGTACGACGACGGCCGCAGCCAGAGCGTCACCCTGCAGTCGAGGACGCTGCGCTACGACGTTGGAGAGCAGCGCGATGTCTACTCGCTGGCGCACCGCTTCGGCGAGGACGAAACGCTGGATCCTGCCCTGCTGCAGCGCCTGCTCGGCGAGAACAACACCTTCACCCTCGGCTTCTGGGCGCTGCAGGACCGCCACCTGTACGCAATCGCCCGCATACCGGCACGGGCCAGCCCGCTGCAGGTCCGCGAGGCCGTCCGTTTCGTGGCCGAGGTCGCGGACGAGCTGGAGCGCGAACTGAGCGGCGACGCCGACGCCCACTGAGCCATTTTCCGTGCGCCCCCAGCTGAGGGCGGCGCAAAAGAAAGCCCGCGCCGGATCGCTCGGCGCGGGCCCAGAAAACACAGCGTATCGCCGTCCCTGGCGAACGCAGCGTCGATACTGTCGGGTGTCAGTCCTCGCGCGGCGGCGTCACAGTGACGAACTGGGTCGCCTCGCCGCGGCGGATCAGCAGCATCACCGGCTCACCGGGCTTGGCGTCCTTGACCGCGTCGTTGAATGCCTTGGCGCTGCCGACGGCGGTGCGGCCGACCATCAGCACGATGTCGCCTTCGGCCAGTCCGGCGCGACGCCCGGCGATGCCGCGGATGCCGGTGATCAGCACGCCCTCGCCGGCCTTCAGGCCCAGCGGCTCGCGCTGCTCGGCGGTGAGATCCTCGACATCGAGCCCCAGCGGGTTGGCGGGCGCGCTGCTGCGCTCGCCGCCGCGGTTGGCCTGCGCGCTCTGATCGCGCGGCAGCTCGCCCACCGTCACCGGGATCCGCCGTTCGCGACCTTCGCGGAACACCGTCACGTCGACGCGGGTGCCCGGGCGGGTCGCGCCGACGGCCGGCGGCAGGTCGCTGCTGCGATTGATCGGGGTGTCACCAAACTTCAGGATCACGTCACCGCGCTGGATGCCGGCCTTCTCGGCCACGCTGTCCGGGCTGAAGCCGCCCACCAGGGCGCCGCCGGGACGCGGCAGGCCCAGGGCCTGCGCGGCCTCGCGGCTGACTTCCTGGATCTGCACGCCGAGCAGGCCGCGCGAGACGAAGCCCTTGTCCTTCAGTTGCTCGACCACGTCCATCGCGACCTCGATCGGAATCGCGAAGGACACGCCCATGTAGCCGCCGGTGTTGGAGAAGATCTGCGAGTTGATGCCGACGACTTCGCCATTGGTGTTCAGCAGAGGGCCGCCGGAGTTGCCGCGGTTGATCGGCACGTCGGTCTGGATGAAGGGCACGTACTGCTGGCCGGCCATCTGCGAGGCGCGGCCAAGCGCGCTGACGATGCCGGCAGTCACCGAATGCTCGAAGCCAAAGGGCGAGCCGATCGCGACCATCCACTGCCCCGGCTTGAGCGTGCGCGATTCGCCGATCTTGGCCGTGGGCAGGCCGCTTTCGTCGAGCTTGAGCAGGGCGACATCGCTCTGCGCGTCCGAGCCGATCACCGTCGCTTCCAGCTCACGGCGATCGCGCAGGCGCACGATCACCTGGTCGGCGCCGTCGATCACGTGGTGATTGGTCAGCACATAGCCGTCCGCGGAGATGATGAAGCCAGTGCCCATCGAGGTGCGGTCGCGCGGCACCTGCGGCATGCCGGGCTGCTCGAAGAAGCGGCGGAAGATCTCCGGCATCTCCTCCTGCGGGATGTTGTTCGGCCCGAGGCGCGCCGCGGCTTCGGCGGTGCGGGTCGCCTCGATGTTGACGACCGAGGGTCCGGCCTGCTCGACCAGCTCGGTGAAGTCCGGCAGGTTCTGCGCCTCGGCAGCGCGGCCGGTGAGGGCCAGCACGGCGGCGAGCCAGAAGGCGTGCAAGGGGTGGGTCATGCTCATGGGCATCCGGTTCCTCATGACAGGTCGAGTGGGATTCAGGGCGCTGTCGCCGCCCGCCCTTCGGGCATGCGGACTCGCGCTGCGGCTTTCAAGTCGCTGTGCGTCGAATCTGCGGCATCGGCAGCCGACGTGCGGCGCGTTTGGAATACGCCACCGCCAGTGAAGTTCCCAGCACGGCGCCGACTGCGGTGGCGGCATCACCCAGCGCGCTGCCCAGCGCGGCGCCCGCCAACAGGCCCAGCAGCGGCAGGCCATAACCCAAGGCGGCCTGGCGCAGCAGCTGCGGGCCGGGCAGCTCAAGCTCGACGGCGTCGCCAGGGTTGAGGCCGGAATCGGTGTCCGGCAACTCAACGGCATGCCCGCCATCCTCGACGAACACGCTGCAGCGTCCGCCGCAGCCGCCGCAGCTGCTGCACTCTGCGGTGTAGCGAAGACGCAGGTGCTGCCGCGACCTGCCAACGACCACCGCAGGCCGACGCTCGGCGCGCATACGCTACTGGGCGCGCACCGGCAGCAGCGGAGGCGCGGTCGGGCCCGGCTGGGCGGGCGCCTGCAGCAAGGGGGTGTAGGGCACCAGCAGCAGGCTGCCGTCCGCCTGCAGCACCGGCACGTAGCGCACCGGCAGGCCGTTGCTCATCTGCCCGTAGCCCGCAGGCGTGGCACCGACCGCGACGGTCTGGGCCGCGCGAGAAATGTCGGGGCGAAGGTCGCGCTCGCTGACAGCGCTGGGCGCCACCTCGCCATTGCCGGCCAGCGGGCCTGCCGACTCCGGCACCTGCGACTGCTGCACCGGCACGGTGATGATCGCCGCGAGCGCGACCGCCGCGGCGACGGCAGCACCGCCACCCCAGCGCATCCAGCCATGCCGCGACGCCTGAGCGGCCTCGGCATCGAGGGCGGCCTGCACGCGATCCGCGAAGTCCAGGGCCAGCGGCGGCCCGGCCTGGCGGCGCAGGCTGTCGCCGATCAGGTGGTAGTTCGACCACGCCGACTTCAGCTCGGCATCGTCGGCGAGGCGCTTCAGCAGGAAGCGCCGGCTGTCGGCGGCGAGCTCGCCGTCGCACAGGGCCGAGACCTGCTCGCGCAGCTCGGCGTTCGGATCGAGGGGCTTGTCGGTGCTCATGGGCGGACTCGCTCGGCGCCCATCAGCGGGCGCAGTTTCTGGTCGATGGCGTCGCGGGCGCGGAAGATCCGCGAGCGCACGGTGCCGATGGGGCAGCCCATGGTCTGGGCGATCTCTTCGTAGCTCAGGCCATCGACCTCGCGCAGGGTGATGGCGATGCGCAGCTCTTCGGGCAGGGCTTCGACCGTTTCGGCGACCGTGCGCTCGATCTCCTGCCGGGCGAGCTCCTGCTCGGGGGTGTCGACATCGCGCAACCAGGTGCCGCCGTCGTACTGCACGGCGTCCGAGGCGTCGATGTCGTCGGTCGGCGGTCGCCGGCCCTTGGACACGAGGTGATTCTTGGCGGTGTTGACGGCGATCTTGTACAGCCAGGTGTAGAACTGTGCGTCACCGCGGAAGTTGCCGAGCGCGCGGTAGGCGCGGATGAAGCTCTCCTGGGCGACGTCCTGGCACTCGCTCCAGTCGTTGATGTAGCGCGAGATCACGCTGACCAGCTTGTGCTGGTACTTGCGCACCAGCAGGTCGAAGGCACGCTTGTCGCCGGCCTGCACCCGACGCACCAGGTCGTAGTCGATTTCGTTCTCGGCCATCCGGGGCCGCTCTCCCTGTTGTTGTTCTGTTCGCGCGGGGGCTGGTGCGCGCGGGGCGGCGGGCGCGGGCGTCTCCTGCAGGCGGAAGACGGAGGAATTCAGGCTGTCGAAGCTGAGGACGGCGTTCATGGCAGCCTGCGACCGCCGGTTTAGTGTGAAAGTTCACTCGCCCCCCGCCACCATACGCGCCCGGATTGACCGCGCCCGCGCACAGTCCGGATCATACGTGACCCCTTCGCGGCCGGCGCGGCTTAGCATGCCGGCGCCCGCCCCCTGCAGGAGATTCCCATGTTCGACGGCTTGCGCTTCAAGCACTGGCGTCCCGAGCTGCGCGACGACCGCGTGGTGGTACTGACCTTCGACCGCGCCGACTCCAGCGTCAACACGCTGGCCCGCGAGGTGCTGGAGGAGCTCGAGCAGCTGGTCGAGCGCATCGCCATCGAGAAGCCGAAGGGCGTGGTGGTGATCTCGGGCAAGACCTCCGGCTTCGTCGCCGGCGCCGACATCGCCGAGTTCAAGACCTACCACGAGCGCGGCACGGTCTTCGAATCGATCCGCTACGGCCAGAACGTGTTCCAGAAGCTGGCCGAGCTGCCTTGCCCCACGGTCGCCGCGATCCACGGTTTCTGCATGGGCGGCGGTACCGAACTCTCGCTGGCCTGCCGCTACCGCGTCGCCAGCACCGACGACAGCACCCGCATCGGCCTGCCCGAAGTGAAGCTCGGCATCTATCCGGGCTGGGGCGGCAGCGTGCGTCTGCCGCCGCTGGTCGGCGCTCCGGCGGCCTTCGACATGATGCTGACCGGCCGCGCGCTGTCCGCCTCGAACGCGCGCGCCATCGGCCTGATCGACAAGACCTGCGAACCTGCAGTGCTGCTCGATACCGCACTGGCACTGCTGAAGCGCGGCGTGAAGCGTCCCTTGAAGCAGCGCCTCACCGGCTGGGCCACCAACTGGTGGCCGGTGCGTCAGGCGCTGGCGCCGATGCTGGTCAAGCAGGTCAGCCGCAAGGCGCGCAAGGCGCACTACCCGGCGCCGTTCGCACTGATCGAAACCTGGCGGCGCAGCGGCGGCCCGGTGGAGTCGCGCCTCGTGTCCGAAGCCAAGTCGGTGGCCAAGCTGGCGGGCACGCCGACCGCCCAGAACCTCGTGCGCGTCTACTTCCTGCAGGAGCGCCTGAAGGGTCTCGGCGGCAAGTCGCATGACATCAAGCACGTCCACGTGGTGGGCGCCGGGGTGATGGGCGGCGACATCGCCGCCTGGAGCGCGCTGCGCGGTTTCGAGACCACCCTGCAGGACCGCTCGCTGGAACAGATCCAGCCGGCCATCGCCCGCGCCCACACCTTCTACGAGAAGAAGCTGAAGCGCGAGGACAAGCGCGCCGCCGCCATCGCGCGCCTGAACGCCGATGTCGACGGCGCCGGCGTGGCGAAAGCGGATCTGGTGATCGAGGCGATCTTCGAGAACCTGGAAGCCAAGCGCGCGCTCTACGCCAAGGTCGAGGAGAACCTGCCGGCGAACAGCCTGCTGACCTCGAACACCTCGTCGATTCCGCTGACGGACCTGCGCGCCGAACTGAAGCGCCCGGCACAGTTCGCCGGCCTGCATTTCTTCAACCCGGTTTCGATGATGCCGCTGGTCGAGATCGTCCGGCATGACGGCATGGACGCCGAGACCGAACGTCGCCTCGCGGCCTTCTGCCGCGCCATCGACAAGCTGCCGGTGCCGGTCGCCGGCACCCCGGGCTTCCTGGTCAACCGCATCCTGATGCCCTATCTGCTGGAAGCAATGACGCTCTACAGCGAGGGCGTTCCCGGCCCGGTCATCGACAAGGCGGCGCTGGCCTTCGGCATGCCGATGGGTCCGATCGAACTGGCCGACACCGTGGGTCTCGACGTGGCCGCGAGCGTCGGCAAGATCATGGCCGAGTTCCTCAACCTGCCGATCCCCAGCGGACTCGACGGCCTGCTGGCCTCGGGCAAGCGCGGCCGCAAGGACGGCCAGGGCTTTTACACCTGGGAAAACGGCCGCGCCAAGAAGCCCGAGGTGCCCAAGGACTACAAGGCGCCCGAAGATCTCACCGACCGCCTGGTGCTGGCCTTCGTCAATGAGGCCGTCGCCTGCCTGCACGAGGGCGTCGTCGCCGACGCCGACCTGCTGGATGCCGGCGTGATTTTCGGCACCGGCTTCGCACCCTTCCGCGGCGGCCCGATCCAGTACGTGCGCAGCGAGGGCGCGGCCAAGCTCAAGGCCCGCCTGGAGCAGCTCGCCGGTCGCCACGGCCCGCGCTTCAACCCACGGCCGGGCTGGGATGCGCTGATCCCGGGCTGAAGCCCGCAGCGCCGCTGGGAGACGCACGAGGGCGAGCCGAGAGGCTCGCCCTCGGTCGTTTGGTGGCACAGCCTTTCGGAACCGCGCTGCAGCGCCATTTGGACCCTGTCTGTCCAAGCAGTGGGAAGCCCTGCCGGCGTACGGACCGGCGATCGAAGGGCGCGCTGCCTGCGCCCTGGGAATCCCGACCTTCGGACGCGCCGCTCAGGCGCTCATCAGTGCGCGGCCCCGTGGTCCACTAGCGCGCATCCTCACTCCCCAATGCCAGCGCTCAACATACACATCCGGTTCACGCCCTGATCCAGATCATCCGCACCGTAATTTCAGAAATTACTGAAACTTCGGAGATGGCGATGAACCTCCCCCCGCTCAGCCAGGCCTTCGTGCTGCACTTCGGTGAGATGGGCAGCCGCTGGGGCATCAACCGCACGGTCGGGCAGATCTACGCCCTGCTCTACGTCAGCCGCGAGGCGCAGACCGCTGACGACATCGTCGACAAGCTCGGCGTGTCGCGCAGCAACGTCAGCATGGGCCTGAAGGAGCTGCAGAGCTGGCGGCTGGTCAAGCTCGAACATCATCCCGGCGACCGCCGCGACTTCTACTCGGCACCCGAGGATGTCTGGCAGATCTTCAAGACGCTGGCGGAAGAGCGGCAGCGCCGCGAGGTCGACCCGACCCTGTCGATGCTGCGCGATGCGCTGCTGGAGAACGCCGGCTCGCCTGAGGACGTCTACGCGCAGGAACGCATGCGCAAGATGCACGAGCTGATCGAGCAGATCACCGACTGGTTCGCCGAAGTGCGCAAGCTCTCGCCCGACACCCTGCAGAGCCTGATGGGCCTGGGCAGCAAGGTGGTCAAGCTGCTGGAGCTGAAGGAGCGCGTGATGGGTGGTGGGTGGCGCGGCGAGCCCGAAGCGAAAGCGCCGCCTGAACCGGGTGAGCGTGCGTTGAAAGCGGTGGACTGAGCACCTCGGCAGGTAACTGCAGACTGCGACCCACAGCGCTCGCCTCAACCACACCGCCGCTAGGCTCGGGTTTGCTCATCCATGCGCAGGCCTATACGCACGGCAACGCTGCCGGAGCGCGATCCCCCAAGCGCATCAATGTGGTGGCAAGGAAGCGCTGACTGACACGAGGCAAGGCCTTGAAGCACGACGGCCTGCGAACACCCAGCCCTCACCCCAACCCCTCTCCCGATGGGAGAGGGGCTTGAATCGGACCGGCGAGAGCTTGCGGCAAGCGCGCTCTGACGAATCCCGAATCCCCAATCCCGAATCCCGGCTCCCCAAATGGACACCCTCGACCCCATCCTGCTGGCCCGCATCCAGTTCGCGGCCAACATCAGCTTCCACATCCTTTTCCCCACGATCACCATCGCGCTGGGCTGGCTGCTGCTGTTCTTCAAGCTGCGCTGGCGTGCGACCGGCGATGCCAAATGGAATGCCGCTTATCGAACCTGGGTGAAGGTGTTCGCGCTCTCGTTCGCACTGGGCGTGGTCAGCGGCATCACCATGAGCTTCCAGTTCGGCACCAACTGGCCGGGCTTCATGGAGCGCGTCGGCAACATCGCCGGCCCGCTGCTCGGCTACGAGGTGCTGACGGCGTTCTTCCTGGAGGCCGCCTTCCTCGGGATCATGCTGTTCGGCCAGGGCCGCGTGTCGGATCGCGTGCATACGCTGGCGACCTTCCTGGTCGCCTTCGGCACCACCCTGTCGGCCTTCTGGATCCTGGTGCTGAACTCGTGGATGCAGACGCCGGTGGGCTTCGAAATGATCGACGGCCAGGCGCACCCGACCGATTGGGCGGCGATCGTCTTCAACCCCTCGTTTCCGTATCGCCTCAGCCACATGCTGCTGGCCTCGGGCCTGACCGTGGCCTTCCTGGTCGCCAGCCTGTCGGCTTGGCGCCGGCTGAGGGGAGATGCCAGCGCCGAAGTGAAGGCGACCCTGCGCACGGGTCTGGTGCTGGGTGCGGTGCTGATCCCGCTGCAGATCCTCGCCGGCGACCTGCACGGCCTGAACACGCTGGAGCACCAGCCGGCCAAGGTCGCGGCGATGGAAGGCATCTGGGAGACCGAGCGCGGCGCGGGTCTTCGCCTGTTCGCGCTGCCGAACGAGGACACCCGCAGCAATGACTACGAGATCCAGATCCCCAAGCTGGCCAGTCTGATCCTCACCCATGAGCTCGACGGTGAATTAAAGGGCCTGAACGACTTCGAGCATCACCCGCCGGTGGCGCCGGTGTTCTGGTCGTTCCGGGTGATGGTGGGCATCGGCCTGCTCATGCTGGCAGTGAGCTGGCTGGGCGTCTGGCAGTTGAAGCGCCGCGGCGAGCCCGCCCGCTGGCTGCTGCGCGTGCTCGTTGGCATGAGCTTCGCGGGCTGGGTGGCGACGCTGGCAGGCTGGTACGTCACCGAGATCGGCCGTCAGCCCTGGGTGGTGTACGGCGTCGTGAGCACGGCTGACGCGGCATCGAGCGTGCCGGCGCCTTTGATCGGCATCAGCCTCGGCCTGTATCTGTCGATCTACATCGTTCTACTGACGGCCTATATCAGCGTGCTCTTCCACCTGATGCACAAGGCCTCGAAGGGCGAGCTGGACGGCGCCATCGGCACCCTGCCCACCCATGACACCGCTGAAGGAGCACGCGCATGAGCGCCTGGCTGCCGGAGATCTTCCTCGCCCTGATGGGGCTGGCCATGCTGGCCTACGTCGTGCTGGACGGCTTCGACCTTGGCGTCGGCATCCTGCTGCCCGGCGGCGACGACGCCCAGAAGGACACCATGATCGCCTCGATCGGGCCGTTCTGGGACGCCAACGAAACCTGGCTGGTGCTGGGTGTCGGCATCCTGCTGATCGCGTTTCCGATGGCGCACGGGGTGATCCTGAGCTCGCTCTACCTGCCGGTGACGCTGATGCTGATCGCGCTGATCCTGCGCGGCGTGGCCTTCGACTTCCGGGTCAAGGCGCGGGCAAAGCACAAGCACCTGTGGGATCGCAGCTTCTTCGCCGGCTCGGCGCTGGCCGCGCTGTCGCAGGGCTTCATGCTCGGCGCCTACATCCTCGGCTTCGAGTGGAGCGTGGCGAACTTCGCCTTCGCCAGCTTCATCGGCGTCTGTCTGCTGGCGGGCTATGCCCTGCTCGGCGCAACCTGGCTGCTGATGAAGGCCGAAGGCGAGCTGCAGCGGAAGGCCGTGCGCTGGGCGCAGCGCGCGCTGTGGCTGACCGGCATCGGCATCGGGGCGGTCTCGGTCGCCACGCCGATGGTGAGCGCGCGCATCTTCGAAAAGTGGTTCAGCCTGCCGAACTTCATCCTGCTGCTGCAGATCCCGCTGATCACCGCGGCGCTGTTCTTCATCGCCCTGCGCTCGCTGAAGCGCATGCGCACAGGCGATCTGCGCAGCCCCTGGCAGCCCTTCGCCTGCGCCGTCGGCCTGTTCGTGTTCGCCTTCATCGGGCTCGCCTACAGCCTGTTCCCCTACCTCGTGGTCGACCGCATCACCATCCATGAGGCGGCGGCGGCGCCGGGCTCGCTGATAATCATTCTGTTCGGCGTGGCGATTACCCTGCCGGCGATCCTGGCCTACTCGGCCTACAGCTACCGGGTGTTCTGGGGCAAGGCGACCCAGCTGCGCTACTACTGAAGCGCTCGCGCAGGCAGACTCGGCGCATCCAGCGCGCACCGGGAGCCGCCGAGTGAAACCCCTGCACATCGCCATCGCCGGCTACGGCAGCGCGGGTCAGGCCGCCAGCCTGCTGCTGGCCCGCGACGGCCATCGCGTCGAAGTGTTCGAGCGGGTGGCGCACCCGGGCCCGGTCGGTGCGGGCTTCCTGCTGCAGCCGACCGGCATGGGCGTGCTGCTGGAGCTGGGCCTGCTCGATGCCGCCCTGCAGCTGGGCGCGCCGGTGCGGCGACTGTTCGGCGACCTGCCGAATGGCCGCCGCATCATGGACATGCGCTACAGCGAGCTGCAGCCGCAGCTGTTCGGTCTGGGCATGCAGCGCACGGCCCTGTTCCAGCTGCTGCATGCCGCGCGCTCCGAAGCAACCCAGCTGCAATTCGCCGCCGAAGTGCAGTCGGTGGATGCCGAACACGGCCGGCTGCACACTGCCGACGGTCGCCAGCACGGCCCCTACGATCTGGTCATCGCCGCGGACGGTTCGGGCTCGCAGCTGCGCGCCGCGCTGGGTCCGCATCGGCTGGACCGGCCCTATCCCTGGGGCGCCCTCTGGTGCCTGCTGCCGGCCGAAGGCTGGCCGCATGGGGCCGAACTGCGCCAGCGCTACCAGGGCGCCCGGCGGATGATTGGCCTGCTGCCGGTCGGCGGCTGCGGAGCCAACCCACGCCCGCATCTCAGCTTCTTCTGGAGCCTGCCCTGCGCCGAGTTCGAACGCTGGCGCGCAGGCGATATGGACGCCTGGCGCAGCGAGCTGTACGCGCTCTGGCCCGAAGCCACCGAGACTCTCATGCGTCTGCCGGCCGAGGCTTCAGGACTGGCCCGCGCCAGCTACCGCGACACCGTGCTGCGGCGCTGGCACACGGGGCGTCTGTGCGCGATCGGCGACGCCGCGCATGCGATGAGCCCGCAGCTGGGACAGGGCGTGAACATGGCCCTGCTCGATGCGCTGGCCCTGCGCGATGCCCTGCGCGCCGAGTCGCGGGTCGACGCGGCGCTGCGCCGCTATGCCGCCGAGCGCCGCGCCCACGTCGGCGTCTACCACCTGTGGTCGCGCTGGCTGACGCCGCTGTTCCAGTCCGATCACCGCCTTCTGGCACGCCTGCGCGATGCCCTGTTCCTGCCGCTGTCGAGGATGCCCGGCAGCCGCGGCCAGAGCTTGGCGGTGCTCTCAGGCACCCAGCAGGGCCTGTTCGGGCGCAGACGCATCCACCCGGACCTGCTGCAGGCGCTTGCGGCGCATCAGAACGCTGGAAGGTTGCCGGCACGCCACCGCGCTTGACCTGCAGCACCGCCCTGCGGCCTGATCCAGCACTCGCTTACATGGAACGCTGTCCGGCATGACCCTGCTCAGCCTGCTCGCCCTGCTCGCCTTCGCCCTGTTCCTGCAGCCCTTCCTGCACCGGCTGTGGCTGGCGCGGCAGCGCGACCGCCTTCGCGAGGCCATCGAGGCCGAGCGCGGCAGCCGGGTGATCCTGCTGGTGCATCGCGAGGAGCGCATGAGCCTGATGGGCGTGCCGCTGCTGCGCTACATCGACATGGACGACGCCGAATCGGTGGTGCGCGCGGTGCACCAGACGCCGCCGGAGCAGCCCATCGACCTCGTGCTGCACACGCCCGGCGGGCTGGTGCTGGCCTCGCTGCAGATCGCCCGCGCGCTGGCGCGGCATCCCGGCCCAGTGCGCGCCCTGGTGCCGCACTACGCGATGTCCGGCGGCACCCTGCTGGCGATCGCCGCCGACGAAATCATCATGAGCCCGCATGCGGTGCTGGGCCCGCTCGACCCGGCCATCGACGAGGTGCCGGCGGCCTCGATCCTGCGCGCGGTGGCGCAGAAGGACCCCAAGGACGTCGACGACGACACACTGATCCTCGCCGACCAGGCGCAGATGGCGATCCGCCAGCTGCGCGAGAGCCTCACCGACCTGCTGCTGGCCCGGCTTGGCAAGGAGCGCGCCGAAGAAGTCGCCATTGCACTTACCGAGGGCCGCTGGACCCACGACTACCCGATCACCCCCGAGCAGGTCACCGAGCTCGGGCTCAAGGTCAGCATCGACATGCCCGAATCGGTGCTGGACCTGATGGCCCTGTACCCGCAGCCGATGCGCGGGCTGGGCGGCGTCGAGTACGCGCCGCGCGAGCGGCCAAGCGCCGAGGAAGACAGGCACAGGTGAGACAACACATACGCCCCTGATGTCCGATCAGACCAGCAGCATCGCCACGAACCACAGCCCGGCCACCAGTTCGACCCCGGTGCTGCGCTCCGGCGAACGACCGACCGAGAGCAGCAGGAACAGGTTGTAGGGTACGGGCGCGAAGTGAAGGGCGACGGCCAGCCAGGCGGGCGCGCCGCCGGCCAACAGAGCGAGCCCGACCACACTGGCCACCCCATTGATCACGCTGCCGACCAGCAGCAGATCGCGCCAGAACAGTCGGCGCATCGGCACGGCGCCCTGCCAGCGCAGACGGAAGAAATCAACGGCGGGGCTCGGCGCCATGTGCGGCAATCCATTGCAGACAGGCGCGCAGCGTACGCGAGGGCTGCGGCAGCCGGCGACTCGATGCCACCGCAGTCTCTGTTCCGAGCCCGCCCCTCAAAGAACGAGGCCGACCCTTTCGGGCCGGCCTCGTGCATTGCGCGATGATCGATTACGACTCAGTCGTCCCACTCGGCCTCGCTGTGCAGCACGCGACCGTCGTAGCCGCTCAGGCGCAGCTCGACGCGCTGGCCATCCGGGCCGACGGCCTCGGCGCTCCAGGTGGCGCCTTCACGATCCAGGTCCTCGATCGCGGTGTAGCCCTGCGACTGCAGCGCGGCGGCCAGTGCCGCGGCATCCAGCAGCGCGCGGCCGGCCTGTGCATCAAAGACCTCACCGCTGACCGGGTCGACGTGGACTTCGCCCCAGCGGCCATCGGCGCGGCGCACCTCGGCCTCCCACAGGCCGTCGTCGTATTCGATCTCGCGCACTTCGGCATAGCCGGCGCGATTCAGATCGGCAGCGACATCGGCGGACGAGCGCGGGGTGACGGCGTGGGCGGCAAAGGCAAGACCGATGGCGCCAGCGACGATGGCGGACATCAGCATGGAGCGACGCAGGGTGTTGGACGGCATGGACATGGTGAGTCTCCTCGGGGGTGGGGATGCAGGCCGGGCGGATCGCCGCGGCGTGGGGCACAGTCTCCACACCCCGCCTATGGCCACTCTGAGGGCCGGGTTCACGATCGATTTAACGCACGCTGGCAGCCTGTGCGCATGCCCAAGCCCCTGTTCGCACTTCCTGCGGCACTCGTCTGCCTCGTGCTTGTCGCGGGCAGCGGTGCCATGGCGCAGCCCGCCGATCCCGCCGAGACCCGCCGCCTGCGCGAAGCCGTGCAGCGCGGCGAACTGGCCTCGCTCGATTCGATCCTGGAGGACGCCCAGCGCCGCGTGCCGGGTCGCGTGGTCGATATCGAGTTCGACCTCGATGACGACGAGTACGAGATCGAGATTCTCGACGCCCAGGGCCGCGTATGGGAGCTTGAGTACCGCGCCAGTACAGGCGAGTTCAAGGACATGGAGCAGGACTGATGCGCGTGCTGGTTGCCGAGGACGATGCCGAGCTGGCGCTGCGCGTCTGCGCCGCGCTGAAGGACGCCGGCTTCACCGCCGAACACTGCGCCGATGGCCGCGAGGCCGAGTTCCGCGGCGCCACCGAGGCCTACGCCGCCGCCGTGCTGGACCTCGGCCTGCCCTCGCTGGACGGCCTGTCGGTGCTGCACCGCTGGCGCGAGCAGGGCGTCAAGCTGCCGGTGCTGGTGCTGACCGCACGCGGCCGCTGGCACGACAAGCTGGCGGGCTTCAATGCCGGCGCCGATGACTACCTCACCAAGCCCTTCCTGCTGGATGAAGTCGTGCTGCGCGTGCGCGCGCTGATCCGCCGCGCCAGCGGCCACGCCAGCCCGGTGCTGGAGTGCGGGCCGCTCAGCCACGACGTCAACGCCGGCCGCTTCGCCCTCGACGGCGCCAATCTGAGCCTGACCGCGCAGGAAGCGCGCATCCTCGGCTACCTGTTGCACAACGTCGGCCGCATCGTCAGCCGCGGCGAGCTCGGCGAACACGTCTACGAGGGCGGCCACGACCCTGACTCGAATGTGTTGGACGTGCTGGTCGGGCGCATCCGCAAGAAGATCGGGCCCGGCCTGCTGCACACCCATCGCGGCCAGGGCTTCCGGCTCGAAGCGGACGCGGACGCCGGCGAATGAACCTGGCCGGGCGCTCGCTGCGCGCCCGCCTGCTGCGGGTGGGTCTGATCGGCGGCGTGCTTCTCAGCCTGCTGGCCGCCTGGCTGCTCGGCGAAGCCTTCCGGGTGATCGCCGAGCGCGGCCAGCTGCGGATCCTCGAACAGGAGCTGGCCGGCATCGTCGGCCGCCTGGAAGCGCGGCCCGACGGCAGCCTCGGCATGCGCGACCGCCCGGGCGACCCCGACTACGAGCGCGTGTTCTCCGGCCGCTACTGGCAGGCCGGCGAGGACGGCAGCGGCTTCACCTCGCGCTCGCTGTGGGATTTCCGCGCAGTCTTCGCCACGCCTGCGGGCCCGCAGGCGGCGCTCGATCGCATCGACGGGCCCACCGGCCAGGCGCTGCTCACCCTGCGCCAGCGCGTGCAGGTGCCGCGTGTGCGCCTGCCGGTCGAGGTCTGGGTCGGCCTCGATGAAGGCCCGCTGCGCGAGGACGTGCAGCGCTTCCGCGGCCTGACCCTGGTCGCCACGGCCCTGCTGTTCCTGCTGCTGGCCGCACTGCTGGCCGTGCAGGTGCGGCTGGGCCTGCGCCCCTTGAAGCGCCTCGCCGCTGAGGTCGAGCAGGTGCGCCGCGGCGCGCGCGCGCGCATCGGCCGCGAGGGCCTGCCCGCCGAGCTCGGTCCGCTGGTGGCTCATCTCGACGAACTGCTGGAGCATCACGAACGCTCGGTGCAGCGTGCGCGCCACGCCGCCGCCGACCTCGCGCATGCGCTGAAGACTCCGCTGGCTGCCCTGGATGCCGCCGCCCAGCGGCCCGGCCCTGAACTCGCCGAGACCGTGCGCGAACAGAGCGCGCGCATGCAGGCGGCGGTGGCGCGCCAGCTGCAGGCCGGCGTGGCCCGCGATTTCCGCGCGCGCTGCGAGCTCGCGCCCGTCGCCAACGCGCTGGTCGAGCTGATGCGGCGCATCCACGCGGAGCGCGGCCTGCGGATCGACGCCCGCATCGAGCCCAAGCTGCAGTTGCCCTACGTCGAGGATGACCTGCAGGAACTGCTCGGCAATCTGCTCGACAACGCCTGCAAATGGGCCCGCACGCAGGTGCGGCTGAGCGCCGGCAGCACCTCCGCGACGCTGTGGCTGCAGCTCGACGACGACGGCCCGGGCCTTAGTGAGGACGCGGCCGCGGCCGCGCGCCAGCGCGGCGTGCGTCTCGACGAACGGGTGCCTGGCTCTGGCCTCGGCCTCGCCATCGTCGAGGACCTGCTCGACGCTGCCGGCGGCCGGCTGCAGCTGCTGCGCTCGGATCTCGGTGGCCTGCGGGCGCGGATCGAGATCGATCGGGAACGCTAAGCGAGGCGCGGCGCCGCAGGGCCGCAGCGCCGCGGTTTCCTGTCTCAGTACGCGCCCATGTAGTCGCGCTTGCCGATTTCCACGCCGCCGTGGCGCAGCAGGGCATAGGCCGTGGTGACGTGGAAGAAGAACTGCGGCAGGCCGTAGGACAGCAGATAGGCCTGGCCGCTCAGCCTGCGCTCCTTGGGCGTGCCGGGGCGCAGCACGATCTCGCGCGTCTCGCTGCCCTCGAACGCGGCGGCGTCGAGGCTGTCGAGAAAGGCCAGCGTGCTGGCAATACGCTGCTGCAGCTCGTCGAAACTCTGCTCGGTGTCCGGCGCGCTCGGCACCTCGACGCCAGCCAGGCGCGCGGCCACGCTGCGTGCGAAGTCGGTGGCGATCTGCACCTGGCGAAGCAGCGGGAACATGTCCGGGAACAGCCGCGCCTGCAGCAGGGCCGGCGGGTCGATCTTGCGGGCGGCGGCGTGTTCCGCAGCCTTGGTGAGGACACCGCTCAAACCGCCGAGCAGCTGCTTGAAGACCGGGATCGAAGCGACATACATGGGCTGGTGCATGGGACTCTCCTGCAAGGGGTCGCGATGGTAGCCCGTCGGCGAAAGGCGTGGAGGTGAATCCGTGTGCTTCACGCAGGCAAGCGCTGGAACGAAGCGCGGTCGGATCGACGCAGCGATCGCACCGCGCATGCCGCGCCGGGCGGCGGCGTCCGTAATCGCACACCCGGGTGTCCGCTTGTGGACACCTCATGCGCGCCCGCGCCCTCGCCGAGCCTGCAGGTCGGCGATCGTCCGTTCAGCGGGGCGCGGCCGATCCGCGATCCCCCGTGGAGCCGAGCTTGCTTGGCTGAAGGCTTGAACATGGCGGCAGACTCAGGAGAGCAGCGGAGCACGCGCCGCCCTGCAGGACCACGGCCGCTCGATGCACCGCGATGCGTCGATGGCGCAGAAACTGCTTGGCCGGTGGTCGATACCGTTCGACAGGGTTCAAGCCCAACAAAGCTGCTGTGGGTACGGAAACCTGGAAGACCCCTCGGAACCACCGCGCCAGGACCCCCATGCGAATCCACTCCAGCTTCGCCATCCCGCTGATGCTGCTGCTGGCGCTGGGCACCGCGGTCTCCGCGGTCAGCCTGGGCGCCGTGCATCTGCTGCTGTTCAAGCCCCTGCCCTACGCCGAGGCGGATGCCCTGGTCGAGCCCCGCATGGACCTGCGCGACATCGGTCTGCAGGTCGGCCTGTCGCATGCCCTCTACGAGCTGCTGCGCGCCGACGCCAGCAGCTTCAGCGGCGCCGCCGGCGCACTGGCGATGCGCCCTCTCACCGACGCTTCGGGACGCGGCTGGCAGGTGCAGCGCGTTACCGCCGACTTCGCCGAAGTGCTGGGCAGCGCACCCAGCCACGGGCGCTCGCTGCGCGACACCGCCGCCGTCGAGCATCCGCTGCTGCTGGCCCAAGCCACGGCAGAGGCGCGCTTCGGCAGCCCGGAGACTGCACTCGGGCAGACCCTGCGGTTGAAGGACACGCTCTACACCGTGGTCGGGGTGATGCCGCCCGGCTTCAGCTTTCCCGATGCCGGGGTCGACGCCTGGACGCCCTATGTGCAGACCGCCGACGAGCAGGCCCAGGACGCGATGGGCGGCTTCGGCCCCTTTGTCGTCGTGGCTCGCCTTGCGCCCGGCGTCGGCATCGAAGCCGCGCGCGCCAGCCTGTCGGCGGTGCTGAGCCGCGCCGAGGTGCTGGAACGACTGCGCGGCTCGGGTGCCAAGGTCGAGGCCGACGTGCGCCCCTGGCGCGAGCGCTACAGCGCTGGCCATGTGCGGGCCATCGGCCTGCTGCAGGTCGCGGCCCTGCTCCTGCTGGGCGTGGTCGCTGCCAACCTCGCCAATCTGCTGCTGTTCCGCGTGCTGGCGCGCAGCCGTGAGTTCGCGGTGCGGCGCGCGCTGGGCGCGAAGCGATTGGACCTGCTGCGCGCGCTGGCAGCAGAGCTGTGGCTGCCAGCCGCGCTTGCGATCACCGCCGGCTGCGCGTTGGCACCGCTCGGCGGCGCCCTGCTGCATCGACTGGGTCTGTTGCCGAGCACACTGCCGGACGCCGCCAGCGCAACCGGGTTCGGCCCGCTTGCGGCCGCGCTGCTGATCGCGGCGATGCTCGGCCTGGTGCTGGTTTCGATGCTTCCCGCACTCGGCGCCGGGAGCACTGGCGCGCTGCGCGAGCGCGCCCGCAGCGCGCGCCTCGGCAGCCGCCGCAGCCGCCTGCTGGTGGCGCAGATCGCGCTTGCCACGGTGCTGGTCGGTGGCGCCGGGCTGCTGCTGCGCAGCGCGCAGAACCTGGCGGCGGAAGACCGCGGCTTCGATGCCGAACGCGTGCTGCTGAGCTCGGTCGACCTGCAGGACCTCACCGCTGCGGCGACCGCGCGCGGCGATCTCGATCCACAGGCCACGGTGGCCGCCGCGAGCCTGCGCATCGGCGAACAGGTGGCAGCGCTACCGGGCGTGGTCGACACCGCCTTCGCGGACGCCGCGCCGTTCGGGCAATCCCACTTCATCGTGAACGTGCGCAGCCCGCAGGGCGGTGCCGACATCACCGTGCGCAGCAACGGTGTTGGCGACGGCTTCTTCCGCGTGCTGGGCATGCCGCTGCTTGGTGGCCGCGAATTCGCGCCGGGCGATGCCGCACGCGGCGAAGTCATCGTCGACACTCTGTTCGTCAGCCAGGTGTTCGGCGGGCGCGATCCCATCGGCCAGCGCATCGGGCTCGCCGGAGATGAGGGCTATCGCGAGCTCACGGTGGTGGGCGTAGTGCCCGCGGTGAAGTACCGCTCACTCGACGAACAACCCGTGCAGGCGGCGCTGTACGAAGCGCTGCGCACGCCCTCCGACAGCCACTACCGTCTGACCCGCACTCGCGGCGATCCCGCTGAGCTGGTCGACAGCGTGCGCGCGGCCGTGCTGCAGGCCGCACCGGATGCCGTACTCGCCTATCACCGCCCGCTGGCCGAGGCGGTCGAGGCTTCGATCGCCGGCCGTCGCGCCACCCTGCAGCTGGTCGGCCTGTTCGCACTCGGCGTGCTGCTGCTGTCGGGCCTGGGCCTGTACGCGGTGATCGGGCTGAGCGTGCTGGAGCGACAGCCCGAGTTCGGCGTGCGCCTGGCGCTTGGCGCGACGGGTGTCAGCTTGCTGCGGCTGGTGCTCGCACAGGGACTGCGTCTGCTGCTGCCGGGCCTGGCACTCGGCGTGGTGCTGGGTATGGCGGCCGCCGGCTGGCTGGTCGACGATCTGTTCCGCGTGGCCGCGCACGATCCCGGCGCCTGGCTGCTGGCCGCGCTGGCCCTGGGCATCGTGGCGATGCTGGCCTGCGCACTGCCGGCGCAACGGGCTGCGCGCCTCTCGCCGCGGCTGGCCATGGAAGGCGGCGTCTGAGGCGATTCGCGCAGTCGGCATCGCGCGATTCGCCGCCGCCTGCGATCATGGCGCATGACGACCTTCCAAGAACTTGAGCTCATCCCTGCCCTGCGGCAGGCCATCGAAGCCGCAGGCTTCCACACGCCGACGCCGATCCAGGCCCTGGCCCTGCCGCCGATCCTCGCGCGCGCCGACCTGCTGGCGCAGGCGCCCACCGGCAGCGGCAAGACCGCGGCCTTCGGGCTCGGACTGCTGCAGCGGCTGGATGCCACCGCCATCCGCACCCAGGCGCTGGTGCTGTGTCCGACCCGCGAGCTGGCCGACCAGGTCGGCAAGGAGCTGCGCCGGCTGGCGATGGCGATCCCCAACGTCAAGATCAGCCTGTTCACTGGCGGCGTGGCGCTGGGTCCGCAGCTGGCCTCGCTCACGCATGCGCCGCACATCGTGGTCGGCACGCCGGGCCGCGTGCAGGAGCTGCTGCACAAGCGCGCGCTGGATCTGTCGACCATCGAGGTGCTGGTGCTGGACGAAGCCGACCGCATGCTCGACATGGGCTTCGAGAAATCGATCAAGGACATCGTCAGGCGCCTGCCGAAGGCACGCCAGAGCCTGCTGTTCTCGGCCACCTGGCCCGAAGAAATCCGCGCACTCGCCAAGGACAGCCTGCGCGAGCCGGTGGAGGTTTCGATCGAAGGGGAAGCGCACGCGCCGGACATCGACGCGCGCTTCTACGAGGTCGCGCTGGACGCAAAACCCGCGGCGCTGATGGGCCTGCTGCTGCAGCTCAAGCCCGAGTCGGCGGTGGTGTTCTGCAACACCCGCCGCGATGTCGATGACGTCGCCACCGCGCTGGCCAACGCCGGCTTCTCCGCCGCCGCCCTGCATGGCGACATGGAGCAGCGCGACCGCGACGAGGTGCTGGTGATGTTCGCCAATCGCTCGCTGGGCGTGCTGGTCGCCAGCGACGTCGCCGCGCGCGGGCTCGACGTCAAGGACCTCGCCTGCGTGGTCAACTACGAGCTGCCGCACGAGGCGGATGTCTATGTCCACCGCTGCGGCCGCACCGCCCGCGCCGGCGGCAGCGGGCTGGTGCTGAACCTCGTCACTTCGCGCGAGATGCCGCGCGCGCAGGCCATCGAAGCCGGCCGCGGCGAGCCGATCCGCTGGAACCGCGCGCCGCTGAATGCGCGCCCGACCGACGTGCCGAAGCCCGCCATGCGTACCCTGCGCATCGATGCCGGCCGCACCGACAAGCTGCGGCCGGGCGACATCCTCGGCGCGCTCACCGGCGCCGCTGGCTTGAAGGCTGACGCGATCGGCAAGATCGATGTGTTTCCGACGCGCAGCTATGTGTCGGTGCGCGCGGGTCAGCTGAAGGCGGCGATCGCCGGGCTGCAGGCCGGCAAGATCAAGGGGCGCAGCTTTCGGGTGCGGGCGATGTGAGCCGGGTGGGCCTCAGCATTCGAGCCCATGGTGGGCCAGGGCCCACCCTGTGCGAGTCGTTTTGTTCGCCACGCCGATGATCTGAATAGGGTGGGCCCTGGCCCACCGTAGCCTCCCCAACCGCCTCGCGCGTGCCTGTGCGGCAAACGTCTCACCGATGCTGGTCGATCAGCACCGGATTGCCGTCCGGGTCGATCACCACGAGGTGTCCCGGCCCGGTCGTGTCGGGCTTGACCTCGGTGGCGAGTTCGAGGCCCTGCGCCTTCAGCTGCCGCTCGATCTCGCGCACGTCGTCGAAGGTCGGCAGCGGCTGCGCCTCGCTGTCCCAGCCCGGGTTGAAGGTCAGCATGTTCCGCTCGAACATGCCCTGGAACAGGCCGACCAGGGTGCTGCCGTTCTTCATGATCAGCCAGTTCTGCGCCTGGTCGCCGCCGAACACGCTGAAGCCGAGTTTCTCGTAGAAGGCGCGCGAGGCGCCGATGTCGCGGACGTTGAGGCTCACGGAAAATGCACCGAGCTGCATGGCGGGACTCCTGCGGTTGAGGCGGGTGTGCACGGGGTGAACGCGGCCGCGACAGCATGCGCGCCGGCGCGCGCCCATGCACGTCCCCGCCGCAGCTGCGATCATGTGCGCCCTTCGCGTCACCGGATCCCCCCGCCCCATGCGCCTCAACAAACACATCGCCGACACCGGCTACTGCTCGCGCCGCGAGGCCGACCGGCTGATCGCCGCCGGGCGCATCACGGTCAACGGCCAGCGTGGCGGCATCGGCACCGAAGTGGGCGAAGGCGACGAAGTGCTGCTGGACGGCCGGCCGCTGCCCAAGCGCGAGGAAAAGCGCGGCCGCAAGCATGTCTACATCGCGCTGTACAAACCGGTCGGTATCACCTGCACCACCGACACCGAGGTCAAGGGCAACATCGTCGACTTCGTCGGCCACGAGCAGCGCATCTTTCCGATCGGCCGCCTCGACAAGGACAGCGAGGGTCTGATCCTGCTGACCAGCAACGGCGACATCGTCAACGAGATCCTGCGCGCCGAGAACCGCCACGAGAAGGAATACCTGGTCGGGGTCAACAACCCGGTCACGCCGGAGTTCCTCACCGGCATGGCCCGCGGCGTGCGCGTGCACGGGCAGATGACCCTGCCCTGCCGCACCTCGCGGCTGGCCAAGTACGGCTTCCGCATCGTGCTGACGCAAGGCCTGAACCGGCAGATCCGCCTGATGGCGGCGGCCTTCGGCTATCGCGTCAAGGAGCTGCGCCGAGTGCGTATCGACAACATCAAGCTCGGCGTGCTGAAGCCCGGGCAATGGCGGAATCTCACCGACGCCGAGCTGCGCGGGCTGATCCCCGGCCGCACGGACTGGTAGCCATGCGCGAGAAGCTGCGTATCGCCATCGACATGGACGAGGTGGTGGCCGACTCGCTGGGCCGCTTCCTGTCGATCTACGCGCGCGAGTACGGCGAGCGCATCGAGCGCGCCAGCCTGGCCGGCCGCCATCTGTTCGACGCGGTGCCGATCGAGCGCCGCGACGCGGTGCGCGCCTATCCGCAGCGCGAGGAGTTCTTCCACGACCTCGATGTGATCGAGGGCAGCGTCGAGGTCGTGCGCGAGCTCAACGAACGCTACGAGATCTTCTTCGCCACCGCGGCGATGGAGTATCCGAACTCCTTCCTGCCCAAGTACCACTGGCTGCACCAGCACTTCCCCTTCGTGCCCTGGCGCAACTTCATCTACTGCGGCGACAAGTCGGCGGTTTGTGCCGATTTCCTGATCGACGACCACAGCCGCAACTTCAAGGGTTTCCGCGGGCAGGGGCTGTTGTTCAGCGCGCCGCACAATCTGCTGGAAGACGCCCCGGCCCGCGTTCACGATTGGGCGGACGTACGCCGCCGCTTCGCTCTCTGAGGGGCCTCATGGAACCGGTCACCGTTCTCGGCCTCTGCGCCGCCTTCTGCACCAGCGTAGCCTTCCTGCCGCAGGTGGTGCGTAACTTCCGCCGGCGCAGCGCGGGCGATCTGTCGCTGGTCAGCTTCAGCGTCTTCAGCCTCGGCGTACTGCTCTGGCTCGGCTACGGCATCGTCCTGAACGACCTGCCCATCATCCTGTCGAACGTGTTCACCCTCAGCGTGAACCTGATCAACCTGGGCCAGGTGGTGTGGTACCGGCGGCATCCCGGCGCAGCGCGACCCGCTGATTGAGCGGCGACGCACGATGCCGATCACCACTCAGGATGGCACGCGAAGCACCAGGATTCCGCTAGACAGCCTGCCCCGCGGCATGCCCTGACGCCCAGGCCCACTGGAAGTTGTAGCCGCCCAGCCAGCCGGTGACGTCCATCACTTCGCCGACGAAATACAGCCCGGGGCAGAGCTTCGATTCCATCGTGCTGGACGACAGCTCGCGAGTATCGACGCCGCCCAGCGTGACCTCGGCGGTGCGATAGCCCTCGGTGCCGCTGGCGATGAGCGGATAGCGCTGCAGGGCGTCGGCGATCTGCTGCAGCTCTCTCGGGTTGAACTGGCGCATCGGCCGGCTCTCGAAGTTCTCCTCGCACAGGCGCTGAGCGAGTCGCTTGGGCAGCAGCTCGGCCAGCACGCTGCGCAGCTCGGCGGCCGGACGCGCCTCGCGCAGTGCCTTGAGCCGAGCGAAGGCATCCTCGCCGGGCAGCAAATCGAGCGTCAGCGGCTCGCCCGGCTGCCAGTAGGAGGAGATCTGCAGGATCGCCGGCCCGCTGATGCCGCGATGGGTGATCAGCATGGCGTTGCTGAAGCTCTGCTTGCCCGCCGTCACCGTGATCGGCAGGGCGACGCCGGCGAGATCCTGCATGCGCTCGGCATGAGTGCCGCTGAGCGTGAGCGGCACCAGGCCGGCGCGGGTCGGCAGCACGCTGTGGCCAAACTGCTTCGCCAACGCATAGCCAAAGCCGCTTGCGCCCATGCTGGGAATCGACAGACCGCCGCTGGCCACCACCAGCGTCGGCGCTTCGAACACGCCCTGGGTAGTGCGCAGACGAAAGCCGGCCTCGGTCTTCTCGACGGCTTCGATCGAGCACTGCGTGCGGATGTCGACGCCGGCCGCCGCGCATTCATCGAGCAGCATGCGCACGATCTGCTTGGACGACTCGTCGCAGAACAGCTGGCCCAGCTCCTTCTCGTGATACGCAATGCCGTGGCGCTCGACCATGGCGATGAAATGCTCGGGCCGGAAGCGCGCCAGCGCCGACTTGCAGAAGTGCGGGTTGGCGGACAGGAAGTTCTCCGGCCGCGTGCCGGTGTTGGTGAAATTGCAGCGCCCGCCGCCGGACATCAGGATCTTCTTGCCGCAGCGGTTGGCGTGCTCGATCACCCGCACGCGCTTGCCGCGCTCGCCGGCAGTGAGCGCGCAGAACAATCCGGCCGCGCCGCCGCCGATGACCAGCACGTCGAGCCCGTCGACCTCAGCCACGGGTGGCCGCCTGCAGCAGCACCGGCGTCACGCTCACGCTGGCGCTCTCGCTCATCAGCTGCACGTCGCCCTCCTGCACGAGGCACTGCAGGCGCATGCCGCGCGCCAGCAGGCCGGCCAGGGCCTCGGCGCTGCCGGCGGGCAGCTCGATCACTTCGAGGTTGGCGCAGCGCGAGAGCGCGCTGGCGTTCTTTTCCCACCAGATCTGGAAGGCGCGACCGCTGTAGCCGATCAGGCTGACCTTGCGCGCGCGGCCGCAGGCGCGACGGATCGCCGCTTCCTCGGGCTGGCCCAGCTCGATCCAATGCTCGATTTCGCCGGTCAGCGACTTGAGCCACAGGTCCGGCTCGCCGTCGGCGCTCAGGCCGCGGCCGAACTCCAGCCGCTCCTGCGCGAACAGGGCGAAGGCGAACAGCCGCACCATCAGGCGCGCATCGGTCTCGGACGGATGCTGCGCGAGGGTCAGGCTGTGGCTGGCGTAGTAGTGCCGGTCGAGATCGCTGATTTCGAGCTCGGCGCGATGGACGGTGGCTTTGAGCGCCATGGGGATCCGCTGCATGTCGGGGCGCGCAGTGTAGGCCGACCGAAAGCCCCAGCCCACCGGGCCGAGGCGACGAACGGCTGGGACAACGCCCGCGACGTGCACCCCTGAGCACTCACCGAGCGCCGCCGGACGAAGGATCGCCCCGCGGCGCCGGCATCTCCCGCCACTGAACCCCGGACGCGCCATGCAGTCGCGCCCGAAGCGAGTCGCTCGACGCCACCGGGAGCGCCACGCGACTCCTTGAATCTCTTTCAAGGAGTGTCCCCATGTTTCCACGCTTCAGCATCCATGCCGATCGGGTTGTCCCGATCCTTGACCAGCTCCGGCCCAAGCTCAGCCTGCTGCGCACGCAGAACATCCTGATCCTGGTCGACGGCAGCATCGCTCTGAGTTCGGCCGCCGGCGACTTCGGCATCGGCAAGATCGCCGCGATCGTCGATGGCGCCGACTTCGGCTTCGCCCGCACGCGCGTCGTGCTGGCCACCCGCGACGGCCCGCAGGCCAAGGCCGCGCTCAGCGAGGCCCAGCGCCTGCAGCAGGCCACCTACACCGGCTTCCGCTTCGACCAGGCCGAGGCGGGCGGCGGCCGCAGCATCGACCTGTTCGACCAGATCTGGTGCTTCGGCATCCGTCCACTCATCCACAATCCGACGCTGCAGGACGACGCCCAGATCACCGCCGCCGGCAACAATCCGACCTCGGACGCGGAGGCCGCCGTGCTGCGCACCTGGATGGACCAGCGCATGGGCGGCCTGCTGGCGATGGGCGATCACGCCATCCTCGGCGCCAGCATGTGCAGCAACATCCCGCGGGTTCGCCGCATGCGCCGTTGGAAGGCCGCGGAATCGGTGCCGCACCGGACCGGCAGCAGCCGCCACGACACCAATCGCCCGGCCAGCGCCGCGCAGACCTGGCATCCGGTCAGCAATCCCAGTCCGGCGATGATCCCGAATGGCGTCGAACGGGACGCCAACCCGCAGCCGCTGGAGTGGGTGCCGGAATCGAGCTTCGTGCGCGGGCTGCGTGTGTTCAAGCGCCCGCATCCGATCCTCTGCCATCCCCAGCACGGGCCGATCGACGTGTTTCCCGATCATCCGCACGAAGGCTGGTGCTACGACACCGACGAGATCACCGATCCGCAGGGCGATTTCCCGCAGACCGGCGCGAACCCGCCGATGCCGCGCGCGATCGCCCATGTGCGCAGCCTGCCCGACCCGCCCTGGAACCTGGACAAGGGCGACCAGCCCGGTCGCAAGTTCGCCGCCATCACCATCTACGACGGCCAGCGCATCAACCTGGGGCGCGTGGTGGTCGATTCCACCTGGCACCACTGGTTCGACATGAACCTCGCGGGCCTCGAAGCCGAGAACGGGGTCGAGTGGGCGAAAGTCCGCCGCTACTTCGTCAACGTGGCGATCTGGCTGGCCAAGCCGGGCTGGCGCTCGCGCATGCTGGAACCCGCAATCGCCGCCCTGCCCTTCAGCTATGCCTACCTGCAGGAGCTCGATGCACGGATGCCAACGGTCGAGCTGGGGCGCAGCTTCGCCGAGTATCTGTACCCACTGCTCGGGCCCTGCCAGGTCAGCGAGTGGCTGTTCGACCTGGTGTTCGAGGTGCCCCGCCTGGCCGACTTCTGGCGCTTCCGCTGGCCGCGCCCCGACCCCTGCCTCAGCTGTCCGCCCTGGCCCCTGGTCGAGGACTACCTGCTCGGCCACATCGCCCGCGCGGCGCTCCGTCGCGCCGATCGCGTACACCAGCAGCTGGCGCGCAGCGGCAAGATCGAGGTGGCCGACCTCGATCCCGATGGCATGCTGGACGAGGCGCGTCGCGCCCTGTTCGAGGGGATGGGCGAACTGGCCGCCGACTGGCAGCGCTCGCTGGACTACAGCCAGGGCCTGCTGAAGGAGCTGGCGGGCTTCGCCAAGGCGCCGCTGAAGAGCGCCGACTGACGTCGACAGCCCCGCACGCGCCATGGGCCGTGCGGGGCTGCTGTTGCGACGCAGCGCGATGCGCGACGGCGGACTTGCTAGCCTCGCTGCGTCTCGCCTGACAGATCACGCCATGCACGAGCCCGTGCCGCCTGCAGCCCCGGAGCCTGCCGCCACCGACGATCGCCCCTTCGTCGTGCCCTGCGCGGACCTGCATCCGTCCGCGCCGCTGCGCTGGCTGCGGCTCGGCTGGCGCGACCTGTGCGCTGCGCCGGGCTTGAGCGCACTGTTCGGCCTCGTCATCGTCGCGGTCAGCATTGCCGTCTCCGCGCTGGCCTGGTCGCTGGGACGCTTCGCCCTGCTGGCGACCCTGCTCTCGGGCTTCGTCTTCATCGCCCCGCTCATCGCGGTCGGCCTGTACTGCGTCAGCCGCGGGCTGTCGGCGGGGCGCAGGCCCACGCTGGCGGACTCCTTCACCCTGGCACGCCGCGTGGTCGGGCAGGCCGGCGTGTTCGCGCTGGCGCAGCTGGTGATCCTGCTGGTCTGGTCGCGCGCCGGGATGATGGTGAATGCGTTCTTTCCGGTGGACGCCAACAACCTGCACGGTCTTCTCGAGTTCCTGCTGATCGGTTCGGCCGTCGGCTCGATCTTCGCGGCGATCACCTTCGCCACCGCGGCCTTTTCGCTGCCGATGATCGCCGACCGCGAGGTCGACATGGTCACGGCCTGCGTGTCGAGCATCCACGCGGTGATGCGCAACAAGATCACCATGCTGGTCTGGGTCGGGCTGATCGTGGCGCTCACCGCCGTCGGCTTCGCCACCGCCTTCCTCGGACTCGGGCTGGTCATGCCCTGGCTGGCCTACGCCGCCTGGCACGGCTATCGGGAGACGCTGGATGCGAGCAGCTGGCCGGCGCTCGACTGAAGGCACGCCGCCCGATCCACACGTCGACGACGCATGCCGACCCCGGCAGGATGCAGCACTCGCCCTTCGTCGCTACCGAGATGACCGCCATGCGCCACACCCCATCGCTGCTGTTCCTGCTCCTGTGCGCACTGCTGTCCGCCTGCGCCAGCACACCCACGACCTCAGCTGCGCCCACGCCGAAGCCGATGCCCTCGGCCCAGCCTGGCGCACTCAGCTTCGAGCGCATCGTGGTCAGCGCCCAGCCCACGGCCGACGACCTGCGGCAGTGGAGCGAGCGCGGCGTCAGCACCGTGCTGAACCTGCGCACGCCCGAGGAGATGGCCGACCGCAGCCGCGTGCCTTTCGACGAGGCCGCGCTCGCCGCCGAACTGGGGCTCGACTATCGCGCCCATCCGATTGACGGCAAGGCGCACCCTTTCAGCCCCGCGGCGGTCGACGCCTTCGCCGAGGCCCTGGCCAGGTCCGAGGGCAAGCTGCTGGTGCACTGCGCGACCGGCGTGCGCGCGGGCTGGCTGTACGCCGCCTATGCGGTCAAGCATCAGGGCGTGAGCCCAGAGGATGCCCTGCGCTCGCTGGCGCCGCTGGGCCACTGGCCGCTGCCACTGGAGCAGATGACCGGCCTGCCGCTGCGGCTCGAACTGAGGAACGACGAGGGGGCAAAGAGCATGTGAGAACCGGCCGTCTGCTGCGGCCGCCTCTCGGCACCCATGGCACCGCTCACCTGCGAGCCCATGTCTGGTGGTGGGGCAGCTCAGAGTTCCAGCGGCTCGCTGATCGGCGACACCAGCCCAGAAGCCCGCCACAGCGCGTCAAGCGTCTGGCCCTGCACTGGATCGATGAAGTCCGGCGCCAGATCCACCAGCGGCTTCAGGACGAAGGCAAACTTCAGCTCCGGCCGCGGCAGCTTGAGGTTGCCCGGCCCTTCCAGCACGCAATCCTCGAAGTAGACGATGTCGACGTCGAGCGTGCGCGAGGAGAAGCGCGGCACGTCACGACGGCGGCCGTTGGCGTCCTCAAGAGCGTGCAGCCAGTCGTTGAGCGCGAAGGGGTCGAGATCGCTGTCGATTGCAGCCGCGGCGTTGAGGAAATCCGGCCCCTCGAAGCCCACCGCCGGGGTGCGGTAGACCGGCGAGAGGCGCGCGCCGGGAAAGCGCTGGCGCAGGGCATCAGCCGCGGCGCGCAGATAGTGCTCGGGCTGCTGGTTGCTGCCCAGGCTGAGCAGGGCGAGGCTCATGCCGCAGGGTCGGTGCGGCTGCGCTCGATCAGCACGCCCACCGCGCGCGCACCTCGCACCGCGCCCGGCTTGGACAGCTTGAGCCGCACCTGGCCGACCTTGAATTCATCCAGGATGATCGCCGCACAGCGCTCGGCAAGCGTTTCCACGAGGCCGAAGCTCGACTCGCCGACGAACTGCATCAGGCGCTTGCTGACGGCTTTGTAATCCAGGGTGTCGCGGATGTCGTCGGACGCCGCCGGCACGCGGTTGTCGAAGGCCATTTCGATATCCAGCACGATCGGCTGGCGGATGCGCCGCTCCCAGTCGTAGATGCCGATCAGGCACTCGATCTCGAGCGCCTCGATGAAAACCTTGTCCATGCGGAGTCCTGATGTGGGAGCAAGCGGCGGGCGCGCCGACTCAAGCGGCCGGCAAGCCTGCCATATCCCAGCGTGGCCGCACGGTGAGCGCATCGGCATCGTGCTGGCCCGCCGCCAGCCGCAGGGCGCCGGCGAAGGCGATCATCGCGCCGTTGTCGGTGCAGAACTCCGGGCGCGGGAAACTCACTTTGACCTTGCGCCGCCGACTCAGCTCGTCGAGCCGCGCACGCAGGCGGCGGTTGGCGCCGACGCCGCCAGCCACCACCAGAGTCTTCGCGCCCGTCGCCTTCAGGGCACGCTCGCACTTGATCGCTAACGTCTCGACCACAGCCTCCTCGAAGCCGCGGGCGATGTCGGCACGGGTCTGCGCGCTCTGGTCCGACTGCTGCCAGGCCAGCAGCACCTGGGTCTTGAGGCCCGAGAAGCTGAACTCCAGGCCAGGCCGGTCGGTCATCGGCCGCGAGAAGGTGTAGCGCGCGGGATCGCCGGATTCGGCCAGCTTCGCCAGCTCGGGGCCGCCCGGGTACGGCAGGCCCAGCAGCTTGGCGGTCTTGTCGAAGGCCTCGCCGGCGGCGTCGTCGAGCGTCTCGCCGAGCAGGCGGTACACGCCGATGCGCTCGACCTCGACCAGCTGGCTGTGCCCGCCCGAGACCAGCAGGGCCACGAAAGGCGGCTGCGGCGCGTCGGCCTCCAGCAGGGGCGCCAGCAGGTGGCCCTCCATGTGGTGCACGCCGATCGCCGGCAGACCCAGCGACCAGGCGATCGCGCGTCCCGTCGCCGCCCCCACCAGCAGGGCACCGACCAGGCCGGGGCCGGCGGTGTAGGCGACGCCATCGAGGTCGGACATCCCCAGGCCGGCCTGGTCCAGGCAGCTGCGGATCAGCGGCAACAGCTTGCGGACGTGGTCGCGGCTGGCCAGCTCCGGCACCACCCCGCCGTAGTCGGCATGCAGGCGCACCTGGCTGTACAAGGCATGGCCCAGCAGGCCGCGTTCGTGGCTGTAGAGGGCCACGCCGGTCTCGTCGCAGGAGGTTTCGATGCCGAGCACATTCATGGGGCGAAAGATGCAGATCAGGCCCCGGATTGCAAGGGCGTTGGAAGGCCGCGTATCATACGCGGCTCCCCGCCCCCGCATTGCGCGCATCGACCGCGCGGGCAACTGTCGCGGGGGCCCACCGAATCAGCACCGGAGATCCCATGCCCAGCGTCAAAGTCCGCGAAAACGAGCCGTTCGAGTTTGCCCTGCGTCGCTTCAAGCGCACCTGCGAGAAGGCCGGCGTCCTCGCCGAGACCCGCAAGCGCGAGTTCTACGAGAAGCCGACCCAGGAGCGCAAGCGCAAGGCGGCCGCCGCGGTCAAGCGCCATCTGCGTCGCGTCAGCCGCGACGTCACCAAGCGCCGTCGCCTCTACTGAGGCCTCGCCCGGCCCGCACGGCCGGGGCTTGAATCCTTGAAGGGAATCCGGAGCCGGTGTTGCGCAAGCGACACCGGCTTTTCCTGTTTGCGCGCGTTGGCCGCGAATCCTCGCGGGCGCGCCAGTTCCGATGTCCCGCTCTTTCCTGAGCCGCATCCCCGCACATCCGAGGTGAGCCATGAGCCTGAAACAGCGACTGACCGATGACATGAAGGCCGCCATGAAGGGCGGCGACAAGGAGCGGTTGGCGGTCATCCGCCTGGTCAATGCCGCGATCAAGCAGCGCGAAGTCGACGAACGCATCCAGCTCGACGACACCCAGGTGCTGTCGGTGCTGGAGAAGATGATCAAGCAGCGCCGCGATTCGGTCAGCCAGTACGAGGCCGCCAATCGCGAGGATCTGGCCGCGATCGAGCGCTTCGAGATCAGCGTGATCCAGGACTACATGCCGCAGGCGCTGAGCGAGGCCGAGATCGATGCCCTGATCGAGGCCGCGATCGCCGAAACCGGTGCTGCCAGCGGCCGCGACATGGGCAAGGTGGTCGGTGCGCTGAAGCCCAAGGTGGCGGGCCGCGCCGACATGGGTGCCGTGTCCGCGCGCATCAAGGCGCGTCTGGGCGGCTGAAGCCGCGCGGCGCCCACGCCTTGAGCGCATCCGATCCCGTGGACGGTCTCGCCAGCGAGACCGCTGCCGCAGCGCCGCCGCCCCGGCGGCGCGCGGCCCTGCTGTTCATCTTCATCACCGTCGCATTGGACATCCTGGCGCTGGGCCTGATCATCCCGATCCTGCCCAAGCTGATCCTGGAATTCAGCAGCGGGGACTCCGCCCGCGCGGCCACGCTGTACGGTTTGTTCGCCGTCGCCTTCGCCGGCATGCAGTTCCTGGCCTCGCCGGTACTGGGCGCGCTCTCCGACCGCTTCGGCCGGCGCCCGGTGATCCTGCTGTCGAACCTCGGCCTCGGGCTCGACTACATCCTGATGGCGCTGGCCCCCAGCCTGTGGTGGCTGCTGGTCGGGCGCCTGCTGGCCGGCATCACCGCCGCCAGCATCACCACGGCCAACGCCTATATCGCCGATGTCACCCCGCCGGAGAAGCGCGCCGCCGGCTTCGGCATTCTCGGCGCCGCCTTCGGGCTGGGTTTCGTGATCGGCCCGGCCTTGGGCGGCGTGCTCGGCAGCATCGACCTGCGCCTGCCTTTCTGGGTGGCGGCGGGCTTGAGCCTCGCGAACTTCGTTTACGGCTGGCTGATCCTTCCGGAATCGCTGCCGGCCGAGAAGCGCCGGCCGTTCGCCTGGCGCGGCGCCAACCCACTCGGCGCGCTGAAGTTCCTGCGCGCGCACCCGGGCGTACCGGTGCTGGCTGGCGGCCTGTTCCTGAGCCAGCTCGCGCACATGGCCCTGCCCGCGGCCTTCGTGCTGTACGCCGACTATCGCTACGGTTGGGACGAGCGCGAGGTCGGCCTGGCGCTGGCCCTGGTCGGCATCTGCTCGGCGGTGGTGCAGGCCGGCCTGGTGCGACGGGTGATCCCGCGCATCGGCGAGCGTCGCGGCCTGCTCTTCGGCCTGTCCATGGGCGCTGCGGGTTTCGCCCTCTACGGCTTCGCCAGCGAGGGCTGGATCCTGCTGCTCGGCGTGCCGGTGATGGCGCTGTGGGGCTTCGCCATGCCCTCGGCCCAGGGCCTGCTGACCCGCCACGTCGAAGCCGAAGCCCAGGGCCGCCTGCAGGGCGCACTGACCAGCCTGACCGGCATCGCCGGCATCATCGGCCCGCTGATGTTCAGCCAGATCCTGGCAGCCGCGATCGGCCCGCTGAAGGCCTGGAACCTGCCGGGCGCGCCCTTTCTGCTGGCGGCGGCGCTGCTGGTGATCGCGGCCCTGCTGGTGCGCGCCCGAGTCCGAAGCTGAACGGAAGCGGGCAGGCTCCACTGTCGGCGCAACCCCGCGCGGGCGCATCCTCCGTATCCGCCGGCCGTCGCCGCGATCCGCGCCGGCGTTGTCCGCACACCGAATGGAGGTCCACCATGCGCGTTCCCCTGCTGTCGATCCTGAGCCTTGCCATGACTGCCACCTCCGCCGCGGCGGCCGACAGCCCCGACTACGCGCTCACCGTCTACAGCGCGGCCGCGCCCGGCACGCTCTCGACCGAACGACTGGCCGACTACGGCGATCGCCTGCCGGGCTATGCAGTGATCAGCGACCGGCGCGTACTGGATCTGTCGCGTGGCACCGGCGAACTGCGCTTCTCGGACGTGGCGCGACGCATCGATCCGACCACGGTGAAGTTCGCGTCGATCACCGACCCGGCCGGCACCCGCGTGCTGGAACAGAACTACCAGTACGACCTGGTCAGTCAGCACAAGCTGCTGCAGCGCTACCTCGGCGAGACGCTGACTGTCGAGCAGGTGCGTGGCGACGCCATCGAGCGCATCAGCGGCACCCTCCTGTCAGCCGATGGTGGCCTGATCCTGTCGCGCGCCGACGGCAGCGTGGTGACACTCAGCAACTGGAGCAGCGTGCAGTTCCCGGCCCTGCCCGGCGGGCTGATCAGCAAGCCCACCCTGGTCTGGAAGCTGGACGCCGCGCGCGGCGGTCGCCACGACGCCCAGGTCAGCTACCAGACCCAGGGCATGACCTGGTGGACCGACTACAACATCACCCTGCATGACGACGGCGGCCGCTGCCGCATGGACCTCGCCGCCTGGGTCAGCCTGGTCAACCAGAGCGGCGGCAGCTTTCCGAACGCGAAGCTGAAGCTGGTTGCAGGCGACGTCAATCGCGCGCCGGCGCCGCCCGAACCGCAGGTGATGTACCGGATGGCGGTCGCCGAAGCGGCCCCCATCGCGGATGGCTTCGCCGAATCCGAACTGTTCGAGTACCACCTTTACACCCTCGGCCGGCGCACCGATCTGCCCGACAACTCGGTCAAGCAGCTTGAGCTGTTCCGCGCTGTTGCCGGCGCCGACTGCCGCCGCGAGCTGGTGTTCACCGCCAGCCCCAGCTATCGCAACTACGGCGCAGCCATGACCGACCAGGGTTTTGGCGCCACCCAACGCGGCGAGGCCGGCGCCTTTCTCGAGTTCGAGAACCGCGAGGCCAACCGACTGGGCATTCCCCTGCCCGGTGGCCGCGTGCGCGTCAGCCAGGCCAGTGCGGACGGCGCGCAGGAGTTCATCGGCGAGGACCTGATCCAGCACACCGCCCGCAACGAGACGATCCGGCTGAAGCTCGGCACGGCCTTCGACATCAGCGGCGAACGCCGGCAGGTCAGCTACAGCTATGACGAGAAGGCCCGCACGATTACCGAAACCATCGAAGTCGAAGTGCGCAACGGCAAGAAGAGCCCGGCCGAGGTCACCGTGCGCGAGTACCTGTACCGCTGGAGCAGCTGGGCCATCACAGGAAACTCGCAGGCCTTCGACAAGCGCGACGCGCAGACCATCGACTTCGCGGTGAAGCTGCCGGCCGAGGGCAAGCAGACCGTGCGCTACACGGTGACCTACCGCTGGTGAGGGCGGTTGGTCGGTCGGGATGAGCCGCGGGCCCTGCGTCTATTGCGGGGCCTTGCGGCGCTCTCGGCCGGGATTCCGGCGGATGTCGAGCTTGCGTGGGTCACGAGCCGCCCGGGGATCAGCCGCGCGCCGGTGGATCGAAGGTGACCGCGCGATCTTCAGTCGCACTGTGAGCTCCGATCGGGAATGGCGCGAGTGTCGCGCGCAGGTGGGTCGAGCCCCCTGTCGGGCGGCAGGCCGCGAGCAGGAAGCCCCAACCGATGGCCGATGGGCGGCGCGTTTCGCACTGCTATGCTCCGGGGTTCTTTCGGCACGTTCCAACGGAGTTGCCCCATGCGTAGCCCCCTGCTCACCGGCGCCCTCGCCGGTGCGATCACCCTGGCCCTTGGCCTGACCGCCTGCTCCAAGCCGGAAGGCGAAGCGCCGGCGCCGACCGCCAGCGCGCCGGCCGAAGCCGCGCCCGCCGCTGCGGCCGATCTGGCCGACAACCCCTTCATGAGCCCCAGCAGCCTGCCGCTGATGGCGCCGGACTTCACCAAGATCCGCGATGAGCACTACCTGCCCGCCCTGCTGGAGGGCATGAAGCAGCACGCCGCCGAGGTCGAGGCGATCGCCAACAACCCGGAGCCGCCGACGGTCGAGAACACCCTGGTGGCGCTGGAGCGCTCCGGCGCGCTGCTGATGCGCACGGCGCGGGTGTTCGGCAACCTTGCCGGCACCGACACCAATCCGACGATCCAGAAGGTGCAGGCCGAGTTCTCGCCGAAGATGGCCGCCCACCAGGATTCGATCCTGCTGAATCCGAAGCTGTTCGAGCGCGTCAAGGCCATCTACGACGCCCGCGAAGTGCTGAACCTCGACCCTGAAACCAAGCGCTTGGTCGAGCAGACCCACCTGCGCATGGTGCGCGCCGGCGCCGAACTGTCGGAAGACGCCAAGACCCGCATCCGCGCTCTCAATGAGGAGCAGGCCGGGCTGATGACGGCCTTCCAGCAGGCCCTGCTGAAGCAGACCGAGCTCGCTTCGGTCGTGGTCGACGACGTCGCCCAGCTCGACGGCCTCTCCGAGGGCCAGATCGCAGCGGCCGCCGAAGCCGCCAAGGCCGCCGGCCATGAGGGCAAGTGGCTGATCCGCATCACCAACACCACCCGCCAGCCGGTGCTGACCTCGCTCAAGAACCGCGAGCTGCGCCAGCGCGTGTGGGAAGCCTCGGCCAACCGCGGCCTGGTCGACGGTGAAGGCGACACCCGTCCGATGGTCCTGCGCCTCGCCCAGCTGCGCGCCGAGCGCGCGGCCCTGCTTGGCAAGCCCAACCACGCCGCCTTCCAGCTGGAAAACCAGATGGCCGGCACGCCGGAAGCCGTGCTGAAGATGCTGTCGGACCTGGCGCCGACCGTGGTCGAGAACACCAAGAAGGAAGCGGCCGACATCCAGGCGCTGATCGACGCGCAGGGCGGCGGCTTCCAGCTGCAGCCCTGGGACTGGGAGTTCTACGCCGAGCAGGTGCGTGCGCAGAAGTACGACCTCGACCCCGAGCTGGTGAAGCCCTACTTCGAGCTCGACCGCGTGCTTCGTGACGGCGTGTTCTACACGCTGAACCGCTTCTACGGCGTCAGCTTCAACGAGCGCCGCGACCTGCCCGTCTATCACCCCGACGTGCGCGTTTTCGACGTGATCGACTCCGACGGCACCCAGATCGGCCTGTTCTACGCCGACTACTTCGCGCGCCCCAGCAAGCGCGGCGGCGCCTGGATGTCCACCTTCGTCGACCAGAGCGAGCTGCTGAACCAGAAGCCGGTCGCGCTGAACGTCATGAACATCCCGAAGCCGGTGGAAGGCCAGCCGGCGCTGATGACCTTCGACGAGGTCACCACCATGTTCCATGAGGTCGGCCACGGCGTGCATGGCCTGTTCTCGAAGGTGAAGTACCCCTCGCTGGCCGGCACCGCGGTGCCGCGCGACTTCGTCGAGTTCCCCTCGCAGTTCGAGGAAGACTGGGCCAAGCACCCGGAGATCCTGGCCAACTACGCCAAGCACCACCAGACCGGCGAGCCGATCCCGGCCGAGCTGATGCAGAAGGTGCTGAACGCCTCGGGCTTCAACCAGGGCTTTGACACCCTGGAGTACGTGGCCGCCAGCTTCCTCGACATGGAATGGCACACCCTGCCGCAGGGCGCGGTGGTGGAAGACGTCGAAGCCTTCGAGAAGGCCGCGCTGGCCAAGCACGGCGTCGACTTCGCGCCAGTGCCGCCGCGCTACCGCAGCGCCTTCTTCGCCCACGTGTTCCCGGGCGGCTATTCCTCGGGCTACTACGCCTACATCTGGAGCGAAGTGCTGGCAGCCGACGCCTTCGCCTTCGTCACCGAGCAGGGCGGCCTGAACGCCGAGCTGGGTGCGGCCTACCGCCAGGGCATCCTGTCGCGCGGCGGCACCGAGGACCCGATGGAGATGTACGTGAAGTGGCGCGGCAAGCAGCCGGACGCCGACAACCTGCTGTACCGCCGCGGCCTGAAGAACAAGAGCGACGACTGATCGCCTGAGCGAACACTCGCGCCGCAACAGGAGAGGGCGCCGTCGGCAACGACGGCGCCCTTCTTCTTGGACCCGCCGGACGTGTTTTCGCTGCGCGCGGACTTCCTAGGGCAACTGCGGGGGGTAGCCGATCGCTGCCAGCGCCTTCCGGTAGCGGGGATCGCTGCGCAGATTGGCAAGCAGCGGGTCGAACGGGAGGTACATCACGCTGCTGTCGCCGCCGCGAATGGCGCGCTCGATCCACTCGAAGGCCAGATCGCTCTCGCCGCGCCAGGCGTGCACGGCGCCGACCCAGTAGCCGTCGGCGATGCCAAACTGCCGGCGCAGCGCATCCAGCGCGGCGTCGGAGCCAGCGCGATCGCCGAGCTCATGCAGCGCGATGACGGTGCCGACCAGCCGGAACAGGGTCGAGGAATGCTCCAGCCGCTCCAGCGCCTGCTGCGGCCGCTCCTCGAAGATGTCGCAGAGCGCCAGGTAGAAGTTCGTGTGCGGGTTCTCGGGCAGGTCGTGCAGCTGGAGCAGCAGCACCGCGCGTGCATTGCGGGTGTCGCCCAGCGCGAGGTAGTGCCAGCCCTGGTTGCGGCGAGCGCCGGACTCGGGATCCAGCGCGATGGCCCGCGCGCCCGTGGCGACGGCCTCTTCGAGCCGCCCCATCGAGGCCAGCAAGCGAGCCTTCCACACCAGCAGGATCGCGGACTCGCCGCCGGGCGTCAGCGCCTGCGCACGCTCCAGATCGGCCCAGGCGCCCGCATAGTCGAAGCGGTAGAGCAGGCGCGTCTCCGACAGCAGCAGGTAGTCGAGCGGATCGGGCGGGCTCAACTCCAGCGTGCGCCGCCAGGCCTCGAAGGCGCGCGCCCTGCCCTGCAGGAGTTCCTCCGAGCTGTCGGCGTAGTAGCCGCTGCCACCGAGGATGCCGGCGAGCATGCGCCAGGCATCCGCATAGTTCGGGTCCAGCGCGATCGCCTCCTCCAGCACCGCGATCGCCCGACGCTGGCTGTTGGGGTCGTTGTTGCCGGCGAACAGGGTGGAGGCGCGCAGGAAGGCACGATAGGCCGCAGCGTTGGCCGTGCCGCGCGCGCGCGCCGGATCATGGCCCCAGCGCCCCGGCTGGCCGCCGATGCCGTCCAGCAGGCGCTCGGTCACCGCGTCGATCAGGGTCGCCTGGTCGTAGGGCGCGCGCTCGAAGGTCTCGTCCAGCGGGGGCGTACGCCCCGTGGTGTCGACCAGCTGCAGCGATACCCGCAGGCGATCGCCACGGCTCTCGACGCTGCCGCTGACCAGCAGGTTGGCGCCCAGCTCGGCGCCCAGCGTCTCCGGATCGAAGTCCCAGGCCTGCACGCGCTCGCTGGGTGCGCGTGCGACGACGCGCAGGCCGGGAAAGCGCTCCATGTGCCCGCGCAGATGATTGGCGAGACCCGCGGCGAACACCGCATGCCGACCCTCTTCACTGAGGTCGCGGAACGGCAGCACGGCGATGACGTCGGCCAGGTGGCCGGCCGGCGCGCGCGTCGAAGGCGCTTGCAGGCGCCACCCCACGGCGGCGACCAGGACCAGCAGCAGGACCGCAAGCCCCGCCCCGAGCGCGCGTCGCGGCGGCGCCCATGGCCGGATCGGTGCAGCAGGGGCCATCGGAGCAGGCAGCGCATCGACCGCCGCGGGCGCTCCGCCAGAGGCAGCATCCAAAGACAGAGGCTCACAGGCTTCGAGCAGGCGATAGCCATAGCCGTGCACCACCCGCAGGCGCTCGCCCTCGGCATCGCCGATGGCCAAGCGCAGCTTGCCGATCGCCTTGGCCAGGGAGTTCTCCGACACCACGCGCCCGGGCCAGCCGGCACGCAGCAGGCGCTCCTTGGGCTGGATCCCGCCCGGCGCGGCCAGCAGGCAGCGCAGCAGCTCGAACCCCGCGCGATCGAGCCTCACCTCCTTGCCCTCGCGGAAGGCCTGACAGCGATCGAAGTCGACCTCCAGCGCCCCGACGCGCCAGCGCCCGGAAACCGGGGGCTGCGCCTGCGCTGCGGTGTCGACCCGGATATCCATTCGCAAGCCTCTGTCGCGCAAGGGCTTCCAGAAACTATCAGAAGTTTTCAGAACTCGGCTATTGGCAAGCGGCGCGGACGCATGACGCAATCGGGGCAGTCCCCACGTGCGCCAGAGGCGGCTTCCATGCGACCACGTCCCCTGCTTGCCCTCGCCCTTCCGCTGGCGCTCGCCGCTGCCGTCTGCGCCCCCGCCGCGAGCGCGTCGGCGCCGGCCACCCTCGCCTACCAGGGGCGGCTTGCGGATGCCGGCGGCAGCCCGATCAGCGCCAGCCTCAGCATCACCTTCCGCCTGTATGCGGATCCCAGTGGGGGCACGCCGCTGTGGAGCGAGACCCAGAACGCGGTCGACGTCGACGGCGGCAATCTCGCCGTCGAGTTGGGCCAGGTGGTTGCGCTGCCGCGCGACCTCTGGGGCCGACAGCTCTACCTCGGCATCCAGATCGCCGGCGACAGCGAGATGGCGCCGCGACCGCGCCTGACCGCGACGCCGTATGCGCTGCGTGCCGGCAGCCTGATGCGGCGCACGATCGTGGTCTCGGCCGAGGGCAGCGCGGTGGACAACGGCAGCCGCCTGCTGGCGACCGTCGCTGCGATCAGCGATGCCAGCGCCACGGCACCGGTGGCCATCGAGCTTGACGCGGGCCGCTACGACCTGGGCAGCGCAGCCCTCGTGCTGCCCTCGCACACCCGCCTGAGCGGCAAGGGCCAGGCCGCCACTTTCATCACCTCGGCGTTCACCGCACCCGAATTCGCCGCCTCGCTGCAGCTTGGCTCGGACACCGAGATCACCGACCTCACCGCGGAGAACACGGCGGTTCCCTTGAACTTCGCCGACAGCCAGGTCGGCATCGCCGCGATCGATCGCGCCGCCCCGCAGCAGCTGGTGGCGCGGGTACGGCTGCAGCGGGTGACCGGCATCAGTCGGGCAGCACCCGGCACGCTGGGGCAGCGCGCCGGCATAAGCGTCTGCGCCTTCGACAGCCAGGTCCGCGATGTGGTCGGCCGCGCGCTCGGTGGGCAGTATGCGATGGGCCTGCGCGCCGACTGCCCGGGCTTCAATCTGCGCATCGAGGGGGCGCTGATCCAGGCCGCCGACGCCACCGAGGGCATCCGCGGCAGCTACTTCATCGCCGGCCAGGGCAACGTCTGGCGCGACCTCCACGTGCAGCTGCAGGCAGGCGCCAGCGTCCTCAACGTCTACGGGCTGCGCTTCCTCGGCGCACCGGCGGTGTTTTCCGATGGGCCGCAGGGCCGACTCTCGAACGTCCGGGTCAGCATCCAGGGCAGCGCCAGCGGAACCACGTCGACCACGCGGGCGGAGGGCATCGTGGTCGAGAACGCGGGCCAGCTCGCAGTCATCGAACACAGCGCGATCGACATGCGCGACCTGCGCGCCACCCAGGTCAGCGCCTTGCGCCTGCGCGACGGCACCAGCAACCAGCCCGCGCAGGCCGCGCTCGAGGTACATGACCTGCGCATCCGACTGCGCGGACGCCAGGACAGCAGCCAGGGCGGCGGGGAGACTTCGGGCATCCGCATCGAAGCGATCCCGCCTCGGCTCAGCCAAGTCCACGTGCAGGTCGAATGCCTCGCGGGCGATACCGCGCCCTGCATCGGGATCGGACAGAGCGCGAACTGGTCCGCGCCCGCCGGAAGCGCTCCGCTGCGGATCGAGCACAGTCTGGTCGAAGCGGGCCATGTCAACGCTGGCGCCGGCGCGAGCGCCGCCGCCCTGGAGCTGAGGGGCCGCGCGCGGGTGGAGGCGAGCAGCCTGCGCCTGCAGCGCTCATCCGCGAACGAAACGGTGCGCGCGGTCAGCCTGATCGCCGCCGCGGCCAACCTGAAGCTGCAGCAGTCCAGCCTCGTCGCCACCGATGCCGCGGACAGCAATTCGGTCTGCCTGCTGGCGGGCCCCGCGGGGGCCAGCGCAGAGTGGTACGGCAACCACCTGCAGGGCCAGCGCTGCGACGGCGGCCAGGTCAATCTGATCTGTGCCGGCAACACCCTGCGCGGCACCGGTCTGCTCGCCGGCAGCTGCCCATGAACCCGCGCTGCGCCATCCGCGCGCTCGCGCTCGGCCTCACGATCGGGGCGCTGTCGAGCGTCGGCAGCGAGGCCTTCGCGACCGAGACCGGCAGCCCGCAGTACCGACTGGTCGGCCCCGCACCGGCCAGCACGGCGAGCGTGACCGCCTCGCCCCTGCAGCGTTTGCGCTGGATCGGAGGCAGCGGTCAGCCGGTCGGCATCGCGGCCAGCCCGAATGCGAGCACGAACAGTGGCGGCAGCAGCCTGCAGCTGCCGACCAACCGCATCTTCCGCGACGGCCTGGAAGACTGACAGGCCCGCACGCCCGCGGCTGTGCATGGCGCGCGGGCGGATTCGGGCGACGCCTGTGGAACCTTCGCCGGAACGCGGGTTCCAAGCGCGCCCCGTCGATGACCTCGCGCATGCCTCTGCCCTGGCCCACGTCCCTGCATCCGCGGCTGGCCCAGAGCGCGCTGGAACTGCGCGCCCGTTGGCGTCTGTGGCGCAGGCGCCCCGGCGAGAGCCTGTTCCACGCGCTGGCGCTGCTTGCGCTGTTCGGACTGGCCACAGGGCTGCTGCAGACGCTGGCGCCGCGACTGCAGCCGCTGCTTGAGCTCTGGCGCGCGCAGCCGCTTGCGGCCACGTCCGCCTTTCTGCTGCTCGCGTTCTGGCGCCTCCACCAGCGTGCGCGGCGCTTCGAAATCGCCAGCCGGGCGCATGGCTGGCTGTCAGCCCTGCCCCTTGCGCCAGCCGTGCAGCGGCGTGGCCTGAGCCAGCAGCTGCTGCTGGGCATCGGCATCGGCCTGCTGTGGACCGCGCTGTTCGCACTCGCCGCCCTGCTCTCGCGCCTGTTCAATGCCAACGAAGCCGGCGCCCTGCTGATGCAGATGCTGGCCTCGCTGCTGTTGGCCGGCGGGCTCGTGCGGCTGGCACGCGCGGGTCAGGCAGGTACCCGCGCCGAGCCCATGAACTCGGCGTCGCTCGCTGGCGCGAGGCCGCTGCGCAGTGAAGCCCGCGGCTGGGCAGTCGCGCCGCGCTGGCTCGGCCCCTGGCCTGAACTCGGACAGCTGCAGCGCCGCCGCAGCCAACGCGCCTGGCGCAGCGGCCGCGCCTGGGTCTGGCTGCTGCCGCTCGGCCTGTTGGTGCTGGCCGGCGAAGGCGCGCGTGTGTTCGCCGGCATGCTGCTGCTGGTGGTGATGCTGCCTTGGCTGCGCACCACGCTCGACGCCAGCGCCTGCGCGCTGGCCGAGGTCGAGCGCCTGCTGGTGGCCACGCCGCGCTCGCGCGTCGACTTCTGCCGCAGCGGCTGGCGCTACCCGGCCTCGCGCGCCCTGCTGGCCAGCGTCCTATTCGCGCTGGCGCTCACGCTATTCGGCGCCTCGCCACGCTCCATCGCGTTTGGCGCGCTGGGCTTACTCCTGCCCTGCGGACTGGAGATGGCGCTGATGCTGCACTACCCGCGCTCGCGCGCCCGCCAGCGCGGCCAGCTGATGGCCGAAGTCGCCCTGCTGCTGGTGCTGGCGCGCGAGGGACTCGGCCCGGCGGTGCTGCTGCCGGCCATCGCAATGATCGGCTGGCACGCCTGGCGTGCACGGAGACTGGCTTGAGCATGCACACACTCGATGTTCGCGACCTGCACCTGGAGCTGGGCGGTCGGCCCGTACTGCAGGGCATCGACCTGCGGATCGATGCCGGCGAGTTCGTCGCCCTGGCCGGCCCGAACGGCTCGGGCAAGAGCAGCCTGCTGCGCTGCATCGCCGGGCTGCTGCCCGCGCGCCGCGGAACGATCCACATCTGCAGCCATGCGATCGCCACCGACACCGCTGCAGCGCGCAGGAAGTTCGGCATGGCGGTCGATCCCGCGGCTCTGCCGGGCCTGCTGACCGGGCGCGAATGCCTGCAGCTGTTCGCCCGCACGCGCGGGCTCGGCGAGGTGCCGGCCAGCACTCTCGAGCTGGCCGAAGCCCTGCGCTACAGCGTCTATCTCGATCGCCCGGTGGAAGAGTATTCGCTGGGCACGCGACAGAAGCTCGCGGTGCTGCTCGGCCTGATCGGCGAGCCGCCGCTGCTGTTGCTCGATGAACCGCTGAATGGCCTTGACCCGCCCAGCGCCTGGGCGCTGAAGCGCCACCTCGTGGATCTGGCAGCGCGTGGCACCGCCATCGTGCTCGCGACGCATGCGATCGAACTCGCCGAGCGCCATGTGCATCGCGCCGTGCTGCTGGTTGAAGGCCGCCTGCGGCTGGATCTCGACCGCCCGGCCCTCGCCACGCTGCGGGCAGATCCAACGCGTTCGCTGGAAGCCGAGCTGGTCGCCGCCATGGACGCCTGAGCACGCACCCCGAACCTGTGGCACCCGCAGCGGTCGGCGGGCGCGGGCACAATCGGGCATCGAGCCACGCCGGAGCCCACCATGCGCCGCACCCGAATCGCCGCCGCCCTGTTCTGCGCCCTGCTGGTGCCTGTCGCTGCGCTGGCGGCGCCACCGCTGTCCAGCGAGGCACTGGTGCCGCCAGCGTCCGAGCATGCGCCCAGCGCGCAGCTGCTGGCGCCGCAGATCCAGCGTTTCCGCGCCGATCTGGCCGCCATCGAGCACGTCAACGACATCGCCTGGGGCGAGGCGCGTCGGCGTGCGCTGGGCGAGCTCTACACGGGCTGGCTGGCGCGGCTCGACGCGATGGACTTCGAGGCGCTGGGCCTGGAAGACCGGATTGACTGGATCCTGTTTCGTGGCGAGCTGCAGCAGCGGCAGGGCGAACTGGAGTTCGAGCGCCAGCGCATCAACGAAGCCGCGCCGCTGCTGCCCGAAGTGGCGGCGCTCATCGAACTCGCCGAAGCACGTCGCGCCCTGCAGCAGGCCGACGGCGGCAGCAGTGCCGGCAGGCTGGAGCGTGCCCGCGCCGCCCTGGCCGATCTCGATGCACGCATCGAAGCCAAGGACGCGGCGCTGTCGACGCTGTCGCCCGCTGTCGCCCATCGTGCCGCCCGCGTCCTCGACGCCACCCATCGCGCACTGAAGGACTGGCATGCCCACCAGGACGGCTATGACCCCGACTTCACCCACTGGGTCAGCAACCCGTGGCAGGCGCTGGATGCCCAGCTGCCGAAGACCGCCGAGCTGATCCGCAAGCGCCTGGCGGGTGTCGACAACCCCGAGGTGATCATCGGCGACCCGATCGGTCGCGAGGCGCTGATCGCCGCACTCACGGCGGAGCGCATCCCGTATACGCCGGAGCAGCTGGTCGAGATCAGCCGCCGCGAGCTGGCCTGGTGCCGGGAGGAAATGCAGAAGGCCGCGGCCGAGATGGGCTTTGCGGACTGGCGCGAGGCGCTGGAGGCCGTCAAGCAGAAGTCGCCGGCAGTCGGCCAGCAGCCGCAGCTGGTGGTCGAACTCGCGAACGAGGCCATCGACTACCTCACCGACAATCAGCTGGTCACGGTGCCCGAGCTCTCGCGGCGCGACTGGCGTATGAACATGCTGAGCCCGCAGGCGCAGCTGCAGGCGCCGTTCTTCCTGGGCGGTCGCGATGTGTGGGTGGCGTATCCGCACAGCTCGATGCCGCACGAGAAGCAGCTGATGAGCCTGCGCGGCAACAACCGCCACTTCTCGCGCGCGGTGGTGCACCACGAGCTGATCCCCGGCCACCACCTGCAGTACTTCTACAACCTGCGCCACCAGACCCAGCGCCAGCTGTTCCGTACGGCCTTCTGGATGGAGGGCTGGGCGCTGTACTGGGAGCTGTTCCTGTACCAGCGCGGCTTCGCGCAAACGCCCGAGGACCGTATGGGCATGCTGTTCTGGCGCAGCCACCGCGCCGCCCGCATCCAGTTCAGCCTGGCCTTCCACCTCGGCACGATGACACCGCAGGAAGCCATCGAGCTGCTGGTGAACGAAGTGGGCCATGAGCGCGAGAACGCCGCCGCCGAAGTGCGGCGCAGCTTCACCGGTGACTATGGCCCCTTGTACCAGGCGGCCTATCTGCTCGGCGGCCTGCAGTTCATGGCCCTGCGCCGCGAGCTGGTGGAGTCGGGCCAGATGGGCGAGCGCGATTTCCACGACGCGATCCTCAAGGGCGGAACGATGCCGGTGGATCTGGTCCGCCTGCGCCTGCGCGGCGAACTGCCTGACAAGGACCAGCCGCTCTGGCGCTGGGAGTGACAGCGGTCTTTGAAGCCAGCCCGATCGCCCGGAGGTAGGCGTCGCCGTCGCACCTGCATGCGCGGGTGCGAAGTCATGTGCCGTGCAGCTCTGGGAGCATGCTGAAGGACCCTCCGCCCTCTGCGGCGCCTGTGGACGCCCTCGCTACGGCGTCTGGATTTCTCACACGCTCTGACATCGTCCGGGCTGCGATTCCTGCACCTTTGGTCGGCGCGGACGCAGCGATTGGCGCCATCGCGACCGAGCCTCCTTGACAGTTGCTCACAATTGTCGACACTGCTGCCCAGGCGCGTGTCCGCGCGCCGGTTCGCTCGGGGACAGCGGCATCAGCGAACAGATCGAGACCACAAGAGGCCCTCAGGGCCCGAGCCAGGGACTCGATCGGCAACACCAGGCACCTCGCCTCAAGGCCAACCGTCGCAGCGGTGTGGCGCGCCCGTCTGCGGGCGCCGCGCAGCGCCGACGAAGCGGCCGGGCATCAGGCATTTGCGCCAGCCGTCGTCCCTGCGGAGTCCCCATGCATCGTCGTCATTTCCTCGGCCTCGCTGCGGCCATTGCGGCCGGTCTGCGCAGTCAGTCTGCGCAAGCCGCACTCCCCATCGGCGCCACCGGCGTCTGGAACGGCCAGCTCGCGGCCGGTCAGTTCATTCCGGCCAAGATGCCGCTGACGCCGCAGCGCATCGTGCTGCCGCGCCCGGATGCGGAAACCTCGACGCGTGCCTTCCATCGCAATGCACATGTCGGCCTGCCCTATGAGCTGCCCATCGTGGTGCAGGGCGGCAGCTGGCCGTTCATCTACGAGCTGGTCGATGCGCCGGCGGGCGCCAGCCTCGGGCGGAACTACGGCGACGCGGGCTACGGCATCCTGCGCTGGACGCCGACTTCAAACGGCACCTTCAGCTTCACCGTGCGCGTGCGCGACCAGGATGGCGGCAGCGTCCAGTTCAGCTGGAGCGGCGTGGTCTCAGGCACCTGGGCACGCTTTGTCGATGCCGCGAACGGCAGCGACAGCAGCGGCACCGGAACGGCGTCGGCGCCGTGGCGCACGCTTGCACACGCCTATGCGCAGGTGCAGGACGGCGGCGCGCTGTGCCTGCGGGCAGGCCTGTATCAGGCACCCGCTGAGTCGATGAACATCGCGGTCAGCGGTGGCACGGGTGCAGGCCGCGTCGGCAGCCTGTTCGGCTGGCCCGGAGAACACGCGACGATCGACTGCGGCACGCTGAACGCCTGGCACTTCGCCTGGTACAACAGCAGCGACACCTATGTTGCGCACCTGAACTTCGTGGGTGGCCCCAGTGGCCAGGCCAACCCGCGCTACTTCGGCTCGCTCAACGTCAACCACCGCTGCTACCAGTACCGGCTGGGCTTCGACTCGCCGTCGTTGGGCACCGCCGCGGGCGGAGGCGACGACAACAACAGCTGCCTGTTCCTGGGCGCCGGCGGCGGCGTGCGTGAGTACGTCGCCCAGGTGTTCTGCACCTTCCGCCGCCTGCCCTTCACCAACAACGGATTCAGCGCGATCGACACCTACCAGACCCGCTATCTGGTGGTGGCCGACAACGTCTTCGAAGCGCCGGCCAACTCGACGTCGCAGCATGCGATCTGGATCAAGGGCTGGGAGCAGGAGGACATCAGCATCCGCGGCAACCGCTGGAACCAGGCCTGGGACGGCGGCCTGATCGACCTCACCATGTCGGGCGCCAATGGCAGCTTTACAACGCGTCGTATCGAGGTCTGCTTCAACACGATCGTGACTCGCGACGGCAACGGTGGCCTCGGCATCGGCGTGGGTGCAACCGCGTCCGGCGGCGAACGCGGGCCGATCTGGATCTACCGCAACACGCTCCGCGCGCCGGCCGTGATCATGCGCAGCAGTTCGGCGCTGCGCATCAGTTTCGAGAATGACGTGATCGTGCACGACGCGGTGGTCCAGGGCGGCAACACCGCCACCCGCATCGTTCTGTTCGATGCCAACGCGCCGGCCGGCGTGTACTACGACCCCGCCATCCGCGAGAACCTGATCCTGTCCAGCACCGGCAACGAGTGCCACGGCCGCGGCAGCGACGGCATCCTCGATGCCCAGCACCGCCTCGCCGGCGCATTCCGCAGCCAGTATCTGGGCACGCATGGCGCCGAGATTGCTCGCCCCGACTCGCTGTTCGCAGACGGCTTCGAGTAGCCGGCCGTCCACACACCGTTCTGCGCTCCCCTTGAACCCTTTCGAGATCACGCCCGTGAGAAGTCGCTTCGCTGGATCGTTGCATCGCCACCTTGGCGCCGTCTTCGGTACCCGCCTGATCGCCATGCTGCTTTTCGCGACGGGCTCGACCACCTGGGCCGGCACGACGGTCCCCGTGAACATCCGGCTTGAGGGCCTGGCGCTCGGCAATACGGTCTCGCTCAGGCAAGGCGGCACCACGGTCCAGGCAAGCCTGAACGGTGCGCTGAGCCTCGGCGCTGCAGCGCCCGGAACGCCCTTGAGCGTGCAGGTGCTGAGCCAGCCGGATGGCCAACACTGCGCGCTGTCCGCACAGGCGCCGAGCCAGGTGCCGGCAGACGCGACGCCGGTCTTTGTGCGCTGCGTGCACACCGCGGCGGCGCGCATCACGATGCCGGCCACGACACCCGATGGGCCGCTGAGCTGGTGGCACAACGGCGCCGGTCTGCGCGCCATCGCCTACCCCGGCCTCGCCTACGAGAGCCGGCCCGGCGTGGTCGGCGGGCAGTTCCCCTACGAGTTCCGGCTGCTGGCGACGCGCTTCAACGGCCAGAGCGCATCCAGCGCTGGCGTCAGCCTCGACTTCCGACGCGGCACCCTGCGCTTCGTGCCCGCAGCGGCGGGCAGCTACGAGTTCGATCTGGAAGTGCGCGACAGCGCCGCCGTGCAGAAGGTGGCTCAGCGCACCTTCGTGGTCAGCGCAGCGGCGAGTCATTTCCTGTTCGTGGCGCCCGGGGGCGTCGATGCCCCCGGCCGCGGCGGCATCGATCAGCCGCTGCAGACGATTCCCTACGCGCTGGCTCAAGGCACGTCGGCGCAGGCGCTGATGCTGCGGGCGGGCACCTATGCAGGCCGCTTCGATCTGAACGACGGCCGCCCCCGCCAGATCCTGGCCTACCCGGATGAAGTGCCGGTGCTGGCGCTCAACCAGAGCGGAAATATCACCGCGCGCTTCACCGAGGCCCCGGCCGCGCGACTGGAAGGCGTCGACATCACCGGTGTGCGCCAGTACGGCATCGTCAGCGATCCCTCGCTGCCCGGCCTGGTGGTGCGCCAGGTGCGATTTCTGGACGGCGTGGTGGCCAACGGCGGAGAGAACCCGGCCTACATCCACGGCTGGGGTGATCTGCAGCAGCGCCATCGCTTTCTGGTGCAGGACTCCGAGTTCAACAACTACCCGACCGGCTACGCCACCACCTGGTTCGACGCCGGCGATTCGCTGTTCGAGAACAACCAGGTGCGCTTGGGCGCCACCACCGTCGGCGTGCACGACAAGGACAACTCGCAGCGCAACGTGTACCGCGAGAACTTCATCGAGTACGCGCCCGGCTTCGCCAACAGCAACGGCATCCAGATCTCGGCGCAGTATGGTTCCGAGCAGGTCCACATCCACCACAACCTGTTCGTGAACACCGGCGTACTGCTCGGCGGCCAGTGCCTGACCGAGGGCTGCACGATGCGCGCACACGACATCCACCACAACACCATCGCGAGCGGCGCCATCGTGCTGCGCTGGGGCGCCTTCAATGTGGGCAGCGCCGACACCCGGATCAGCCACAACCTGATCCGCTCGACGCCCGCGCCCTATGCCTGGGCGTCCTGCCTCAACACGGTGCCGGCCGCCTTCGCGAGCCAGCTGCGCACCCGCGCGAACCGATTGGAAACCAGCAGCAGCAACGCCATGCGCGACACCGAATGCGGTGGCTCGGCGATGAACATGAGCTGGGCGACCTGGCGCGAAACGCATGGCCTCGACACGCTGGCCTCGGGCAGCGTGCTCAGCGCCACCAGCGACCTGGGCGGCAGCGGCGCCTTGACCCGACTGCCGGCCGGGGATCCACGCCTGACTACGCTGGGCCACCGCTATCCGCTGCCGATGAGCACAAGCCTGAACGTTTTCGCCGACGGCTTCGAGTAGCGCGCACTGGGCGGTCGCGCCGCGACGTCAACCACCGGGTCGAGCGAAGCATGTGCTCGCATTGCGCCCCCTCCCATCCACAGGCAGATCCCACCATGAAGCGTCGTCAGTTCCTTCTGCTGACCACCGCGGCCAGCACCGCCTTGGCTTTGCGCCCAGACGCCTGCCGCGCCGGATCATCGGGCGGTTCCAGCGCGCTGTACGCCGACGGCTTCGAGGCGGTCACGCCCAGCACCAACACCGCCTACCTGTTCCCGTCGGGCTACTTCGAGCCAAACAGCCTGCTGCCACTGCAGAAGATCTATCCGCAGAGCGATGCGGTGACGCCGGCAGCCTCGCACCATCGTCGGGCCTATCCCGGCCTGCGCTGGGAGTGCCCGGTGCGCGCGATGGGCGGCAGCAATCCGCGCTTCTACGAGCTGCTGTCCGGCCCGCCGGGCATGCGCATCGGTGAGTTCCTGCAGCGCGACGCCTTCGGCGACTACGTGCCGAAGCCGGACTACGCGACCCTGATCTGGGAATCGCCGGTGGCCGGCAGCTATCTGATCCGCGTGCGCTGCAGTGATCAGAACAACACGCCGCTACTTTTCGAGTTCCGCTTGCAAGTGGCGCTGAATGGGCATCTGTTCACCGCGCCGGCGGCGCTCGGCAGCGGCGACGGCACCAGCCCGCAGAATGCAATGGCCTGGAATCAGGCGATGCTGGGCAACGGCATGGTCTCGCCAAGCCGCGGCAAGGTGCTGGTGTGTCGCGGCGGCAACTACACGCTGAGCGACGCCATTCTGGTCAACGCCAGCCATATGGCGACCTCGATCATCGCCTATCCCGGCGAGACTCCGGTGTTCAATCGCGGCATCCAGATGCGCGCATCCGACGTGTTCATCGGCGGACTGCGCTTCGAGAACATCGGTACCGGCAACTTCGGGGTCATCAACGACTGGGAGTTCAACCATCGCTGGAGCGTCTGGCGCTGCCACTTCGAGCGCTGCTTCAACTCGAATACGGCGCAGAACAACAATCAGTGCTGCATCGGTGCAGTGAACGGCGGGCAAGCCCACGGGCGCCAGCACCTGCTGCTGGCCGAGAACACCTACCGCAACTGCAGCGGCCTGCACGGCTACGATTTCTTCAACGTCGACACCCACCTGTGCGAGCGCGAGACCTTCATCATTGATGACCCGAGCATCGCTGTCCGCCACTCGGTGTGGTTTCCGAAGGGCTACTGCCGCTACTACGAGATGTCGTTCTGCCGCGCCGATCTGCCGCCGCAGGCGGTGGAGGCCGAGAACATCATCCAGGCCTACAACGCCGCTTACGCCGTGTCGCTGCCTGGCGTGGGCTCGATCGAGTACAACTTCGTGCGCAGTGGAAGCAATGTCGGGGGCCTCGTCACCAACGGCGCAGCCAACGGGACCGCACCCAATGTCGGCCCGGTCACGATCGTCTGCCAGGTACGGCGCAACACCTTCGTGGGCAAACGGATTGGTGCACGCAATTGGGATCGCGAATCCGGGGTCGACCGGCACAGCTACTTCGCCGCCAACGTGCTGCAGACGGCCAGCAATGGCGCCGTCGGCCTCTCCGGCGCGGCGAACACGAATCCGGTGTGGTTCACCGAACGCGATGCGCTGAGCGCGGGCTCGGGTCTGGCGGATGGCAATGGCCGACTGATCGATGAGGGCTTCCGCGGTCGGCGCGGTGCGCAGGTCTGGCGGCCAGCGTAGCTGACAGCGTGTCGACGATTTCGCGCGCGCTCAGGGGCCTGCCAGAGGAAGCGACTCCGCGCCGGCTCACAAGCCGTGGGTCGCCCGGACTCACGCACTGACGCATGCCCCCACGCAACAGGGCCCGCACGCGCGGGCCCTGACGGCAGTACAGAGGGTGGCGACTCCCGCCAGCGTTACTCCGGCACCCGAATCAACCGCTACCGTTGCTCCCTTCCGGGCCTGGCGGGGTTTGCAGCCTATCGTCGCGAAGGCACCGACGGGAGCCACCATAGAGGGGCTGCCGGGGCAGCGGCCGCGGCCTTCTCAGGCGTCGCGGCGGGCAGATCGTTCAGCTGCGGAAACTGGCGGAGAGAGAGGGATTCGAACCCTCGATACGGGGTTTAGCCGTATACACACTTTCCAGGCGTGCTCCTTCAACCACTCGGACATCTCTCCGGAGTCTCACGCACGAACGCTGCAGAGCGCGGCAGAGTAGCGGCTCGGAACCGATTCCACAAGTCTGCTGCGGGGTCTCAGCTGCCTGCGGGCAGGGTCGCGGGCGATGGCGCGGGGACCGGCAGGCGCTCGCCCGCCGCCAGCACGCGGTAGCCGCGCGCGCGCATGGCCTCGCCGTCCGCGGCCGAGCCGTAGTGGTACAGGGCCAGCCGCTCGCGCCAGGCCTGCGGGTACTCGCGCTCGATGTCGTCGAGCCCGGTGTGCGAGGGGTTGCCGCGCAGACCGCAGTCGTGGGCCAGGGTCTCCTCGGGATAACGCGCCAGCTGCTCGGGGATCGGCCGGGTATCGCCGCTGTAGACGAAGCTGCCGCGCAGAGCCAGGCCGAAGGCCGTGTCCGGCGCGTGGTGACGACAGGGAAACACCTCGAACTGGCGTCCGGCGTGCCAGAAGCCGCGCGAGACCGGGATTAGCTGGAAGGCATCCCACCAGTTGGCGCCGCCCTCGGCGAGCACGCCCGGATAGTCCGCCAGCCGCGCCTGCAGCAGCGGCACGACGGTGGCCGGCACGTACAGCCGGCAGCGGCCGCGTAGGGCTTCGTCGAAGTACAGGGCGAAGAACAGCCGCTCCATGCCGCCGATGTGATCGAGGTGGGCATGGGTGATGAACAGGGCCAGCGGTGGCTCGCCGTAGTGCTTGAGATACGCGGTCAGGGCCTCGCCGCCGCAGTCGATCATCAGCAGCGGACGACCATCGTGCTCCAGCACCGCCGAAGCCGAACCGAGCTCGACCGCCGCACTGCTGCCGACGCCCAGGAAACGCAGGGCCCAGCCGCTGTCCACGCGGGTGTGCGCTGGCGTGCTCATGCGGGCTTGAGTTCGCAGGCGGCCGCGCTGCCGCCGGCTTCGACGTAGCCCGCGCCCAGGGCCGACCAGCCCACTGCCAGCGCCTCGCCCTGAAGCCCGAGTTTGCGCAGCGAGCGCGCGAGGCGCTGCAGGTTGGCGCGCTGCCAAGCGAGCGCGGGTGCACGCAGGTCGCCGCGATCGAAGTCGATCAGCCAAAGACCACCCGCGTCGTCGCGCATGACGTTGTGGGCATTGAGGTCGGCATGGAACGCGCCCGCGGCGTGGAAGCGCGCCAGCAGCCCGCCAAGACCGCGCCAGTCAAAGGCTTCGCCCTGTCCGGCGGCCAGCGCTTGCGCCAATGTGCGGCTGTCGGCGATGGCCAGGGTCATCAGGTCGGCGCGGTAGAACAGGCCCGCTCGCGCATAGCCGGCCGCCAGCGGCGCGGGCACCGGCAGGCCGAGCTCGCGCAGCCGGGCCAGCAGACGGAACTCGCGGAAGGCGCGGTTGGCGTCTTCGCCGGTCCACAGGTACAAATCGCGGATCACCCGGCCGACCAGGCCGCCGCGCCGGTAGTGGCGGATCACCGCCTCGCCGAACTCGCCGCGCACGAAGCAGACCGCGCCGCGGCCGCCGCGCGCGGACTCCATGCGACCTCGCTCCGCCCAATGCTTCGGGTCCAACAGCAGGCGGTCGGCCTGGGCGATGCGTCGACGGTCGAACAGCAGGGCGCCGCGGGCGTCGGTGACGCGCGACTCCTGCACGCTGTCGCTGGCCACGGTGTCGGTCTCGCTGCGGGTCACGGCGGTGCTTCATGCGCGGGGTGGCAGGCGAGTCTAGCAAGCTCCATCGAAGGTCGACCCGGCCCCGCATGTAGAATACCCGGCCTTGCAACCACACCGATGGCGAGCGCGATCAGCGATGGAACCGGTCAACGTCCTGTGCATCAAATGGGGTCGCAAGTACGGCCCGGAGTACGTCAACCGGCTGCGTTCGATGGTGCGCAGGCACCTGACACGCCCGCACCGCTTCGTCTGCCTGACCGACGACCGTACGGGCATCGAACCCGACATCGAGGCCTTCGACATCCCGCAGGTGGGCTTCGCCGATTTCGACCAGCGCCTGCCCTGGACCTTTGGCCACGGCTGGCTGAAGCTGACCAGCTTCAAGCGCGAACTCTACGACCTGCGCGGCACCACCCTGTTCATCGACCTCGATGTGGTGATCGTCGGCAGCATTGATGAGTTCTTCGAGCCGCCGGGCGAGTTCGTGGTCATCAAGGAGTGGGACAAGCGCGACGGCACCGGCAACACTTCGGTTTATCGCTACACCATCGGCGCGCACGCGGATGCGTTGGAGTATCTCGCCGCCAACAAGGACAAAGCGCTGTCCGAGGTGCGCAACGAGCAGGAGTTCATCACCGGCTACCTCGGCCGCCAGGGCAAGGTCAGCTACTGGCCCGATAGCTGGTGCCGCAGTTTCAAGCGCCACTGCGTGCGGCCGGGCATCCTGTGCTGGTTCCAGCCGCCGCGCCTGCCCGAGGGGGCAAAGATCATCGCCTTCCACGGCAAGCCCAACCCGCCCGAGGCCATCGCAGGCGTCAGCGGCAAGTGGTACCGCAAAGTGCATCCCACCGCCTGGGTCGCCGAACACTGGCGCTGAGCGGCAGGCGCCACGGGCCGGCCGCACCGACCTGCGGGGATCCTGCCGGGTATCCCAAGACGCGTGGCGAAGGCTCAGGTTTCGCATAGAGACCCCTGTTCCGCGAGACCGGTTCGCGCGTCGGAACAGGGCCGACGTGCACCTGACGTGGGCTCCCGGCCCGGGATTTGCATCCGTGAAGCCTCATCGCAGAGGCCGCCACGGGAGCGTCCATGACAGCTTGGATCCAAAGGCCTCCGCCCGCCCCCAGCCCCGGGAGCCGAAGGGCGTGAAGGCGCTGGTGATCGAGGACTCGCGCACCAGCCAGGCGATGATCGCCCACCTGCTGCGCGAGATGGACATCGAACCGATCCAGGCCGAACGCGGGCTGGACGGACTCGAGCTGTACTCGCAGCGCCGCCCAGACCTGATCCTGCTCGACGTGGTCCTGCCCGACATCGATGGTTTCGAAGTGGCCCGTCGAATCCGCGCGGATGAGGGACCGGGGGAGTGGACTCCGATCGTCTTCCTCACCGGCCGCACCAGCGATGCCGACCTCGAATCGGGAATTGCAGCCGGCGGTGACGACTACCTGGTCAAACCGCTGAACCCGATCGTGTTTGCCGCCAAGGTGCGGGCAATGTCGCGGATCGCGCAGATGCGCGACAAGCTCCTGGAAACCACCCACCAGCTCGACCAGGTCAACCGTGAGCTGATGCGGCTGTCGGCGATGGACGGCCTCACCGGTCTCGCCAACCGCCGCCATTTCGACGCCATGCTGCGCAGCGAGTGGGAGCGCGGCGAGCGCTGCCGGCACCCGGTCTCGCTGCTGATGTGCGACGTCGACTTCTTCAAGCCCTACAACGACAACTACGGCCACCTGCGCGGCGACGAATGCCTGCGGCGGATCAGCAGCGCCCTGCAGTTCGCGATCCGCCGACCCTGCGAGCTGGCCGCGCGCTACGGCGGCGAGGAGTTCGCCCTGCTGCTGCCGGAAACCTCGGCCCCGCAGGCCATGGAGATCGCAGAGACGGTGCGCTCCAACGTCGAGCGCCTGGCCATCGAGCACGGGCATGCCCCCAAGGGCATCGTCAGCATCAGCATCGGCGTGGCGACCCGCGTGCCGAACAGCCAGCTGTCGCCGGAGCGACTGATCGCGCTCGCCGACAAGGCCCTGTACCTCGCCAAGAAGAGCGGCCGCGACCGCGCCGCGCAGGCGGTGGGCGGCGGCGGCGAGGCCATGGCAAGCTGAGGGTGGCGTGCACGCAGGCTGGGCGGCCGTCGCCGGGTCGCATAGGCGAGGTCGACCGCTCCTGAACATGCGCAGGCCCTGAGCCCAGGCGCTCTGACATCGATCCGCAGGGGGATGCGTGGAAGAACTGCTGCTGTGGCGCTGGAGCACCGGCATCCAGACCCTGTCGGTGCTGCTGATTACGGCCTTCCTGAGCTTCAGCGGGCGCCGCGAGGGCGGCGAGGTGCTCAGGGACTGGGCGCGTGCCTGGCAGTGGAACTGCCTGGCGCTGGGCGTCACCTGGTTCTACTGGCTGGCCCAGCCCGAAGCGCTCGGCCTGCTGTTTGCGCGCGTCACCTATGCCACCGCCAAGACCGCCTTCCTGCTCTATCTGCTCGCTGGCGTGCTGCGCTTCCAGTCGCAGGCCGAGCGTTCGCGGCTGCGCGCGCTGCCCTGGGCGCTGGCCGTCAGCTACGGCCTGCTCGGTGCGATCTGGCTCGACAGCGTGCCGCTGATGGGCATGGCGCAGTCCGCGCTGATCGCCCTGGCCTGCAGTGCCGGCGTCCTCATGAGTCTGCGCGGGCGCGGCCTCGGACTCGAATGGCTGGCGCTGGGCTTCGGCCTGCGCGCGGCGTTCGCCGTGCTGGAGGCCTGGGCCTACGGCTCACTGGCGTTCGGCGTGGAGCGCATTCCCGGCGAGACCCTGTCGCTGTTCGTGGCGGCGCATTCGTCGCTCGACCTCGTCGCCGAATGGACGATTGCCCTTGGCTGCATGCTGGCGCTGGCAAGCCGCGCCCAGCGCGAACTGCGGGCCAGCCAGCAGGCGCTTCGCGCCCAGGCCGAACGCGACGCCCTGACCGGCCTGCGCAACCGCCACGGGCTGGAGGGGGTGCTGCACCGGGCGCAGCGCGAAGGCGCCTGTCTGCTGTTCTTCGATCTCGATGACTTCAAGCGCATCAACGACGAGGCCGGCCATGCCGCGGGCGATCATTGCCTGAGCGCGGTCGCCACGGCGCTGCGCCGGCATTTCCGCGAGGACGACGAAATCCTGCGCTTCGCTGGCGACGAGTTCCTGGTGATCTCGCATCTGCGCGATCCCGATGCCATCGAGGCGCGCGTGCAGGCCATGGCCGAGGATCTCGCCGCGCTGCCCGAGCCCTGCCCCATCCACTTCAGCGTCGGTGCCGCCTGGCTGGAGCCGGGCGGCGATCCGATGGACGCCCTGCGTCGGGCCGACCAGGCCATGTACAGCCACAAGGCGGAACGCCGCCAGGCGGCCTGAACCGCGGACGGTTTCAGCCGCCCGCCGAACCTCCGCCCTGCAGCCCGCCGCGGGTCAGTGCGCGCGGGTCCAGCAATTCGACAAGCTGCGCGCGCGGCAGGCCGCTCACCTCCTCGGCCACATCGATCAGGGGCCGGCCTTCCGCATAGGCGCGCTTGGCGATCTCCGCGCCCTTGGCATAGCCGATCACCGGATTCAGCGCGGTGACCAGGATCGGATTGCGCGCCAAGGCCTCGTCGATGTGATCTGCGCGCACGCGAAAACCCGCGATGGCGCGCTCACCCAGCAGCCGCATCGCGTTCGAGAGCAGCTCGATCGACTGCAGCAGACTGTGCGCGATCAGCGGCAGCATCACATTCAACTGGAAGCTGCCGCTCTGCGCGGCGATGGTCACCGTGACGTGCGCGCCCATCACCTGCGCACAGACCATGGCCACCGCTTCGGGAATTACCGGATTCACCTTGCCCGGCATGATCGAGCTGCCCGGCTGCAGGGTCGGCAGCTCGATCTCGCCCAAGCCCGCCAAGGGCCCTGAGTTCATCCAGCGCAGGTCGTTGGCGATCTTCATCAGGATCGCCGCCAGCCCGTTCAGCTGCGCCGACAGGCCCAGCGCCGCGTCCTGCCCGGCGATGCCGGCGAACAGGTTGTCGGCGGGACGGAACTTGATACCCGTCAGCGCCTGCAGGGCGCGACAGGCGCGCTTGCCGAACTGCGGATGCGCGTTGATGCCGGTGCCGATCGCCGTGCCCGACAGCGGCAAGAGGCGCAGGCGCTCGGCCTCCTGCTCGATGCGCTCGCGCGCACTGGCGAGCTGCGCGGCCCAGGCACCGAGCTCCTGCCCGAAGCTGAGCGGCATCGCGTCCATCAGATGGGTGCGGCCGGTCTTGGGCACGTCCGCCAGTTCGTCGGCGCGCTTGCCGATCGTCTTCTTCAGCGACTTCAGCGCCGGCAGCAGCTGATCGCGCAGGGCCAGCGCCGCCGACACCTGGATCGCACTCGGCACCGCGTCGTTCGAGCTCTGCGCCATGTTGACGTGGTCGTTCGGCGACACGGTCTTGCGCAGGCGTTTCTTCGCGAGCGCGGCGAGCACCTCGTTCATGTTCATGTTGCTGCTGGTACCCGAGCCGGTCTGGAACACGTCGACCGGGAACTGCTCGGCGTGCCCCCCTTCGGCGACCTCGGCCGCGGCGGACTCGATCGCCTCGGCAAGCTTCGCATCCAGCAGGCCGAGATCCGCATTGGCGCGCGCCGCCGCCGACTTGATCAGCGCCAGTGCGCGGATGAAGCCGGCCGGCATGCGCTGGCCCGAGATCGGGAAGTTCTGCACCGCGCGCTGGGTCTGCGCGCCCCACAGCGCCTCGGCGGGGACTTCGAGCTCTCCGAGGCTGTCGCGTTCGATCCGTGTCTTGCTCATGGCGGCTCTCCTGCGCGGGAAAGCGCCGATCCTACGCCCGCTCGGGACATCCAACCCGACGCGGCGGGCCATGCAGCGTAAAATCCGCGGCCTCCCCTCCCCGCCTGCGCGAGCCCCATGTCCACAGCCCTCTCTCCGCTGACCGCCCTGTCTCCCGTCGATGGCCGCTACGGCGCCAAGGTCGACGCCCTGCGGCCGGTGTTCTCCGAGTACGGCCTGATCCGCGCCCGCGTGCGGGTCGAGGTCGAGTGGCTGCTGGCCCTGGCCGCGCATCCGGGTATCCCCGAACTCAAGCCCTTCTCTGCAGACGCCGTCGCGCGCCTGCGCGGCCTCGCCTCGGGCTTCTCGGTGGCCGACGCCGAGCGGGTCAAGGACATCGAGCGCACGACCAACCACGACGTCAAGGCGGTCGAGTACTTCATCAAGGAGCGCCTGCGCGAGGACGCCGAGCTCGGCCCCGCGCTGGAGTTCGTGCACTTCGCCTGCACCTCGGAGGACATCAACAATCTGAGCTACTCGCTGATGCTGGCCGAGGCGCGCCGCGAGGTGCTGCAGCCCGCACTGGGCAAGCTCGATGCCAAGCTGCGCGCGCTGGCGCATGAACATGCCGAGCTGCCGATGCTCTCGCGCACGCACGGCCAGACCGCTTCGCCGACCACGGTCGGCAAGGAGATCGCCAACGTGCTGGCGCGCCTGCGCCGCCAGCTCAAGCAGCTCGATGCGGTCGAACTGCAGGGCAAGATCAACGGTGCGGTCGGCAACTACAACGCGCACGTGGTCGCCTATCCCGAGGTCGACTGGGCGGCGCTGGCGCAGACGCTGGTGGAGGGCCTCGGCCTGCACTTCAACCCCTACACCACCCAGATCGAGCCGCACGACTGCATCGCCGAGCTCTGCGACGTGCAGCGCCGCATCAACACCATCGGCATCGACTTCTGCCGCGACGTCTGGGGCTACATCTCGCTGGGCTATTTCAAGCAGGCGGTGAAGGCCGGCGAAGTTGGCAGCTCGACCATGCCGCACAAGGTCAACCCGATCGACTTCGAGAACGCCGAGGGCAACTTCGGCATCGCCAACGGCCTGCTGGAGCACTTCGCGTCCAAGCTGCCGATCAGCCGCTGGCAGCGCGATCTGACCGACTCCACCGTGCTGCGTGCGCTGGGCGTGGCGTTTGCCCACAGCCTGATCGCCATCGATGCCCTGATGCGCGGCCTGGGCAAACTCTCGGCCGATCCGGATCGTCTGGCGGCCGACCTCGACGCCGCCTGGGAAGTGCTGGCCGAACCGGTGCAGACAGTCATGCGCCGCCACGGCCTGCCCAACCCCTACGAGCAGCTGAAAGCGCTGACCCGCGGCCACGGCATAACCCAGGAGTCGATGCGCGCCTTCATCGCCTCGCTGGACCTGCCCGAGCACGACAAGTCGCGGCTGCTCATGCTGAGCCCGGGCGACTACACCGGCCTTGCCGCGAAACTTGCGAAGGCGATCTGAGATGGCGATCGCCCCGCGCAAGCGCGCCGCAATCTCCACGCTGCCGATCGAAGTGCAGGCCAGCGCGAAGCATCGCCTCGGCATGGCGCCGGCCGTCTTCCTGCGCGACTACTGGCAGAAGCGCCCCCTGCTGATCCGCGGCGCCTTCGCCGACGTGGCCTGTCCGATCACGCCCGAAGATCTCGCGGGTCTCGCCTGCGAGGACGGCGCGCTGTCGCGCCTGGTGCTGCACGATCGCCGCAAGGACCACTACGCGCTGGAGACCGGCCCGTTTCCCGAAGCGCGCTTCGCGAGCTTGAGCGAACGCGACTGGACCCTGCTGGTGCAGGACGTCGACAAGTGGGACGCCGATGTCGCGGCGCTGAAGCAGCACTACGGCTTCCTGCCGCGCTGGCGCATCGACGACATCATGATCAGCTACGCGGTGCCGGGCGGCTCGGTCGGCCCGCACGTCGACCAGTACGACGTGTTCCTGATGCAGGGCCTGGGCGAGCGGCGCTGGCAGATCGACGTTGATCCGGCTGCGCCCAGGACCTTCCGCGAGGGCGCACAGCTGCGCCTGCTGCAGGCGTTCTCGCCCAGCCACGACTGGGTGCTTGGGCCCGGCGACGTGCTCTACCTGCCGCCCGGCGTGCCGCACCACGGCGTGGCCGAAACGCCCTGTCTCACCCTATCGCTGGGCATGCGCGCGCCGTCCGTCAACGAGCTGGTCACTGACCTCGCCGACGAGCTGGGCGCCCAGCTCTCGGAAGAGCTGCGCTATGTCGATCCTGATCTCGCACCGGCACGCGATGTCGCCGAGATCGATGCCGCCGCACTCGCCCGCGTGCGCCAAGCGCTGGCGCCGCTGCTGGCGATGGACGACGCGGCCCTGGGCCGCTGGTTCGGGCGCTTCATCACCGCCTATCGCAATGCCGGCACGCCGCAGCCGGGTCCGCGCCTGCCCAGCCGGGCCAAGCTCGAAGAGACACTGGCCGCCGGCGGCCAGCTCGGCTGGCATCCCTTCAGCCGCACCGCCTGGGCGCGACAGGGCCGCGCCGCCCTGCTGTTCGTGCACGGCGAGTCCTACCCCTGCAGCCTCGCCGGCGCCCAGCGCCTGGCGAAAGGCGATGCGCTGGGCGGCGCCGATTGGGCGGCGCTGAAGCCGCTGGACCGCGACAGCGCCTGGGCCCTGGTGCAGGCCGGGCATCTGATCCTGCAGCCGGCGCGCAAGTCGCGCGCGCGTTGACTCCACCGACGAGACCGGTCATGAGCGCAGCCATTCCCGAAGGCTTCACTGTCGAACCCGCCGACTACCGCCGCGATTTCGACAGCCTGCGCGCGATCCGCGACGAGGTCTTCGTGCGCGGCCAGAGCGTGCCGCTGGACATCGAACTCGATGCGCTCGATCCACTCTGCCAGCACGTGATCGCGCGCAGTACGGACGGTGCGGCCATCGGTACCGGTCGACTGATGCCCGATGGCCGCATTGGCCGTATGGCGGTGCTCGAGACCTGGCGCGGGCGCGGCGTCGGCGGGGTGATGCTGGAGCGCCTGGTCGAGATCGCTCGCACCCGCGGCCTGCAGCAGGTCGAGCTGCACTCGCAGGTGCATGCGCGCGACTTCTACGAGCGCCACGGCTTCGAGGCCTACGGGGACAACTTCTTCGAGGCCGGCATCGAGCATGTGCATATGCGCCGGGCGCTGAGCGAGGACGAGATTCCGCGCAGCGCCGGCCCCGAGCTGGTCAACATCGACAGCGAGCACGAGGCCCGCGAGGTGAGCCTGCAGCTCGTCCAGCGCGCGCGGCACCGGCTGTGCGTGTTCGCCCGCGACCTCGATCCCGTACTGCTGGGCACGCCGGACGCAGTCGAAGCCCTGCGCCAGCTGCTGGCCCGCGGTCGCGGCGTCGAGGTGCGCCTGCTGCTGCAGGAGCCGGCCAGCCTGCAGCGCGCCCAGCACCCCTGGCTGCCGCTGATGCAGCGCTTGACCAGCCTGATCCAGGTGCGCCAGGTCAGCGAGCCGATCGACCAGCAGAACCCAATGGCCTTGCTGCTGAACGATGCCGGCGGCTTCTTCCTGCGCCCGCTGGCCAGCCGCTTCGAGGGCAGCGCCAGCGTGCAGGCAGAAGGCCGCCGTCGCCAGCTGCAGAACGCATTCGACGAACTCTGGGAGCGCGGCCAGCCCTGCACCGAGCTGCGTGCGCTGAGCGGGCTGTAGTCTCCGCAGGCCTGCGCCACCGCCCTGCGGCACATAGCCAAGCGCGGGCGAATCCCCGAAACTAGCGCCCCTTGAAGCGGCCCCCAGCCCCGCGGGCCGTGCGAGACGCTCCCGCATGCCCTTCGCTTCCGTCCTGATCGCCAACCGCGGCGAGATCGCCTGCCGCATCATCCGCACCTGCCGCCGTCTGGGCGTCCGCACCATTGCGGTCTACTCGGACGCCGATGCCGGTGCGCAGCATGCGCGGCTCGCCGACGTCGCCGTGTACATCGGCGGATCGGCGCCGCGCGAGAGCTATCTGCGGCCGGAGGCGATCCTGGAGGCCGCGCGCGCCACCGGCGCTGAAGCCATCCATCCCGGCTACGGCTTTCTGTCCGAGAACGCCGACTTCGCGGATGCAGTGGCTGCGGCAGGCCTGGTCTTCATCGGCCCCTCCGGCGGCTCGATGCGCAAGATGGGTTCCAAAGCCGGCGCGAAGGAGCTGATGGCCGCTGCCGGCGTGCCGGTGGTGCCGGGCTATACCGGCGAGGACCAGTCGCGCGATCGCCTCGCCGCCGAGGCCGAGCGCATCGGCTATCCGCTGATGATCAAGGCCGCCCACGGCGGCGGCGGCAAGGGCATGCGCATCGTGCGCTCAACGGCCGAGTTCCTGCCGAATCTTGAAAGCTGCCAGCGCGAGGCCGCGAATGCCTTCGGCCGCGATCGCGTGCTGCTGGAACGCTATGTCGAAACCCCGCGCCACATCGAGATCCAGGTCTTTGGCGACAGCCATGGCGACGTGATCCATCTGAACGAACGCGAGTGCTCGGCGCAGCGCCGCTACCAGAAGGTGATCGAGGAATCGCCCTCGCCCTTCCTCAGCCCCGAGCGCCGTGCCGAGATGGGCGCCGCCGCCGTACTGGCCGCGCGCGCCATCGACTATGTCAATGCCGGCACCGTGGAGTTCATCGTCGGTCCGGCCGGCGACTTCTACTTCATGGAGATCAACACCCGCCTGCAGGTCGAGCATCCGGTCACCGAGGAAGTGACCGGCCTGGACCTGGTCGAATGGCAGCTGCGCATTGCCGCCGGCGAGCGCCTGCCGAAGTCGCAGGCGCAGATCGAAAGCCGCGGCCACGCCATCGAAGTGCGGCTGTATGCGGAAGACCCCGAGGCCGGCTTCCTGCCGGGCTCCGGCCGCATCGAGCGCCTGCAGCTGCCGCAGGGCCTGCCGGGCGTGCGCATCGACGGCGGCGTGATCGAGGGCGACACCGTCAGCGTGTTCTACGACCCGATGATCGCCAAGCTCATCGTGCACGCGCCCGACCGCCCGCAGGCGCTGGCGCGCATGGCCGATGCGCTGGCGCGCTCGCGCATCGAGGGCCCGAAGTCGAACATCGAATTCCTGGAGCGGCTGGTCCGCCATCCGGCGGTGGTCGACGCGACCATCGACACCGGCTACCTCGATCGTCATCTCGACCAGGTGCTGCCGGGCGCGCGCATGGCTTCGCCTGAGCTGCTGGCTGCGGGCGCCGCCGCCCTGCTGCTCGCCGAGGCGGCACAGGTGCACGCCGAGGCCGCGCGCAGCGCCGAGCCGGATTCGCCCTGGTCGCTGGCCGACAGCTGGCGCGGCGGCCATACCGGCGACCGCCTGCTGGTGCTGGAGGCGCCCGGCGGCCGCGTCGAGCTGCATGTCGCCGGCAGCGCCGGCAGTTACGACATCCGCCTTGGCGGCACCCGCATCGAAGTCCGCGACGCCCAGCTCGGCGCCGACAGCCTGAGCCTGCGCATCAACGGCCAGCTGCGGCGCTTCCTCTGCCAGCTCGATGGCTCGCGCGCGCTGCTGCACGACGGCGTCGAGCGCTGGAGCCTGCAGCAGCGGCCCTCCTTCGAGTTCGAGGGCGAGGCCAGCGGCGGCGACGAGGACCGCCTGCGCGCGCCGATGCCCGGCCGCATCGTGCTGGTGCACGTCGAGGCAGGCGCCAGCGTTGAAGGCGAGCAGGTCCTGCTGGTGATGGAGGCCATGAAGATGGAGCTGAGCCTGCGTGCGCCGCGTGCCGGTGTGGTCGAGGCCGTGCAGGTCGCGGCCGGCGATTTCGTCGAGGCCGATGCGGTGCTGCTGCGGCTGGAGACCGCCGAATGATGCGCCCGCTGCTGCTCGCGCTGTGTGCGCTGATGCTCGCGGGCTGCGTCGAAACCCGCTTCGAATCGCCGCCGGGCGAGCGCATCCAGCGCTGCGACGAGACCTGGAAGGGCGTCTGGCTGGATCGCTCCGAGGACAGCCAGGTGGCCGGCCTGCTGGTCGACGAGCAGTGCCGCAGCTTTTTGCTCTCCCAGCTCGAAGACGGCGGCCCGCTGCGTCAGGCGCCGGTGCCGCTCAACTACGTCGAGCACCGCGGCCAGCGCTACGTGGTCGTGGCTGATGCCGCCCTGCAGGATCTGGTCACGCTGCCGCCCGTGCATGGCGTGTCGCCAGTGCCTACGCGCAACTTCTTCATCGCGCGCTACCGCCTGCGCGGCGCGAAGCTCGAGATCCACAAGGTCGACGACCGCGCGGCAGCACGCATGATCATCGACGGCGTGCTCGAAGGCACGGTCTCATCCACGCTCAACGAGCTGCACGTCTATGTACGCGGCACCCGCGGGGACATGCTGCGCATCGTCGAAACCCCCGGCCTGTTCGAGCGCAAGGCCTCGATCGTGCTGGAGCGCAGCCGCCGCACGCTGGCCGAAATCGAGGCCGAGCTGATGCGCGCGCGGCGCTGAACCAAGGAACTCGAATGGACCACGTACGCATCGTCGAAGTCGGCCCGCGCGACGGGTTGCAGAACGAGAAAACCCTGCTGCCGGCCGCGCTCAAGATCGAGCTGATCGAGCGCCTCGCCGCCACCGGCCTGCAAACCGTGGAGGCCACCAGCTTCGTCAGCCCGAAGTGGGTGCCGCAGCTGGCCGATGCCGCCGAGGTTTTCAGCGCGATCGCGCGCCGGCCCGGCGTGCGCTATCCGGTGCTGGTGCCGAACCTGCAGGGCTTTGAGCGGGCCAAGGCCGTCGGCGTGGAAGAGATCGCCGTATTCGGCGCTGCGTCAGAGGCCTTCTCGCAGAAGAACATCAACGCCAGCATCGAAGAGAGCCTGCAGCGCTTCGCGCCGGTGATCGAAGCCGCGCGCGCGGATGGCATCGCCGTGCGCGGCTATGTCTCGACCGTGCTCGGCTGCCCCTACCAGGGCGAGGTGCCGGTGGCGGATGTCGTGCGCGTCGCGCAGCGCCTGCACGCAATGGGCTGCTACGAGATCTCGCTGGGCGACACCATCGGCGTCGGCACGCCGCGGAAGGCCCGCGCCATGCTCGAAGCGGTCGCGGCGGTGGTTCCGATGCAGGCGCTGGCCGTGCACTTCCACGACACCTATGGGCAGGCCATCGCCAATATCACCGCCTGCCTTGAGGCTGGCGTGCGCGTGGTCGACTCCGCGGTGAGCGGTGCCGGTGGCTGCCCCTATGCCAAGGGCGCGTCGGGCAACGTCGCCAGCGAGGACGTGCTCTACCTGCTGGATGGGATGGGCTTCACGCACGGCATCGACGCCGATGCCCTAGCCTCGACCGGCCAGTGGCTGGCCGAGGCACTGGGCAGGCCAAACGGAAGCAAGGCCGGACGGGCGCGGATCGCCAGCCGCGCCGGCTGATCGAAAGCACACGCGGGGGACGCGATGACGGCAGGATCGGACGACCAGGTGACACGCGCATTCGACGCCGAGCCTCGTCGGCAAGCACCGTCCGCCCTGCCAGAGAGTATTGGCCCCTTCCGCATCCTGGGCCTGCTTGGCGAAGGCGGCATGGGCCGCGTCTACCGCGCGCTGGAGCGCTCGCCGCCGCGCGAAGTCGCGCTGAAGGTCGCCGGCCTGCCGACCCGTGCCGCGCTGGAGCGCTTCGAACGCGAGATCGAGCTGCTGGCCCAGCTGGAGCATCCCGGCATCGCGCGCCTCTACGCGACGGGCGTCGATGCGAGCAGCGGCCTGCCCTGGCTGTCGATGGAGCTGGTGCCCGGCGAGGATCTCGGCCGCTGGGCCGCGCGCGTGCAGCCCGATCGCGACGCCCTCCTGCGCGTGCTGCTGTCGATCTGCGCGGCCGTGCAGTACGCGCACGGGCGCGGCGTACTGCACCGCGACCTCAAGCCCTCCAACGTCTTCGTGACGCCGGAGGGCAGCACCCGCGTGCTCGACTTCGGCATCGCCCGCCTGCTGCAGCCCACCGGTGGCCTGGACCCGACGCTGACCGTGGCCGGCCAGATCCTCGGCACCCTGCCCTATATGGCGCCGGAGCAGTTGGCCGGCGAACCGGTGGATGCGCGAGGTGACGTGTATGCGCTGGGTGTGATCGCCTATGAGCTGCTGGGCGGCCAGCTGCCCTATCCGCGCCTGCGCACGGCCTCGGCCTTCGAGGCGCTCGATATCGTCCGCGCGGGTGATCCGCCGCCGCTGGCCAGCTTGAGCCGGCGCGCGCAGGGCGACCTCGGCGAGGTGGTGATGAAAGCGATCGCACCAGAGCGCGAGCGCCGCTATGCCAGCGTCGATGCGCTCGCCGCCGATCTGCACGCAGTCATGGAGAGCCGCCCGGTCAGCGCGCGACCGCCAACGCCCGCCTATCTGCTAGGCCGCTTCGTGAAACGGCACCGAGCGCTGAGTGCGGCGGTGGCAAGCGTGGTCCTGGTGCTGGTGGCTGCCACCGGCGTCTCCCTGCGCTTCGCCTGGTCGGAAGCCAGCGCCCGCGCGGAAGCCGAGGCGCGCGCCGCAGAGGCGCAGGCGATCAGCGAGTTCCTCACCGACATGCTGGAGTCGGCCGACCCCGAACGCAGCCTCGGCCAGGAGCTGCGGGTCAGCGAGCTGCTCCATGTCGCGGGAGAATCGCTGCGCTCCGGAGCGTCCATGTCGGAAGCCACGCAGGCCAGGCTGCTGACCACGCTGGCGCGTGCCCATCTTGGCTTGGCCGATGCGGAGCGCGCGACCGAACTGCTGGACTCGGCGCTCGCGCTGCCCGGCATTGCCACCCTGCCAGAACAGCGGGCGAGCGCCGCGATCGAGCGTCTGAATGCCGATCTGGTGGGCGGACGTTTCGATCAGATCGAGCCTACTGCCGCACGACTTTTCGCCCCGGGTGAGCTTGCTGGCGAATCGCCCACCTCGCTCGATATCGAACAGATACGGCTGCGTGCGCGCGTCGAGCAGGGTGAGCGCGAGTCGGCTGTCGCCGATATCCAAGCGGCGCTTACACGCGCGGAAGACGCCCTGGGGCCCTCGCACCGCATCAGCCTGGCCTTGCGCCACGATCTGGCCTCGGTACTGCAGCTGCTGGGCAGGTTCCAGGAGGCCGCGGACGTCAACGCCGAAGCAGTGCGACTGCGTGAGCAAGCGCTTGGCCAGGATCATCCGCAGACTCTGTACACCCGGAACCTCGCCGCGACCCTCAAGTTCCGCTTGGGCGACGAGGCCGGGGCGCTCGCTGATCTGGAGGCTATCCATGCGGCGCGCCGTCGAGTGCTGGGCGAAACCCATCCTTCGACCCTGAGCAGCGGACTGAACCTGGCGACCGCACTGGTCAATCAAGGCGAAGCGACGCGCAGCTCGACGCTTGCACGCGCGGCGCTCGATGGACTGAGCACGCGCTTCGGACCGAGCCATCGGCTGGCACTCAATGCGCGCGATACGCTTGCGCTCGCGCTGGAGCGGATGGGCGAGGTCGAGGAAGCGGCGAGCATGCATGCGGGAACGCTGGCGCTCTATGAGAGCCTGGGCAGACTGGATGCGCCCGAGGCCTTGGGTGTGCTCAACAATCTCGCCATGCTGCGGATGGACACGAAGCAGTTCGAGCTCGCGCTGGGGCATTTCGATCTTCTCGTCGAGCGCGCGCGTGCGGCACTCGGCGCAGAGCACGTCTACTCTGGAATGTTCGCCGGCAATCGCGCTCAGTGTCTGGCCGAGCTCGGCCGCTTCGGGGAGGCGCGCAGCGAGTTCGAGTCCAGCCTCGCGGTGCTGCGAAACACGCTGGGCGAGGCGCACCCGCGCACACAGCGCGTGCAGGCCCAGCTCGACGCGATTGCAAAGGGCCCTTGAGTGAGCTGGTTTGCCTGGGTATCCGCGATCGTCGCTGCCGCTTGCTGCGGGTGGCTCTGGCAAGAACGCAGCCGCCTCATCTCACGTCTCGCCGCCCAGCAAGCGCTGTTCACTGATCAGGCGAGAAACGAACGCGCCCGCATCCGCCAGCAGACTGCGCTGGAAGAGCGCGAACGCATCTATCGCGACCTGCATGACGATCTCGGCTCGCAGCTGCTGCAGATGATCTACACCGCCCCCACAGCCGAGTTCGCCGACCAGGCGCGCGCCGTACTGCAGAACCTGCGCGACGTGGTCAGCCGGTCGCGTGGCGAGCCGGGCAGGCTGTCGGACGTGCTGGCAGACATCGAAGCGGAAGCCCGGCAGCGGCTCTGGGCGGTCGAGGCGGAGCTGCTCTGGGAACAGGCCGGTGACTTGCCCGATCCGCAGCTCGACTCCGGCCAGGCCCTGCACCTGCATCGCATCGTCCGCGAGGGCATCAGCAATGCCATCCGCCATGCCCGCGTGCGCCGATTGCGCGTGCGCGTGCGGCCAGATGGCGCACAGCTGCTGCTGGACGTCACCGACGATGGCTTCGGCACACCTGTGGATGTACAGGAAGGGCGCGGCATGGACAGCATGCGCAGCCGCGCCGCCGAGCTGAAGGGGCGCATCGACTGGACGCCGGGAACCCAGGGCGGCACCAAGATCGTGCTGCGTTTTCCTCTGCCCGAAGGCGAGCACTGACGTGAGCGCACCCGCCGCACCTCGCACCGCCCTGCTGGTCGACGATCTGGCGCCCGCGCGGGCATGGCTGCGCAGCGCACTGCTTGACGCTTTCCCCGAGATCCGGATCACCGAGGCCGGCAGCCTCGCCGAGGCGCGCACCGCACTCGCCGTCCTCGGCGCCGCACCGGATCTGGCCCTGGTCGATCTGGGCCTACCCGACGGCAGCGGCCTGCGCATCATCGAAGGGCTGCAGCGCGAGCAGGCCCCCACCCTGTGCGTGGTCAGCACGGTCTTCGACGACGACGCGCATGTCTTCCCCGCCCTGCGCGCCGGCGCCCAGGGCTATGTGCTGAAGGACCTGCCGGCAGCTGCGCTGGCGCGGATGCTGCGCGGCATTCTCGACGGCCAGCCGCCGCTGTCGCCGAGCATCGCACGGCGCCTGCTGCGGCAGTTCCAGCCAGCGACAGCGACCCCACAGCCAGCCACCACAGAAGCGCTGACCGCGCGAGAGACCGAGGTCCTGCAGCTGATCGCCAAGGGTTACACCGTGCAGCAGACCGCCGCGGCCCTGGGCCTGTCACCGAATACGGTCTCGGGCTACGTCAAGGAGATCTACCGCAAGCTCAGCGTCAATTCGCGCGCGGAAGCGACGCTCGAAGCGGCGCGTCGTGGCCTGGTCGATCCGCGCTAGGCACCCCCGTCGTAGCCTTGATGGGTCCGCCAGCGCGCAGCCCCCGGCGCGCCGGTGCGCGCAAACCCGAGCGACCTGAACCCGCGTCCCCTTGCCTGGGCAAAGAAGCAGCCACCACACTCGTGACGCGCGCCTCCCGGAGTGCAGGGGTGCGCGCATGCCTTGACCGCGCATCGCCGATGCAGGCCATTGATACCGCAGCCCATCGCACTCGACTTACGGCCCGCCCTGCATGACCGCCACCTTCATCACCCTGCTCGACTTCATCGGCACGTTCGCGTTCGCGATCAGCGGCGCGCTGGTGGCCGTGCGCCATCGCCTCGACCTGTTCGGGGTGCTGGTGCTCTCGTTCGCTGCAGCCACGGCCGGCGGCATCATGCGCGACGTCTTGCTGGCCGCGACACCACCCACCTCACTGGTCGACTGGCGCTATCTCGCGGTGTCCAGCGCCGCCGGATTGCTGACCTTCTTTCGCCATGCCGACGTCGAACGCATGCGCAACCCGGTGCAGTTCTTCGATGCCGCAGGGCTGGGCCTGTTTGCTGTGCTCGGCACCAGCAAGGCGCTGGCCGCAGGCCTCGGGCCGGTGGGTGCAGTGATGATCGGCGTGCTGACCGGAGTGGGAGGCGGCGTGGTGCGCGACATGCTGGTGGCGCAGATTCCCAATGTGCTGCGGCGACAGGAGATCTACGCCGTCACCGCCATGACCGCGGCGCTGGTGGTGGTCGCCGGTGATGCCCTGGCGCTGCCCGCGGCACCTGTCGCGGTGGGCGGCGCGCTGCTGTGCTTCGTGCTGCGCCTGCTGGCGATCCGCCGCGGCTGGAAGCTGCCCGAGTCGGGGAGTGGAGTCGATCGCTGAACCGCAGCGGCTCGGCAGGGCTGTACGCAACAAAAAAGCCAGCATCCGAGGATGCTGGCTTTTTTGTTCTCGTATGGCGCGCCCGGAAGGATTCGAACCTCCGACCCCCAAGTTCGTAGCCTGGTGCTCTATCCAGCTGAGCTACGGGCGCGTAGAAGCGAAATTATGCGGGGTGTTTTTGGATCCGTCAACACTCGTCGTTCGATCTTCTGAAGCGACGTGTAGACATTCCTTACCCGCTCCAGATACTTCCTTGGCCGAACAGTTCCCGTGCAGGAAACCGTGTCGCCGTGGAAACCGAAGGGGGCCTTTCGGCCCCCTCGGATGCATCTGGCGGAGAGAGAGGGATTCGAACCCTCGATAGAGCTTTTGACCCTATACTCCCTTAGCAGGGGAGCCCCTTCGGCCTCTCGGGCATCTCTCCGGGTTTGCTGGCAACTGGCCTGGGAGACCCGTCGCCGCAGAGCGCGCAACTATAGACGAGTGCGTCGCACTGGTAAAGCCCGTTCAGGCCGTGTGATCGCCCTCCGGCTCCGGCTTCGCACCTTCGGCCGACTCCGAGCGGATGCGCTGGTAGATCTCTTCCCGATGCACGGCGACATCTTTCGGCGCACCGATACCGATACGCACCTGGTTGCCCTTGACCCCGAGCACGGTCACCGTGATCGAGTCTCCGATCATCAGCGTTTCGCCTACGCGGCGAGTCAGAATCAGCATGCCACCTCTCCTTGCGCCTGTTTCGCAGGGCCTTGGGCGCCTCACCCCCCGACGCGACACTCTCGATGCGCCTGTGAGCGCGGTGCCTTGCGTCGCCCAACGGCCATGCCGGCCTTCCCTAGTGCACACGCAGCGCGTGTGACATGTCTCAGCGACTATAGCCAAGGCCCCCAGCCTTAGCAATTCCTGAACAACCCATGCCCGCCACCTACAGGCGGCTGTAGCTCCAGCTCTGCATGCGGCCTTCACGGTAAGGCATCACGCCGTGGAAAGGACGTGGATCCGCATCGAAGATCAGGGGCAGGAAATGGCGGTCGCCCTCCCACATCGGCAGGGCCATCAGGCGTTCGCGCTCGACCCAGACCAGGTCGCCCTCGGCGTTGCGCGGCGGCACCTCGCCGCTGAAGCGATCGATCAGGAAGATGAAGCCCAGCCAGTCCTCGCCCTGTTTGCCGAAGCCGGGCCAGTTGAGGGTGCCGCGCAGCTGCATGGACAGGCACTCGATGCCGGCTTCTTCGAGGATCTCGCGGCGCATGCCGGCGGCGATGTCTTCCATCGGCTCCAGCTTGCCGCCCAGGCCGTTGTACTTGCCCAGATGCTGGTCGTCGACGCGGGCATTGCGATGGACCATCAGCACGCGCTTGCCATCGGGCGAGAGCACGTAGCCGAGCGTGGCGACGATGGGGGTGTAGGGCATGTCAGGGCAGTCGAAACGAGGGGGCGCAGAGGATAGCGCCCCAAAAGGAGGACGGGGCGGCCGTAGCCGCCCCGTCCTGGGTCCTGCACGCCCCTCGACCCCTGATCTACTTGATCAAGCGCAGGGAGAGCGGGTAGCGGTAGGCCACGCCTTCGTTCGCCTTGATCCCGGCGATGATGGTGAGGACCAGCCAAGCCACCGCCAGCGCCAGGCCCAGCGGCAGGGTGAGAATCGCACCAATGCCGAAGGTGATCAGGGTCAGCAGAAGCAGGCCGATCGCCACGATGAAGACCGTGATGTTGAAGTTCACCGCCTCCTTGCCCTGGTCGTCGATGAAGGCCGACTCGTTCTTCTTGATCTGCCACATGACCAGCGGCGCGATGATGCTGGCAAGCGGAATGCCGGTGATGCCGATCAAGGCTGACAAATGCACGAACAGGCCGAACTGACGCTCGTCCGGATTGGCGCTCAGGCCCGCAGGTGCCTCAGGCGGCGCCGTGGGCGGGGTGTAGGGGTTCTGCGGGGCTTCATTGTTCTCGCTCATGGCCAACTCCTTGGTCTGGGCAGGTGAGTCCGCGGCTGACGCGGCGACCTTGCGTCGCACTGATGACAAATGTCAAGGCAGCTTTACTCGCTGCCGCCCGCCACCGTCATCCGCCCGACAAGAATGGAGCCAGTCCGGATATGTGACCGCAGGTCGACATCGCCGCCGACGGCCTCGATGGCCTGGTACATCGCTCGCAGGTTGCCGGCGATGGTGAACTCGTCCACCGGCCAGGCGATCTCGCCGTTCTCGATCCAGAAGCCCGCCGCACCGCGCGAGTAGTCGCCGGTAATCGTGCTGACGCCCTGCCCCATCAGCTCGGTGACCAGCACGCCACGGGCGATGCTGCCGAGCAGATCCTCGAAGCGCTCGCCGCGCCCCTCGACGATCAGGTTGTGCACGCCGCCGGCATTGCCCGTGCTGGCCAAGCCGAGCTTGCGCGCGCTGTAGCTGCCGAGGATGTAGCGCGTCAGCACGCCATCGCGCACCAGGTCGGAATCGACCGTGGCCACGCCCTCGGCGTCGAAGTTCGCCGAACGCATTCCGCGCAGGATGTGCGGGCGCTCGCGCAGCTGCATCCAGGCCGGCAGGATCTGCTGGCCGCAGGCGTCCAGCAGGAAAGACGCGCGCCGGTACAGCGCGCCGCCCGAGGCCGCCGACAGCAGGTGCCCGACCAGGCTGCGCGCCACTTCCGGCGCGAACAGCACCGGGAACTCGCCGGTCGGCGCCTCGCGAGGATCCAGCCGACGCAGGGCGCGTTCGCCCGCGCGGCGGCCGATGCTTTCCGCGGCTTCGAGGTCCTCGGCGGCGCAGGCGCTGCTGTACCAGTAGTCGCGCTGCATGTCCTCGCCCTTGCCGGCGATCAGCGAGCAGCTGATCGAATGGCTGGTGCTGCGCTCGGCGCCGAGGAAGCCATGCGTGTTGGCATACAGGCCAAGACTGGTGCCGGTGCTCACGGAAGCGCCGTCGGAATTGGCCAGGCGCGGATCCAGCGAACGCCCAGCCGCCTCGCAGGCGAGCGCGAGCTCGACCGCGGCATCCGCGCCCAGGCCCCAGGGGTGCCAGAGATCCAGATCGGGGAACTCGCGCGCCATGCGCTCGGCATCCGCGAGACCCGCGCAGGGATCGGCCTCGGTATGGCGGGCGATGGCGATCGCCTGCTGCACGCTGGTCTCGATCGAGGAGGGATCGAGATCCGCCGTGCTGGCGCTGCCCTTGCGACCGCCGACATAAACGGTGATGGACAGGCCGCGGTCGCGCGTGTGTTCGACGGTCTCGACCTCGCCCATGCGGACGTTGACGGCCAGGCCGGAATCCTCGTTGACGCCGACCTCGGCCTGATCCGCACCAAGTACCCGGCAGCGCTTGAGCGCGTCCTCGGCCAGCTGCGCCAGACGGGCCATCGATTCGTCGCTGGAAAGAGACTGTGCGCCCACTCACGTATCCTTGCTGTTTGGAACTCCGCCAGCGCACGCCATGAACCGCCACGACGACAGCGAAGAATTTGATCTGGAAGACCGCGGCCCCAGCCGCAGCCAGCAGCGCCGCGACGCCCTGGCCGTGTTCGAGCTGGCCGAGCGGCTGGTGGCATTGTCCGACACCCAGCTGAAGAAGGTGCCGATGGACGATGCCCTGCGCGCGGCCGTGCAGCATACGCGACGCATCACCCAGCACATCGCCCGCAAGCGCGAGACCCAGTACCTGGCCAAGCTGCTGCGTCGCGACGAGGACGCCGTCGACGCCATCCGCGCCCATCTGGAAGTCGACCGCGACACCCAGCGCCGCGAGAATGCACGCTTCCATCGCCTCGAAGCCCTGCGCGACCGGCTGATCGACGACGAGTCGGCGCTGACCGAAGTCATCGAAACCTATCCCGAGGCCGACCGCCAGCAGCTGCGCCAGCTGATCCGCAAAGCCCGCGACGAGCGCGCCGCCGAACGCCCGCCGGCCGCCTACCGCGAGCTCTTCAAGCTGCTGCGGGGGCTGGATGACGCGCAGCTCAAGGCCAGCCAGGCCGACGCGGGTGACGAGGACGCGGACGCGGACGACGAGGACGCGCGCGCCTGAGCCCAGCCCCCGGCTGGCCCCACCTCGCGCTCGAACCTGTCGGCTGTGAGTCCCCACTCCCCAATCCCCGATCCCGGCCTGCACTGCCCGCACTTCGTCGCGGCCCGCTGCCGCTCCTGCGCCTGGATCGAGCGCGGCTATGGCGAGCAGCTGGCGGACAAGCAGGCGCTGGCTGAGGCGCGCATCCAGGGACCGCGCCTGCGCTGGCTGCCGCCGATGGCAAGCGCCCTCAGCGGCTTCCGCAACAAGGCCAAGATGGCGGTGGGCGGCACGGTCGAGGCACCCGTGCTGGGCCTCGTCGATATCGAAGACCATGCGGTCGACCTGGCCGACTGCCTGCTCTACCCCCCTGCCCTGCAGTCCGCCTTCGAGCCCCTGCGCGAGTTCATCCGCGCAGCCCGGATCACACCCTATTCGCTGGCCAAGCGACGGGGCGAACTGAAGTATCTGCTGCTGACCATCGCACCCTCTGGCGAACTCGGCCTGCGCTTTGTCCTGCGTTCCCGAGAGCCGCTGTCGCGCATCGAGAAGCATCTGCCCGCGTTGCGATCCGAGTTGCCTGCGCTGGGCCCGGTCTCGGTGAACCTGCAGCCCGAGCACAAGGCCGTGCTGGAAGGCGACACCGAGATCCTGCTGCCGGGGCCGGACAGCCTGCGCATGGTCCTGAACGGCATTCCGCTGCATCTCAAGCCGCGCAGCTTCTTCCAGACCCACACGGAGCTGGCCGCGGCGCTGTACGCGCAGGCAGCGCGCTGGGTCGCCGCACTCAAGCCTGCGCGCCTGCTCGACCTGTACTGCGGGGTGGGCGGCTTCGCCCTGCACTGCGCGCCGCATGCAGGCGTGGTCATCGGCCGCGAGATCAGCGCCGAGGCCATCGCCAGCGCACAGCGCTCGGCCACCGAGCTGGGCCTGTCCAATGCGCGCTTCGAGGTGGCGGATGCCAGCGCCGCGGCGGCCGTGGCCGGCGCGGTCGACGCCATCCTGGTCAATCCGCCGCGGCGCGGCATCGGCGTCGAGCTCTGTGCCGCCATCGAGGCCAGCCCGGCGCGGACGCTGATCTATTCCAGCTGCAACGCCGACAGCCTGGCCGCGGATCTGGCCCGCCTGCCGTCGTTCGAGCCCCTCGAAGCGCAGGTGCTGGATCTGTTTCCGCATACCGCGCATTTCGAGACTCTGGTGCTGCTGCAGCGCCACCCCGCTTGAAAACGCCCCCGCCCCGCCCCATTCCGGGGCGGCCGGTGCTCACGCACCCTTGATCCCCACCTGAACCCGGAGGCCCCATGAGCCAGGTCGAGACCCATGCCTTCCAGGCCGAGACCCGCGAGGTCCTGAAGCTCGTCATCCATTCGCTGTACTCGCACAAGGAAATCTTCCTGCGCGAGTTGATCTCCAACGCCTCGGATGCCTGCGACAAGCTTCGCTTCGAGGCCGTCACCGACGCACGCCTGCTCGGCGGCGACGGCGACCCGGCGATCGAACTGGTGGTGGATGCGGAAGCACGCACGCTGGAGATCCGCGACACCGGCATCGGCATGAGCCGGCAGGAGCTGATCGAGCATCTCGGCACCATCGCGCGCTCGGGCACCCGCGCCTTCATGGCCCAGCTCAGCGAAGCGCAGAAGGGTGATGCCCAGCTGATCGGCCAGTTCGGCGTTGGCTTCTATTCGGCCTTTATCGTCGCCGACCGTGTCGACGTGGTCAGTCGTCGCGCCGGCAGCGACGAAGCTTGGCGCTGGAGCTCGGACGGCAGCGGCGAGTTCACCCTGGAGCCAGCCGAGCGCGCCCAGCGCGGCAGCTCGGTGATCCTGCACCTGAAGCCCGAGGAAGACGAGTTCCTGCAGGCCTGGACGCTGAAGTCGCTGGTGCGTCGCTACAGCGACCACATCGCGTTCCCGATCCGCATGGCCAAGCCGGTCGAGGCCAAGGAGGGCGAGGAAGCTGCAGCGCCCGAGCTGGAAACCCTCAACGAGGCCAAGGCCCTGTGGACCCTGCCCAAATCCGAGATCAAGGACGAGGACTACCAGGCCTTCTACAAGCACATCAGCCACGACTTCGCCGATGCCCTGGCCTGGACCCACAACCGCGTCGAAGGCAACCAGAACTTCACCAGCCTGCTGTTCGTGCCCGAGCGCGCGCCCTTCGACTTCCAGTTCGACCGCGACCAGCGCAAGGGGCTGAAGCTCTACGTCAAGCGCGTCTTCATCATGGATGCGTCCGAGCAGATGCTGCCCAGCTACCTGCGCTTCGTGCGCGGCGTGGTCGATTCCGACGACCTGCCGCTGAACGTCTCGCGCGAACTGCTGCAGAACAACCGCCAGATCGAGAAGCTCAAGTCGGCGGTCTCCCGCCGCGTGCTCGACCTGCTGGATCGTCTGGCCCGCGAGGACGGCGCGAAGTACCTCAAGTTCTGGAACGCCTTCGGCAGCGTGCTGAAGGAAGGCGTCAGCGAGGACACCACCAACGCCGAGCGCATCGCCAAGCTGCTGCGCTTCGCCAGCACCAAGAGCGCCAAGTCGGACGAGCTGCATGCGCTGGAGGACTACGTCGCGCGCATGCCGGCCGGGCAGAAGGCGATCTACTACCTCACCGCCGATGGCTGGGCGGCAGCGTCGAACAGCCCGCAGCTGGAAGCGCTCAAGGCGCGCGGCATCGAGGTGCTGCTGATGCACGAGCGCATCGACGAGTGGATGAGCGGCTACCTGCGCGAGTTCGACGGCAAGCCGATGAAGAACATCGCCAAAGGCGAGCTCGACCTCGGCGACCTGCCCGACGCCGAGGAAGCGAAGAAGCAGCATGAGGAAGCCAGCAAGGCCGCGGCACCGCTGCTTGAAGCGCTGAAGACGGCGCTGGGCGAGCGCGTGCGCGAGGTGCGGGTGTCGCAGCGGCTCACCGAATCGCCGTCTTGCCTGGTGCTGGAGGAGTACGACATGGCCCTGCACCTGCAGCGGATGATGCGTGCCGCCGGCCACGATGTGCCAACGCCCAAGCCGATCCTCGAGATCAATCCGCAGCACGCCCTGCTCAAGCGCTTCGAGGCCGAGAGCGAAAGCGAGCGTCGCGAGGAGCTGGCCCTGGTCCTGTTCGAGCAGGCCCAGCTGGCCGAGGGCGCGCCGCTGGAAGATCCGGCCGGCTTCATCCGCCGCGTCAACCGCCTGCTGCTGGCCTCGTGAGCGGGCCCGGTTCGACGGACACGGTCGGGGCGGACAGCGTCCGCCTCGACGTCTGGCTGTGGGCCGCGCGCTGGTTCAAGACCCGCGCCCTGGCCAAGGCGCAGATCGAGGCCCACCGGATCGAGGTCGACGGCCAGCCGGCCAAGCCTTCGCGCGGCGTGCGCATCGGCACCCGGCTCACCATCGAACGCGGCGGCGACCGCCACGATGTCGAGGTAACGGGCCTGTCCGACACCCGCGGCCCGGCCCCGGTGGCGCAGGCCCTCTACCTCGAATCCGAAGCCTCGAAAGCGCGTCGCCTCGAACTGGCCGCGCAGCGCGCCGCCGAGCGCGCCGGCTACCAGCCGCCGGAAACGCGCCCCAACAAGAAAGCGCGCCGCCTGATCCGAGCGCTCGGCGACATCGAGATGCTGTAGGGTGGGCTCCGGCCCACCATAGGCCCCACACCGCCCCACCTTTGAGGCACCACGCTTCGCACGCGCCGCGCATCCAGCCCTTGCGCTGCGCATCCGACATCCAGAGCCGTGACGGCGTAAAGGCTTCCCGACCCCGCGTCATGCACGAGGAGTTGTCGATGCCATGGTGGGCCAGGGCCCACCCTATGAGTCGACGCGACCTTGCCGCACGCCGACGATCCAATACACACCGTTGGCGAAGCGCCGAAGGGTCCCGCCTGCCGCAGCTTCTTCGCATTCCCTGCACTGCTGTGCAGCAGAGATCGCGGCGACCCGCTAGAATGCGGCGGTTTTGTGCCGTCGGAGAGCCCCAGTGAACAGCGCCCCCCTGAAGTATCGACGCGTCCTGCTCAAGCTCTCCGGTGAAGCCCTGATGGGGCGTTTCGACTACGGCATCGACCCCGAAGTCATCCGCGGGCTGGCGCAGGAAGTGCTGGACGCCAGCCGCGCCGGCGCCGAGATCGGCCTGGTCATCGGCGGCGGCAACATCTTCCGCGGCGCCGGTCTCGCCGCCGCCGGCATGGACCGAGTGACCGGCGACCACATGGGCATGCTGGCAACGATCATGAACGCGCTGGCCATGCAGGACGCGATCGAGAAGATCGGCGGCTACGCCCGCGTGATGAGCGCCATCAAGATCAACGCGGTCGCCGAGGACTACATCCGCCGCCGCGCCGTGCGCCACATCGAAAAGGGCCGCATCGCGATCTTCGCCGCCGGCACCGGCAATCCTTTCTTCACCACCGATTCCGCCGCCGCCCTGCGCGCGGTCGAGATCGGCGCCAACCTGATGCTGAAGGCCACCAAGGTCGACGGCGTCTACGACTCCGACCCGAAGAAGAACCCCGAAGCCAAGCGCTACGAGCGCCTGAGCTACGAGGACGTCATCACCCGCAACCTGCAGGTGATGGACACCGCCGCCATCGCCCTGTGCCGCGACTACGGAATGCCGATGCGGGTCTACGACATGGGCGTGCCCGGCAACCTGATGCGCATCCTGCGTGGCGAGCCGATCGGCACCCTGGTCGACCGCGGCGCCTGAGGCGCTGGTTGCGCTGCGCATTGCCAGCCCGGACGCTGGCGCCTATAAACCACCACCCCATCTGAACAGGCCGGCGCCCCGCCGCCGACCGACCGAGGCCACCGCCATGCTCAACGACATCAAGAAGAACGCCCAGGAACGCATGCAGAAGAGCGTCGAAGCCCTGCGCTTCGAGCTGACCAAGCTGCGCACCGGCCGCGCCACCACCGCGCTGGTCGACCACCTCAAGGTCAACTACTACGGCTCGGACATGCCGCTGACCCAGGTTGCCTCGGTGGCGATTGCCGATGCCCGCTCAATCACCATCACGCCCTGGGAAAAGCAGATGGTGGGCCCGATCGAGAAGGCCATCCACGCCTCCGACCTCGGCCTGACCCCGAACACCGCCGGCACGGTGATCCGCATCAACCTGCCGCCGCTGACCGAGGAGCGCCGCAAGGAGCTGTCCAAGCACGTGGCCGGCGAGGGCGAGAACACCAAGGTGGCGATCCGCAACATCCGCCGCGATGCGATCCAGCAGGTCAAGGAGCTGCTCAAGGCCAAGACGATCAGCGAGGACGAAGAGCGTCGCGCCGAGACCGACATCCAGACCCTGACCGACCGCTTCGTCAAGGACGTCGACGGCGTGGTCAAGGCCAAGGAAGACGAGCTGATGGCGGTCTGAGCGGGCGCCCTTCTGGCTCCCGCCGGCATGAGTGCCGCCCCGCCGACCGAGGCCACCGCCGCGACGGTGCCCCGCCATCTCGCCGTCATCATGGACGGCAACGGGCGCTGGGCGAAGCAGCGCGGCCGGCCGCGCACGCTCGGCCACCGCGCCGGCGCGCGCGCGGTCAACCTGTGCATCGACTGGTGCATCGAGCGCGGCATCGGCGCGCTGACCCTGTTCGCCTTCTCCAGCGAGAACTGGCAGCGCCCGGCCGAGGAAGTCTCGGCCCTGATGGGCCTGTTCCTGCGCGCACTCGACCGCGAGGTCGAGGAGCTGCACCGGCGCCGCGTGCGCCTGCGTTTCATTGGCGAACGCAGCCACTTCAAGGCCGACCTGCAGGCCCGCATGGATCGCGCCGAGCTGCTGACGGCCGGCAATGGCGGGCTGCAGCTCAGCATCGCCGCAAGCTACGGCGGCCGCTGGGACATCGCGCGCGCGGCGCGACGGCTGGCCGAACGGGTGGCGCGCGGCGAATTGGACCCGGCGCAGATCGATGAAGCGCTGCTGCAGGCCGAGACCTGCCTCGCCGAGCTGCCGCCGCCGGACCTGTTCCTGCGCACCGGCGGCGACCAGCGCATCAGCAATTTCCTGCTCTGGCAGCTGGCCTACACCGAGCTGTACTTCACCGAAACCCTGTGGCCCGACCTCAGCCGCGACGCGCTGGACGAGGCGCTCGCCGCCTATGCCAGCCGCGAGCGCCGCTTCGGCCGCACCAGCGAACAGCTGAAGGAGACCCCCCCATGAACCAGCGCGTGCTCACCGCGCTGCTGATGGCACCGCTGGCGATCAGCGCGCTGCTGTGGCTGCCCACCTCGATCCTGATGCCGCTGGTGGCCGTGATTTTCCTGCTCGCCGCCTGGGAGTGGGCCGCGCTGATCGGCATCGGAGGCGCTGCCGGTCGCGCCGCCGTGCTGCTGCCGCCGGCAGCGCTGATGGCCTGGCTCTCGCACCAGAGCAGCCATCTGCACAACCTCTATCCGCTGGTCACTCTGATCGGCTGCGTCTGGTGGCTGCTGGCCACGCTGTGGCTGCTGCGCCCGCGACTGCTGGCCGGCAACGCGCCGGTCAAACGCGGCGCCAAGCTGCTGATCCTGGTGCTGCTGATCGTGCCGGCCTGGGCAGGACTCGCGCTGCTGCATGCCGATGAGCCGGTCGGCCCGCGCTGGGCCCTGTTCGCGATCGCCCTGGTGTGGGCAGCGGACACCGGCGCCTTCTATGCGGGCACGCGCATCGGCGGGCGCAAACTGTGCCCCTCGATCAGCCCCGGCAAGACCTGGGCGGGCTTCTGGGGCGGGCTGACGGCCGCCCTGCTGCTGTCGAGCGCCTGCTTCGCCCTGCTGGGCCTCGGCATCGCCCAGCTGCCGGCCCTGCTGCTGCTGACTCTGGTGACCGCACTGGCCTCGGTGCTGGGCGATCTGTTCGAAAGCGTGATCAAGCGCCAGGGCGGAGCCAAGGATTCGGGCCATCTGATTCCCGGCCACGGCGGCGTGTTCGACCGCGTCGACAGCGTCGTCGCGGCCCTGCCGGTGTTCGCGGTCGGCAAAGTCTGGCTGGGCCTGTGAGGCGGGTCGCGGTCTTCGGCGCCACCGGCTCGATCGGCGGCAGCGCGCTGGATGTGATCGGCCGCCACCCCGAGCGTTTCCGCGCCAGCATTCTCAGCGCCAACGACCAGGTCGACGCGCTGCTCTCGCTCTGCGAGCGGCATCGCCCCGAGCTGGCGATCATCGCCAATCCTCTGCACTACGCCGCGCTCAAGCACGGCCTCGCCCAGCGCGGCCTTGCCACCGAAGCGGCCGCCGGCCCCGAAGCACTGGAAGCGGCCGCCCGCTCTGGGCTGTGCGACACCGTGCTGGCCGCGATTGTCGGCGCCGCCGGCCTACGCTCGACCCTGGCCGCCGCCGAAGCCGGCAAGCGCCTGCTGCTGGCCAACAAGGAAAGCATCGTCGTCGCCGGCGCCCTGCTGCTGGACGCAGTGCGTCGCAGCGGCGCCGAGCTGATTCCGGTCGACTCCGAGCACAGCGCACTGTTCCAGTGCCTGCCCCAGCCCGCGGTCGGACACGGCTTCGATGCACGCCTCCGCCGGCTGGTGCTGACCGCCTCGGGCGGGCCGTTCCGCGGCCGCAAGCGCGCGGAGCTTGCCCAGATCACCCCGGAGCAGGCCTGCGCGCATCCGAACTGGAGCATGGGCCGCAAGATCTCGGTCGATTCGGCCAGCCTGATGAACAAGGGCCTGGAAGTCATCGAGGCGCACTGGCTGTTCGGCGCACCCGCCGAGCGCATCGAAGTGGTGGTGCATCCGCAGAGCATCGTGCACTCGCTGGTCGAGTATCTCGACGGCTCGCTGCTGGCCCAGCTCGGCCCGCCGGACATGCGCACCGCCATCGCCTGCGCCCTGGCGTGGCCGGAACGGGTCGAGGCCGGCGTCTCCGCGCTGGATCTGGTGAAGATGGGTCGGCTCGACTTCGAGGCACCCGACACCGAGGCCTTCCCCTGCCTGCGGCTGGCATTCGAGGCCCTGCGTACGGGTCCGGCGGCGACGACCTGCCTGAACGCGGCCAATGAAGAGGCGGTTTCAGGCTTTCTTCAGGGCCGCTTGGGCTTCCTAGGCATCCCCGAGCTGATCGATGCCTGCCTGCAGCGGTTCGGGGGCGAACGCGCCGACGATCTGCCGGCGCTGCTCGCTCTGGACGCCCGGGTGCGCGAACATGCGCGCAGCGGCCTCCGCTGAAGGCCCCCTCTAGGACGCGCAGCCCGCAATGCAGGACATCGTCGGTTCCATCTGGTGGCTGATCGTCAGCCTCGGCATCCTGGTCACCTTCCACGAGTTCGGCCACTACTGGGTCGCGCGCCGCTGTGGCGTGCGCGTGCTGCGCTTCTCGGTGGGCTTCGGCAAGCCGCTGTGGACGCGCATCGGCCGCGACGGCACCGAATACGTGGTGGCCGCCCTGCCGCTGGGCGGATACGTCAAGATGCTCGACGAGCGCGAGGCCGAGGTGCCCGCCGACCAGCTCGACCAGGCCTTCAACCGCAAGCCCCTGCGCCAGCGCGTCGCCATCGTCGCCGCCGGCCCGATCTTCAACCTGCTGCTCTGCCTGCTGCTGCTGTGGGGCATGTTCCTGGTCGGCAAGGGCGACTACCAGCCGCTGGTGGGGCGCGCCGACAAGATCGCCGCCGAGGCCGGATTCCGTGAAGGCGACCGCATCCTCAGCGTCGACGGCGAGGCCATGCAGACCTGGACCCACGTCGGCATGGGCCTGATCGGCGCCGCACTGGACCGCCGCAGCGTGGCGGTGGAGGTGCTCGATGCCGAGGGCAACGCGCGTACGCGTCAGCTCGACCTGAGCCGTCTGCCCGAGGGCGTCAAGGAGTCTGCGCTGATGCCGGCGATCGGGCTGGTGCCGCAGCAGGTGCTGCTGGCGCCGGTGATCGGAGAGGTGTCCGCGGGTGCGCCCGCCGCGCAGGCAGGCCTGCAGGCGGGCGACCGGATCCTCGGCATCGACGGGCAGCGCATCGCCTCCTGGGACCAGGTGACCCCTCGCGTTCTCGAGGCGGCCGAGGCCGGGCGCCCGGCACGCCTGAGTTTCGAGCGCGCCGGCTCGATCCAGGAAGTGACGCTGACGCCTGCGCCCAACCCGGAGGCGCAGACCAACCCACAGGCGCCGCCCTTCATCCTCGGCCTGCGCGCCCAGCCGGCCTCTGCCCCGCACGATGCCGTGCTGCGCTACGGGCCCATCGAGGCAGTGGCTGCATCGTTCCGCGAGACCTGGCGCCTGACCACGACCACCTTCGGCATGCTCTACCGCATGGTGACCGGCGTGGCCTCGCTGCAGAACCTGTCGGGGCCCATCTCGATCGCCCAGTACGCCAACGACTCGGCCCAGCGCGGCCTCGCCTGGTTCCTGTTCTTCTTGGGCGTGCTCTCGCTCAGCCTGTGCATCATGAACCTCCTGCCCATACCGATCTTGGACGGGGGTCATCTGCTGTATTACCTTATCGAAGCGATCAAAGGCGCGCCGGTCAGCGAGAAGTCCCTGATCCTCGGCCAGTACGTCGGCTTGGCAATGCTGGGCGGCCTGATGGCCCTCGCGTTCTACAACGACATCCTGCGCCTGTTCAGTTCTTGAGCCGGAATGACGCCTCCGCCGTGTGGGCACGCCCTACCCGCCCGGCACCCCCCAGCCCCTTCCCGGGGAGCGCCCGCCGAACGGGACTCTCCGCCGAGGGTGTGTATGCCTGCAGCTGCGCTATCCAGTCGCGGACGGGCGCCTTTGAACGGAAACGGACCCGATGAGCAACCGATACACCGCGCTCCCCCTGCTGGCCTTCGTGATCGCCGCCCCCGTGCAGGCCCAGAGCTTCGAGCCCTTCGTCATCTCGGACATCCGCGTCGACGGCCTGCAGCGGATCTCGGCAGGCACGGTCTTCACCTACCTGCCGCTGGAGCTGGGTGACCGCGTTGGCCGCGCCGAGGCCTCGGATGCCATCCGCGCGCTGTTCCGCACCGGCTTCTTCAGCGACGTCAAACTGGATCGCCAGGGCGACGGCATCCTGGTGGTGACGGTCACCGAACGACCGGCCATCAACAGCATCACCCTGACCGGCAACAAGGACATCAAAACCGAGGAGCTGACCAAGGGCCTGTCCGGCATCGGCCTGTCCGAGGGCGAGACCTTCAACCAGCTGCAGCTGGACAAGGTCACCCAGGAACTGACCCGCCAGTACAACAACCGCGGCAAGTACAACGTCTCGATCAGCCCGACGGTCAGCCAGCTCGACCGCAACCGCGTCGACATCAAGATCGACATCAAGGAAGGTCGCGCTGCCAAGATCAAGCACCTGAACCTGGTCGGCAACAACACCTTCAGCAACGAGGAAATTCTCGAAGAGTGGGAGTCGGGCACCACCAACTGGCTGTCCTGGTACCGCCAGGATGACCAGTACTCGCGCGAGAAGCTCTCGGGCGACCTGGAGAAGCTGACCTCGTTCTACCTCGACCGCGGCTATGTCGACTTCAATATCGAGTCGAGCCAGGTCTCGATCAGCCCAGACCGCCGCGACATGTACATCACCGCCAGCGTCAGCGAGGGCGAGGTCTACACGGTGTCCGACGTCAAGGTCTCGGGCGACACCGTGATCCCGGTGGAGGAGATGGAGAAGCTGGTGTTCATCGCCGAAGGCCAGACCTTCTCGCGGCGTCTTCTGGAATTCACCTCCGACGCGATGACCAACACCCTGTCGAACATCGGCTACGCCTTCGCCAACGTGAACCCGGTGCCGACCGTCGACCGCGAGAAGCGCACGGTCTCGATCAATTTCGTGGTCGATCCGGGCAAGCGCGTCAACGTCCGCCGCATCGTGTTCAAGGGCAATACGCGCACCTCCGACGAGGTGCTGCGCCGCGAGATGCGCCAGTTCGAGGGCATGTGGTTCTCGCAGGCGGCGATCGATCGCAGCAAGATCCGCCTGCAGCGACTGGGCTTCTTCGACGACGTCACCATCGACACGCCGCAGGTGCCGGGCACCGAGGACCAGGTCGATGTCGAGATCAGCGTCACCGAACGGACTTCGGGCAGTTTCCAGTTCGGCCTCGGCTATTCGCAGTATTCGGGCCTGATCACCACCGTGTCGGTGCAGCAGAGCAACTTCTTCGGCACCGGCAACCAGATCGGCGTGACGGTGCAGAACAACAGCTTCGTCAAGCGCATGGATTTCTCCTACTTCGACCCGTACTTCACTGAAGACGGCGTCTCGGTGGGCTACAACATGAGCTACCGCGAGCTCGACCAGGGCGACGCCAACCTCGCCAACTTCAGCTCGGACTCCGGCAGCTTCCGCGCGATCTTCGGCCTGCCGATCACCGAAACCGACACCGTCGGACTCTCCTTCGGCATCGACAGCAATAGCATCACGCCGTTCGAGGGCTTCACGCCGCAGGAGATCGTCGACTACATCAACGCGCTGGAACGCCGTACCTTCAACTCCTGGCGCTCCGAGCTGTCGTGGTCGCGCAACACCACCAACGCCTTCTTCAACCCCACCCGCGGCACCTTCCAGCGGGTCGCGGCGGAAGTGACCCTGCCGGGCTCGACGGTCGAGTACTACAAGCTCAGCTACGAGTTCAACCGCTACTGGCCGCTGTCCCGCCATCTGGTGCTGCTGACCCGCGCCGACATCGGCTACGGCGACAGCTACGGCGAGCGCAAGGAACGCACGATCGACTTCACCGATGCCCAGGGCAATCCGGCGCAGCGTGTCGTCGTGGCGGACGGCCTGCCCTTCTTCGAGAACTTCTACGCCGGCGGCGAACGCTCGATCCGCGGCTTCGAGACCAACACCCTGGGCCCGGTCGGCTTCGGCACGCTGGCGCCCGACACGCGCCAGCCGCTGGGCGGCTCGCTGAAGACCGCCGGCAGCTTCGAGTTCATCTTCCCCACCCTGCTCGACTCGAACAGCGCACGCGTGTCGGCCTTCATCGACTACGGCAACGTCTTCGCCGGCACCGACAACTTCAGCGCCAGTGAACTGCGCGCCAGCGCCGGCATCGCCCTGCAGTGGCAGGCGCCGATCGGTCCGATCACCATCAGCTGGGCGCAGCCGCTAAAGTACGACCGCGAGATCGATCGCGTCGAGAAGCTGCAGTTCACCTTCGGCACCCTGTTCTGAGCGCGGCCCTGGAGCCCTGCCGGAACCGCCGCCGATGCTCCGACGCCCGCGCGTCCACAGGCCTCCCTTAGCCGCGGGCAAGCGCGGCCGGGGCTGGCGCGCCCTGCCCCTGCTGATCGGCCTGATCGCAACAATGGCATTGGCGACGGCGGCCGTGGCACAGCAGGCGGCCGCCACTCGCATCGCCTACGTGGACATGAAGCGGCTGATCGACGATTCACCGCAGGTGCGCGAGGCCCGCGCGCGCCTGCAGCGTGAGTTCGACGCCTCGATCGCCCTGCTGCGCGAGGATGAGCAGCGCGTCGCTGCCCTGCAGTCGAGGCTGCTGAGCGCAGAGGGCGAGCAGGCTACCGCCCTGCGCGCCGAACTCGATCCCCTGCGCCGCTCCGTCGAGCGCACCCGCGAGCGACTGCGCTCGGAACTGGAGAACCGCAGCGAGCAGGAAGTGCAGCGCGCCTGGCCGGTACTCAACGAGGCGATCGCCCAGTACGCGCGGAGCAACGACCTCGATCTGGTGGTGTCCAGCGGTGCGCTGTATGTTTCCGGCCGCGTCGACATCACCGACCGCGTGCTCGACCTGCTGGAGCGCGAGCGCAGGCTGGACGGCGAACCGTGAACGCAGCACCCGTATTCGCTCTGGAAACGCTGGCGCAGCGCTTCGGGCTGGAATACCGCGGTGCCGGCGCGACCCGCATCGACGGCGTGGCGACTCTGGCAGGTGCCGGCGACGGCAAGCTGGGTTTCCTGGCCAACAGCGCGTACCGGCGCGACCTCGACGGCACCCGCGCCAGCGCGGTGGTGCTGCGCGCGGCCGACGCCGACGCCGCGCCCTGCCCGGTCCTGATCGCCCGTGACCCCTACGTGGCATTCGCCGAGATCGCCGCGCTCTTCGAGGCACAGCCCGAAGCGGTCGCCGGCGTACATCCAACGGCAATCATCGATCCAAGCGCAAACATCGCGGCGGACGCCAGCGTCGGGCCGCACTGCAGCGTTGGCGCCCGCTCGCGCATCGAAGCTGGCGCCGTACTCGGCCCGGGCTGCGTGATCGGCGAGGACTGCATCGTCGGCGCGCACAGCACACTGGTCGCGCGGGTGACCCTGGTGACCCGCGTGCGCCTGGGCCGGCGCGTGCGTATCCATCCGGGCGCCGTGCTGGGCGCCGACGGTTTCGGGCTCGCCATGAAGGCCGGCCAGTGGATCAAGGTGCCGCAGCTCGGCGGCGTCGAGATCGGCGACGACTGCGAGATCGGGGCCAACACCTGCATCGACCGCGGCGCGCTGGAGGACACCCGCCTCGGCGTGGATGTCCGCATCGACAACCTGGTGCAGGTCGGCCACAACGTGGTGATCGGCGACCATACGGCGGTGGCAGGGTGCGCGGCGATCGCCGGATCGGCGAAAATCGGCCGCTACTGCCTGATCGGCGGTGGCGTCGGCATCGTCGGCCACCTCAGCATCTGCGACAAGGTCACCCTGACCGCACGCTCGCTGGTGACCAGCAGCATCGATCAGCCCGGCCAGTACTCCTCCGGCGTCCCGCTGCAGGAAAGCCGGCAGTGGCGACGCAACGCCGCGCGCTTCCGCCAGCTCGACCAGCTCGCGCGCCGCGTGCTGCGCGAGGGGCGCGAGAACAACAACAACGACAAGGACCCATCGAGCTCATGAGCGAGCCCTACCTGCCCGAACTGCCGGTCGACGTGACCCGGATCATGGGCATCCTGCCGCACCGCTACCCCTTCCTGCTGGTCGACCGGGTGATCGAGCTGGAGCCGCGCGCGCGCATCCGCGCGATCAAGAACGTGAGCATCAACGAGCCCTTCTTCCAGGGCCACTTCCCCGGCCATCCGGTGATGCCGGGCGTACTGGTGGTCGAAGCCCTGGCCCAGGCCTCGGGTCTGCTGACCCAGCTGTCCGAGCCGCCCAAGCCCAAGGGCGAGGAACCGATCTTCTACCTGGTCAAGATCGACAAGGCGCGCTTCGCGCGCACCGTGGTCCCCGGTGACCAGCTGGTGCTGGAGTCGGTGCAGAAGCGCATGCGCATGGGCATGGGCCAGTACGAGTGCGTGGCCACCGTCGACGGCCGCGAAGTGGCCTGCTGCGAGATCCTGTGCGCGGAGCGCGCGTCATGAGCGCGCATCCGAGCGCCGTCATCCACCCGGGGGCGAAGCTCGGCGAAGGCGTCGAGATCGGCCCCTTCTGCGTGATCGGCGACGAGGTCGAAATCGGCGCCGGCACGCGCATCGACTCCCACGTAGTGATCCACGGCCCCACCCGCATCGGCCGCGACAACCGAATCCACAGCTTCGCCGCGATCGGCGGCGAGCCGCAGGACAAGAAGTTCCGCGGCGAGCGCTGCGAGCTGGTGATCGGCGACCGCAACCTGATCCGCGAGTTCGTCACCATCAACCGCGGCACCGCGGATGATGCAGGCATCACCTCGATCGGCGACGACAACTGGATCATGGCCTACGTGCACATCGCGCACGACTGCCGGATCGGCAACCACAACACCTTCGCCAACGCCGCCTCGATGGCGGGTCACGTGCACATCGGCAACCAGGTGATCCTCGGCGGCTTCAGCCTGATCCACCAGTTCTGCAAGGTCGGTGACCACGCCTTCACCGCAATGGGCGCCTCGGTCAATCGCGACGTGCCGCCGTACGTCATGGTCGCTGGCGAGTACGCACAGCCGCGCGGCATCAATGCCGAGGGCCTGAAGCGCCGCGGCTTCAGCACCGAGCGGATCGCCGCGATCAAGCGCGGCTACCGCACCCTCTACATGGCCGGCCTGCCGCTCGCCGAGGCGCGCGCGAAGATCGCCGACGAGGCCCAGGCCTCGGAGGATCTCAAGCTGCTGCTCGACTTCATCGACGGCAGCACGCGCAGCCTGATCCGCTGATGGACGCAGCGAGGCCCGCGCCGGTCATCGCGCTGGTGGCGGGCGAGGCCTCGGGCGACCTGCTCGGCGCCGACCTGATCCGCGCCCTGCGCCGGCGCTATCCGCAGGCGCGCTTCGTCGGCGTTGGCGGCCCGCAGATGCGCGCCGAAGGTTTCGAGGCCTGGTGGGACTGCAGCGAGCTCGCAGTGATGGGCCTTGCCGAGGTGCTGCGCCACCTGCCGCGCCTGCTAAAGCTGCGTCGCCAGCTGCGCGCGCGCCTGCTGCAACTGCGGCCCGACGTCTTCATCGGCATCGATGCGCCGGACTTCAACCTGGGCCTGGAGCGTCGCCTGAAGCAGGCCGGCCTGCGCACCGTGCATTACGTCAGCCCTTCGGTCTGGGCCTGGCGCCGCGAGCGCGCGGCCAGGATCGGTGCCTCGGCCGACCGCGTGCTGTGCCTGTTTCCGATGGAGCCGCCGATCTATGCCGAGTACGGCGTCGACGCCCGCTTCATCGGCCATCCGTTGGCCGAGCAGTACCCGCTGCCACATAAGCGCCTGACCGCGCGCGCCGAGCTCGGGATCGCGCCTGAAGCCAAGGTGCTGGCCCTGCTGCCCGGCAGCCGGCTTGGCGAGATCGGCCGCATCGGCGCCGACTTCATCGCCACCGCCGCACGCCTGCAGGCCGCGCGTCCGGAGCTGCATGTCGTCGCACCGATGGCGAATCCAGCCTGCCGCGCGGCTTTCGAAGCGCAGCTCGCACGCGCCAGCACGTCGCTGCGCATCCGCCTGCTCGACGGCCAGTCGGCGCTGGCCCTGCGCGCCGCCGATGCGGTGCTGCTGGCCTCGGGCACCGCCGCACTCGAAGCCCTGCTGGCCGGCACGCCGATGGTCGTGGGCTACCGCATCAGCGCGCTGACGCACTGGATCGTGCGGACCTTCGGCCTGCTCAATGTGAGCCACTTCAGCCTGCCCAATGCATTGGCTGGCCGCGCGCTGGTGCCCGAGTGCCTGCAGGACGACTGCCGGCCCGAAGTGCTGGAGGGCGCGCTGGCGCCCTTGCTGGACTCCCCTGCGGCTGCAGCCGCGCAGACGGGAGCCTTCGCCGACATCCACGCCACCCTGAGACAGGGCGCCAGCGTCAGCGCCGCGGCCGCGATCGCCGAGCTGATCGATGCGCGTTGATCCTGGCAGCAACGCGCCCTGCAGCGCGCGCACGCCCGGCATCGCCGGCGTCGACGAGGCCGGGCGCGGCCCGCTGGCGGGCCCGCTGGTGGTGGCAGCAGTGATCCTCGATCCGGCGCGGCCGATAGAGGGGCTGGGCGACTCCAAGCAGCTCAGCGAGAAGCGCCGCGAGGCCCTGTTCGATCAGATCATCGAGCGGGCCCTCGCTTGGCGGATCGTGTACATCGAGCCGGCCGAGATCGACGCGCTCAACATCTACCGCGCCACCCTGGAGGGCATGCGCCGCGCGGTCTGTGGCCTGCCGATGCAGCCAGCGCTGGCGCGGATCGACGGCAACGCCATCCCGCCGGGTCTGCCCTGCGCGGCCGAAGCCTGGGTCAAGGGCGATGCCCGCGACCCGGCCATCGGCGCGGCCTCGATCCTCGCCAAGGTCAGCCGCGATCGCAGCCTGCTGAAACTCGATCGCCGCTATCCCGGCTATGGCTTCGCCGCCCACAAGGGCTATCCGGTGCCTGTGCATCTGGAAGCCCTGGCAAAGCTGGGCCCCTGTCCTGCCCATCGCCTCAGCTTCCGGCCGGTGCGCGATGCCTTGACCGCTCGGCAATCGGAACTGCCCTTGTAGACCCCTGCGCATGGTCAAGCCGGGCCAAGGCGGGTAGGATCGCGCGCTGCCCGAGGCCGCCGTGCGGCCCGTCACGGACTCCGCATGAAGTTGCAGACAATCGTGACAGACACGCCTGCACTGCGGAGGCTGCCGCCCCTACTCCTGCTCGTCGTTCCTGCGGCTGCGCTCGCGCAGAGTGGCGGTAGCGGGGCCCAGTTCTGGCAGGGCTTCGCCTGGGCCTCGCTGCTGGCCGTACTGGCCCTGGTCCTGCAGAGCGTGAGGCACCGTCACCACCTGCAGCAGCTGCGCAGGCTGCGCCAGCAGGAGCTCGACCAGGTGGTCGCGCGGCGCACCGCCGACCTGGTCAGCGCCAACCGCACGCTGCGCGACCTCGCCGATACCGATGCGTTGACCGGCGTGTCCAACCGCCGGCATTTCGACCGCCTGCTGCGCGAGGGCTTCGAGCGCGCCTTGCTTACAGGACGCCGGCTCTCGGTGCTGCTCATCGATGTCGACCACTTCAAGCAGGTCAACGACAGCGAAGGCCATCTCGCCGGCGACAGCCTGCTGCGCGAGCTCGGCCAGCTGCTGCAGCGCGCGGTGCGCAGCGACACCGTGGTCGCACGCTTCGGCGGCGAGGAGTTCGCGGTGATCTCGCCCAGCGGCCTGCGCGAGGCCGTGGGTCTCGGCGAGCGCCTGCGGCGCGCGGTCGAAGCGGAATCGAGGATCCGCATCAGCATCGGCGTTGCCAGCCTGGAGCCCAGCCTGGACCGCGACGAGCCCTCGCTGCTGGCGCGCGCAGACAAGGCGCTGTACGCCGCCAAGGCGGAGGGGCGCAACCGCGTGCAGTCCGACCCCGCCGGTGCCGGCACGTCGCCGCTCGTGCGTCGCAGCGCGGCGGTCAGCGCCGGCTGAGCCTCAGATGCTGGCCACCACGCTCTGGACCCGCAGCCGACCGCTGCGCTCGGCGGCCTCGAAGTCGATTTCGGGCGCACGCAGGGCGTCGCCGTCCGCGGCGCTGTCGAGCACGCCAACCGCGCGCCCGCGCCCCCGGCTCTTGGCCGCGTAAAGGGCGAGGTCGGCCAGCCGCAGGCGCTCTTCCCAGTTCAGCTGCACCGGGCAGCTCGGCAGGCGGTCCATGCACAGGCCCAATGAGGCCGTCACCTGCAGGCTGCCATTCGCGGTTTCGACGGGATCGCCGGCGATCCGTTCGAGGATGCGCCGCGCCAGGCCCAGGGCGCGCGCGCTGTCCATGCCGGCGACGTGGACCAGGAACTCCTCACCGCCCCAGCGCACCACCAGGTCCTCGCGGCGCAGGCAGGCAAGGATGCGGCGCGCGACATCGACCAGCACAACGTCGCCCGCCGCATGGCCGTGGCGATCGTTGATGCGCTTGAAGTGATCGACATCCAGCAGCAGCAGAGCACCCGGCGGTGCGTCGAGCGGCAGCGCCTGCATGCGCGCCTCGAAGGCACGGCGGTTGCCCAGTCCGGTGAGCGGATCCTGCTCGGATTCGCGGCGCAGGCGTTCGCGGCGCTCGCTGAGCAGGCGTTCGCGGCCGCGCAGGCGTCCGTACAGCAGTCCGCCCAGCAGCAGCAGCACACCGAGCAGGGCCATCAACAGCAGCCAGATGCGCAGGGTAAGGTCCTGGCTGGCGAGCTCCTCGTTGCGGGTCGCCACCTGGTCCTGCAGCAGCGCCATGTCGCGCTGGCGCACTTCGGCATCGAAACTGGCCTGGATCTCGCGCAGCGCGGCCTCCAGGTTCTCCCTGCTGATCTGCGCCGCCAGCGCGCGCTCGCGGTGGTAGAGATCGAGCGCGCCGCGCGCATCACCGGCCGCGGCCAGGGCTTCGCCGAACTCGCGCAGCATGGCGACGCGCTGGCCGCTGTTGCCTTCGCTGCCCAGCAGCGCTTCGGACCGCTCCATCTCGCGCTTGCCGGCCTCGATCTGGCCCAGCCCGATCTGCGCCAGACCGGCGTTGTTGCGCAGCGCGTGCAGCACCCGGACCTCGCCCAGCCGTTCGGCCAGGGGCAGCGCCTCCTCGACGGTGCGCAGTGCCTGCCGTGGCTGGCGCAGGCGCAGCTGGGCGTCGGCCAGGTTGGTCAGCAGCATGGGCTGCAGCCGCTGCAGTCCTGCCGAGCGCGCCAGCGCCAATGCGCTGCGGATGCGCGCGACCCCGGTGCGGGCGTCGCCCTGCAGGCTGGCCACGGCCGATTCGTTCACCAGGATGCGGATCCTGAGCTCGCTGTCGCCCGCCTGTTCGGCATGGGTGCGCGCCTGGCCCAGCAGTCGGTCGACCTCACTGGCGGGCTCGGCGGCGAGTGCCGCGAGGTAGGCCAGCAGCGACCAGGTCTGGGCGGCGCGGTGGGCGTCGCCGGCCGCCAGCGCCAGCGCGAGCCGCGCCTCGGCGCTGGCGCGCGCCTGCGTCTGCACGCCCGAGGTCATGGCCTGGCGCTCGAGAATGCGCTCGGCCTGCCAGATCGCCCGGTAGTCGCAGTGCGGAGAAGACCTGAGGTCCGGCGCTTCGGGCGCGTCGCCGCGAACGCCAGCGGCCTCGACGCCCGCGCGCAGCGCCGCCGGCAGCGGGCAGCTGGCGCGGTACAACGTGAGCGCCGCGGATGCACGCTCGGCGGCATCGCGCGGGCGGTTCTCTAGTTCGGCCAGCTGGGCCTGCATCAAGGCGTGGTCGGCCGCTTCGGCGCTGGCGGGGGTGGCCAGTGGCGGCGCCCCCGCCAGCGCTGCTGCCAGCGCCGCGGCATCGCGCGCATCCACCAGCACCTGCAGGCGCGCCCGGGCCAGCAAGCGCAGCAGCGTCGCGTGCTCGGGTACCGACCGGACGGCGAGCCCCTCGTCAGGCGGCAAGACCTGCTGCGCGGGCGGCGGCAGGCCCCACTGCACCGCCAGTGCGTCCAGCGCGGCGAGTGCGCGCCGCGGATCCTCGCTGGCGAGGCGCACGGCGGCATCGATCCGGGCCGCAGGCAGGTCGGGGTCTGCGGAGTTGAGGCCCATGTCCGAATGCACTCGCGCGCCGGCCTGGATGTCCAGCGGGTCCTGCACCGCGGCAGGCGCGCCCAGCCCGTCCGCCGGGCCGGCCAGCGCGATCAGCAGCAGCCCGACGCAGGTGCCGACCCTCTTTCCGCTACGGAAGCAGCCGGTGGCACTGTCGTTCTGCGCGTGCGCATTCATGCGGCATCCCCCTCGCCGATCACGAACTGCAGGCCGACCCGGCCCAGGGCCTCGGCGTGCTCGATGTCGGCGATCAGCGCTTCGAGCTTGGCCGCGGCGCTCTCGCGGATCCAGGTGATCCCGCAGGCGCGATGGCGCCCGCGCAGCTTGGCCAGATACAGGCCTGCATCGACCAGCCGCAGGGCCTGCTCGAAAGGCAGCGCCAGCGCGGACGGCGGCAGCGGGATCGCGGCATAGCCGATCGAGGCGCTGATTGGAATCCGCACGCCGTCGACGTCAATCGGCTGCGACAGCTCGCGCAGCAGGCGGGCAGCGAGATGCTCGGCATCGTCCGGCGCCAGCCAGTCCAGCGCCAGCAGGAATTCCTCGCCGCCCCAGCGGGCGGCAAGGTCTTCGCCGCGACACAGGGCACGCAGGCGCCGCGCGGTTTCGACCAGCAGAGCATCGCCCACTGCATGGCCATGGCGGTCGTTGACCTGCTTGAAGTGGTCGAGGTCGATCAGCAGCAGGGTGCCGCGGAAGCTGCGCCCTCCCTGGGCATGCTGGACCACCGCCTGGACGTGGCGACGGTTCGCCAGCCCGGTCAGCGGATCGCGCTCGCTCTGCAGGCGCAGCTGGGCGTTCACGCCCGCCAGCCGGCGGTTGCTCGCGCGCAGGCGCCTGACGCCGATCACCAGCAGCACCAGGGCCAGTACCAGCAGGACCGAGAGCAGGCGCCAAACCCACTGTTGCAGGCGGTTGCGTTCGACCTCGGCGATCTGGCGCGCGGTCTCGGCCTGCAGCTGCTGGATTTCCTTCTCGCGACGCTGCGCCGCGACCTTCTCCTGGGCCGCCAGCACGGCGCGCTGCTGGTCCTCGCGGAAGATCTCGTCCTGCAGTCGCCGGGCTGCGTGCAGGGCCTGCACCGCTCCGTCGAGGTCACCGGCCTGTTCCAGCGCGGCCCCCAGCTCGGCATGGGTCAGTGCCATCTCGTTGCGCAGGCCCTCCAGCTGGTCGTACTCGAGGCTCTGCGCGACCAGCGCCTTGCCTTCCTCGATACGGCCGAGGCCGATGCGGGACAGACCCAGATTCGCCAGCGCCAGGGCCCGCCCGCGCGTGTCCTCGGACTGCTCGGCGATCTCCAACGCCTCCTGCGAAAAGCGCTCCGCCTCCGCGAACTGCCGCCGGACCAGATGGTAGTGGGCGACATTGCCAAGCAGAACGGACAGCCCCACGCCGTTGTCGGCGCGGCGGGCGTGCTCGATCGCCATCTGCATCGACTGCAGCAGCCCCTCGGCGTCGCCGCTGGCTTCCAGCACCACGCCCAGCGTGGTGTAAGCATCGGAGAGCAGGGTGTCGTCACCCAGCTCGCGGGCGAAATCGAGCGCCTCGCGCGCCATCGCAACCGCGCGCTCGTGCTGGCCGAGCTGCGACAGCACTCCGGCCAGCGCCGAACCGACCGTGGATCGCCAGCCCGGGCGCCCAAGCTCATCCGCCAGTTCGTCGGCGGTCTGATAGGCGCGCACCGCATCGCCGAACTCGGCCTGGCTGGCCAGCGCGCCGGCGACGTTGTACCAGTAGCGCAGACGTTCGCGGAGGCTGAGCTCGGTATCGACGCGTGCCGCCATCGCCTGCAGCGGCGCCATCACGCCGGCGAGGCCGTCTCGGCGCGACTGCAGGCGCAGCCGGATCGAGCTGGCAACGAGATCGCTGCCGTCGGCGTGCAGGCGCTGGCGCGCGTCCAGCCCGCTCGCGACCGCTTCGGCGGCCTCGAACATGTCCGCGTTGACATACAGGCGCCCGACCAGACCCAGCAGCTCGCGCCGCAGCGGCGACGCATCGGGCAAGACTTCCACCAGCGCGCTGAGCTTCTCCGCCGCTTCCACCGGTCGCGCCCAGTCTCGGTCCTCGATCTCCAGCGACTGCTGCAGGGTGGACTCTTCCAGGGCGCTCAGGGGCTGCCCCGGCTCTGGCTGGGCGTGCGCCGGCGTCCACGCAAACGCCGCCAGCAGCAGGCAGATCCAATTCAGCAGCAGCAGCGGCAGCGAGCGGGCGTCCAGGGGCGGCAGCCTCGGCGGGGACAGGGGGTCACAGGCAAGCCACGTGCCGCACGCCGCGGCGATCAGCGTTCAAGCCGCAGCGACGGCTCGACGGTCAATCGCGTGCCAGATACTCGCCTCGGCCCACCCACTTCCAGCTGGTCAGCTCGGCCGGGCCGACCGGCCCGCGTGGCGCCAGACGCCCCGTGGCCACCGCCACCTCGACGCCCATGCCGAACTGGCCGCCGTCGGTGAAGCGCGTGCTGGCGTTGTGGTAGACCGCCGAGGCGTCGACCGCGTTGAGGAAGCGCGCAGCGGCTTCCGGATCCTCGCTGAGGATGGCCTCGGAGTGCCCGCTGCCGTGTGCGGCGATGTGCGCGATCGCCGATTCGACGTCGTCGACCAGGTCCACGCCCAGTTCCAGCCCCAGCCACTCGCGATCGAAGTCGCCGGGCGCCAAGCCTTCGACGCGCGCGCCGCCGGCCGCCAGCAGGCGGGCGGCCTCGCCTTCGGCGTGGAACACCACGCCAAAAGCCGCGAGGCGCTGGGCCAGCGCCGGCAGCAGGCGCCCGGCCGCTGCAGCCTGCACCAGCAGGGTGTCCAGCGCATTGCAGACCGCCGGGCGCTGCACCTTGGCGTTCTCGATCACCGCCAGCGCGCGTTCAAGGTCGGCCGTGGCATCGACGTAGATGTGGACCACGCCGACGCCGCCGGCGATCAGCGGGATGCGGCTCTCGCGCCGGCACAGGTCGATCAGGCCCTGACCGCCACGCGGCACCATCACGTCGATGCAGTCGGCCAGCTGCAGCAGCTCGGACACGGCCTCGCGCTCGGGCGCATCGATGAAGCTGACGATGGCCTCGGGCAGGCCGGCCGCGCGCAGCGCCTCATGCAGCAGCGCCACCAGAGCGAGGTTGGTCTGTCGCGCCTCGCGGCCGCCGCGCAGCACCACCGCGTTGCCCGACTTGAGCGCAGCGGCAGCAATGTCGACGGTGACATTGGGCCGCGCCTCGTAGATCACCCCCACCACGCCGATCGGCACGCGCCGGCGCACGAGACTCAAGCCATTGGCGAGCTCACGGCGGTCGAACTCCTCGGACAGCGGATCCGCCAGCCCGGCCACGGTGCGGACATCGCCGGCGAGCCCGTCGAGGCGCGGCCCGTCCAGACGCAGGCGATCGAGCAGCGCCGGCCCGAGCCCCGCCGCAGCGCCCGCTTCGAGATCACGCGCATTGGCTTCGATCAGCGGTGCACGCTGGTCACCGAGCCGCCGCGCGATGTCGTGCAGCAGCGTATCGCGCGCAGGGCCATCGAGCTGGGCCAGCGCAGGCTGGGCGGCGCGAGCAGCGCGGGCCTTAGCGGCAAGACGTTCGGCGCGGGAGGTAGGTTCGGTCATGCGATGTTCTCCGCGGCGCGCGGGGCCAGCACCAGGTCGTTGCGGTGGATGACCTCGTCGCCGTAGCGATAGCCGAGCAGGCCCTCGATGTCCTCGGACTTGCGGCGGCACAGGCGGGCAAGGTCCGTCGCGCTGTAGGCGGTGATGCCGCGCGCGACCTCGGCGCCGGTGGCGTCCAGCACCTGCACCGCATCGCCGCGATCGAAGCTGCCCGAGACCGTGACCAGGCCCACCGGCAGCAGGCTGCCGCCGCGCAGCAGCGCCGCCGCCGCACCGTCGTCGATGCTGAGACTGCCGCGCAAGGCGCCGCCGGTGATGTAGCGCTTGCGCGCGGCCAGTCGCTCGCCCTGCGGAGCGAAGCGGGTGCCGATGGCCTCGCCCGCGAGCAGCCGCGTCAGCACGTCCGGCTCGCTGCCGGCGGCGATGTGCGCCACCGCGCCGCCGCGGCGCGCGAGTTCGGCCGCGCCCAGCTTGGTCGCCATGCCGCCGGTGCCGAGCCTGCCGCTGCCGCCGGCAGCCGCGCGCAGCTGCTCCGGCAAGGCGCCGGGGCCGACCTCGCGGATCAGCTGGGCGGCCGGGTTGCTACGCGGATCGCTGTCGTAAAGGCCGGCCTGGTCGGTGAGCAGGATCAGGCGATCGGCGTCGACCAGGCTGCAGACCAGGGCCGACAGCATGTCGTTGTCGCCGAGGCGGATTTCCTCGGTGGCGACGGTGTCGTTCTCGTTGACGATCGGCAGCACGCCGTGGGCCAGCATCGTCAACAGGGCCTCGCGGGCATTGAGATAGCGGCGGCGGTTCTCGACATCGCTGCGGGTCAGCAGCACCTGCGCGACCTCGATGGCGTGTTCGCCAAACAGACGCTGGTAAAGCGCATGCAGGCGCGGCTGACCGACCGCTGCATGCATCTGCTTGACCGGCACGTCGCGGGCCGGCGCTGCATTCAGCGCGCTGCGCCCGGTGGCGACCGCGCCCGAGCTGACCAGCACCAGGTCGTGCCCGGCCGCGCGCAGGGCGGCGAGCTGGCGGCACAGCTCGGTGAGCCGCGGCAGGTCCGGGCCCGGGCCGCCGGCGGTGACCGTGGAGGTGCCGAATTTGACGACGATGCGCTGTCGCGACATGGGCGTGCTGCGCTGCGGAAACAGCGGCGGATGCTACCGGATGTGAAGCGCAGCCACGTGCTGGCGGCGGTCCATATGCTGTCAAGGCTTGTTCGGCTCGGAGTGCGGCCGTAGGCTGGCCGGCCTGCCGGATTGCCCAGCCATGCCCGCGCGCTTCGTCCATCTGCACCTGCACAGCGAGTTCTCGCTGGTCGACTCCACCATCCGCCTGCCGCAGCTGATCAAGCGCTGCGCGGCCCTGGAGCTGCCTGCGGTCGCGGTCACCGACCTGTCCAACCTGTTCGGCCTGATCAAGTTCTACAAGGAAGCGCAGAAGGCCGGCATCAAGCCGGTCGCCGGCAGCGACGTGATCGTGCAGGCCGCCGACGGCAGCCTCTCGCGCCTGACCCTGCTGTGCCGCAATCGCGAGGGCTACCTGAACCTCTCGCGCCTGCTGTCGCGGGCCTTCCTCGATGGACACCAGGGCGATCACGTCTGCGTGCGTCCGGACTGGGTCGCAGAGCATGCGGGCGGGCTGTTCGCGCTGGCGGGCCCCGGTAGCGACATCGGCCAACTGCTGCGCGAAGGCAAGTCCGAGCTGGCCGAAGCGCGTCTGCGTGAGCTGCAGCAGCGCTTCGATGACCGCCTCTACCTGGAGCTGGTGCGCACGCGGCGCGACGGCGAGGAAGACTTCATCGCGGGCGCCTGCGACCTCGCCATCCGCCGCGGCCTGGGCGTGGTCGCCAGCAATGACGTGCGCTTTCTGGAGGCCGAGGACTACGAGGCCCATGAGGCCCGCGTCTGCATCTCGACGGGGCGCGTGCTGGGCGACCCGCGGCGGCCGCGCGAGTACTCGGACCAGCAGTACCTGAAGTCCTCCGACGAGATGGCGGCGCTGTTCGCCGACATCCCGGCCGCGCTCGACAACTCGCTGGAGCTGGCGCGCCGCTGCAATCTCGAACTTCGCCTCGGCACCTACTTCCTGCCGGCCTTCCCGGTGCCGGACGAGCACACCCTCGACAGCTGGATCCGCAGCACCGCGCACGAGGGCTTGGAGAAGCGCCTGGAGAAGGCGCCGATCGCGCCCGGCCATACGCGCGAGGGCTACTTCGAGCGGCTCGACGTCGAGCTCGGCGTGATCTGCAAGATGGGCTTTCCCGGCTACTTCCTGATCGTCGCCGACTTCATCAACTGGGCCAAGCAGAACGATATCCCGGTCGGCCCCGGCCGCGGCTCGGGTGCGGGCTCGCTGGTGGCCTGGGCGCTGGGCATCACCGACCTTGATCCCATCCCCTATGACCTGCTGTTCGAGCGCTTCCTGAACCCGGAGCGCGTGTCGATGCCCGACTTCGACATCGACTTCTGCATGGACCGCCGCGACGAAGTCATCGACTACGTCGCCCGCAAGTACGGCCGCGACCGGGTCAGCCAGATCATCACCTTCGGCACGATGGCCGCGAAGGCGGCGGTGCGCGACTGCGGCCGCGTGCAGGGCCTGCCCTTCCCCGCCGTCGACGGCGTCGCCAAGCTGATCCCCAACACGCTGGGCATCTCGCTGGACGATGCGCTGGGCCGCAGCAAGGCCGCGCAGGAAGACAAGGAGCTCTGCTCGCCCGAGCTGATCGACCGCTACCAGCACGAGGACGAAGTCCGCGATCTGATGGACCTGGCGCTCAAGCTCGAAGACCTCACCCGCAACGCCGGCAAGCACGCCGGCGGCGTGGTGATCGCGCCCGAGCCCCTGACCGAGTTCAGCCCGCTGTTCGCCGAACCGCCGCCGAAGGAACCCGGCGCGCTGCGCAGCGTGGTCACCCAGTACGACAAGGACGACGTCGAGTCCGCGGGTCTGGTGAAGTTCGACTTCCTTGGCCTGCGCACATTGACGATCATCGACTGGGCGGTGAAGGCCATCAATCGCCGGCTGGCGCGCGAAGGCCGCGAACTGCTGGACATCACCGCACTAGCGCTGGACGACAAGCCCAGCTACGAACTGTTCGCGCGCGGCGACACCGTGGCCGTGTTCCAGTTCGAATCGCGCGGCATGCGCGAGCTGCTCAAACGCGCGCGCCCCGACCGCTTCGAAGACATCATCGCGCTCGCCGCCCTGTTCCGCCCCGGCCCGCTGGGCTCGGGGATGGACAAGGAATGGTGCGACCGCAAGCACGGCGAGACCGCCGTGACCTATCCGCATCCGCTGCTGGAGCCTGTGCTGTCGCCGACCTATGGCGTCATCGTCTACCAGGAACAGGTGATGCAGATCGCGCAGGTGCTGGCCGGCTATACGCTGGGCGGCGCCGACATGCTGCGCCGCGCGATGGGCAAGAAGAAGCCCGAGGAGATGGCCAAGGAGCGCGCCAAGTTCGAGGCGGGCTGCGCCGAGCGGCAGATCGATCCGCAGACTGCGACCTCGATCTTCGACCTGATGGAGAAGTTCGCCGAGTACGGCTTCAACAAGTCGCACTCGGCGGCGTATGCGCTGGTCGCCTACCAGACCGCCTGGCTCAAAGTGCACTACCCGGCCGAGTTCATGGCCGCGGTGCTGTCGTCGGACATGGACAAGACCGACAAGGTGGTGACCTTCCTGGCCGAGTGCCGGGTGATGAAGCTCGGGGTCGCCCTGCCGCATGTGAACCGCAGCAGCTACGCCTTCGAGGCCGACACCCCGCGCTCGATCGTCTACGGCCTCGGCGCGATCAAGGGCATGGGCCGCCAGGCCTGCGAGGCCATCGTCGAAGCGCGCGACAAGGGTGGGTTCACCAGCCTGTACGACCTGTGCTCGCGGGTCGAGGTGCTGCGCCGCAACCGCCGCAGCCTGGAAACGCTGATTGCCGCCGGTGCCCTCGATGGCCTCGGGCCGAACCGCGCCAGCCTGATGGAGCAGCTGCCCGACGTGCTGCGCGCCTGCGACCAGCAGGCCAAGGCGCGCGAAGTCGGCCAGGTCTCGCTGTTCGACCTGGGCGGCAGTGCGCCGGAGCCGGTGCTGCCACAGCTCCAGAGCGTGCCCGAGTTCCCTTTGGAGAAGCTGCTGGAGGACGAGTACCGCGTGCTCGGCCACTACATCAGCGGCCATCCCATCGATCCGTGGCGCGAGCTGTTGGGCCAGGTCATCACCTGCGATCTCGGCGGCCTCGACAAGGCCTACTCGGAGCGCAAGTTCGCGCGCGGCACCGAGGCCAGCGTGCTGCTCGCCGGCGTAGTCGGCGACGTGCGCCGCAGCGGCGAGAGCCGCGCCTTCGTGCAGCTGCAGGACGGCCGCGGCCAGATCGAGGCCGCCCTGTTCTCCGAGGCCTGCGCGCAGTACGCGCCGCTGATCAAGAGCCGCGAGATCGTGCTGGTCGAAGGCAGCCTGCAGGAGGACCGCATGGGCGACGGCTACAGCCTGCGCCTGCGCCGACTGCTGACGCTCGAAGAACTCTGTGCCAAGCACAGCCGCCACCTGCTGCTGAAAGTCGACAATCGCACGCAGGACGCTCTGGCCAAGGTCGAGGAGCTGCTGGCGAGCCACCGCCCCGGCCACACCGGCGTGCAGATCGAGCTGCTGATTCCCGGCGCGCGCGGGCGCCTGTACGGCGACGGCGGCTTCGCGGTACGGCCCACGCCGCTGCTGCCTCGAATGCTGCGCGAGATTCCCGGCGTCGAAGTCGAGCTGCGCCTGCAGAAGCCCGAACCCACCCCCATGCCTGAGCGGCGCGCGGCGGGTTGAGGCGGCTTGAGGAAGCTTGTGGCGCGAGGCGGTGCCATGCCTGCGGCAGGTGCTCATCGCGCCCCGCTCAGGGCCCGTCCAGGACGAGCATCTGCGTGAGCAGGACTGCAAGCAGTGCGAGGGCAGGCGTGCTCCCAGGGAAAGCGCGGAGGGTGCAGGCAGCGCGCAAGATCAAGCCCCAGGGTGGGCCAGGGCCCACCCTATCCGAGCGCGCGTGCCCCGCTTTCCTAGGGTGGGCCCTGGCCCACCAGAAGCACGAATCTCGCCTCACCCGCCGAGGGCGGGCTCCGGCCCACCAATGCACGAATCTCGCCGCAGCCGCATAGGGTGGGCCCTGGCCCACCAGGAGCCCGAATCTGGACGCATTCGAGTTGGGTAGCCCTGACCCGCTGATGGCCTCATTTCGATCGGATCGCGAACAGCGGCGACACCACGCGGTCGCCTCTCCGCCCGCTGCGCCCCGAACGGAAGCGCATCGAACCCGCCCCAGCTACTTCCAGAACGTGATCCGCCACGGCGACGGCGCGGGTCGCGTCTCGCGATCCACGAGCAGGCCATCGCGCGCGGCAGTGGGCAACCGCGCGACGTCCAGCACGTGCTGTCCCGGCGCCAGATCGCGGATCGGGATCATCGCGAGGAAGGCCGGCACCTCGGGCTCCGGGCTGACATGGAAGCTCAAGGGCACCGACAGCGGCTCGCCGTCCAGATGCAGGGCATGCACGCGCGCCGCGCACTCGAGCACGCGCTGTGCCGCCTCACTCTCGGAAGCCTCGGCATCGCGCAGGCGCTGCACCGTGGATGCGTCCTGCGCCAGCGCACGATAGGCCGCCTGGCTTTCCTGCGCCGCTGCGCGCAGCGCAGGCTCGACGCCCGGACAGACCGATTCCAGCGCCGCGGGATGCTGCTGCACCTGGTAGGGGATCAGCAGTCGCAGATAGTCACCGCGGACCACCATTGACGGGACATGCGGCAGCAGCGCGTGCGCCAGCGGATCGCGCTGGTCGGCGTAGTGGCCGGGCTCGACCGTGTGCGCGCCGTCGAGCTGGGCAATGAAGCGCGCTTCGCCGGCGGAGAGCTTGGCGCGATCCCAGAGCAGATCGACCACGGCAATGCCCATCAGCGCGTACAACAGGGCAAGCAGCGCAAGCGTGCCGCGGACGACGCCGAAGCGACTGGTGAACACCAGCATCAGGCCGGTGCTCATGCGCGCCAGCGGCATCCAGAGCTGCATGCGCTGCACGGGGGCGACCCAAGCCAGCCAGCCTGCGCCGGGGGCATCGCGCGGCACTCTGCGGTCCAGCCAGTTGGCCAGCAGACTCAAAGCGATCCATACCGAGATCAGGCCGATCAGGATCCACTCGAAGTAGCGGCCATCGAAGGGCAAGGCGAGCAGCCATGCGAGCAGGGTGAACATCGCCATGCTCAGCAGCGAGTACAGGGTCATCACCACCATCAGGGCCGCCACTGCGAACATCTGGCTGGCGATGTCGTCGCTGCGCTCGATCAGGCGCTTCAGCGTAGGCAACTCGCGACGGGCGACGGCACGGAAACGCGCGCCGTAGCGCAGACGCCGCCAGCGGATCCCGCCCGGATAGACCGAGCGCAGGCCGATGGCGGCCACCCACAGGCCGCGGGTCATCAGATGCGCCACCAGGGTAAAGATGAGGGTGTAGGCGATGACCTTGGCGAACATGCCGGCGAGGCTGACGACTTCCTGCAGATCGCCGCCCAGGCGCACATCCCAGAACTGCAGCTGCGCGCTGAGCCAGCCGGGCACCTGCATGAGCGCGAACACGGTCGCACCCGACAGCAGCAGCTCGACCTCCCAGGTCGGCGCGGTGTCACCCGGCAAGCGAAAGGGCGACAGCGCTGCCTTCTCCACCCCGCTTCTGCTGCGTTCTCTGCTTTCCTGCGGATCCGCCATGTCGCCCTCCTGCGCCAAGGCCGCGATGATGCGGCAAGCCTGGCGCAAACACAGCATCACAAGGGGTGCGTGGAACGCGGCAGCCCTGGGTCAGCGCTTGCCCTTGACCCCGTTCGCGGCCGCGGTGGGCTTGGCCACATGCCGACGGATGAAGTCCCGCAGCTTCGGATACACCGTCTCGCGCCAGCGGCGGCCACTGAAGATGCCGTAGTGGCCGGCGCCCGGCACTTCGTAGTGCTCACGCATGGTTTCGGGCACGCCGGTGCAGAGACGGTGCGCGGCGCGGGTCTGGCCGATGCCGCTGATGTCGTCGAGTTCGCCCTCGATGGTCATCAGCGCCACGCCCTGGATGTCCTGCGGACGCACGCGCTCGCCAGCGACGTCCCACTCGCCCTTGGGCAACAGGTGCTGCTGGAAGACCACGCGGATGGTGTCGAGGTAGTACTCGGCCGGCATGTCGAGCACGGCGTTGTATTCGTCGTAGAAGCGGCGATGGCCTTCCGCGTCTTCCAGGTCGCCGCGCACCAGGTCCTCGTAGAAATCCCAGTGCGAGCTCATGTGCCGGCCGGGATTCATGGCGATGAAGCCGGCATGCTGCAGGAAGCCCGGATAGACGCGGCGACCCGCGCCGGGATAGTTCGGCGGCACGGTATGGATGACCGTGTTCTGGAACCAGCTGTGCGGCTTGTTGACCGCGAGGTCGTTGACCTTGGTCGGCGACTCGCGCGGGTCGATCGGGCCGCCCATCATGGTCAGCGTGCGCGGCAGGGTCTCGCCGCGGCTGGCCATCAGCGAGACCGCCGCCAGCACCGGCACGGTCGGCTGGCAGACCGAGATCACATGCAGGTTCTTCGCACCGATATGGCGGATGAACTCCTGCACGTAGGCGATGTAGTCGTCGAGATGGAAGGGCCCCGCCGACAGCGGCACCATGCGCGCGTCGATCCAGTCGGTGATGTAGACCTTGTGATCCTGCAGCAGGGTCTTCACGGTGTCGCGCAGCAGGGTCGAGTGGTGGCCCGACAGCGGCGCCACCACCAGCACGATCGGGTCGTCCTTCAGATCGTTCACCACCTCGGCGTCATCGCTGAAGCGCTTGAAGCGCAGCAGCTTGCAGAAGGGTTTGCTGAGCACGCAGTACTCGACGATCGGAATCTCGTGCCCGTGCGCCACCACCGTGCGAATCCCAAACTCGGGCTTCTCGTAGTCCTTGCCGAGCCGGTACATCAGCTCGAAGCCCGCGGCCATGCGGTCGGCGCCAGGCAGCTTCGACATCCAGCTGCCACCGCTGGCATACATGCGGGCGGTGGCCTCGGAATAGGCGACCAGCGGGCTCAGGAGCGAGCGCTGGAACTCGTGCAGGTGGTAAAGCATGGGTGCCTCCTCGTACAACGACAGGCCCGCTCGCGACGCGTCCTTTCAGGGGCCCTCTGCTCGGGGCACGGACGCTGGCGCGGTGTGGTCGACCTCAGGATCGAACGGGCGATGGGATCCAGCATCTGCTGCGATGCAGCAATCATGCCATGCCTGAGCCGACCACACCCTGTGCAGGCGGTCACGGACGCATGGGACCTTGGTCCGGTGGCCATTCCCTCAAACTGTCGCGTTCTGCAAGGCGGACCAGCGCTGGATATGCCGCGCCAGTTCGGCCACGCCCTCCGTCAGCGCCGCCGGCCCCGGCTGCAGGATCAGCGGCGACTTCACCTCGATCAGGAAGCCGTCGCGCACGGCCGGCACGCTGTCCCAGCCCGGGCGCGCGGCGACCTGTTCGGGGCGGAATTTCTTGCCGCACCAGGAGCCGAACACGATCTGCGGCGCGCGCTCGATGATGGCGTCGTCCTTGGCGAGAATGCGGTGCTTGGCCAGCGACTCGACGGCAAGCTCGGGAAAGATGTCGTCGCCGCCGGCGATGCCGACCAGCTCCGAGACCCAACGGATGCCGCTGATCCGCGGCGCGTCCCATTCCTCGAAGTAGACGCGCGGGCGCACGGCCAGATTTGCGGCCGTTTCGGCGGTCGCGTCCAGCCCCGCGGCAAGCCGATCCGCCAGCGCTTCGGCCTTGGCGGACGCACCCACCAGTGCCCCGAGTCGACGCACGTAGTCAAGGATCTCGGCAACACTGCGGTGGTTGGCGATCCAGACCTCGACGCCGCGGCGGATCAGCTCGGCGGCGATGTCGGCCTGGATGTCGGAGAAGCCGATCGCAAGATCGGGCTTGAGCGCCAGGATGGCCTCGACCTTGGCCGAGGTGAAAGCCGAGACCTTGGGTTTGTCGCGTCGCGCCTCCTTCGGCCGCACGGTGAAGCCGCTGATGCCGACGATGCGGTCCTGCTCGCCCAGCAGGTAGAGCGTCTCGGTGGGCTCCTCGGTGAGGCAGACGATGCGGCGCGGGCCGCCCAGGGGCAGCGCGCTCACGGGTAGAGCAGGCGCTTGGTCCACGCGCCGTCGATGCGTTCGTAGCGGTGGCGGTCGTGCAGGCGCGCCGGCACGCCGTACCAGAACTCGATCATGTCAGGCACCACGCGGAAGCCCGACCAGTGCGGCGGACGCGCGACCTCGCGGCCTTCGAACTCGCGCTCGAGATCGGCAATGCGCGCATCCAGCGTGGCGCGGCTGTCCAGCGTCTCCGACTGCAGCGAGGCCCAGGCGCCGATCTGGCTGGCGCGTGGGCGCGAGGCGAAGTAGGCGTCGGCTTCGGCAGCGCTCACTGGCTGCACCGCGCCCTCAATCTTGGCCTGCACCTGATAGCGCAGGGTCTTCCACAGGAACAGCAGGGCGGCCTGCGGATTGGCCTGCAGCTGCTGGCCCTTGCGGCTGTTGAAGTTGGTGTAGAAGACGAAGCCGCGCTCGTCGAACTCCTTGAGCAGCACGGTGCGCGCCGAGGGCCGGCCGGCGGCATCGCAGGTCGCCACCGTCATCGCGGTGGGCTCGGGGTCACCGACCGACCTGGCTTCGTCCAGCAGGTCGCGGAAGGTGATCAAGGCTTCGGCGTAGAGGTCGCTCATGCGGGGCTCCGGGTGGCGAATCGCTGTGGATGTGTACGAACCGTGGTGACAGTGTCGAGGCGATGCGAAATCGCCCGCTTGAGTTGGCGCAAGACGCGCGCAGCCAGTACCAACGGGGGAGGCGCGCAGTGTAGCGCTGCAGGCAGGCTGGACCCGTTGCTGTGTGCGAGGCTGCATCGGGACCAGCGTCAAGCGCTGCTGCTGCGCAAGGACGCACCGGCTGCAGGACTTCTGGCAGGCCACTCAATCCCGAACCCGGACCGCTGTCTGTCTACTCAAGGAAGAATGCCCGCGTGAATGCCTTCGTTCAGCGCCTGATCGCAATGCTCGTGCTGAGTGCGTTGCTCTGCGCGAGCAAGGCCGAGGCTGCCGAGTCCGAGCCCCTGCTCACCGACCATCTGCGCTCGCGTCTGGTCGCCGCCACCGACGCGGCCGTGCCGGGGCAGACGCTCAAGCTGGGCCTGCTGCTGGAGCACGATCCCGGCTGGCACACCTACTGGAAGAACCCCGGCGACTCGGGCCTGCCGACACGGATGGAGTTCGCACTTCCCGACGGGCTTGTCGCCGGCGAGATCGAATGGCCACTGCCGGAGCGCCAGCCCGCGGGCGGTCTGGTCAACTTCGGCTACAGCCACACCGAGCTGCTGCCGGTCAGCGTGGCGGTGCCGGCAGGCATTGCCGCGGAATCGATCGCAATCACGCTCAAGGCCAGCTGGCTGATCTGCGAGCTGGAGTGCATCCCCGGCAGCGGCGAGTACCGGCTGGAGCTGCCGGTCGCCCAGGACCTTCAGCCGAGCCCACACGCCGCCGCGTTCGAGCGCGCCGCCGTGCGACAGGCCCGCACGTTTGATGTCGATGCGCGCTACCTCGCAGAAAAATCGGGTGTGGACATCGCGATTCCACTCGACGGCCCGCTGGCCGCCGCCTTCGCCGCAGGCGTGGAGGGCTGGACCCTGATGCCGGCGACGCCGCAGGTGCTGGCCAATGCCGATACGCCGCGCTTTGCGATCGCGAATGGCGAGCTCCGCGTCGAGGTTGCGCGCTCGGAGTTCTTCGCCAGCGCCCCCGAGCGCATCGAAGTGCTGCTCAGTGACGGCGAGCGCGGCTACACGGTGTTCGCGCGCCACGCGCCCGCATTGCCTTCGGATGCCGCCGGAAACTCCGCCGCGGGATCCTCCGCGCCCAGCAGCACGATCGATGTCGCATCGGCCACCGCTGCGCCTGTCGGCCTGTGGCTGGCCCTGGTGCTGGCCTTCGCCGGCGGTCTGGTGCTGAACCTCATGCCCTGCGTGTTCCCGGTGCTGAGCCTGAAGGCGCTGGGCGCGATCGAATCCGCCCACGACTCGGTAGAGATGCGGCGGCACGGCCTGTGGTACTCGCTGGGCGTGCTCGCCAGCGTGCTGCTCGTCGCCGGTCTCCTGCTCGCCCTGCGCGCCGGCGGTGAAGCCATCGGCTGGGGCTTCCAGCTGCAAGAGCCTGGCTTCGTCGCCGCGATCGCCCTGCTGCTGTTCGCGATGGGGCTTTCGTTCTCGGGACTGTATGAATTCGGCGCCGGCATCACCGGTGTCGGCCAGCAGCTCACCGAGGGCGGCGGCCGCCGCGGCGCCTTCTTCACCGGCGTGCTGGCCTGCGTGGTCGCCAGCCCCTGCACCGCACCCTTCATGGGCACGGCGCTCGGCGCCGCGCTGGTGCTGCCGGCGCACGAGGCTCTGATGGTGTTCGCCTTCCTCGCGCTGGGGCTGGCCTTTCCGATGCTGCTGCTCGGCTATGTGCCGGCGCTGGCGCGGCGGCTGCCGCGGCCGGGGGCGTGGATGCAGACCTTCCGCGAGCTGCTGGCGTTTCCGCTGTACCTGACCGTGCTCTGGCTGGCCTGGGTGTTCGGCCGGCAGACCGGCATGCTCGCACTGACCGCGCTCGGCGCCGGCTTCATCGCCATCGCTTTCGCCCTGTGGCTGCTGCGGCGCGCGCAGAGCCGCGAGCGCGGCGCCCTGCCCCTGCGCGCGCTGGCTGCGCTCGCATTGATCTCGGCGCTGGCGCTCCCTCTGATCGCGCCGCGCGACAGCGGCCCGACGGGCACGGCCGCAACAGACGCCCTGCACGAGCCCTGGACGCCCGCGCGCTTCGCGGCACTGCGCAGCGAAGGCCGACCGGTGCTGGTCAACATGACCGCCGACTGGTGCATCACCTGTCTTGCCAACGAGCGCGTGGCCCTGTCCTCGACCGAATTCGCGGACGCACTGCAGGTACGCGGGGTGGTCTATCTGAAAGGTGACTGGACCCGTCAGGACGCCGACATCACGGCCTTTCTCGAATCCTTCGGCCGCAGCGGCGTGCCGCTGTACGTGCTGTATCCCGCGCGGGGCGAGCCGATCGTCCTGCCGCAACTTCTGACGCCCGCGCTCGTGCGCGAGGCGCTCGGAGCCCTGCCGCCGGCACGCGCCGACGGCTGAATGTCCCCACCCAAGAAACGCAGTCAGGAGACCCGCATGAACCGCATCGCCCTGTCCCGCCTCGCCTTCGCCAGCCTCGCCGCCTTCGGCCTCGCCGTTGGCAGCGCCTCCGCCGCGCCCGAGATCGGCGCCGCTGCCCCGGCGTTCACCCTGACCGACGCCGACGGCAAGACCCACTCGCTGGAAGACTTCCGCGGCAAGACCGTGGTGCTGGAATGGACCAACCACGACTGTCCCTTCGTCAAGAAGCACTACAACGGCGAGAACATGCAGAAGCAGCAGCGCGACGCCGCCGAGACCGGCGTGGTGTGGCTGACCGTCAACTCGTCCGCACCCGGCAAGCAGGGCCACGTCAGCGCCGAGCAGGCCAAGCAGATCGCCGCTGGCTGGAACGCCGCCAACGCCGCCTATCTGTTCGACACCGACGGCACCGTTGGCCGCGCCTATGCCGCCAAGACCACGCCACACATGTACGTGATCGATGCCGAAGGCGTGCTGCGCTACAACGGCGCCATCGACAGCATTCCTAGCGCCGATGTCGCCGACATTCCCAAGGCCACCCAGTACGTGTCGACCGGTCTGTCCGAGCTTGGCGCCGGCGGCAGCATCAGCACCGCCGTCACCCAGCCCTACGGCTGCAGCATCAAGTACGCGGACTCCTGATCGCACGAGGCCCGGGAGGGCGTCGTCTGCCTCCCGGGCTGACGGAGCCGCGCCAACGGCACCCGTGTCGGCGATCCGAAGCCACTGCGCGGCGCAGGGCTTGCACGACTTTGGGCGAAGTCACCGCTTCCGTCAGCCCGCGTTGGCAACGCGAGGTCTAGACTCCGCCGCGTCCCCAATCGATGACCTGCACGCATGGCCTTCCGCACTCCGACTCCTGAGCAGATCCGCAGCGGCAAGCTGGGTCGCCTGTTCGGGCCGCGATTGGCGGACCGCCGGCTGTGGACACGGCGCCGCCGCAGCGTGGCGTTGGGCATGTCGGTGGGCGTGTTCTTCGGCTTCCTGATCCCGCTCGGCCAGTTCCTGTTTGCCGGCGCGCTGGCGATCATGCTGCGCGCCAACGTACCAGCGGCGCTGGCAAGCACGCTGGTGACCAACCCGTTTACCTTCGGGCCCGTGTACTACGCGGCCTATGTGGTCGGCAGCTGGTTGCTCGGCAGCGCGCCGAGCGAGGCTGAGGCACAGGGCGCGCTCGCTGCGGCTGAAGCCGCGAGCAGCGGATCCACATGGATGGGCGGGGTGGGTGCGCCGCTGCTGACGGGCCTTGTGCTGTTCGCCTGCGTAGGCAGCGTGCTGGCGTACTTCAGCGTGCGCTGGCTGTGGCTGCTGGGCGTGCTGCGCAAGCGTCGTCGGCTGCGTCATGCGCGTGCGGCGCGCGCTATTGAAGCCACATAGCCGCGCGCGCGATCCAGCGCCCGAGCGTCCTCCAGAGCGCGCCGCGTTCGTGTCAACTCGCTGACCGCGGTCATGCGCCGCGGAAACGAACAGGGCCGCCCGGCGTTACCCGTGACGGCCCTGAAACGCTTGATTCTGGCGGAGAGGGAGGGATTCGAACCCTCGATACGCCGGAGGCGTATACCGGATTTCGAGTCCGGCGCATTCGACCACTCTGCCACCTCTCCAGGTGGTCTTGCTCGTCGACGCTGCGGCCGTCGCGAGGTCGCGCATCATACGGTCAGCTCCAACGTCACACAAGCCCGATCGGCTGCGGCAGGTGGCGGTGCATGGCCGCGGCGGCACGGCCGCCTTCGCAGCGCCTGACGGGCATAGGCCTCTTTCTCCGTATACGATTGCATGAACCCCCAGGATGTCCGCGCCGATGCCGGCCATCACCACATGCCACACCAGGTCTGCACGCATGATCGAATTCGGACTGCTGAGTCACGTCGGGCTGCGTCGCGAACACAACGAAGACACCTTCTACGGCGACAGCGAGCTCGGCCTGTGGCTGGTGGCCGACGGCATGGGTGGCCATGAGTTCGGCGAGGTCGCAAGCGCGATGGCGCGCGATGCGATCGTGCGCGAGGTGCGCGCCGGCGCCAACCTGAGCACCGCCATCCAGCGCGCCGACGAGGAACTGATCGACCACAGCCGCCAGCGCAGCGACGCCCTGCCCATGGGCACCACCGTGGCCGCCGTGCGCGTGCAGCGGGACCGCTTCGAAGTGGCCTGGGTTGGCGACAGCCGCGCCTACCTGTGGAACGGTCGCCTGCAGCAGCTGTCGCAGGACCACAGCTATGTCCAGGAGCTGATCGAACAGGGCGCGATCACCGCCGAGCAGGCGCGCAGCCACCCGCACCGGAACGTGGTGACGCAGGCACTGGGCGTGACCGACCCGGACAACCTGCGCGTCGAAACCATCAGCGGAGAGCTCAAGCCCGGCATGCAGCTCCTGCTGTGCAGCGACGGTCTCACCGAGGAGGTCGATGACAGCGAAATCGAGCGCACCCTCTCGCGCAGCGACCTGAGCGCACAGGAATGCGTCGACCAGCTGATCGTCGCCGCCCTCGATGGCGGCGGCTCGGACAACGTCACCGTGGTGCTGGTGCGGCGGCACTGAGGGCGTCGGGGACACGCCTCCTCCGGCTGCAGCCGCAGACAGATCCTTTGGCTTTACGGCAGCCTTGCGGCTCCCCCGCAGGCGGTCGGTGGTCCGCTACGCCAGTGGCTGTTGCGCATCGCGCGGGCAAAGTGCGCCGATGATTTTCACGCAAAGGACGCACAGCGGATCCGGCGGTGCGGACGCAGCTCACCGCACGCGATCACTCCAGCAGCAAATCCTCGAAGAACGCGCCAATCGGCAGCTGCGGATGGCGGATCTGGATCTCCAGCACCCACAGCCCGGGAGACGGTACGAACTCGGCTGCGGCCAGCTTGCCGGCCTTGTGCACCGCGTGTGGGAAGTCGCCCAGACGATGCCCAGGTGCGCCCAGGTTCAGCACGTAGCCGCGCGCGCGCGTCGCCTCCTCGGCAAAGGCATAGAGCTCACGACCACTGCAGCCATTACGCCAGCGCGCCGCGACCTCGTGGAAGATCTCTCGAGCAGCCGCTGCGATGGCGTGGTGTTCAGGCGCATCGCCGAGGACGTAGGTGTCGCCGTAGTCACCTTCGTGGCCGTCCCAGACCGGGCCGATGTCGATGAAGAACAGATCGCTGTCGCCCAGCACGATCTCCGGATCCGAAGACTCCTTGTACAGCTTCAGCGTGTTCGCGCCGAAGCGGATGTGGGTCGGATGCCAGATCCGCTCGAAACCAAGGTCGGCGAACACCTGTGCCGCAATCGCGTTGGCCTGCTCCTCGCGCATGCCGGGGCGCAGGGCGTCCGCAATCCTCCGGGTGGCCTCGATCGACCTTGAGCGCGCCGCGAGCAGCGCCGCAGCGTCAAAGCCCGGACCTACGCCTTCCCCCGCATGCGGCCCCGGGGCCCGCAGATGAATTCCCATGACTCCACCTCGCCGCCGCGGCGGCATGAACTTCCAGGCCCGGCACCTTGGCCGCGCGCGACAGAGCCGTCAAGGCAGGTTGACGAACCCAAGCTGGTATCCTCGCGACCGATGAGCCCCTTCTTTTCGCCGCCAGGCAGCGTGCGCACATGAGCACGCCGTTCCCAGCGCGCTCCATGCCGGAACGCTTCCGTGGTTTCCTGCCCGTGGTCGTCGATGTCGAGACCGGCGGCTTTGACGCCGAGCGCCATGCCCTGCTTGAGATCGCCGCCTCTCCGATCGAGATGGATGCGGAAGGCAGGGTCTTTCCGGGCCCCGTGGTCTCGACCCACGTGATTCCGTTTGCGGGTGCGGAGATCGACCCCAAGGCGCTGGCGATCACCGGCATCGATGTCGACCATCCCCTGCGCGGCGCGATCAACGAGCGCGCGGCTCTGGACCACCTGTTCGCACAGATCCGCCAGGCCATCAAGCGGTACGGCTGCCAGCGCGCGATCCTGGTCGGCCACAACGCGGCCTTCGATCTCGGCTTCCTCAACGCGGCGGTGCGACGCACCTCGCACAAGCGCAACCCCTTCCATCCGTTCAGCTGCTTCGACACCGCCACCCTGGCCGGACTGGCGTTCGGGCAGACGGTGCTGAGCCGCGCCGTGCAGGCTGCGGGCATCGCCTGGAACAGCGCCGAAGCCCATTCCGCGGTCTACGACACCGAACGCACCGCCGAGCTGTTCTGCGCCATCGTCAACCGCTGGCGCGCGCTGTCCAGCCTTGACGCGGCGGGTGTCGACCATTCGCTGCTGGTCGCGGATGAGGGCTGAGCGGGCCGAAGGCCCGCTGCGCCCTGCCGTCCGGTTTGTCGAGTGACAGGCAAAAAAGAGGGCTCCATTTGCATGGAGCCCTGCGAGATCAAGCCCTGTTAACTTGAGTACTCAGGAGTGCGCCGCCAGGGGCGGCAAAAACTAGAACGCGACTGACCAGTTCAACTCCACTTCCACCTGCGATCCTTCGCGATAGCGGTTGCGGAATGGATTGGGACCCAGGATGTACTGCGCCGGCGCATAGCTCGCGCCAATGCTCAGATTCGATGCGCTGCCCAGCTGCCGCTGGTAGCCGATGGAGTAATGGTTGCCGGCGTAGAGGTCGCTCAAGGCGAGCTCGAACAGTGCCGAAGTGGGGGAGGGTTGCTGCCGGGTGCTGACCCGGACGTCCCACTGACCCCCTGCCCCGTCGGCGAGTTCCGCCCCCGCGCTGTAGACGTTCAGGTCGCGCCATGCGAAGACAGGGGCCGAGCCGTCGCCGAGCAGGGCCAGCAGCTGGGTTGGCAGGGCATAGGTCGTGAACGCGGCAACGTCGCTGTAGAACACCCGCTCGGCCCCGAGCGAGAGGGTCAGCCCCGCGGCGGGACTGAGGCCGAAGGAGACGCCTGTCCGCGCCGGCATGTCGAAGTCACCCGGCTCGCTGAACAGGCCACGATAGGTTTTGAACGCGTCCATGTCGACGCGCGACTGCGCGCTCAAGCCAAACAGCAGACGCTCGCCGATCGCGGTGTCGAAACCCAGCTGCACGCCCTGGCCGTAGGACTGTTCCACGGCACCCGACGTCCCAGCGCGCAAACCCATCTGCGGCAGCCAGTGCGAGGAGGCGACCGCCTCGCCGAAGCCGGGCGTGGCGAAGCGTTGGCTGGCAATGGTCAGGCCGAAGCGGACCGATGACGCTGCACCAACGCGCGCTTCCAGCTGCGGCGCGAAGGTCGAGGCGCTGAAGCGCGAAGCGTCGACTGCGAGGCGGCCCAGCGGTGATTCGGACTCGAAGCCGATGCGCGGCGCAGGCAGAGCCTGCAGCATGGGCGAGGGGGCAAACGTGGCCTGCACGCTGAGCGAAAGGCGGTTCATCGCACCGCGGAGCGCCTGCCCCTGTGATGCGGCCTCAGGTCGTGCAGACTGAGCGTCATTCATACCCAGCGGATGGGCCAGGCCGACCTGCAGGCTCTGTCGGGCATACTCGCGCCAGCCCGACGCCTCGTCGGGAAGCTCAAGCGCGAGCGCGCTGGCCGAGGCAAGCACAAGAGGCGCAGCAAGCATCGAAGCCGTCAGCGGACGAACCTTTGCATGACGTGTTTCAAGGCAGCGATACACCGTGCATTTCCCCTGGAAACCGCACTTCCCGTGCGCGGCCGGCGCAGTATGGGCAAAACGCAACAGCCGCACAAGCACCTGCAGCGCGAGCGCAACACATGAAGCGCCGCAGAATCCGGCCGACGCGCCGGCTGCGGGCAAGACCCCCGCGAACTTCATCCATCGAGACAGGCTCAAGATGTCGCATATTCACAACACCGCAGCGACCCGCGTGGTCTCCGTGCTCAGCATCGCCGGCTCCGATTCCGGCGGCGGCGCGGGCATCCAGGCCGATCTCAAGACCTTCGCGGCGCTCGGCGTGCACGGCCTCACCGCCATCGCCGCGCTGACCGCACAGACCAGTCGCGGCGTCCACGCCGTGCACCTGCCCCCGGTCGAGTTCCTGCGCGAGCAGATCCTGTGCCTGCTCGAGGACTTCGACGTCCGCGCGGTGAAGATCGGAATGCTCGCCGATGCCGCACGCATCCGCTGCGTGTCGGAGGCCCTCGCCCTGCATCCGGCGATTCCGGTGGTGCTGGATCCGGTGATGGTGGCCAGCTCAGGCGCGCGCCTGCTAGCCGAAGAGGCAATCGAAGCCCTGCGCGACGAGCTTCTGCCGCGGGCCCACGTGCTCACGCCGAACCTGCCTGAGGCTGAAGTCCTCGTCGGCAGGGCGTTGACGGATGCGGAAGCCGTCGCCGCGGCCGCCGCCGATCTGCTGGCGCTCGGCCCCTCCTGGGTCCTGATGAAGGGCGGCCACCTGAACGAGGGCGCACAGGTGTGCGATCGTCTGTACGGCGGGTCGGGCCTGCGGGTCTGGACCCAGCCCCGCCTCGACCTGCAGCCGCACGGCACCGGCTGCACCCTGTCCTCGGCCATCGCCGCCCTGCTGGCTTGCGGCATCGACGTCCCGCAGGCGGTCGAAGGGGCGGTGGGCTATGTGCGCAGGGCGCTGTCCGGAGCGTACCGACCGGGGCTCGGCGCACTTTCCGTGCTCGACCATCAGGGGGCCAGCGCACAATACCGGCGCGAACACGAATCCCGCGGCGCGGAGCCGGATCCAACCGATCACTGATGTACGAACCGCGATCCATGAACCCTCACAGCCCGAGGCTGATCGGTCGATGTAGGCTTCCCCCCGTCCACCAGATCAACGCCCAGCGAGCGGACCCGATGAGCAATCCTTGCAAACCAATCACCTGCCTTGCCTTGCTGGCTACGCTGGCCTCCTTGGTGACGGTTGCGGCGGCCTCGTCCGGCAAGACGGAGCCCGAGTTCCATCCGATCTGGGTCCCTCCCGGCAAATCCGCGGGGGATCAGAAGCCACGAGTCGAAGTCCGCGCCGAGACTCCGGTCGTGCTTGAGCTGCGCGGCCATCGCCACGCCGATGGCAGCCTGCACTTCCAGTGTGATCACCTGCCGCAGCGTGTCTCCGATCGGGGCGGCTTGGAGGATCGGCCATGAGCAGGCGGCTGATAGCTGTGCTCGCGATGGCATTGGCAGGCCTGCTTTCAGCCCCCGCAGGCGCGCAGTCGACAGCAATCCCGCTCACGCCTGGCCAGCCGCAGCAGATCACGCTGCCTGCTGGACAGATCACCACCTCCTGGGTCGTTGACGTCCCCGCTGGCATCACCCATATGCGACTGGAGCTGGTCGCCACCAACCCCAGCCACGATGTCGACCTGCTCCTGCGCAAGCACACGCCGTTCGAGCTGCGAGCCGAGGCCAACCTGGGCGTTGACGTCAACCAGCTGTTCGATCAGGCGCACTACCGCTCGGCCGGAGAGCTCGGCGACGAATTCCTGGTGATCGACGCCGCCAACGCCATCCCCTTGAGCGAAGGTCGCTGGTACCTCGGCCTTATCAATTTCGCCAGCGTCGCCGCCGACGCGCGGCTGTCGCTGAGCCTTGCCGCGCAGGCGCCGGTCGCCGACATCCAGTTCGTGTTCGACAGTGCTGGCAGCAGCCAGCGCCCCTGCGACACCAGCGGCTGGAACAGCAGCGAGCCGCGCACGCCCGAACGCGGCAACCCCGGCACCACGCTGGGTGAGCAGCGGCGCTTCGCGGCACAGGAAGCGGCGCGCCTGCTGACCCAGCAGGTACGGCCGCGCGTGCCCGTGCGCGTCGAGGCCTGCTGGAACGACCTCGGCGACGCCAGCGGCACCCGCTTCACTCTGGCCCAGGCCGGCCCACAGAATCTGTTCGTCAACGACATCGGCTTCGGGTCCTACCTGCCCGGCTTCGAGCGCGGCTACACCTGGTACGCCTCGGCCGCCGCCGCGCAGCAGCTGGGAACCACCAGCTGCCGCTTCAGCGGAGGCAGCTGCGCAACGACGTTCGACCTCCGCGCGACCTTCAACAACCGTCTTGACCAGGTCGGTGCGGCCGCCTTCGACTACGGGCTGAGCGCTGGAGGATCGGGCAGCAGCTTCATTTCGGTGGCGATGCACGAGGTGCTGCATGGCCTCGGCATCTTCGGTCTGCTGAATCTGGAGGAGGGCGAGGACGGGCCGGTCGGCGCCAAGCTGAGGCTGAATGACGGACTGCCCATCTGGGATGACATCTACGGCGCACGCTCGGTGGCGCTTGACGCGGATGCCACCGGCTACCGCGAGCTGCTGCGGATTTCGGACGCCGAACGGGCGGCAGCGCTTTCCACGCCCTGGCGCCTCCGCTTCGCCGGTCCGTCGGCGATCGCCGCCGCGCCGACGCTCAACTTCGCACCGCCCGACAGCTTCATCCGCCTGCATGCGCCGACGACCATCGCACCGGGCTCGACGTATGCGCACATCGCCAGCCAGTCCAGCTATGGCGTGCAGCTGATGTATCCGACGATCGGCGCGGCAGCGCCGCGCGAGCTGGGCATCGCCGGCGGCATGCTCCGCGATCTCGGCTGGCGGACCGCCGCGCATCCGGGCCGCGCGTTCGGTCGTGCGCCGAGCTACCAGTTCTACGACCCCAGCCGCAGCGGGCACGGCATCGACTTCCGCCTGATCTCGCCGGCCATCACCGGTCGGCCCGCCGAGTATTTCCTGGGCTTCTACACCTTCGACGCGAATGGCGACCCGGAGTGGTACATCGCCACCGGGCCGGTCGTCGACGGCGTTTTCATCCCGCGCCGCAACCAGTTCGGCGACTCGCTGCTGCGCCAGACCTACCTCGGCCCCAACGACTCGGTCTCGGACAGCAGTGCCGGCTACACCGGCAGCGTCCGCATCGATTTCAACGAAGCGCGGATACACCCCGCCTGCCACGACGGCCACCCTTCGCGCCGCCTCGATGGGCCGCTCGCGGTGATGTCGGTGCGCATCAACCAGGAGCGCTTCCAGTGGTGCATGCAGCCGGTGGTGACGCCCACGCGGGTGCAGCGCGACTTCAGCAGCATCTGGTACTCGCTGGGCGACAGCGGCTGGGGGCTGGCCCTGCAGAGCTTCGACGGCAGCGGCGCGGGCGGCGCGCCGGCCGACGGCCTGTTCTCGATCCTGTTCTACGCGGATGCGAGCGGCAAGCCGCGCTGGGCGATCGGACAGGTGACGGACTTCCAGGCAGGCGAGCCACAACCGCTACGACAGGTGCAGGGCTATTGCCGCAGCTGTCCGTCGACCAATGGCATCGTGCTCTCCGAGCCGATCGGCAGCATGAATCTTGACCTGGTGCAAGGCGGCGCCGGCGCGCAGGGCAACCGGGTCAGCTTCGACCTGACCTATCCAGGGGCAGAGGGCGGCCGCTTCCAGCGCAGCGCAGTCAACCTCTTCCCGAACAGCGATCCGACCCTCGGCGGCAACTGAGCGCCGATGCAATGCCGCCTGCGCAATCAACCGTGTGCAGGCGGCCCGAAGAACGAAGAGGCGACGTGCCCGGCACGTCGCCCCTTCTGTCTGCAGCGCGTGGGACCGACCGGTCGCCGATCAGGCGACAACCCGCTCAGCGATCGCCCGCGCGAAATCCATGGTGTTGCCGCTGCCGCCGAGGTCGGGCGTGACGCGGTCGCGCGCCTCCAGCGTCGCCACGATCGCCGCGCGCAGCCGCTTGGCCTCGGGCTCCATGCCGAGGTGACCCAGCATCTGTGCGGCACCCAGCAGCAGGGCGCAGGGGTTGGCGATGCCCTGGCCGGCGATATCCGGGGCCGAGCCGTGCACGGCCTCGAAGATCGCCGCCTTCTCGCCGATGTTCGCGCCCGGCGCGAGTCCCAGCCCGCCGACCAGGCCGGCGCAGAGATCGGAAACGATGTCGCCGAACAGATTGGTGGTGCAGATGATGTCGAACTGCTCCGGGCGCATCACCAGCTGCATGCAGGTGTTGTCGACGATCATCTCGTTGCACTCGATGTCCGGGTACAGCTTGGCCACCTCGCGGGCGATCTTCAGGAACAGGCCCGAGGTGCTCTTCAGGATGTTCGCCTTGTGGACGATGGTGACCTTGCGGCGGCCCGCGCTGCGGGCCAGCTCGAAGGCGTAGCGGACGATGCGCTCCGAGCCCTTGCGGGTGATCTTCTGGGTCAGGGTGGCGACATCGCCATCCGGCGACACCGTCTGCCCTTCGCCGATGTAGGCGCCTTCCGTGTTCTCGCGGACGGTGATGATGTCGATGCCGCTGTAGCGCGCCTTGGTGTTCGGGAACGAGATCGCCGGGCGCACATTGGCATAGAGATCGAAGCGCTTGCGCAGCTCGACGTTGATCGAGGAGAAACCCTCGCCCACCGGCGTGGTCAGCGGGCTCTTGAGCGCCACGCCGAGGCGACCGATGGCCTCCAGCGTGGCCGCGGGCAGCAGCTCGCCGTGCTTCTCCAGAGCCACCATGCCGGCGTCGACGAATTCGTACTTCAGGCCGAGCTGCATCGAATCCAGCACATGCAGGGTGGCGTCCATGATCTCGGGGCCGATGCCGTCGCCGCGGATGACCGCGATTGTGGTGCTCATAAATAGGGTCCGTTTGCTGGTCTGGAGTCGAGGGCGGGGCGCGTCGCGCCGTCAGGGCGCACGGCCGTCAAGGCCCGGTGTGATGGCGAATGCCCGCGGGCCGCGGATCGGCCGGTGACGTCGTTCCGGCCAGGCCCGCCACCATAGCGGCCGCCCGGTTGACCCGCCATTATCCGAAAGACGCAATGCCTGCGTAACCCTCCGCTGGTCATGGGGTTCAGCCGCGAGGCGGCCGCAGCGCCGAGGCCGCGACAGCCCGGGAGCGGCCGACGGGAGCCGCAGTCGGCTGGTAGAGTAGCCGTCTTTCCTGTACGCCCATGACGCTCGATGCCTCGTTCCTGGCTTTCGCTACTGCTTCTGATGCTTGCCCCGGCGCTTGGCCAGGCCGCAGGCGCCCGCATCACGGTCGAGCAGTCGGCAGAGCGGGTCGGCGAAGCGTTCACGGTCAGGGTCGAGGACTCATGGCCGAACGCCTGCGTTCCCGAGCTCGAAGCCGTCGAGGTGGATGGCCCGCAGATCTGGGTGATCGCCCGCGATACCAGCGAAGCACGGTTCTGCGGCAATGCGGTCAGCGACTACAGCCTCGACACCGGCCAGCTCGGCGCCGCCAGGCTTGGGGCCGCCGGCGTGCAGCAGATCCACTACGTTGTCCGCTCCAGTGCTGGCGTGCGCCTGCGTGGCTTCGAGCTCGCGGCCATGGCCGGCACCAATGACCCTGCGCCAGCGTTGGAAAGCGGCTACTGGTGGGCGGACCCAGGGCTTGCCAACGCGTTCGCCGGCCGCGGCATCGGCATCAATATCGAGCGGCAAGGCGGCATCCTCAGTGCTGTGCTCTACGGCTACGACGAGGCCGGGGATCCCGACTGGAGCCTGGGCTCCGGCAGCGTCGGCGCGCAGTTCAGCAGGCTTGGCCTGAGCCGGCTGTCGTCAGGCGCAGGCCCGCACGCGCGCTATCGCGAACCGCGTGAGCTGCAGAGCCTGGGCGCGATGTTGATCCAACCGCTGTCGCCCTCGCGCGCGCGCCTGTGGCTCGCCTACCTGGAGTCCACGACCGGCGACCTGAGCCTGCGCGAGATCGAGATCGTGCGTTTCGGCTTTGCGTCCTCGCCCGCCAGCGCCTGGGCCGGCGAGTGGTTGCTGGCGCCCGCCGCGAACGCCGGAGGCGAGGTCGAGGCGCGTCAGTTCGCCTTCGTGGCGCTGCAGGGCGGCCGCGGCGAGTTCACTCTGCTCGACGCCTCGGGCGAGATCACCCTGACCTGCGCCATGGGCGGCGCCCGCAGCGATCGCATCCCCGAGCTGTGCAGCCTGCGGCTGCTGCAGGGCGAGGATCTGCGCGAGTACAGCTTCGATCGCATCGGCCTGCGCCGCATGGAAGGCGTGGACGCCGAAGGTCGCCCGGTGCGGATGCTGCTGCTGGGCGCGGACTGACGCCAACAGTTGAGCGCGGAAACAGCGGATAGGCCCTGGCGTGCGCTTGGCTGCCCCCGACAGCGGGCAGGCGACACGACTGCCCTGCCCCGCATTCTGGCCACTCCTGTGGTGAGTCACCCTTTGCAAACCGCGTCTGAAAGCTCCGTCGAGCGGACCTGACACCGGCTCAGGGCGGCCCGGGCTCTTCCAGTTCGAGATCGCTTCCGATGCGCACCAGCACGCTGCGCACGATCGTGCCGGGGAAACCGCGCCGCAGCAGGAAGTCCGCCAGGCGACGCTGCTCGCGTGGGTCTTTCGGATTGGCGCCGCGCAAACGCCTCTGCGCGAGCTCAAAGGCCCGGCTGAACCAGTCCTGGTCGCTCTCGGCCCGTGCGATCGCCTCCGCTGCCAGCCCCTCGGCCAGCCCGTGTCGCGCGAGCTCCGCGCGCAGCTGCAGTGGTCCGCGACCGCGGTTGGCCCGCGATCGGGCCAGCGCATCGGCGAAGCGCGCGTCGTCCTGCAGACCATTGCCCTGCAGGCGCTGCAGGGCGGCATCCACCTCGGCGGGCTCGAATCCACGCTCGATCAGCTTGCGGCGCAGCTCCAGGGCGGAATGCTCGCGCCGCGACAGCAGCGCGACCGCACGCGCGAGCACGCTGCTGCGGCGCGCGCGGCGGTCGGGCTCATCGGCATCAGCCATCCGAGCTGTCGTCACCGGGCACGGCCACCGTCGGCACGAACAGTTCGCGCAGCTTGGCCTCCAGCTCGGCCGCAGCGGCCGGATTGTCCTTCAGCCACTGGCGGGCGTTCTCCTTGCCCTGGCCGATGCGCTCGCTGCCGTAGCCGTACCAGGCGCCGGACTTTTCGACCAGCTTTGCCTCGACGCCCATGTCGATCAGCTCGCCTTCGCGGCTGATGCCCTCGCCGTACAGGATCTCGGTGACGATCTGCTTGAAGGGGGGCGCCATCTTGTTCTTGACGACCTTGATCTTGGTCTGGTTGCCGATGATCTCGTCGCCCTTCTTGACCGCACCGATGCGGCGGATGTCGAGACGCACCGAAGCGTAGAACTTCAGGGCATTGCCGCCGGTGGTGGTTTCCGGGCTCTGGCCCGGCATCATCACGCCGATCTTCATGCGCAGCTGGTTGATGAAGATGACCAGACAGTTGCTGCGCTTGATGTTGCCGGTGAGCTTGCGCAGGGCCTGGCTCATCAGGCGAGCCTGCAGGCCGGGCAGCTGATCGCCCATGTCGCCTTCGATCTCGGCCTTGGGCGTCAGCGCGGCCACCGAGTCGATCACCACCATGTCGACGGCGTTCGAACGCACCAGCATGTCGGCGATTTCCAGCGCCTGCTCGCCGGTGTCGGGCTGGCTGACCAGCAGGTCGTCGACGTTGACACCCAGCTTCAGTGCATAGGTGGGATCGAGCGCGTGCTCGGCGTCGACGAAGGCGGCGGTACCGCCCTGCTTCTGGCACTGCGCGATGGCCTGCAGGGTCAGGGTGGTCTTGCCGGAGGACTCGGGACCGTAGATCTCGACCACGCGGCCCTTGGGCAGGCCACCGATGCCCAGCGCGATATCGAGCATCAGCGAGCCGGTGCCGATGACCTCGGCCTTCTCGATGGCCTGGTCGCCCATGCGCATCACCGCGCCCTTGCCGAACTGCTTTTCGATCTGGGACAGGGCTGCGGAGAGGGCGCGCTTCTTGTTGTCGTCCATGGCGGATCCTTGACGGCGTCGTCGTTGAAAGTGCGGGGAGGCTGCGGAAGCGCGTTCTCAGGGACTGAGACCGCCGCCGCGATGCAGGGCCCAAAGTATCCCACAGCCCCGGGTGAGGGCCTCGGTGAAAGGCTTACCCCGGGGTCGGAATTGCGAGGATTCCGCGCAGGGCAACCGCCACGGTCTGCCGTCGGATGGCTTCACGGTCGCCCTCGAAGTGGTGCAGTTCTGCGCGCGGATACCCACCGCGGCGTTTCCAGGCCAGCCACACCGTGCCAACCGGCTTGTCCTCGGTGCCGCCGCTGGGTCCCGCGATGCCAGTGACCGCCACCGACACCGTGGCCCCGGCGTGGGTCAAGGCACCCGAAACCATTTCCAGCACGGTTTCGCGGCTGACCGCGCCGTGCTCCAGCAGGGTATCCGGGCGCACCCCGAGCAGACCCTGCTTGGCCTCGTAGCTGTAGGCGGCAATGCCGCACTCGAACCAGGCCGAGCAGCCCGGCACGTCCGTGATCATCTTGGCGATCCAGCCGCCGGTACAGCTCTCGGCGGTCACCAGGGACAGACGCTCGGCCTGCAGGCGCGCACCCACCTGCGTGGCGAGCTCAAGCAGTTCTGAGTCGGAGGGAGAGTGCATGGGCGGTGCCGCGGACAATCGAAGGCCGGCCAGCATGGCCAGCCCCTGCGCAACAGGCAAGTCGCTGCGCTCAGGCGACGGCGGCCTGCGCGAGTTGGGCGGCTGTTTCGGCCTTGAGCCCGGCTTCGCGCCGCTCCGAGTAGCGATCGACCAGCTGCTCCGCGTGCGGACGCAGCAGCACGGTGAAGCGCACCAGCTCTTCCATCACGTCGACGATGCGCTCGTAGTACGGCGAGGGTTTCATCCGGCCGTGCTCGTCGAACTCCTGCCAGGCCTTGGCCACGCTGGACTGGTTGGGGATGGTGAACATGCGCATCCAGCGCCCTAGAAGACGCAGGGTGTTGACCGCGTTGAAGGACTGCGAACCGCCCGAGACCTGCATCACCGCCAGCGTGCGGCCCTGGGTGGGGCGCACCGCCCCCATCGACAGCGGCAGGTGGTCGATCTGATTCTTCATGACCGCGGTGATCGCTCCATGCCGCTCCGGGCTGCACCAGACCTGGCCCTCGGACCACAGCGACAGCTCGCGCAACTCGCGCACCGCAGGGTGGTCATCGCCGCGGATCTGGTCCGGCATCGGCAGGGTGGAGGGGTCGAAGATGCGCGTCTCGGCGCCGAAATGGCGCAGCAGGCGCGCGGCCTCCTCCACTGCCAGCCGCGAGAACGAGCGCTCGCGCAGGGAGCCGTACAAGAGCAGGATCCGCGGCGGTGAAGCATCCCCCAGCCCTTCGGCCGGGCGTGCCTGTGCGTAGCGCTCATCCAGCGCGGGCAGGTGGTCAGGGTCGGGCAATTCACGCAGGGGCATGCAGAGGTTCCTGGGTTCGCAGTGGTACGGCCAAGGTGGCCGTGGTCGGGGGGTTGGACCGTCGATCAAGATCGCAGCCGCGCTCGGCTTCGATGCAGCACTCCGCGGCAATCGCCTCCAGCAGCTCGCCGAGCGCTCGCGGCTGGGCCCGGTAGCGCGGGCCATCCGGACTGGACACGCCGTCGATCAGACCTGCGCGCAGCAGCGCCTTCAGATGGAAAGACAGCGCGGTTCCGCCGATGCCGAACTCGGCCATGAGCCAAGACGCCGATACACCTTCGCTACCCCGACGCAACAGGCGACGGAACAGCGCCAGACGCGTGGGCTGGGCGAGGGCTGCGAGGCGACGAAGCGCGAGGTCGGATTGCATTATTTGATATTTCCCGAATTCTCGAATTGATGCAAGGCCCGCGGCGTGCGTGGCTCCAAGTCACTGCGCGGCCTACAATTGCCGGCTTCGCGCACGCCAACCTTGTCCCCGGCGCGCCCAACACCGGCGCCGCGCACATGCGCGCATCGCCCCACTCGCAGGACCGACACCCATGGCCGGCAAGCTCTTCGTCAAGACCCACGGCTGCCAGATGAACGAGTACGACTCGGACAAGATGGCCGCCGTGCTGGCCGAATCGCATGGCCTCGAACTCACCGAGAACGAGGACGAGGCCGACGTCATCCTGGTCAACACCTGCTCGATCCGCGAGAAGGCGCAGGAGAAGGTGTTCAGCCAGCTCGGCCGCTGGAAGCAGCTCAAGAAGAAGAACGACAAGGTCATCATCGGCGTCGGCGGCTGCGTTGCGAGCCAGGAGGGCGAGGCCATCCTCAAGCGCGCGCCTTATGTCGACCTCGTGTTCGGCCCGCAGACCCTGCACCGCCTGCCCGAGATGATCGAGGCCAAGCGCGAGTCCGGGCGTCCGCAGGTCGACATCAGCTTCCCGGAGATCGAGAAGTTCGACCGCCTGCCCGAGCCGCGCGCCGAAGGACCCACGGCCTTCGTCTCGATCATGGAAGGCTGCAGCAAGTACTGCACCTTCTGCGTGGTGCCCTACACCCGCGGGGAGGAAGTCAGCCGGCCCTTCGAGGACGTGCTGGTCGAGGTCGCCCAGCTCGCCGAGCAGGGCGTCAAGGAAGTGAACCTGCTGGGCCAGAACGTCAACGCCTACCGCGGCGCGCTGGACCGCAATGACGCTGACGCCGGCACCGCCGACCTCGCCGACCTGATCCGCGCGATCGCCGAGATCCCCGGTATCGGCCGCATCCGCTACACCACCTCGCACCCGGTCGAGTTCAGCAACAGTCTCATCGAAGCGCATCGCGACGTGCCGCAGCTGGCGTCCTTCGTGCACCTGCCGGTGCAAGCGGGCTCCGACCGCATCCTGGCGGCGATGAAGCGCGGCCACACCGCGCTGGAATACAAGGCCAAGATCCGCCGCCTGAAGGAAGCCAAGCCGGGCATCTCGATCAGCTCGGATTTCATCGTCGGCTTCCCCGGCGAGAGCGAGCGCGATTTCGAAGCCACGATGAAGCTGATCGAGGACATCGGCTTCGACCAGAGCTTCTCCTTCATCTACTCCTCGCGCCCCGGCACCCCGGCGGCCAACCTGCCGGACGAGACGCCGGCTGCGGAAAAGAACGCGCGGCTGGCGAGGCTGCAGGCGGCGATCGACGCCAATGCGAAGAAGATCTCGCAGGCCATGGTCGGCACCGTGCAGCGCGTACTCGTCGAAGGCCCGAGCAAGAAGGACCCGAACGAGCTGACCGGCCGCACCGAGAACATGCGCTTCGTGAACTTCGCCGCCCCTGCCCGCCTTGTCGGCGAGTTTGTGGACGTGCTGATCACCGAGGCCATGAGCAACTCCCTGCGCGGCCGCGTACAGCTGCGCGACGGCGCGGAGGCGGCGTGAGCGGCAACGCACTCGTCCAGCGCGACTTTGTTCTCGAACCCGACAGCCTGGAGCGGCTGGCCAACCTCTGCGGCCCGCTGGACGAGCACCTGCGCCAGATCGAGCTGCGTCTGGGCGTCGAGATCGCCAACCGCGGCAACGTGTTCCGGGTGATTGCCGAGGAGCCCCTGGCCGAGAAGGCCGAGTTGCTGCTGCGCGATCTCTACGCCGATACCGAACAGGAAGTGCTGAACGCGGGCGCGGTGCACCTGCGGCTGCAGGATGCGGGCGTCGACGCGCTGGTCGAACGCACGATCGCCGACGCCGCGCGCGGCGCGCAGGAGGTCGCGATCAAGGTCAAGCGTGGCGTGGTCAAGGGCCGTGGCCCCAACCAGGCGCGCTACCTGCACGCCATTGCCACCCACGACATCAACTTCGGCATCGGCCCGGCCGGCACCGGCAAAACCTTCTTGGCCGTCGCCATGGCCGTGGAAGCGCTGAACGAAAATCGCGTGCAGCGCCTGGTGCTGGTGCGGCCGGCGGTGGAGGCCGGCGAAAAGCTGGGCTTCCTGCCCGGCGACCTGAGCCAGAAGGTCGATCCCTATCTGCGCCCGCTGTACGACGCGCTCTACGAGATGCTCGGCACCGAACGCGTGGCCAAGCTGCTGGAGCGCAACGTGATCGAGATCGCGCCGCTGGCCTATATGCGCGGGCGCACCCTCAACGATGCCTTCGTGATTCTGGATGAAGCACAGAACACCACGGTCGAGCAGATGAAGATGTTCCTGACCCGCATCGGCTTCGGCGCCACTGCGGTGATCACCGGCGACTTGAGCCAGATCGATCTGCAGCGCGGCCAGAAGTCCGGCCTGCGCGATGCGCTGGAGGTACTGAAGGACGTGCCGGGCATTTCCTTCACCTTCTTCACCGCCGCCGACGTGGTGCGGCATCCGCTGGTGGCGCGCATCGTCCGCGCCTACGACCGCCGCGACGAGGTGCGTGAGCTGGCCAAGCGCGAGGCGCAGGCCGCCGCCGAAGGCACGACGCCGAAGGCCCAGGGATGAGCAGGATCGACATCAGCTACGGACTGCCGCGCGCCGGCCTGCCGGCCGCGGCGACCCTGCGTGCCTACGCGGAAGCCGCCCTGGCTGGCCGCCGCGAGGACGGCGAGCTGTCGGTGCGCATCGTCGACGCCGACGAGGGCCGCGCGCTCAATCGCGACTACCGCGACAAGGACTACGCCACCAATGTGCTGAGCTTCCCGGCCGAACTGCCGCCGGGAGTTCCGCTGCCGATCCTCGGCGATCTGGTGCTGTGCGCTCCCGTCATCGCCCGCGAAGCCGAAGAGCAGGGCAAGCCGCTCAAGCACCACTACGCGCACATGCTGGTGCACGGCGTACTGCACCTGCTCGGGCACGACCACATGGACGAGGCCGAAGCCGAGGCCATGGAAGCGATTGAGCGCGAGGTACTGGCGGGGCTGGGCATCCCCGACCCTTACGCCTGAGCGCCATCCGCACTGACTAAACTTCTGGACCGTTCCGCGGTCTTGGCCCGCTCTTCCCATGGACCCGTCTTTCGCATGAGCACACTTCTGGTCACCGGCGGCGCCGGCTTCATCGGCGGCAACTTCGTCCTGCAGCAGGTGGCCGCCGGCCATCGCGTCATCAACCTGGATGCCCTGACCTACGCCGGCAACCGCGACACCCTGGCCAGCCTCGACGGCAATGCCAACCATGTCTTCGTGCAGGGCGACATCGCCGACCGCGCGCTGGTGCAGAAGCTCTTGGCCGAACACCGCCCGGACGCGATCGTGAACTTCGCCGCCGAAAGCCACGTCGACCGCAGCATCGATGGCCCCGGCGCCTTCGTGCAGACCAATATCGTCGGCACCTTCCAGCTGCTCGAAGCCGCACGCGGCTGGTACGCGGAATTGGATGAGGCCGCGCGCGGACGCTTCCGCTTCCTGCACGTGTCCACCGACGAGGTCTATGGCTCGCTGGGCGAGACCGGCAAGTTCACCGAGACCACTCCGTATCAGCCGAACTCGCCCTACTCGGCCTCGAAGGCGGCCTCGGACCACCTGGTCCGCGCCTACCACCACACCTACGGGCTGCCGGTGCTGACCACCAACTGCAGCAACAACTACGGCCCCTTCCAGTTCCCGGAGAAGCTCATCCCGCTGATCATCCAGCGCGCGGTGGCGGGTGAACCCCTGCCCGTCTACGGCGATGGCAGGAATGTGCGTGACTGGCTGTACGTCGGCGACCACTGCCGCGCGATCGCCCGCGTGCTCGAAGCCGGCCGCGTCGGCGAGGTCTACAACGTCGGCGGTGATGCCGAGCGCCAGAACATCGAGGTGGTCCGCACCATCTGCCGCCTGCTGGACGCGCGCCGCCCGCGCGCCGACGGCGCGCCGCGCGAATCGCAGATCACCTACGTCAAGGACCGCCCCGGCCACGACCGCCGCTACGCCATCGACGCCAGCAAGCTGAAGTCGGAACTGGGCTGGGCGCCCTCGCGCAGCTTCGAGCAGGGCATCGAGGAAACCGTCGACTGGTACCTGCAGCACCAGGACTGGGTGCAGCGCGTGCTGGACGGCAGCTATCGGCTGGAAAGAATCGGGCGAGGTGACGCGTGCTAGCGGACACCCGGTGGGTGTCCGCTGCGGCGCCGAGCGCCCAGCCAAGGATGGCTGGGCAGGGCTGCGCGATGGCGCCAGGCCTGCGCCATGGACGGCAACCGCTGACGACTGAATACTTTGGAGCGCGCGCATGAAAGGCATCATCCTCGCCGGCGGCTCCGGCACCCGGCTGTATCCGATCACCCAGGCGATCAGCAAGCAGCTGCTGCCGGTCTACGACAAGCCGATGATCTACTACCCGCTCAGCACCCTGATGCTGGCGGGCATCCGCGAAGTGCTGGTGATCAACACCCCGCATGAGCAGTCCCTGTTCAAGCAGCTGCTGGGCGACGGCAGCCAGTGGGGCATGCGCATCGACTACGCGGTGCAGCCCAGCCCAGACGGCCTCGCCCAGGCCTATCTGATCGGCCGCGACTTTGTCGCCGACCAGCCGAGTTGCCTGGTGCTGGGCGACAACATCTTCTACGGCCACGGCTTCTCCGAACAGCTGCGCCGCGCCTCGACCCTGCAGAACGGCGCGGTGGTCTTCGGCTACTGGGTGCGCGACCCCGAGCGCTACGGCGTCGCCGAGTTCGATACCAGCGGCACCGTGATCGGCCTCGAAGAAAAGCCGAAGGCGCCGAAGTCGAACTACGCCGTCACCGGCCTGTACTTCTACGACGGCCGCGCGCCCGAGTTCGCCGCCGAGCTGAAACCTTCTCCGCGCGGCGAGCTCGAGATCACCGATCTCAACCGGCGCTACCTCGAAGACGGCAGCCTGAAGCTCGAGAAGCTCGGCCGCGGCTATGCCTGGCTCGACACCGGCACGCATGAATCCCTGCTGCAGGCAGGCACCTTCGTCGAGACCATCGAAGCGCGGCAGGGTCTCAAGATCTGCTGCCCGGAAGAAATCGCCTACATGAACGGCTGGATCAATGCCGCCCAGCTCGAGGCCCTGGCGCAGCCGCTGCTGAAGAACGGCTACGGCCAGTACCTAATGAGCCTGCTCAAGCTGGGGCTGGCCAAATGAAGGTGATCGAAACCGACCTGCCCGGCTGCCTGGTGGTCGAGCCGCGCGTGTTTGGCGACGCCCGCGGCTTCTTCTTCGAGCAGTGGAACCAGCAGCGCTATGCCGCACACGGCATCGTCATGGACGCGGTGCAGGCCAATATTTCGCGCTCGGCGCGCGGCGTGCTGCGCGGCCTGCACTACCAGCTGCCGAACCCGCAGGGCAAGCTGGTCTCGGTGCTGGAAGGGGAGGTCTATGACGTCGCTGTCGACATCCGCCGCGGCTCGCCGACCTTCGGCAAATGGGCGGCGGTCGTGCTCAGCGCCGACAACCAGCGCCAGTTCTGGATCCCGCCCGGTTTCGCCCACGGCTTCGCAGTGACCTCGGATCACGCCCTGTTCCACTACTTCTGCAGCACGCCCTACGACGCGGCTGCCGACAAGAGCATCCGCTGGGATGACCCTGCGCTGGCGATCGACTGGCCGCTGGCAGACCCCGAGCTCTCAGCCAAGGATCGGGCTGCCCCGCTGCTGTCGGCGCTCGCCGAGGATGCACTGCCCAGCCTGTGAGTCCCCTCCTCCGCGTTCGCGGATATGTTCCTCCCTGCCACTTCTCCGGAGCCTTGCCATGAAACCCTTGCCTTCCCATCGCCTTGTCCTTTCCGCCTCGCTGCTGGCGCTGCTGCTGTCGGCCTGCGATCGCAGCGCGCCGCCGCCCGCTCCACCCGCCGCCGACGCCACGCCTGCCGAGCCCGCCCCCGCTGCGCCACCGACGGCGGCACCCGTGGCCACCGCCGCCGTGGACGCCAGCGACATCGATGCACCGATCGACCCCATGCAGATCGCCACCCGCATCGAGCTGGTCGGCGAGCCGGTGCACGTCCGCGGCAACGACATGCTCGTCTTGCGGCTGCGCGTGCACAACAACGGCCAGCACCGCCTGGTCAGCGCCGGCACACACAGGGTGCATCTCGGCACCATGCTGGTCGGCCCTCAGGGCGTCGACACGCCGCCGGGCAACCGCGACTTCGTGCGCACGCACCTGCCGCTGCTGCAGCCGGGCAGCAGTGCCGAGGTCGAGGCCGAGCTGCCGGTGCCGGCCCTGCTGGGCCTGCCGCTGCGCTTGGAACTCGTGCAGGAGGGCGTGAACTGGTTCGGCGTCTACGGTGAACCTTCGCTGGATCTCGGCCCCTATGCGCGCTGCGCCGACGATCCGATCGCACTGTGCGACGCCGCGGGTGCCCCGGTTGCCAGTCGGTGACGCGGGAGAGGCCGGTGGATCTGCGCTGCTTCAAGGCCTATGACATTCGCGGCCGCGTCCCGGAGGAGCTCGACGAAGTCCTTGCCCATCGCCTCGGCCAGGCCCTGCACGCTGAGCTCGGCCCTGGCGAGGTGGTGCTCGGTCGCGATGTGCGCCTGAGCAGCCCCGCGCTGCAGACCGCACTGGCCGACGGCCTGCGCTCGCAGGGCCGTGACGTCATCGACATCGGCATGGGCGGTACCGAGGAGGTCTATTTCCAGACCTTCCACCGCGGCGCCGCTGGCGGCGTGATGGTCACCGCCAGCCACAATCCGATGGACTACAACGGCATGAAGCTGGTGCGCGAAGGCGCGCGGCCGATCAGCGGCGACAGCGGCCTGTTCGCGCTGCGCGCGGCCTGCGCCCAGCCTGCCCGGGCCCGTGCGGCAGCAACCGGCGCGCTGGCTATCGACACCGACAAGTCCGCCTTCATCGAACACCTGCTGGGCTATGTGCGCGGGCGTCAGCTGCGCCCGCTGCGGATCGTCTGCAACGCCGGCAATGGCGGCGCTGGCCTGTGCATCGACGCGCTGGCGCCGCACCTGCCCTTCGACTTCGTGCGCATCCAGCACGAGGCGGACGGCCGGTTCCCCAACGGCATCCCCAATCCGCTGCTGCCCGAGTGCCGCGAAGCGACCTCGCGGGCAGTGCTCGACAGCGGCGCCGACTTCGGCGTCGCCTGGGATGGCGACTTCGACCGCTGCTTCTTCTTCGACCACCGCGGCCGCTTCATCGAGGGCTACTACCTGGTCGGCCTGCTGGCCACCGCGCTGCTGCGCAATGAACCCGGCGGCCGCGTGATCCACGATCCGCGCCTGACCTGGAACACCATCGACCAGGTACGGGCGGTGGGCGGCGTGCCGGTGATGAGCAAGACCGGCCACGCCTTCATCAAGGAGCGCATGCGTGCCGAAGACGCGGTCTACGGCGGCGAGATGAGCGCCCACCACTATTTCCGCGACTTCGCCTACTGCGACTCCGGGATGATCCCCTGGCTGCTGATCGCGGCCCTGGTCAGCGAGAGCGGACAGTCGTTGGCCGAGCTGGTGGATGCGCGCATCGCCGCCTATCCCTGCAGCGGCGAGATCAACTTCAAGGTTGACGATGCTGCAGCGACGGTCGCCCGGATCGAGCACCAGTACGCCAGCAGCGCGATCGCCGAGGACCGCACCGACGGCCTGAGCCTGGAATTCGACGACTGGCGCTTCAACCTGCGCAGCTCCAACACCGAACCGCTGCTGCGCCTGAACGTGGAGGCGCGCGGAGACGCCGGACTGATGCAGCGGATGACTGCTGAACTGGAACGTCTGATTCGCTCCTGAGTCTGCACCGGAGCCCCCGGAGCGGCAGCGCCCAGCCACCCCGTGACGTTTGGTAACGCCGCATGCGCTACCCTCTTGCGATCGACTTCCTTCCCTGAAAGAACCCCATGCAGGACATCATTCCCGTCATTCTTTCCGGCGGCTCAGGCACGCGCCTGTGGCCGCTCTCGCGCGAGTCCTACCCCAAGCAGTTCCTGCCGCTGACCAGCGAGGACAGCATGCTGCAGGCGACCTGGAAGCGGGTCGAAGGCCTGACCGCCTGCCGTCCCCTGGTGGTCGGCAACCAGGAACACCGCTTCATGATCGCCGAGCAGCTGCGCGAGGCCGGCGCCACGCCCGCCGCCATCCTGCTTGAGCCGATCGGCCGCAACACCGCCCCGGCCATCGCCGTCGCCGCGCTCGAAGCCACCGCAACGGGCGAGGACGCACTGCTGCTGGTGCTGCCTTCCGACCATGTCATCCAGGACGTCGGCGCCTTCCACGCCACTGTCCGCTCGGCCGCGGCAGCCGCCGAAGCCGGCCAGCTGGTGACCTTCGGCGTCGTGCCGACCGGGCCCGAAACCGGCTATGGCTACATCAAGGCAGCAAGCAAAGAGGGTCTGAGCGCGGTTGAGCGCTTCGTCGAGAAGCCCGACCTCGCGACGGCGCAGGACTACGTCGCTTCCGGCAAGTATTTCTGGAACAGCGGCATGTTCCTGATCCGCGCCAGCCGCTACCTCGAAGAGCTGCAGCGACTGGCGCCCGAAATGCTTACGGCCTGCCGCGAGGCCTTGCACCGGGCGCGCCGCGACGAGGATTTCGTGCGCCTCGACGCCGAAGCCTTCGCCGGCTGTCCGGCGAATTCGATCGACTACGCCGTCATGGAGCACACGCCGCTCGCCGCGGTCGTACCGCTGCAGGCCGGCTGGAGTGACCTGGGATCCTGGGCTGCGCTGTGGGAGATCAGCGACAAGGACAGCGATGGCAACGCCCACCGCGGCGACGTGATCGCCATCGACTGCCGCAACACCTACGCCCACGGCCAGCGCCTGATCACCCTGATCGGTCTGGAGGATGTGGTGGTGGTGGAAACCGAGGACGCGATCCTGGTCGGCCACCGCGACCAGCTGCAGAAGGTCAAGGATCTCGTCGGCACGCTGAAGTCGGACGGCCGCAGCCACGCCGTCTGGCACCGCAAGGTCTATCGCCCCTGGGGCGCCTACGACAGCGTGGATGCCGGCGAGCGCTTCCAGGTCAAGCGCATCACCGTCAAGCCGGGCGCCAGCCTGAGCCTGCAGATGCACCACCACCGCGCCGAGCACTGGATCGTGGTCAGCGGCACCGCGCGGGTGACGCGCGGCGAGGAAACCCTGCTGCTCACCGAGAACCAGAGCACCTACATCCCGCTGGGCGTCGTGCACCGTCTGGAGAACCCCGGCAAGCTGCCGCTGGAGCTGATCGAAGTGCAGTCGGGCAGCTACCTGGGCGAGGACGACATCGTGCGCTTCGAAGACGTCTACGGGCGCACCCAGGGCTAACGACAGCCATATGTCAGGCCATCGTCGCCAGCTCGGGATCGTCGGTGCGGGCGGCTGCGGACGCGAGATCCAGTGGCTGATCGAGCACTGTGGCGTGCCGGCGCCCGCGGCCTTCTTCGAGTCCGACGACATCTGGACCCCACGCGAAGTGGCCGGTCTGCCGGTGCTGCCGCTGTCCCGGCTCGAGTCCTCCCGATGGGACCTGGTGCTGGCGCTCGGCGATCCGGCCAGCCGCCGACGGCTGCACGCGCTCCTGCCGGCTGACGTGCGCTACCCCACCTTCGTTCATCCGACCGTGCCGCCTATGAAACGCGTCGAGATCGGAGTTGGAGTGACCATTGCCGCCGGCTCGATCCTGACCTGCGACATCCGCCTCGGCGACCAGGTCCAGCTCAATCGCGCCACCAACGTCGGTCACGATTGCGTGCTTGGCGACTTCGTCACCACTGCCCCCGGGGTCAGCCTCAGCGGCAACTGCGAGCTGGGCGCCGGGGTCTACCTTGGCACCCACGCCTGCGTCCGGGAACGCGTGCGCATCGCCGCGGGCGCCTGCATCGGCATGGGCGCCGTGGTGGTGGGCGACATCAACGATGCCGGCACCTGGGTCGGCAATCCGGCGCGCCCGCTGCGCCGCGCAGCCGAGCACCGATGAACGCGCTGCGCACGCTCCTGCGCAGCGAAAAGATCCGGTTCCTGATCGTTGGCGGGTGGAACACTGCAGTAGGCTATGCGATCTTCATCGGCATGCACCTGCTGCTGGGACAGCGCCTGCCACCCGAAGCGACCATCACCCTTGCCTACTGCCTGGCACTGCCGCACTCCTACTTCACGCAGCGGCTGCTGGTGTTCAACGCCGCCGCTTCAATGGCCCAGTTCGGACGCTTCTGCCTCAGCAACACTGTCATCTTCCTCGCCAATCTGGTGCTCATGCCGCTCTCGGTGAGAGCGTTCGGATGGGAGCCCGTGCTGGCACAGGGTGGCTTCCTGATCGCCTCGACGCTAGCCACCTTCGTTCTCCACAAGTACTACTCGTTTTCCCGCCATCGCCCATGAACACCATTCCCCTGCTTGTTCCACACATGCCCACCGCCGCGCGGATCCTGCCCTTCCTGCAGGAGATCGACGCCAACCGGATGTACACCAACTACGGCCCGCTCAACGCCCGCTTCGAGGCGCGCATCGCGGCCGAACTCGGCGCCGGCCTCTCACCGGCCAACGTCAGCACGGTGTCCAACTGCACCGTGGGTCTGGAGCTGGCCCTGCAGGCCCTGTCGCTGAAGCCGGGCGCGCGCGTACTGCTGCCGGCGATCACGTTCGTCGCCACCGCCACCGCGGTGCTGCGCGCCGGCCTGCAGCCGGTACTTGCCGACGTCGACGCCGATACCTGGGTGCTGACACCAGCGCATGCGGAATCGCTGCTGCAGAGCCAGCGCATCGATGCCGTGCTGACCGTCGCCACCTTCGGCTTCGCCCACGATCCCGCCGGCTGGGATGCGCTGGTGCAGCGCCATGGCGTGCCGGTCCTGATCGATGCGGCCGGCGCGTTCGGCAACCAGCAGGTGGGACAGCACGCGGACGTGGTCTTCAGCTTCCACGCAACCAAGTCCTTCGGCATCGGCGAAGGCGGCGCAGTGGTGTCGCGCCAGCCTGAACGCATCAGCCGCATTCGCAAGCTGGCGAACTTCGGCATCGATACGCGCATCGCCCAGCTGGACGAACCCGGCACCAACGGCAAGCTGAGCGAGTACCACGCCGCGGTCGGCCTGGCGGCGTTCGAGCAGTGGGCCGAAGTGCAGCAGGGACGCCGGCGTCTGCACGCCCGCTACGTGGCGAGGCTGCGCGAGGACAATCCGCGCCTTGGCTTCCAGCGCAAGGATCCCAACGGCGTGTATCCGCTGCTGCCAGTGCTGCTGCCGGCCGGGCGATCGGCCGCCGAAGCGGCGGCGCAACTGGCCTCACAGGGCATCCAGACGCGCCGATGGTACTGCCCTGACCTGTCGCAGCATCCGGCACTGCAGGACTGCGCCAAGGCGGATCCACTGTCGGTGGCGACCGACATCGGCGCCCGCATTATCGGCCTGCCGTTCTTCCTCGATCTAAGCGATGACCAGATCGACCATGTCTGCCGCTGTATCGGCGAACTCTGAGCAGTAGAAGCTATGGCGACCATTTCCTATGTTCTCCCGGTGTACAACAATGCCGGATCCATCCAGGCGAGCTGTGAGGCGATCCGCGCGCTGTTCGATGCCGAGCTGTCGACGCACAGCTACGAGATCGTGCTGGTCGATGACGGCTCGCGGGACGCCTCGTGGGAGGAAATGCAGGCCGCCGCGGCGGCCGACAGCCGCGTCCGGCTGCTGCGCTTCACCCGCAACTTTGGCCAGGTGCCGGCCCTGATCGCAGGGTTCCAGCACTGCACCGGCGACGCCAGCATCTGCATGTCGGCCGATCAGCAGGACCCGGCGGAGCTCACCGTCGACATGGTCCGCGCGTGGGAAGCCGGCTCGGAGATCGTCATCGCCCACCGCAGCGACCGTGAAGACGCGCTCGGTGCCCAGCTGTTCTCGAAGCTGGCCTATGCCGCGCTGCGCGCATCCAACAAGAGCATTCCCCAGGGCGGATTCGACTTCGTGCTCATGGGCCGCACTGCGCTTGACGACTTCCTGTCCTACCGTGGCCGCAACCGCTTCTTCCAGGGCGACATCCTGTGGGCCGGGCGGCGAACCACCTTCCTGCCCTACACGCGACGCGCCCGCAAGGTCGGCAAGTCGCAGTACACCTTCGGCAAGAAGCTGAAGCTGTTCTTCGACTTCCTGCTGGACGGCTCCTACCTGCCGATCCGCATCATGTCCCTGTGTGGCGCCCTGACCGCGGTGCTCGGCGCGCTCTACGCCGCGGTGATCGTGCTGACCTGGGCATTCGGCATGACGCCCTTCTCAGGCTGGGCGCCGCTGATGATCGTGCTGCTGCTGATCGGCGGCGTGATCATGATGATGCTCGGCATCATCGGCGAGTACCTGTGGCGGATCCTCGATGAGGTCAAGCAGAAGCCCCTCTACATGATCGAGAGGAAGCAGTGACTCACACGCTCGGCGCAGCTCGCCTGCGGGATGTACTGGCGCTGGCGGTCGCCCTGCTGACCTGTCTCGCGATCTTCACCTACTCGCTGGCCCTCGATCATGAGGCGCTGGACATCCCCCTGCACTACTCGGGCGACAGCCTGCAGTACGGCTACCTGATCCGGCACTTCTCCCTTGCTGGCGGCGTCGGCGCGATCGACGCTGCAGGCGCACCCTTCGGCACCCAGCATTACGATTTCCCCAACGCCGACTTTACGAATCTGGCCCTGGCCTCGACGTTTTCGGTCGGCGACTCCTTCGGGCTCGGCTTCAACCTCTTCTACCTGTTCGGCGTGCTGGCGACCTGCCTCGCGGGCTATGCGCTGGCGAGACGCGTCGGGCTGCAGCCCGTCTGGGCGCTGCTGGCGGCGGTCGCATTCACCCTGCTGCCCTTTCACTTCCTGCGCCAACCGCATCTGTTCTACACCCAGTATTCCAGCCTGGCCGTTGCCCTGTGGCTGGCACTGGAAGCCAGCGGCAGCACCCGTTTGCTGGTGTCGCGACCGTGGCTGCGCCGGGGCCTGCTGGTGCTGGCGGCGCTATGGTGCGCCAGCACGGGGGTCTATTACGCCTTCTTCGGCTGCCTGCTGATCGGCTTTGCCGGGCTGTGTGCGGCGGTGGAACAGCAGCGCGTGCAGCCGCTGCTGCGCTGCGTGCTGGTGTGTGCACTGATCAGCGCCGGTGTGCTGGCACAGCTGCTGCCCTCCGTACAGTTCAAGGCCGAGGCCGGCGCCAATCCAAGCGTCGCCCAGCGCCACTTCTCCGAGTCGGAAATCTACGGGCTGCGCCTGACCCAGCTGGCGTTGCCGAACGCGAACCATCCGATCGAGCCCTTGGGCCGAGCACGTCGCGCCTACGATGCGGGCGCTCCGAACATCAACGAAAACGCGACGGCCGGCGTCGGCCTGCTCGGCACAGCGGGGCTCGCGCTGGCGGCCCTGATGCTGGCCGTGCCGCGCCTCGCTTCCACGCTGTCGCCGCTGGCGCATCCGCTGGCCCGCCTCCTGGCCTTCCTGTTCGTGTTTGCGACCACCGGCGGTTTGGCCAGTCTGTTCGCGCTCGCGGTGACGCCGCAGATTCGCGCGGTCAATCGAATCTCGCCGCTGCTGGCACTGCTGGCCATCCTGCTGGCGTGCCTGGTTCTTCAGCACCTGGTACGGGGCAGGCGCGCCGGCGTGCAAGTCGTGCTCGCGTTGATGCTCCTAGCACTGGTCGCACTCGACCAGGTGCCACGCACGCGCGCCGAGTCCATCAGCGAACGCGCGGCGATCGCCGCCAACTACCGCACCGATGCCCAGTTCGGCGCTTCACTTGAACAGGCACTGCCTCCTCGGTCCATGGTGTTCCAGCTGCCGGCCATCGCCTACCCTGAGGCGGGCTCGGCGCTTGGCGACTACCGGCAGTTCCGCAATCCCCTGCATGCGCCCCAGTTGCGCTTCACCCATGGTGCGATGCGCGGACGCCCAGAGGCCGAGTGGTTGCAGCAGAGCGCCGCACTCGCGCCGGAAGCCTTCGCCGACAGCCTCGCGCGGCTCGGCTTCGCCGCGGTGGTGGTGGACACCGCGGGGCAGAGCAGTGAGATCCAGGCTCAGGTGGCGCTGCTCCAGCAGCGTGGATGGCGGCGACTGGAGGCCAGCGACGGCAGCCAGTTCGCCCTGCTGGCGCCGGTCACGGCGCGGGCCACGGCGCGCGCCGTTGCGGCGGATCACGGCTGGTATCCGCTGGAGCAAAGCCCTGACGGCCGCCGCTGGCGCTGGTCGCAGGGCTCCGCGAGCCTGCGGATCGCACCGGGCGACAGCGACTGTGAGCTGCCGCTGCGGCTGTCGGCGCTGCAGGCCGGCGAGGGGCGCTGGCAGGCAGACGGAAGCGAGTCCGGCCACCCCCTCACGCTGAGGGCGGACCGCGCCAGTGACGTGATGCTGCGGGTGCCGGCAGGCGCGACGCGGATCGAGTTGCATCCGCCCGCGGTGACACGCGCACCGGGCGCCGACCCGCGCATGCTCGGCCTCATGCTGCACCTGCCCTCCACGCTGGAGTGCCACCACGTCGATGCCGCGGTCGCGTCGCGCTGAGCCAAGCGCTCCGGGCCGACCAGGCGCGGATGCCCCGGCCTCAGCCGGCCTGCCTGCCTGCTGGGTGAGCAAGGCTGCGGCTCGATGCGTGCTTCGCGGATCAGGCGCAGCACTGGAGGCGTCCGACCGCCGCGCAGCCTCGCCCCACGACATGGCCTCGCGCGAAGACGGCACGGGCCTGCAGCGGATCACCCCGTCGAGCGCTTACGGCACAGCGCTCAAACGTCGCGAGGCTGGAGGCCGAGCAGACACGCCAGCAGCTCTTCCGCGGAGGCCGCCCAAGACAGCGTGCGGATACCTTCCGGCCGCCGCCATGCGCCGCTGGCGCTGGCCGTGCGCAGCAGCCCTGCCAGCGCTGCTGCATCACCCGTCGGAAAGTAGCTGGCCTCGTCACCGGCGACCTCGCGGAACACCCCGATGTCGCTGAGCAGCAGCGGCAGGCCGAGGCTGCCGGCCTCGACCACGGCCAGTCCGAAGCCCTCGGCCAGCGAGGCCTGGATCAGGCAGCGCGCGCCGGCCAGCAGGGCTCGCACATCGCCATCACCGGCGCGATCCAGCCACTGCAGGCGGCGTCCGTGCTCCGGATGGCTGCGCAGGCTCTCGCAGAAGGCATCGACGTTCCAGCCCTGCTTGCCGATGATCACCAGCGCCAGCTCACTGCCCTCCGCCCACAGCTGCTCGAAGGCCGCCAGCACGGTGGGATAGTCCTTGCGCGGCTCGATCGTGCTGAGGGCGACGCAATAGCCCGCCGGCTGCAGCTGCTCGATCAGGTTGCGCACGTCCTCGCTGGCGGGCTCAGCCGAGCCGGTGTCGAAGTCGCTGCCGAGGTGAACGACGCGCGTCCAGGGATGGGTCTGTTCCCGCCCGAGGTAGGCGCTGAAGTATCGCTGCAGGTCGGCTTCGGTCGCAGCCGAAATGCAGACGCAGCCGTCGGCCCTGTCGGCCACGTGCTGCAGCCAGGTGCGGAACACCGGCGGCATCACCGGATCGCAGAGCTGAGGGGTGTTGATCGGCACGAGGTCGTAGACCATCCACACCACTTCGCCGCCGGCAGCCTTGACCTGCGCATGGAACACGTCGAAGCGCTCGGGCGACCACCAGGACGAGTCGAGCATCAGGGCGAGATCGCCGCACTGGGCCTCGACGATGCCGTCCTCACCGTCAATGTCCACCTCCAGTCGGGTCCTGACATAGCGGTAGGCGGAGACGATCTCGTCGGCCTGCCAGGTGAAGGGCACGATCTCGAACCCGGGCCGCGAGCGCGCCAGCTGGGCGAGGCTGGCGCAGTAGTTGCGCACCACCCGCTGGATGCCGCTGCGGGCGTCCTGGCGCACGACCTCGGTGATGTCCAGCAGCAGCCGCCGACGGCCGCGGCGCGCGATCTCTGCGAGGCCCTGCCGCAGCGCGTGCTCGATCTCCGGATCCGCAGTCTCGAGGGCGTCGGCGAACACCGCCACCTCGGCCTCGGACGGCGTCCACGCGGCAGGGGTCTTCGCACGGGCAAAGCCGGACCGAAGCCGCTGCAGCGCCGACAGCGCGATGCGGGCGCTGCGCTCCCAGTGGTACGCCGCCGCATGCTCACGCGCGCCAGCCAGCAGCAGCGCGCGGAAGGGCTCGTCCAACAGGGCCTGCTGCAGGCGGATCGCCGCCGTGGCGAGGTCGTCCGGATCGAACAGGCATTCCGGCCGGTGCACGACCTCCGGCAGGGCACCGCGCGCCGCGCACAGCACCGGCGCGCCGGCCGCCATCGCTTCCAAGACCGGCAAGCCGAAGCCTTCGTACAGCGAGGGGAAGAAGAACACCCGGCAGCTGGCGTAGAGGTTGACGAGGGTCTTCTCGTCGACGCTGCCGAGGATCAGCACCGACTCCCGCAGATGCTTCAAGCGGCCGTCGAGGGCTTCCTGCACGTCGGCGCCGACCCGCGTGAACACCAGCTGATGCTGGGCGCGCACGGCTGCGGGCAGACGCGCAAAGGTCTCGAGCGCGCCAAGACAGTTCTTGCGCCAGTCGGCATTGCCCACCGTCAGCACGAAGGGTCGGCGAATGCCAAGCGCCGCCAGCGCATCGGCGGACAGGCTGCGCCCCGCCGCGGCGGAGAACTGCGGGTCGATTCCGGCGTCGATCACTTCGATGCGCTCGGGCGCGATGCCCAGCAGGGCGATCAGGTCGTCGCGCGTCGACTGCGAGATCGCCAGGTAGAGATCAAAGCCGCGGAACGCGTCGATGCGCCTGCGGTACCACTCCGAGATGAACTGGCCCGGCGGCAGGTAGCGCTCGGGAAACAGCAGCGGAATCAGGTCATAGGCGATCACCGCCTTGGGCAGATCGGGCAGTGCAGTCAGGTCGTACCCTGTGGCGAAGCGATCGCCCACCTCGAAGAAGCTGCCGACCAGCAGCACATCCGCGCCGCTGGCCTCGGCGAACCGCGCCTTGAGCAGGGCACCGCAGTCCGCCAGCGGCGCGAAGGCCTCGGTGAAGCCCTCCTGCGTGGGGTAGCTGTAGCAGTGGCTGCGCGCATCCACGCCGGCACAGCGCAGGCGCCGGCGCAGCTCGCCCAGGCGTTCGGGCCGCGCCGAGTCCAGCAGCACCGAGAGCTCGAACTCCGGCGAACGCAGCGCATGCAGCGCCGTCAGCAGGCCCAGCGCGTAGCGCCCGATGCCGCGCTCGCGGGAATCGGTCAGGCAGGCCTGCAGGTCAACAGCGAGCTTCATGGAAAGTCCCGGCCCGGTCTCAGCGCGAGAGCCGACGCAGGTCGGCCTCGACCATCATGGTGATCAGTTCCTGCAGCGAGGTTCTCGGCGCCCAGCCCAGCTTGGCCTTGGCCTTGGCCGGATTGCCCAGCAGCACATCGACTTCGGCGGGGCGCAGGTAGCGCTCGTCGATCCGGATGTAGTCGTTCATGTCCAGGCCGACATGGCCGAAGGCGATGGCGCACATGTCGCGAACGGTGGTCGTCTGGCCGGTGGCGACCACGTAGTCGTCGGCCTCGGCCTGCTGGGTCATCAGCCACATCGCTTCGACATAGTCACCGGCGAAGCCCCAGTCGCGCTTGGCGTCGATATTGCCCAGGCGCAGCTCGTCGGCCATGCCGAGCTTGATGCGCGCGACGGCGTCGGTGACCTTGCGGGTCACGAACTCGATCCCGCGCAGCGGCGACTCGTGGTTGAACAGGATGCCGCTGGAGGCATGCATGCCGTGGCTTTCGCGGTAGTTGACGGTGGCCCAGTGGGCCATCAGCTTGGCCACGCCATACGGACTGCGCGGATAGAAGGGCGTGCTCTCGTCCTGCATCTCGGCCTGGATCAGGCCGAACATCTCGCTGGTCGAAGCCTGGTAGAAGCGCGCCGCCCTGTTGACGATGCGCACGGCCTCCAGCACGTTCAGCGCGCCTACGCCGTCCACCTGCGCGGTCAGCAACGGCTGCTGCCAGGAGCTGCCGACAAAGCTCTGCGCGCCGAGGTTGTAGACCTCGGTCGCACGGCTGGTCTCCAGCGCGCGGATCAGCGACGACAGGTCGGTGAGATCGCCGTCGATCAGGCGGACCTCGTTCTCGATGCCCAGCTCGCGCAGCCGCCACAGGGTGTCGGAGCTGCGACGCGCGAGGATTCCGTAAACCTGGTAGCCCTTCTGCAGCAGCAGCTGCGAAAGGTAGGCGCCATCCTGGCCGGTGATACCGGTGATGAGGGCAGATGTGTTCATGGGGAAATGTCCGTGGAAGCAAGGATGTCGCGGAGGGTGTCTTGAATGCTGAAAGCCGGCGACCAGCCGGTGTGTTCCTTGAGGAGCGAGGCATCGGCGACCATCCGCCGCTGCTCCACCGGGCGCATGCGCGCGGGGTCCTGCCGCAGCTCCACCCGGATGCCTAGCTGCGCGCACATGAGATCGAGCAGCTCGCGCACCCGCCGCTCCACGCCGGAGCCGATGGTGTAGACCTGCCCTGCCCGACCCGCCCGCAGCAAGGAGGCGTAGGCAGCGACAACGTCGCGCACGTCGAGGAAGTCACGGGTGGTGTCGATGTCGCCCGCCTCGATCACCGGCGGCTGGCGACCGGCTGCGATTGCCCGCAGCTGTTGCGCCAGCGACGGCACCACGAAGCGCGCGTCCTGGCCCGGGCCGATGTGGTTGAAGGGCCGGGCGACCAGCGCATCGAGGCCATCACTGCGCCAGCGCTGCAGGCAGAGCTGCTCGGCGGCGATCTTGCTCACCGCATAGGGGCTGCGCGGCTCAGGCACGCGTCCCGGGCCCACCGGCAACTCGGCCTCCGGCACGCGGCCATAGACATCGCCCGAGCTGACGTACAGGAAGCGCCCGCTGAAGCCCTGCTGCTGCAGCGCCTGCAGCAGGTTGAGGCTGCCCAGCAGATTGATCTCGAAAGTCTCTGCCGGCGCCTCGAACGAGCGCGGCACGAAACTCTGCGCGGCGAGATGCAGCACCGCGTCAGGCAGCTGCCCAGCAAGCGCAGCCACGACCGCATCGGCATCGCGCAGATCCACAGGCGGCAGCGCCTGCGGCCGGTAGCCCCACTGCGGATGCTCGGCGAACAGGCGCATCGCCCACACGCCAACGAAGCCGGAGGCGCCAGTGACCAGCAGAGTCTTCATGCGTGCATCGCCTTGCGATAGACATCCAGGGTTTCGGCCACGCAGCGTGCCCAGGTGTAGCCGGCGGCCTGTGCCAGACCGCGCGCCCGTGCCTGCCCGCGCCAGTCGGCATCCTCGATCAGCTGCGCCAGCCCCGCCCTGATGGCGTCTTCGTCCAGCGGATCGACCAGCAGGGCGGCATCGCCCAGCACTTCGGGCAGGCACGACGCATTCGAGGCCAGCACGGGCACACCGCTGGCCATGGCCTCCAGCGGCGGAAGTCCGAAGCCCTCGTGCAGGGAGGGAAAGGCGAAGACATGCGCGCCGGCGTAGAGCAGGGGCAGCTCTGCTTCCTCGACATAGCCGAGGCGACGCACTTCGCCGCGCTGCTCCAGCGGCCCGACGGCAGCCTCCAGCGCCTGCGTATGCCAGCCGCGCACCCCCACCAGCACCAGGGGGTAGCGCTGCCGGAGCGCGGCCGGCAGCCGGCCGAAGGCGCGCAGCAGGCGCGGAAGATTCTTGCGCGGCTCCAGAGTCGCCACGCACAGCAGATAGCCACCAGGCATCAGACCATGGCCGGCGAGCGCTGCCTGCAGCGTCTCTGGACTGCGTGGGTGGAAAGCGGGATCGACGCCGAGCGGCACGGCATGCACCCGCGACTCGGGCATGCCCAGCAGCTGCACGGCCTCGCGCTTGACGAACTCGCTGTCGGTGATCAGGCAGGTCGCGCGCTCGACGGTCCGCGGCATCTCCCGATGCATCAGCTCGATGCGCTCGCGCGGATGGTGCTCGGGAAAATGCAGCCAGGAGAAATCGTGAACCGTCGCCACGCTGGGCCCCGCGTGCTGCATCAGCAGATAGTTCGGACTGTGCAGCACATAGCCACGGCAGCTGCGACGGGCCTGCAGGTCGAAGGCGCGCTGGCGCATCCAGAAGTAGCCGCGCATGGCCAGCGACTTGGCCGGCACGCGGCGGCGCGCCCAGGCCAGCGAGGTATTGGCCTGCAGCGCCGCATCCGGACGCGACAGGAAGCGGTAGGCGGAAAAGAAGCGCAGGTCCTCCAGCGCATGGCTGGCCTGTAGTCCGCGCGCCAGTTCGAGCGCGTAGCGGCCGATGCCGGTCAGCGGCGGCACGATCGCATCGACGTTCAGCACGACGCGCATCGGCTCAGGCCTTGTAGGCGACGACGGCATAGTCGGGCGCCGCGTGCAGAAGCGGGTTGAGCGTCGCCACGACCGCGTTGATGCGTGCATGCATCTCCGGGTCGCCGCTGGCCGCTTCAGGCAAGCTCGCGATCGGCGCAGCCTCGTTGCGGTCTTCGCGGAGGCGATGGATCTCGCTGCGCGCGAAGCCGCGCGACTGCACGAGGTAGTCCAGCAGCAGCGGCGGCAGCGGGTTGCCGTGGGTGGGATCCATGTAGAAGTTGCAGGCGCCCACCTGCAGGTTCTCCGGGTTCGGCGTCTCCAGGATCAGCACACCGCCCGGGCGCAGCGCGCGCAGGCACTGGTCCACCAGCTGCACCAGTTCGGCGAAGCGCAGGTGTTCGACCACGTGGATGGCGGTGATCGCGCCCAGGCTGCCGGCCGGAAGCGCGGCGAGATGGGTACAGGCGTCGGCGGCCTGCACCTCCAGGCCGCGGCTGCGGCACTCCGCGAGCATGCCTTCGTTGAGATCGATGCCGTTCGCGCGCCGGCCATGCTCGGCCAGCAGCTCCAGCCATTCGCCGCGACCGCAGCCGATATCGAGGATCGGCGCCGCCTGGCTGCCGGCATCGCAGGCGGCAATGATGGGCAGGTAATGGGCCGCGCGCTGCTTGACCACCTCACGGCTGCCGCGGAAGCGATTCTCGAATTCGAGGTAGAACGCATCCAGCAGGCTGCGCTCCTGCGCTCGGCGCTGCTGCTCCTGCCGCAGCTGGCCCAATGCGGCATCGGCGGCCAGCGCTGCGGTCGCCTTCTGCAGCTGCTGCAGGCGCGCCAGCAGGCCGCCCTCGCCCATGCCGGCGACCGCCTCCACGTCGCCGAGCGCGGCCATCGCCTGCCCGACGCGCGCCGTAAGCGCAGCCAGGTCGGCCCGCAGCCGCTCGATGCCTGCATCGACGGCCGCCATGCGCAACGCGTGCGAAGCGCCGAGCGCATCCATCGCGGCGCCCAGTTGATGGCAGTGCGCCTCGCGACCGGCCCGCTCCTCCAGACCGAACTGGTGAACGCCTGCCAGCCCCTGCTCCAGCGCCGACCGTGTGGCGTCCAGGCCCTGCGCAAGCCGACGAAGCTGGCGTTCGCTGTCGGCCTGGAAAGCGGCGAACCGTGCGCTCACCGCGGCCTCGCCAAGCTCTGCCGGATCCCGGTCGCGCGCCACCTGTTCGCGTGCAGCCTGGTCGCGCAGCGCGCTGCGCAACCTTTCAATCTCCTCGGCCTGCACTTGAAGCTGTTCGCGCAGGCGCGCGTGGACGCCGTGGCTGTGCGCCTCCATGGTCTGGAAGTTGCGCACCAGCAGCGGCAGGCGCAGGCACCAGTTGAGCCAGCTCAAGGCGAAGCCGATCAGGGGCAGCCGGAACAGGGTCTGCAGCACGAACGCGGGCAGCAGGCCTGGAACCTGCGCAGCGCGGACGCGACCCTCCGGAGAGAAGCGCAGGCGCCCGAGAACTTCAGCCTTTGTGAGGCGACCGTCACGCAGCCGGGTGAGGAAGGTCCGCTCGCCGTCGCAGTCGGGATAGCGACCGAGTACCGCCAGGTAGGCGCGCTCGATGAACTCGCGATCATGAAATGCCAGCAGCGCGTTGAGCGCCACCCGATGCCCGCGCCCCGGCGAAGGGCCAAGGTCGCGGCTGGCGCCCGCGGTGGATGCCTGCGCCTGACGCCGCCGCTCCAGCTCGGCGTGCACGCGCTGCATGACACGTTCAACGTCGAAGGTAGCTGAGGGCAGATTCATGGGATCACCTGTTCATGCATCACAAATAACGGGCAGCAATGCCCGGACGCGCCAAACCCGCTGCCGGCTACGGCGTCGAGCTGACGCGCACCTCGGGGTCGAGGGCACAGACCCCGATCGAGAACGGCACCTGGCCACGGATCGACTGGAAGACCAGGGCCTGATCCCACCAGTCGTGGTTGCCCGCGGTGTGCACGTCGCCCTGATGGAGGGCCGCTGAAATGCTGTAGGTGCCCTGCCCGACAGCAAGCCTCGGAAAGCGGAACTCGATAAGCCGCCGTTCGCCCGCCGCCAGCGCTCCGGTCCGGGCGCCGTGGTGGAAGGTGTTGGTGCCGAACACGTCGTTGCCCAGCGAATCGCGGAGCAGGATGCCGACCGTGGGAGAGTCCAGCGCCTGCTTGGCCTCGATGCCGACCCGGATGCTGGCGGGCGCACCCGCGATCAGCGCACGCACGCTTTCACCGCGCTCATCGACGAGCTCGACCGACACGATCCGAGCCTGCTGCCCTCCCGAGCGCGTCACCGTGCGGCCGGAGGCACCCTCGACCTGCTGGATCTCGGCCTCGGCTTCGCGGCGGGCGATGATCGCGTTGTAGTAGTCCAGCACCGAGGAGGGCTCGCCGTCGCGCACCACGCCGCCGGCATCGAGCAGGATGGCGCGGTCGCACAGCGTCTTCACCGCGCCGGCGCTGTGCGAGACGAACAGCAGGGTCGTCCCGGCCTTGCGGAACTGGCGGATGCGCGCGAAGCTCTTGTGCTGGAAGTAGGCATCGCCCACCGACAGCGCCTCGTCGACGATCAGGATCGATGGCCGCACGCAGGTCGCCACGCTGAACGCGAGGCGCACCTGCATGCCGCTCGAATAGGTGCGCACCGGCTGATCGATGTAGTCGCCGATCTCGGCGAAGTCCTCGATCTCCTGCATCCGGCGCTCGATCTCGTCCGCCTGCAGGCCGAGGATGTGCGCGGCCATCCTGACGTTGTCGCGGCCGCTGAACTCCGGATGGAAGCCCATGCCCAGCTCCAGCAGCGCGGCGATCTCGCCACGCACCTCGACGCGCCCCTCGCTGGGCCGGGCCACGCCGGCAATCAGCTTGAGCAAGGTGCTCTTGCCGGCGCCGTTGTAGCCGAGAATGCCCACCGCCTCGCCCTCGCGGACCTCGAAGGAGACGTTCCGCAGCACCCAGCGGCTGCTGCAGCGCGGCGCGCCCCAGGGCAGCAGGAGATCGGCCACCCGCGCGCCTGCGCTCGCATAGCGGCGGTAGGCCTTGCCCAGGCCCTGCACGCTGAGGACGGGCGCGCTCACAGCTCGTCCGCCATGTCGCCGGCGCTGCGATGGAAGCTCATGGCCGCCAGCGCCAGCACCAGCAGGCTCACCAGCAGCACCCAGGACAGTGCCACCCAGTCCGGTGCGCGCTGCCAGACGAAGACATCCTGGAAGGCGCTGACGATCGGCCACATCGGGTTGAGCTTGGCCAGCGGCTGCAGCGATTCCGGCAGCACCGACAGGACGTAGACGATCGGCGTGAGCCAGAACGCGAACTGGATCACCACGCCCACCAGATGGCCGACATCACGCAGGAACACGTTGACGGTGCCGAGCAGCAAGCCGAACGAGGTCGCCAGCAGCAGCAGCACCAGCAGCACAGGCAGGAGGTACAGCAGCTCAAACCCGGGCAAGCGTCCGACCAGCGCAAGGAACGCGAGGAACAGGCTGGTGAGCACGGCGAAGTTGACCAGCGCCGTGCTGATGCAGATCAGCGGAAACGTCACCCGCGGCACGCTGGTCTTGCGGATCACCTGGGCGTGCTCGATGAAGACGTTGCACATGCGGGTGACCAGCTCGGCAAACAGGGTCCAGCTGATGACGCCGGCGCACAGGTAGATGCTGTACGCATAGCGATCGCCCTCCATGCCCTGCAGCGAGGGGCGCATCAGGTTCGAGAACACGAGCGTGAAGATGGTGATCTGCGCCAGCGCGGGGAACACCACCCACAGCGCGCCCAGGCTGGACCTAGCATAACGTGCGCGGAATTCGCGCGCCACGCTGGCGCCGATGAAGTACCGGTATCGCCAGATCGAGAACAGCATGGCACGCAGATGACCCAGCATTCGCAGCAACCCGTCGAGGAGAACATGATCCGTGCGCCGCGCGAACAGTCTTCGCAAGACGCGATGCCGAGCCTCCCCCAGGCCCACGATGCCACTGCGCTATCATGCGCGCCGCCATGAAAGCACCTGAACAGAACGTCCCGCTGCAACCGCGCATCCTGATGGTGATGCCGGCCTTCAACGAGGGCGCGACTATACAAGAAGTCATTGTCAGCGCGCGTGCAGCGGTCGACGCGGATGTGCTGGTCGTCTCGGATGCGAGCGATGACGACACCGCCGACCGCGCGCGTGCCGCGGGCGCGCTGGTCATGGAGCTGCCGCTGCGCTCCGGCGCGTGGATGGCCACCCAGGCCGGTCTGCGGCACGCGCTGCGCCACGGCTATGACCTCGTTTTCTGTCTTGATGCGGATGGCCAGCATGATCCGCGGCACTTCCCGCCCATGCTGGCACGCCTGCATGACAGCCATGCGGATCTCGTGATCGGGACCTTTCCCGAGCGCCTGAGCCCGGCCCGCCGACTGGCCGCCCGCTGGTTCCGGCTGCTGACCGGGCTCGGCATCGAGGACCTGACCTCGGGCATGCGCATCTACGGACCGCGTGCCATGCGTGCCGCCAGCGAGGCGAGGGCTTCGCTGCTCGACTACCAGGACCTCGGCGTGCTGCTGCATCTGCAGCGAAGCGGCCTGCGCATCCGCGAGGCCCCCGCGCCGATGCGCGAGCGCCTGCGCGGCAAGTCGCACGTCTTCTCGTCATGGTGGAAAGTGCTCGGCTACATGCTGCAGACCACGGTGCTCTGCCTGGCATCGCCGCGCCCGCTGTGGCGCGGGCAGGACGTGGCGCCATGACCCTCGCCATCACCACGTTCGCGCTTGGCCTGGTGCTGTCGCTGGGCGTGCTGGTGCTGGTCCGCAAGGGCGAGTTGCACGGGCGCCGCGCCGCCGGGTGGATGGTGCTTGCCGTACTGGCCTTTGTCGGCGCGTTGATGCCCGGACTGACCGATTGGATCGGTCTGCGCCTCGGGGTGTCCTATCCGCCGATGCTGGTCGCCCTGATCGGCCTCGTCGCGCTCACCCTCAAGGCGCTGGCGGCGGATGTCGAAGCCTCGGGCCAGGAGCGGCGGCTGCGGCGCCTGACCCAGCGCATCGCCCTGCTCGAGGTGGAGCTCTACGGGCGCAGGCCCGCGGACGTGCAGGACGAGGGGCAGCGCCCGGCCGATGCCGAACCCTGATCCGAACGCCGCAGGCGACGCGCCCGCCGCGGCAGCGATGAACCTGCGCGTCCTCCACGTCGGCAAGTACCTGCCGCCGCATCCCGGCGGCATGGAGCGCTTCCTCGACGACCTGATCCGCGCCCAGGCCGAGCGCGGCCTGGCCCCGGCCGCGGTGTTCCATCGCGCTCGTGGTGGTGCCGGCTCGCCGCTGCAGGTGCCCTTGTACCCGGTGCCGGTGCGGGGCGAAGCGATGTTCGTGCCGCTCAGCCCGGGCTTTCCGGCGGCGCTGGCACGGGCGATCCGCGAGCACCGGCCGCAGCTGCTGCACCTGCATGTGCCCAACCTGTCGGCCTTCAGCGCGCTGGCGCTGCCGGCCGCGCGCCGCCTGCCCTGGGTGCTGCAGTGGCAGGCCGATGTGCCCCACGACATGCCGCATGCGGGCATCCGCGCGCTGCGGCGGCTCTATGGCCTGCCCGAACGTGCGCTGCTGCGGCGGAGCAGCGCGGTGGTGCTGTCGACGCCGCAGTACCTCGAGTCCAGTGAGGTACTGCAGGACTTCCGTGCGCGCTGCCGGGTGATTCCGCTGGGCCTGCCGGACGCTGCGCTGCCGCCGGCGCGCCGCCCTCCAGGCGATCAACGCCTGCGCGTGCTTGCGGTGGGCCGGCTGACCTACTACAAGGGCTTCGAGGTGCTGCTGCGCGCGCTCGCGCAGGTGCCGCAGGCCGAACTGAGCCTGATCGGCGGCGGCGAAGGCGAGGCTGGTCTGCGCGCGCTCGCGGCCGAGCTTGGCCTGGGCGAGCGCCTGCGCCTGCTCGGCCGCGTCGACGACGCCGCGCTGGCCCAGGCCTATGCCGACTGCGACGTGTTCTGCCTGCCCTCGCTGGACCGCGCCGAATCCTTCGGCCTGGTGCTGCTGGAGGCCATGCGCGCCGGTCGCGCGGTGGTGGCGAGCCGTATTCCCGGATCGGGCGTCAACCATGTCGTTGCCGAAGGCGAAACCGCGCTGCAGGTACCGCCGGGCGATGCCGAAGCCCTCGCGGCGGCGCTTGCGCGGCTCGCCACCGAGCCAGCGCTGCGCGAACGGCTGGGCGCGGCTGGCCGTCAGCGCTTCGAGCGCGAGTTCGACATCCGCCGCTGCGCGGAGCAGCTCGAAACGCTCTACCGCGAGGTGCTGCGCGACTGAGCCCGCAGGGCCCAGCGCGTGGATCAGTCGTCCTTCGCGGACGGCGCGTCCGCCGCGGGTGAGGCTCGCCACAGCCACGCCGCCAGCAGCAGCGGCAGCGGCAGCCAGTGCAGCAGCAGACGGTTGACGCTGGTGAGGTCGCGCAGCCACTGCGCGTGCTGGCTGAAGCCGAACACCAGCACCAGGAACGCAAGCCCCAGCAGGGCGCCCAGCGCCAGTCCGGCCGCACCCGCCGGGAGCCCTCCCTGCTGCACGCCGCGCCGCCAGCCCAGCGCAAGCAGCACCGGCAGCAGCAGCCAGAGCAGATGCCAGTGCGGCAGCACGAACAGGGTCCACAGCAGTTCGGGCAGCACGTTCTGCGGCTGGAACTGCGCCTGGATCGGACCGAGCGCGAGCGCGCCACTGCCGATCCGCAGTTCGCCTAGGCCCGGCAGCATGAGCTGCAGCGGCCACAGCACGAGCAGCAGCAGGGCCAACAGCGCGCCTGCGGAGAGCAATGCTGCAGCCATGCGCCGCCCCCTGCGCGGCAGCAGCGCGAACGACAGGATCGAGAGCGCCACGCCGGCCCAGATCCAGCCTTCCAGCTTCACCGCCGGCAGCAGCAGGATCGACAGCACCAGCACGATCAGCGCCGCACGTCGCTGGCCGGCCTCGCCAAGCTGCAGCGCAGACAGCCCGGCCAGCATCAGCAGCAGCCCGACCCAGAGGTCGGCATAGCCGGCAAGCGCCGCATGCGCGCTGAGCATCGGCAGACTGGCCCAGGCAAAGCAGCCCAGCTCGGCGACGCGACAGCCCACGCCGGCGCGCAGCAGGCCGCTCCACAGGGCGAGCGCGCCGGCCAGCCAGGCCAGCGGCCAAGCCGCATGCACCGCCGCGCTGTTCCAGCCACCGGCCGCCGAACCGAACCACACGGCGATACCGGGCACCGCATTCGGATAGTCGGGCGCGATAGTCGGCAGTGCCGGCACCCGCGTGGCCAACCAATCCTGCAGGCCGAGCACAGGCAGGAAGGCATCCGCTTCCAGCCATGCACGCGCACGCAGCAGCCACACCGTCCAGGCGTCCCAGGGATAGCTCGGCGTCCACAGCGCCTGGTGCAGGATCAGAACAAACTGGATCGCCAGCGCGAGCGCCAGCAGGGGCAGCCAGCGCGAGCGCCAGGATCCGCGGCCCGCTGGCGCCAACATGGTCACCTCGACTGGATTGGCTTCAGCGGCGATCGCGCCCGTCCAGCGCCGCCTCGCGAGCACGAACAGCAGGATGCCCAGGACGAGCAGCACCGGCGCCAGCCAGGCGAAGGCCGAGCTGGGCGCGATCGGCAGCAGGGGCAGGCAGGCGCCAAGCGCCAGAATCGCCAGCAGCCAACCCGCTGCACCCAGCCAGATCCAGTCCGCGGGTCCGCGTGGGCGCGCCGACAGCAGCGCCAGCGTGGCGCCTCCGAACGCAGCAGGTAGCAGCGCCGCGAGCACCACCCAGATCACCGTCATGGCAGGCGCCTCAGTCGAATCAGACGGGCCTGGGCGCTGGCGGCGATTTCCGACATCTCGAACTGCAGGCCGCCCAGGACCTGCCGGGCCGGCCCGGGTCCCCGCGGCAGCTGTTCCGGGGCGACGGCCAGCAGCAGGATCTCGGCCCCGGCGGGCAGTTGCTGCAGCTGCTCAAGCTGATGCAGCTGCAGGACCGGACGCGCGCCCAGCTCGAAGCGCAAGGCGTCGCGCGTCAGCGGGTCCTCGCTCCACAGCAGCAGCCTGTCCGCGGCCGGCACCGCCGCAAGCACCTGCCGGACCTCCGGAGTCAACGCTGCGACCATGCTGTGGGCGACCAGCGGCTGCGTCGCGAAGTCCGCCTGCCCCGCCAAGCGCAGGCTGCGCTGCCCCAGCTGGTGCAGGTGCGCGCCATGCACGACACACCAGCTGCCGAGCACGATGGGCAGCACCCAGCGCCGGCGCGGCGCGGGAGCGCAAGCCAGGGCTGCGAGGGCGCAGAGCGCGATCCACAGCGGCAGCGAGGGCCCGCCGCGACCCGCAAAGGCGCTGCCTTCGCCATTGATCGAACTGGCCAACCAGGGACGTGGCGCGAACCATTCCGAAAAGGCCGACCGCAGCGCTGGCCACAGGCCGCCGGACTGCAGCTCCAGCACATGCAGGCGCAGCTCGGCTTCCGGCAGGTCCTGCAGGGCGAGGCGCTCGTCGGCACGCACGAACACGCTGATCCTCGGCGTGGATGCCGTGCTGTCCCCTGCATCGCCGCTCCACGCCCGGAATCGCCACAGCGGCAGCACATGCCGGCCCATCGGCAGCTCACGCAGCTCCTGTCCCGCATCGCTCTCGATCACCAGCATGAGCACGTGCGCCATGCCCAGGCCCTCGGCCTCGTATTCGAGGAAGCCCCACTCACCGGGGCGCAGCGCGCCGGGCTGGAGCTGCATGCCTGCGCCGGGCTGGCGCGCGTCCACGCGCAGAACCGGGGTCTCGCCGGTCTCGATCAGTGCACGCCGGTCGGCGGTCGACCATTGCCCGTGCCGGTGGGCCGCCAGCACTAGCACCAAGGCGAGCACGCACAGCAGACCAAAGACGCCGAGTCGCAAAACAATCAAGGAACGCAGCGCGGAGTTGGACACAGAAGGGGCGACCCGTGAACGCCCCTCAAGGGGCGGCGGCGAGGATAGCAAGCCGATGCGCGCGATCGAAGCGTGCGCGCGCGAACGATGCGCCCGCAGACCAGGCTGGAGGGCGCGCGCAGCGGCCTCCAACGTCCTGATATCGGGCCTCGGTCCGGCTTCGGCACGCCGGCTTCGGCGCGCGCTTCGCGGCCACCAAGGGTCACGTCCCTGACCACGCTTGCTCAGGCAGGCGCAGAGCGCGGGACGACAGCCGGCGCGCCTCGTGTATCGTCCGCATGCTGAATTGAATGCCAGCCTTGGAGAGCCACTTCATGCGTCTCGTCGCCAGCCTGACACTTGCCTTCACTCTGTTTGCTTCGCCCGCCCTTGCCGCCGAGCTGCGCCATCCAGAGCCCGGCACCTATGTCGATGCCGATCACCAGGCGCGCGTGCGCGTCGCCCAGCTCGAAGACCAGGCGCGCTTCGAAGCGCTGCGCCGCCATGCCCTGCGCGGCCAACTCGGCGCCGACGGCCTGGCCGCACTGGGCTACGCCTACGCGCTGCGCGGCGAGGCTGAGGACGCCCGCGCCATGCTGGCCCTGGCCCGCGAGTACGCAGGCCAGCGTCGCGCCCTGCTGCGGCATGTGCTGTGGAGCAGCGGCTGGGCCCATCTCAATCTGGGCGACTACGAGGCCGCGGCCGAAGCCTGGCAGGCCTCCGCCGACCTGCACGGCGGTCGGCCGTTCTGGCTGCCCTATTCGATGGCGGTGCTGGCCGAACTGCGCGGCGAGCGCGAACTCGCGATCCAGTGGTACGACGCCGCCGCGCGCTCGCAGCTGCGCTGGAGCCATGCCGAGGGCGTGGCCCGCGCCACCTACTTCTGGCAGCGCAAGGAGTCGGCAGCGATCGATCGCGTCTTCCATGCCTGGCAGGCAAGCCAGCCGCTGCAGATGCCCGGGCGCGAGAGCGAACGCGAGTCCTGAGGCGCTGCCTTTCGGCACCAACGGGACGCACGCTGCCCGGACGTCCAACGAAAACGCCCCGGCCAAGACCGGGGCGTTTTCGTTCGAGGCAGCTGCCGGATGATCAGGTTTCGCGGCAGCCGCAGCAGCAGTGCGGACTCGCTCGCAAATCCCGAATCCCCAATCCCGAATCCCGGCTCATCAGTGCCCGCCGTCGAGCGCCTTCAGCTCGGCGACCAGCTGATTGACCATGCTGGCGCCGTCGCCGAACAGCATGCGGGTGTTGTCGGCGTAGAACAGGGCGTTCTCGATGCCAGCGAAGCCGGTGCCGCGGCCGCGCTTGATGACGATGGTGTTCTTCGAGTTCACCACGTCGAGGATGGGCATGCCGTAGATCGGGCTGGCCGGGTCGGTCTTGGCGACCGGATTGACTACGTCATTGGCGCCGATCACCAGCGAGACGTCGGTGATCGCGAACTCCGGGTTGATGTCGTCCATGTCGGCGATCAGGTCGTAGGGCACGCCAGCCTCGGCGAGCAGCACATTCATGTGGCCCGGCATACGGCCGGCGACCGGATGGATCGCGAACTTGACCTTGACGTCGCGCTTCATCAGCTGCTGCGTGAGCTCCCACACCTTGTGCTGGGCCTGGGCAACCGCGAGGCCGTAACCCGGCACGATCACCACCCGCTCGGCGTAGGCCATCATCGCGGCGACGTCGGACGCCTCGATGGGCTTCTGGCTGCCGGTGATCTCCTGTGCTTCGCCCGAGCTGCCGCCAAAGTTCGAGAACAGCACATTGCTGATCGGCCGGTTCATGGCCTTGGCCATCAGCTGGGTCAGCAGCATGCCAGCCGCACCGACCACGGTGCCCGCGATGATCAGCGACTCGCTCTGCAGCACATAGCCCTTGAAGGCCACGGCAAGGCCGGTGAACGCGTTGTACAGCGAGATCACGACGGGCATGTCGGCGCCGCCGATCGGCAGGGTCATCAGCACGCCGAAGATGAGCGTGAGCACGAAGAAGGCGATGATCACCCGCACGTCGAGCTCGAACACCAGCCAGGCGCCGAGGCCCAGGCAGGCGACGAACACCAGCAGGTTGACCATCTGCTGGCCGCTGAAGCTGAAGCGCTTGTCGAGGCGCCCGTCGAGCTTGGCCCAGGCGATGACCGAGCCCGAGAACGAGACCGCACCGATCAGCGAGCCCAGCACGGCAAGCACGAGTTTGGTGGTGTCCATGCAGGCATGCGCGGCCATGTCGGCCGGTGTGCAGGCGTCGGTGTGCGCGGCCGAGTTGATCAGCGCATAGGCGCCGATCGCCGCCGCCGAGCCGCCGCCCATGCCGTTGAAGATGGCGACCATCTGCGGCATGTCGGTGATCGGTACACGCTTGCCCCAGACCCAGAACACGAAGGACAGCACGATCGCCACGACCATCAGGCCGAGATTGAGCGGATCGATGCCGTGCGTGCCCCAGGTGCTGGGCGCGAAGAAGGTGACCACGGTGGCAATGACCATGCCGACGCCGGCCCACTTGATGCCGCGCTTGGCGGTCACCGGCGAGCCCATCTGCATCAGGCCGATGATGAAGAGCAGGGCCGCGGCGAAGTAGCTGGACTTGGCCAGCAGGTCGAGCAGTTCGGGAAGGCTCATCGATCAGCCCTCCTTCTTCTTGCTGGACTTGAACATCTCCAGCATGCGCTCGGTGACGACATAGCCACCCACCGCATTGCCCGCACCCAGCAGCACCGCGAGGAAGCCGATGGTGCGCTCCAGGGTGGTGTCGGCATGGGCCAGCGAGATCATCGCGCCCACCACCACGATGCCGTGCACGAAGTTCGAGCCGGACATGAGCGGGGTGTGCAGGATCACCGGCACGCGCGAGATGATGACGTGGCCGCAGATCGCGGCCAGCATGAAGATATACAGCGCAACAAAGCCGTCCATCAGGCCGCTCCTCCCTCGATCCGCTGCTTGCTGGGGCCGTGCTTGATCTCGCCGGCATGGGTGAGGCAGGTCTGCGCGACCAGTTCGTCGCTCCAGTCGGAGCTGATCGCACCGTCCTTGATCGACAGCACCAGGAAGTTGTAGAGATTGCGCGCGTACATTTCGCTGGCGTGGATGCAGCCCATCGAGGCCAGATGGGTCGGCCCGACCACGTCGACGCCGTTGGCGGTACGCACCGTCTCACCGGCCTTCGTCAGCTCGCAGTTGCCGCCGGTTTCAGCCGCGAGGTCGACGATCACGCTGCCCGCCTTCATGCCCTCGACCATGGCGGCGGTGATGATCTTCGGCGCTGGGCGACCCGGCACGGCGGCGGTGGTGACGATGACGTCGATGCCCTTCAGATGCTCTGCCAGCTTGCGCTGCTGCTCGGCACGCTCTTCCGCCGTCAGCTCGCGCGCATAACCACCCGAACCTGCCGCGCTGACGCCGAGGTCGAGGAACTTCGCGCCCAGCGATTCGATCTGCTCGCGCGTCTCGGGGCGCACGTCGAAGCCTTCGACCTGGGCACCGAGCCGACGGGCCGTCGCAATCGCCTGCAGGCCGGCCACGCCGGCGCCGACGATCAGCACCTTGCTCGGGCGGATGGTGCCGGCGGCGGTGGTCAGCATCGGGAAGAACTTGCCGCTGGTCTGCGCCGCGATCAGCACCGCCTTGTAGCCGGCCATGCCGGCCTGCGAGCTGAGCACGTCCATGGCCTGGGCGCGGGTGGTGCGCGGCAGCAGCTCCATGGCGAAGCTGGTGAGCTTGCGGTCGCGAAGCGCCCGCACGCGGTCGTCACCGGTGTGCGGCTGCAGGTAGCCGATCACGATCGCGCCTTCCTTCAGTGCGGCGATCTCGTCGGCTTCGGGCGGCTGCACCTTCAGCAGCACGTCGGCGCGAGACAGGACTTCGGCCGCGGTGTCGACGAACTCGACGTCGGCATAGGCGCTGTCGGGAAAGGCTGCAGAGACGCCCGCCCCCTTCTGCATCAGCACGGACACGCCGGCGGCGCGTAGCTTCTTTGCGACTTCCGGCGTCAGCGCTACGCGGCGTTCACCCGCGACGCGCTCGACGACGGCACTGACGGTACCCGCCATGTGCACACCTCCCCTTTGCTGAAACCCCGGGGGATGCTAGCCGAAAGTCGTAGGGCGCGCGCAGCGCAGTCGCGGCCATCGCGGCACAGGCATATGCGGATCGGTCACTGGCGAACCGCCCAAGCGCAAGAAGACGCATCGCGACGACAGGGCGTGGCGCGGCGCACTCCCACTCCCGCTGGATGCGCGCCAGGCTCAGCCGGCGCTGTCGCCCTCGGCACCCTTGCCGCCAGCGCGCAGCCGGCCGAGCACCTGGTTCATGGCGTGCTCGAAGGCCGCATCGTTCTGGCGGATGACGAGGCGCTTGGCGCCGATCATCGCCGCCAGCTCTTCCGCCGATGCCACGCAGTAGCGCAGGCCGCGGCGATTGACGAACAGCAGGCGGTTCGAGATCGGGCTCTGCCAGCTCAGCTTGGCCGGCTGGGCGTTGCCTTCCTCGTCGATGAACTGCACCCAGGTGCCAACCGGCAGCTTGCGGATGCGCTCGACGTCGTCGGCGTTGAACTCAAGGCCGGCCAACGGATCGGGCTCGGCCTCGACCTCCTCGCTGCTGCTGGCCGACGCCAGAGTCGGCGAGTCCATCGGCGGCGCGTTGCGCTCGACCGCACCAGCCAGCTGCTGCTGTATCTCCGGCGAGGCCGCTCGTGGGCTGAGCGCCGCCAGCAGAGACTGCAGGACCTCGTCGGCCGCCGCGCCTACGCAGCCTGCGCTCTGCAGCACCGGCTCCAGCTGCGGACGCAGCGCGGAAAACGCGGTCTCGGAAAACGCGCGGCGCTCGCGCGACTCCGACCACGCGCCCAGCAGGGAGTCACCGGCAGCCAGCGCCGCCTGGTACTTGGGTGCGTCGTGCCCCTCGCGCAGGCCCATCAGGGTGACGTGGTGGACCCAGTAGCGGCGCAGGAAGGAATCCACCGCCGGCGCCAGTTCGGGATGCAGCTCAAGGCGCCGGTTCAGCTCCGCGGTGGCTGCGGCGCGCGCGAACTCAAGACGCTCCTTGCCGCGCTGGGCCTCGGCCGCGCGCCGTTCAGCCAGCGCGATGCGTCGGCGATGCTGCTCGATGAACTCGCGGAACTCCTGCTCCAGTGTCTCGAAGATCGCGACGTCCTCATTGAACTCGACCGCGAGCCTGTCCACCGTGCGGCGCACGCGATCCAGCAGCTCGCGATCCTGCGGCGCCTCACCGGTATTGCCTTCGCAAGCCTCGGCCAGCGAGTTCAGCAGGCGGCGCGCCGGATGCGACTTCTGCAGGAACATCCGGCGGTCCAGCAGCGCGACCTTGATGAAGGGCACGATCATGCGGCTGATCGTCTTGCGCGTGTCCGAATGGAAATCGCGCTCCTCCAGCAGCACCTCGAACAGCATGCCGACCAGGTCGATCGCGTCCTCGTCGGCCGCGCTCATGCGCGAGGTGTTGGGGTCCAGACCCAGGCGCTCGGCGCCGGTCAGCAGCTCCTGCTTGAGCCGCTGCGCCAGGCTCTGCTCGGGGTCGTCAAGGGCGTCGCTGACCGAATCGGGAAGTTCGTTCTGGTAGAGCGATAGCACCGACAGCATTTCGTTGGGCGAGAGCGGGCGCAACGGCTCGGTGTCGCCGATCCCCGAGTGATCGCCGTGGGCCGCATGACCAGCGGGCACGGAGAACGCGCCGCGACCGCCGCGCGCGCCGCGGTAGGACTCGAGCAGCTCGTGCAGGGTAGAGAACAGCGCTTGCTCGGCGGCCGGGCTGACCGGGGCCTGTTCGGCGTACTCGCGCGGCGGCGGCGCGTAGCCGCCTTCGGCTTCCGCCTCGCGCATCGGATCCACGGGCCGCGGCGGGGCGCCGGGTCGGCGAGCGACGCTGTGACGCACTTCGGGTAGCACGCCAGACTCGACCAGGGCCTTGTTGAGGTCCACATAGAACGCGGGCAGCAGGCGCTGGAATTCGCGCTCGTACAGCTTGAACAGCAGGACCTTGACCCGCACCGAAATGTCGAGGCCGGCGAGCGCGCCGCGGAAGGCCTGCGCGATGTGGGCGGGGCCAACAGGGCTGTTGTCGTCGTCGATCTCGACGCCGCCGATCAGCGCACCCAGGCGCCGATTGATCTGGTGCAGGGCCGGGCCCAGCCCGCGCGAGATCGCCACGGCGACCATGCGCGCGCTCAGCTGCTCCTCGAGCTCCTCTTCGGAAACCAGCGAAAGCTCGCCCGGCTGCGCGCTGCGCACGCCCTGCTCCAGATCGACCTTGAGTGGCGCCCGCCGCTCGTAGGCGGCGAACGCAGTCAGCAGGTGCTCGACGAATCGCTGCTCGATCACCGGACGCTGCTTGCGCAGTTCGCGCATCGCGTCGAAGTACTCCTGGTGGTTCAGGGAGCCGTCGGCGCGCTGGACGAAATCGAACAGTGTGTTGTCCGCCTTCTCCAGAGTCTCCCCGAGGAAGGCGGGTAGGCGCTTGACGGCGCGCGCGCGCAGGCCGGAGACCAGCGACGAGATGTCGAAACCCGGCTTCATCGCGAGGCGACCGTTGATGTCCAGTACATTGTCGGGGGTAGACTTGCTGACCATGTCATGTGTCCTCAGGCGCGATGCTCGCCCCCTCACGGGCTGCGAGTCTACGGGTCGCAATTGTGGCGAAACGTGAGAGCCCTCGCGCTTCGCCGCCCCTGGGACGCGGCCCTGCCGACACCAAAGTCGCAAGTGTGACAGAGCTGGCGCGCCAGCGACCTGTTTCGTCACTTGTCCTTCGCTCACCGGAACTCCGATTGATGAACCCGTTCGCGCTCGACCAGCGCCGCTCGACGCCCTCCCGCCTGCTCGGCGAGCCCGCGCCGGATTCCGGACAGCTGCTGGACCTGCTGCGCGTCGCCTCGCGCGTACCCGATCACGGCGCGCTGGCGCCCTGGCGCTTCCTGACCGTCCGCGGCGATGCGCGAGCAGAACTGGGCGCGGCCCTGGCCACCCGCGCGCTGGCGCTGAATCCGGACATCGAGGCCGCCGCCCTGGACAAGGAGCGCAAGCGCTTCCTGCAGGCGCCGCTGGTGGTGGCGGTGATCGGCTGCTATATCCAGCCGCACAAGATTCCGCTGGTCGAACAGCAGCTCACCGCCGGCTGCGTCTGCTTCAGCCTGCTGCAGGCCGCCCAGGCCGCCGGCTTCGGCGCCCAGTGGCTGACCGGCTGGGCCGCCTACGATCCAGAAATCCGCGCCCGCCTCGGCCTTGCGGAAAACGAGGCGGTGGTGGGATTCATCCATATCGGCACGCCGCGCGACAGCCTGCCCGAACGCCCGCGACCGGATCCGGGAGCACGCCTGCAGGACTGGACGCCTTGAGCGCGAGCCCGGTCCTGCTGGTCGACGCCAGCCTCTACGTGTTCCGCGCCTGGCATTCCATCCCCGATGAGTTCACTGATCGCGAAGGGCGCCCGGTCAACGCCGTGCAGGGCTTCCTGCGGTTCGTGCTTGAGCTGCTGGAGAACGCGCGCCCGGAGCGCATCGCCATCGCCTTCGATGAATCGCTCGAAACCTCGTTCCGCAATCGCCTGTACCCCGCCTACAAGGCCAACCGCGAGCCGGCGCCAGAGTCGCTGAAGTACCAGTTCCAGCAGTGCCGCGCCCTGTGCGAAGCGCTGGGCCTGTGCACGTTGGCGGACCCCGAGTTCGAAGCGGACGACCTGATCGGCAGCCTGCTCGCCGGGATTCGCGCCCAGGGCCTGCGCGGTCTCATCGTGTCGGCGGACAAGGACCTCTCGCAGCTGCTCGAAGCGGGCGACAGCCAGTGGGACTACGCGCGCAACCAGCGCTGGGACATGGCGGGCGTGCGCGAGCGCTACGGCGTGCTGGCCCGGCAGATCCCGGATTTCCTCGGGCTCGCCGGAGATGCCGTCGACAACATTCCGGGCGTGCCTGGCGTCGGCGCGAAAACAGCGGCGGCCCTGCTGGAGCATTTCGACAGCCTTGACGCCCTGCTCGCGCGCCTCGGCGAACTGCCCTTCCTGCGGATCCGCGGCGCGGCCTCGCACGCGCAGCGCATCGACGCGCATCGCGACATGGCGCTGCTGTGCCGCGAGCTCGCCACCATCCGCTGCGATCTAGACCTGGGAGACGCAGCCGAGCGCTGTCGCCGCGCTGCACCCGATCAGGCGCGGCTCGACGCGCTTGCCGAACAGCTCAGGCTGGGGCCGATGACGCGGCGACGCATCGCCTCGCTCGGCAGTACGCAGGCTTGATCCGGTGAAGCGAGGGGCGGCGGGCGCAGGCGCGCGCCGCCGGCCCGGGATCAGCGCACGAACTGGGTCGGACGCGCTTCCTGGCGATCCATCGCGAAGTCCGCCTGCAGTCGATAGATGCGTGCGCCTTCGATGCGCTCGCGATTGCGCGGCAGACCGAAGCGGTCGTAGCCATTGCGCTGGCTGTTGCCGATCAGGTAGACCGCAGCGTTCTCGCCGATGGTCGCGCCCACCTGCAGCGGCAAGGCCTGCTGGTTGGCCTCCAGCGGATGGCCCAGGGCGATCTGGCGGCCGTCGGCCGACAGCTTGAGCCGCATGATGCGATTGGGCGGCAGGCCGTTCTGCACGACGATCAGGTGGTCGTTCCACCAGGCCATGGATTCGATGCCGGCCAGTGCGAGGTTACGCGGCACCGCGATGTCGAAGGGCTTGCCGGTATCCAGGTCGAGGCCGAACACGCCACGCTCGACGTCGCTGAAGTACAGGCGCTTGGAGTCACCCGACACCGTGAGGCCACGCAGGCCCGACAGATGCGGCGCCTGCAGCAGGCGCCGGAAGCTGTCGTCGCGCACCTGGTAGATCACGTTGTTGACGCCGTCGAGGGCATACACGCTGCCGTCACCGGCGACCGCGATGTTGGAGAGCACGAAGCTCTGGCCCGGCACTACCGGCGACAGGAAGCTCTTGATGAACTTGCCGCTGGCCAGCTCGAACTTGAAGATGCCGGCCTTGCCCAGATCGCGTTCGGCGCTGTAGCCCTTGTAGTGCGGCACCGCGCTTGAGGCCACCCACAGGACGCCGCGCTGGGCATCAACCGCCACGCCAAACACGCCCCACATGCCGTTGGTCTCGTCGGCTGCGGCCAGCGCCTTCAGGCTGCCGTCCTCCTCGACCACGTAGACCTTGCCCTCGCGTACGCCGCCGGCCAGCAGGCGGCCGCGGGTCGCGTCGAAGGCCAGGCTCTCGATCAGCAGGTCCTCGCGCGGCAGGGTGTAGGCCACCTTGCCCTCACCGAAGCTGTCGCGGTTGCGCTGGAAGCCCTGCACGACGTATTGCCAGACCTCGGTGGTGCTGACCTTCTCGAAGCGCGGGTCGTTCTCGACTTCGTACGCAAAGCCCGCCGCCTGCAGCTCCAGCAGGGCGTTGTAGGCCTCGCTCTTCATGTCCTGCTGCGCGTAGCCGGCCGCCATCTCGAAACGCATGGCGCCGACGTGCGGACGCAGCGCGGCGAGGCGCTTCCAGACCAGGGTCTCCTTGACGATCTCACCGGCTTCGCGCAGCTGCGCGGCCAGCTGCAGCAGGCTGTCGGTGTCATCGACGGCGGCCAGGGCCTGCTCGATCTGCTCCGGCGTTTCGAGGGTCTTGCCCTCGGCCGGCGGCGCCTCCTGGGCCAGCAGAAAGGCGGGCGACGTCAGCAGCAGGGTGCACAGCAGGAAACGCTTGAACGACATGAGTGGGGTTTTCCGTGGAAGGCTAAGGTGAGAGCGGACCTCAAGACCAGCGCCGGGGCCGCGGGTTCCCCAGGGTCCGGTGGCTGGCCCCGGCAAGGGCTGCGTACACACCGAGAGGTGCGCGGCGCTGGCTAAGATGGCGCCCATTCTAGCCAAGGCCTATCCGATGAGCCCGACCCCGGAGCCCGCAGCCGTCGAAACCCTGCACGAAGCCCGCTTCCTGCGCCTGTGCCGGCGCGGCCGCTGGGAGTACGCCGAGCGCACCAATGCCGGCAGCGCGGTGATCGTGGTGGCGGTGACGCCCGAGGACCGCATCCTCTTCGTCGAACAGTTCCGCGAGCCGATCCAGCAGCGCAGCATCGAGATGCCGGCCGGTCTGGTCGGCGACATCGATGGCGAGGAGTCGATCGAACTGGCCGCCCAGCGCGAGCTGGAAGAGGAAACCGGCTGGCGCGCCGAGCGTGTCGAGTTCCTGATGATGGGGCCGTCCTCCTCGGGCATGAGCACCGAACAGATCGCCTTCGTCCGCGCCCACGGCCTGACCCGCGTTGGCGCCGGTGGCGGCGATGTCACCGAGAACATCACCGTCCACGAGATCCCTCGCACGCAAGCGCCCGCATGGCTGGATGCAAAGCGGCGCGAGGGCTACTCGATCGATCCCAAGCTCTATGCAGGGCTGTACTTCGTCGAGCGCAATCCCGATGGCAGCTGCGCTTGAGCCCCTCTCCCACTGGGAGAGGGGTTGGGGTGAGGGCGGGGTGTCCTCAGATTTGAATCGAGCGAGCGCTTGGCCGATGTAGCCGAGGCTCACCCTCGTTGCGCGCTTGGGGCAGTCGCGTTGCCCGGCCCTCTCCCCAACCCCTCTCCCTCGGGGAGAGGGGCCAAGAACGAATCCCGAATCCCGAATCCCTAATCCCGGGCCTTCAACACCTCACGCGCCGCGTTGTGCCCCGGCAGCCCACTGACGCCGCCACCCGGGTGCGCGCCGGAGCCGCACAGGTACAGGCCCTTCAGCGGCATCCGGTAGTTGCCGTGTCCCAGCACCGGCCTCGCGGAGAACAATTGGTTCAAGCTCAGCACGCCGTGGAAGATGTCGCCGCCGATGAGGCCGAACTCCTGTTCGAGGTCGAAGGGCGAGAGCGCGCGGTAGCCCAGCACCGAGGCCTTGAAGTTCGGCGCATACGCGTTGACGGTGTCGATCATCAGCTTCGCCACTTCGTCGCGATGGTCTGGCCACTGCTTGCCATCGGGCAGCTCGGGCGCGACGTGCTGGCAGAACAGGCTGGCGACGTGCGCGCCCTTGGGCGCCAAGCCGTCGTCCAGGGTCGACGGAATCAGCATCTCGACGATGGGCTGCTTCGACCAGCCGTGTTGGCGCGCATCGAAATAGGCCTGCTCCATGTAGCGCAGGCTGGGCGCCAGGATGATGCCGGCGGTGTGGTGCTCGGCGCGCGCGCGACCCGGCAGGCAGCTGAAGTCGGGCAGTTCGGACAGGGCCACGTTCATGCGAAAGGTGCCCGAGCCGCAGCGGTAGCCGCGCATGCGCTCGGCGAAGTCGGCGGGCAGCTCGGCCTGCGGCACCAGCCGGGTGAACAGCAGCTTGGGATTGACGTTGGCGATCACGCGCGCCGCGCGATGCACGCGGCCGTCCTCAGTACGCACGCCGACCGCCCTGCCCTGCTCGACCAGCACCTCGGCCACGCCGGCATTGAGCTCGATCTGCACGCCGGCGGCCTCCGCTGCGCGCGCCATCGCCTGGGTGATCGCGCCCATGCCGCCGATCGCATGGCCCCACACGCCGGCCTTGCCGTTGACCTCGCCGAACACGTGATGCAGCAGCACATAGGCGCTGCCGGCCGCATAGGGGCTGGCGTAGTTGCCGACCACGCCGTCGAAGCCGAACAGCGCCTGGATCGGCTCGGACTCGAACCAGCGCTCCAGATAGGCGCCCGCGGAATCGGTGAACAGATCGAGCAGATCGCGCTGGCCTTCGATGCCGAGCGCCGCAGCGCGCCGGCCCAGTCCGGCCGCGCGGATCAGCTCGGGCAGCGCGGCCAGCCAACCGCCCTCCGGCGGCACATTGGGCGGGGTCTGCACGGCCAGCTCGCGCAGCAGGCCGGCGATGCGATCGAGGTGCTGGCCGTAGGCCGGCAGACGCTCGGCGTCGCGCGCGCTGAACTTCGCCACCTCGGCCTGCGTGCGGCCCTCGCCGGCCTTCAGGTAGCGGCCATCGGGCAGCGGCAGGAAATTGCCGAGCTCGCGCTCGACGATGCGCAGGCCGTGGCCGTGCAGGTCCAGCTCGCGGATCACCTTGGGATGCAGCAGCGAAACGGTGTAGCTGGCGGTCGAGTTGCGAAAGCCCGGGTGGAACTCTTCGGTCACCGCCGCGCCGCCGACCACGCCTCGGCGCTCCAGCACGCGGACTTTCAGGCCGGCGCGCGCCAGATAGGTCGCGCAGACGAGGCCGTTGTGGCCAGCGCCGATCACCAGCACATCGCTGCGCATGTCGCTCATCTCAGCGCTCCGTGATCTCGACGCTGACCTGGCCGATGCCCTCGACGCGCGCGGTGAGCCGATCCCCGGCCACGCAGGGGCCGACGCCAGCGGGCGTGCCGGTGAACACCAGATCGCCTGGCTCCAGCCGCACGAAGGTCGAGAGATTCGCCAGCAGTTCCGGCACCGACCAGATCAGATCGGCGATGTCCGCCGACTGCCGCGTCTCGCCGTTCTGGATCAGCTCGATGCGCGCCGCTTTCGGATGGCCGATCCGCGCCGCCGGCGCGATCGCGCTGCAGGGGGCGGAGCGGTCGAAGCCCTTGGCCATGTCCCAGGGCTTGCCGCCCTTCTTGAACTGCGCCTGCAGGTCGCGGCGGGTGAAGTCGATGCCGACGCCGTAGCCGAACACGAGGGCCTGCGCCTGCTCGGGCGTGAGATTCGCGCCGCTGCCGCCGATCGCCACTACCAGCTCGGCCTCGTAGTGGAAGTCTGCGGTCTGGCCCGGATACGGAATCCGCGCGCCGTCGGAGACCACCGCATCGGCCGGCTTCATGAAGAAGAACGGCGCCTCGCGGGTCGGGTCCGCACCCATCTCGCGGGCGTGCTCGGCGTAGTTGCGGCCCACGCAGTAGATGCGGCGCACCGGGAAGTACTGCGGGCTTTCAGCCACGGCGACGCAGGGCTGGGCGGGCGGCGGCAGGACGTAGACGCTGGACTGGGGCATGGGGTTCGTCTCTCGGGATTGGGGATTGGGGATTCGGGATTGGGGATTCGCAAGAGCCGAAGCAGAGCGACTCCCCTCTCCCTTCGTGGGAAGCGGAGAAGAACGCCTGTCGGCTGCCGGTGGCAGCCGACGTTCTCCGGAGCCCGCGCGAAGCGACGGCAGACCAAGGGAGGAGGCGAGTCTCGCGCGAGGTTCGCCCCCTCTCCCCAACCCCTCTCCCACCAGGGGAGAGGGGCTCCACATCAGGGGTCGAGAGACTGAGTCGCGCTCGCCCCCTCGCGCGTCCTGCGAACAGCCTGCAAAGCATAGCCGCGTGCACGTGGTTCGCACCCCTGCGTAAAGGCGCAGCACAGGCTTGACGCCGGCCCAAGCGCGAAACTTGCATGCCGCGAGTCAACACACCCCGCGCGGAGGCCCCCATGCTGCCCCAGGACGACGAAGACGCACTGCTGAAGCGGCACCGCTATGCGCTGCAGGAGATCGAGCGCGAGATCCGCAAGATCAACCGCGAGGTGATCCACCGCGACATCCCGAAGATCGAGCGCAAGCACGTGGTCGAACTGGCCAAGGTGGTGGCCGAGCACCGCGCCCGCTATCTCACCGCCGGCATGCGCCTGTCGTCCGCCAAGATCGGCACTCCGGAAGAGCAGGAGCTGATCCGCATCCTGCCCGGTCTGCGCCGCGAGTTCGAAACCGCCCGCGACGTGTTCGCTGCACTGGAGCGCGCCATCGAGCAGGCCTACGTCGACGTCGATCTGCGCTGAAGGCGGGCGGAGCTGTTCGGCAAGACACAGCGCCCTGCCTTCTGGCACCCGCGCCGAAGCGCCGCAGGCGGCACCTTTGCAGCCCTGTCCAACGACCGGGCCCGCCGCTCATGACCCTGCTGTCCCCCCTCCCGCGCCGCCTGCGGCTCGCCGCACTGGCGGCCTTCAGTCTCGGTTTCGCCCTGCCCGCCTTCGCCGCTGAGCGCATCGAAGTCGGCAACCGCGTGACCGAAGGCGTGCCCGAGCTGCCGGCCGATCTGATCGAGCGCCTCGACCGCTACCAGAACACACGGCCGTCCAACTTTGCCGGCTGGGCCAGCGATGGCGAGCTGCTGATCGGCACCCGCTTCGGCGAGACCAGCCAGGTACACCGCGTGCGCGCACCACTGGGCATGCGTGAGCAGCTGACCTTCCACAAGGAGCCGGTCTCGTCGGTGCGCGCCCAGCCGGGCAGCAACGGCCGCGGCTTCGTGTTCGGCAAGGATGTCGGCGGCTCGGAGTTCTGGCAGCTCTACCACTACGACCTCGAGAGCCGCAGCACGCGCCTGCTCACCGACGGCGGCCGCAGCCGCAACGAGCAGCCAATCTGGTCACCCGACGGCCGCCTCATCGCCTGGTCGAGCACGGCCCGCAACGGCCGCGACAGCGACATCTGGGTGCGCTCGCTCGACGGCGAGGCGCGCGCCGTGCTGACCGAGGGCGGGAACTGGTTCGCGAACGACTTCTCGGCCGATGGCAAGCGCCTGCTGGTGCAGCGCTACATCTCGATCAACGAGAGCCAGCCGGGCGAGGTGGATCTCGCCACCGGCACGCTCGAGCGCTTCCCGGTCGAGGGCGGCAAGGCGGCCTTCGGCGGCCTGCGCTACGCGCCCGATGGCGAGGGCATCTACTTCATCTCCGACGAGAACAGCGAGTTCCGGCGCCTGCGCTACCACCGTCCTGGCCAGCCGGTGCAGGTGCTCACGGCCGATCTCGACTGGAACGTGGTGGCCTTCGACATCGCCTCGGACGGCCGTCATCTGGCGTATGCGAGCAACGAGGACGGCATCTTCCGTCTGCACGTGCTGTCCCTGCCCGATCATCGCCCGGTGCCCCTGCCCGAGCTGCCGGTCGGCGTGATCGGCGGCATGGGCTTCTCGCCCGACGGCCAGCGCATCGCGCTGACGCTGAACAGCGCGATCACGCCCAGCGATGTCTATGTGGTGGATCTCGCCGCGCGCAGCCTGACCCGCTGGACCGAAGGCGAAGTCGGCGGCCTCGACGCCTCGCGCTTCGTCGGTCCGACACTGATCCGCTACGAGAGCTTCGACGGCCTGTCGATTCCGGCCTTCTACTACCGCCCGGCCGGCGTGCCGGCCGACCGCAAGCTGCCGGTGGTGATCAACATCCACGGCGGCCCCGAGGCCCAGGCCCTGCCGGTGTTCAGCCCGGCCGTGCAGTTCATGCTGGACGAGCTGCAGGTGGCCGTGCTGGTGCCGAACGTGCGCGGCTCGGCCGGCTACGGCAAGACCTATCTCGACCTCGACAATGGTGTCAGGCGCAAGGACTCGGTCAAGGACATCGGCGCCCTGCTCGACTGGATCGCCGAGCAGCCGGGACTCGATGCCGACAAGGTCGGCGTCTCGGGCGGCAGCTATGGCGGCTACATGGTGCTGGCGACCCTGGTCGACTACGCCGACCGTCTCGCTGCCGGCATCAACGTGGTCGGCATCTCGCACTTCGCCACCTTCCTGAAGAACACCGAGAGCTACCGCCGCGACCTGCGCCGCGCCGAGTACGGCGACGAGCGCGACCCGGAGATCGCGAAGTTCTTCGAAGAGATCGCGCCGCTGAACAACGCCGCGCAGATCCGCTCGCCGCTGTTTGTGGCCCAGGGCGCCAATGATCCCCGCGTGCCGCTGTCGGAGGCCGACCAGATCGTCGACGCGGTGCAGGGTAACGGCGGCGATGTCTGGTATCTGGTGTTCAAGGACGAAGGCCATGGCTTCGCCAAGAAGACCAACAGCGACTACTTCAGCGCCGCCAGCATGCTGTTCTGGCAGAAGCATCTGTTGGGCGAGTAGTCGAACCCCTCACGCCCGCGGGCGACACCGCGGGCGTGGCTTGGGCTTCGCGAACTGCATGGCGTGATCGCGGCAGCCGAAACTGCGCGCGTGCCATCGACGGGGTCGTCGTAGCGAAGCGAATGCCGCGATCGCCAACCCGACGGCGACCACCAGCAGCGGAAAAGTGCTGGGAGCGCTGCGACGAGGCCGCGCCAGGCTTGACTCGAATCTCGAATCTCGAATCTCGAATCCCGAATCCCGAATCCCGGCGCAAGCATCAACGCACAGCGAACACGCGCCCTGCGGCAATCGTGGTGTCCAGCGCCAGCGAATCCGCATCCAGCAGCAGCAGATCGGCATCCGACCCCACCTCGATGCGCCCCTTTCGCGGCAGGCCCCAGACCGAGGCCGCGCTGGAGGTGATCGGCTGCAGCGCCTGCTCCAGCGCGAGGCCATGCGAGAGCACCAGCTCGCGCAGGCCCTCCAGCAGGCTGTGCATGGGCGCGAACTCGATCGACAGCAGGCGCCCCTGCGCATCGAAGCGAGGCAGGCTGGCCTGGCCATCCGTACTGAGGGTGATGCGCTCGATCGGGGCACCGTCTTCCAGCAAGGCCAGCAAGGCGCGCAGCGGCGGCACCTCGCCGGCTTCGAGCAGTTCGGCACTGGTGCTCGCGGTAATGTCGATGCTGCCGCCGGCATGCAGCCAGCGGCGCCCCTGCTCGAACAGGCGCGCGTTACGGCTCATGTGGGTCGGGTGCCACTGACCGCGCGGCAGCGGCGTCCGCGCGCCCAGCTGCTCCAGTAGATCGATGCCGTCGGCGCCGTCGCCGACGTGGATCAGCACGGTGCCGCGCTTGCCAGCCAGCATGCCGCCGACGCGCGCATCGGCGCCGATCCGCGCCAGCTCGTCGAAGCTGGGCTGCGAACCGCGGTGATCGGCGATCGCAATCTCGCCGACGCCCTGCATCTCGGGGATCAGCACCAGATCGGAGCGAACGCTGCCGGTCAGCGTCGCCACCGGCACTCGATAGCTGCCCGAGAGAACAAACGCCGAAAGACCTTCGGCGTTCAGCGCGCGCGCGCAGGCCAGCAGGTCGACATGGCTGCGGGTGACTTCATCGGTGCCCAGCGCACCGATCAGCGTGGTGACGCCGGCGCGCAGCGCATCTTCGGCGCGCAGCGGATGCGCGCGGGTGGCAAAGCCGCCCTCGCCGCCACCGCCGCCGATGTGCACCAGGCTGTCGACGAAGCCCGGCACCAGCGGGCGACGGCGCGCATCGATGCGCCGCAGCGGCAGCGCGCTGCCCGGCTGCAGATCGCGCCCGATCGCCAGCACGCGGCCGGCAGCAATCAGCACATCCTGGCGACCGAGCGGCGCAGGGGCGAACACCTCGGCATCGGTGATCAGCAGCGGCGTGTCGCGTTCTTCGAGCAGCATCATTGGTATCCCGTCAGTACGCCAAGCGCGACGAAGCCCGCCGCCATGGCCAGCAGAAGAAGTTCGAAGCGCCAGACGATGCGCAGCCACTCCGCCCATGAGAGGCCGGCCACGCCGGTGGCGCCGATGAGCAGGGCCGAGGTCGGCACGACCAGGTTGGTGAGCCCGTCGCCGAGCTGGAAGGCGAGCACCGACACCTGCCGCGTCACGCCGACCAGATCGCCGAGGCCGGCCATCAGCGGCATGGTGATGGCCGCCTGCGCCGAGCCCGAGGTCACGAAGAAGTTGAAGCCCGACTGCAGGCCGAGCATGCCCAGCGCCGCCAGCATCGGCGGCGCGCCTTCGAACACCCAGGCCATCGCGTAGAGGAAGGTGTTGAGCACCGAAGGCGTGTGCGGATCGGTGCCGCCCACCAGCCACAGCAGACCCTTGGCGGCGGCGATGACGAGCGCCACCGGCACCATCGAACGCACGCCGTCGGTGAACACCTCGGCGATGCGGTTGGCGCCGAGGCGACGGTCGATGAAGCAGATCAGACCGCTGACGAGGCCGAGGGTGAAGAACTGCGCGGCGATCTCGGGCAGGTAGTACTGGCGCTGGCTCACGCCCCAGACGATCCACACCACCGTCGCCAGCACCGCCAACAGAATCGCGCGATCGGCCCAGCGCTGCGGCTCGGCGCGGATCAGTTCGGCCACGTCGCCCGCGTCCACCCGCTGCGCGCTGCGATGGCGCAGCGCAAAGCGCAGGGTGAAGGCGATGCCGACCGCGGTGAAGCAGGCCCACATGGCCATCCGGAAGTCGGCGCCCGACAGCGGATCCAGCCCGGCGATGCCCTGCGCCACCAGCACGCTGAACGGGTTGGTCCAGGAGGTGGCGAAGCCGATCTGGCTGGCCATGTAGGTGCACATCACCGCCGAGGCGCGCGGCAGGCCGAGGCGATCGGTCAGCGGCAGCAGCAGGGCGATGAAGGCGATGGTCTCCTCGCCCATGCCGAAGATCGCGCCGCCCAGCGAGAAGGCGATGAACAGCACGCTGAGCAGCAGCCAGTCGCGACTGCCGGTGATGGCGACCAGACGGAGCAGGCCGCGGTCGATCGCGCCCGAGGCCTGCACCACGGCGAAGCTGCCGCCGATGATGAAGACCAGGGCGATGACGCCGATCGCAGCGCCCGTGCGGCTGCCCGAGGCGAAGCCTTCGAACAGGAAATTGAGGAAGCCCGGCCCCTGCCCTTCCGAGAACAGGCTCAGGCCATGCTCGGGCTGGACCAGGCTGAAGCTGTCCAGCGACAGCGGCTGCCCCGGCGCGAATTGCCCGGCCGGCACCAGCAGGCTCACCGCGCTGAAGCCGAGCGCCACCAGGAACAGCAGCAGCAGGGTGTTGAGGCCCTTGGGTTCGGGGCTCGCGTTCAAGCGGTTCTCCAGACAGGCGAGGAAACAGAAAGCGGTGGACAGGAACACAGGCCGCAAGGACACCGCAAGACCGAAGTGACGCGCAGAACTCGTCCGGGATCGCGCCCGGCCAACTCACGCAACATCGCGGGCACCTAGGGTGGGCCCTGGCCCACCGCAAGCCATGCTCCCGCCACGCTCGGGGATCCCGCGAAACGCACTCCGCGCGCGAGCACCCGCGCTACAGACCACAGACCGGGGCAGGCCAAAGGCCACGGTGGGCCAGGGCCCACCCTATAGCTGGACGGGGCTCATCGCCAAAGCAGTCGCGGGAGCCGGGCGTGGGGGGCGCCGGCTCCCGACGAACGACGGCCTGCGTTGCCGAAGCGCAGACCATCGGGCCGAAGACGCGGGGAGGGAATCTTCGGCACCTGCGCCGCGGTACTCAGAACCGGTAGACGTAGTCCAGCGTCCAGAACCGGCCGAGGGTGTTGTGGTTGTAGAGGTCCACATTGGTGGCCGAACCCAGCGCGATCGGCGGGTCGCGGTCGGCCAGGTTGCGGATGTTCAGGCTCATCGACTGGTGCTCGCCGAAGTCGCGGCCCACGGTGAGGTTGAGCGTGGTCCACGAACCGACGCGACGCTCCGCCGGCACCTCGGCGCGCTGGTCGTCGTCGAAGTACCCATCGACGTAGTTGGCGAAGAAGCGGGCGAAGCTGTCGCCGCGCACCCAGCGCAGGCCGGCGTTGGCGGTCCACTCCGGATAGCGGAACTCGCCAACGCGCTCGATCAGGCGCTGGCCACCGCTGCAGGGGCCGGCACCGCGTCGACTGTCGCTGCCGCCGCAGGATTCGCTGCGCTCGAAGCTGTTCACCCAGGTCGCATCCACCAGCAGGGTGAGTCGACCCCAGGCCTGTTCCTCGAAGCGGTGCTCGAAGCGCAGGTCGATACCGTCGGTGCGCTGGCGGCCGATGTTGATCAGCTGCAGATTGACCTGGTCGACGTTGCCGCCGATGCGGCCGTTGCGGATGCCGATGCCGAGCTGGCCGGGCGGCAGATCGGCCGTGCGGAAGACGAGACTGGGGTCGTTGAGCGCGCGCCGGAACAGCTCCAGGTCATCGATGTCGACGAGGTCGCGCTGGTCGAAGTTCCAGTAGTCGAGGCTCAGCGTGGTGGCATCGCCCAGGCTGAACACGCTGCCTAGATACCAGGCTTCCGAAGTCTCGGCCTTCAGATCCGGATTGCCGTAGACCTCGGACAGATAGCCGTCGTCACCGCTGAAGCCGCCGCAGAAGCTGTCGAAGAACTCACTGCCCGGCGAACACGGCACCGCACCCGAGCTGAGCGTGGTGCCGGCACCGACCTGGGCCAGCGAGGGCGCGCGGAAGGAAGTGTTCCAGCCGGCGCGCAGCACCACGTCGTCGTGGGGCTGCCAGCGCAGGCCCAGGGCCGGGTTGAAGTCGCCGCCGAAGTCGCTGTAGTGGTCGTAGCGCGCCGCCAGGCGCAGGTCGAAGTTCGCGTGGAAGGGCAGGAAAGCCTCGGCATACAGCGCCTGCTGGCGGCGGTCGGCCTTGACTGCGGTCGAGCCGAAGCCGTAGACCGGCACTTCGCCGGTGACAGGGTCCAGCGTCGCCAGCGGCGAAGGCGCATCGACGATGTCCTCGCGCCGCGCCTCGACACCCAGCGCCCAGCCGATGTCGCCGCCGGCCAGCTGGCCCCACAGGCGCGACAGACGCGCATCGAAGCTGAGCAGCTCGGACTCGCCCTCGCGCGGCACCTGCTCGCGCAGCAGGTCCAGCACCTGGGAGTTGTTGTTCAGCTGCCCACCAAAGGGGTTGTAGTACAGCCCGCCGCTGCCCGGCGCGCAGGTGGTGTCGCCGTTCGCGCAGAGCTCGCCCAGCAGGCCGGCGCGGAAGCGCTCGACGTTGTAGATGCCGGCCACCGCCTCCTGGGTCGAGCGGCTGCGCGAATAGCTGGCCGTGGTCTCCCAGTCCCAGTCGCCGGCGCTGCCGCGCAGGCCGTTCAGCCAGCGCAGGTTGCGGGTCTCGACCTCGATCTCGCGCGCATCCGGGAAGCGACCCCAGCCGAACACGGTGAAATCCGGGTCAGCGCCGGCTGCAAGCAGGCGCGCGCGCAGTTCGGCGGGCATGCCCGGGTGGTTGAAATCGATCTCTTCCTCGCTCCAGGGCGCCGGCGCGCTCACTGCGCGCGAGCGGTTCTGCTGCAGGGCCAACTCGGTGAAATACTCGGTGGCGTCCGACAGCTGCAACTGCCAGGTGGCGTACAGGCCGTAGCGCTCGGTTTCCGGATCGGTCGGCGTGAACGCGTTGCGGTTGAGCGTGCAGTAGGCGCCGAAGCGGCTGTTGGGAAAGCCAGGGCGACCGTCGAAGCGCTGGTCGTCGGGACAGCCGGCTTCGACCAGATCGAGGTCCATCTCGGCGAGGTCGTTGATGCTCGGGTAGATACCCTGCTGCGAAGGCCGCGGCTCCACCGCGCTGATTGCGCGATCGCGGTCGTAGAGCGCGTTGCGCTGGAAGGCGTCGAACACCAGCATGCCGCGCGAGCGCTCGCCGACGTAGCCCGACACCAGGTTGAAGTTGGCCCGACTCTCGTCGGTGTCGGCCTCGGAATCGCCGTAGCTCGCCGACAGGCGCAGGCCGTCGAAATCGTCGCGCAGGATGAAGTTCACCACGCCAGCCACGGCGTCGGCACCGTAGATCGCCGAGGCGCCGGTGGTCAGCACTTCGACGCGTTCGATCGCCGCCAGCGGAATGGCATTGATGTCGACGAAGTTCTCCGAGCCCGAGGCGAAGGACGAGGCCGCGATGCGGCGGCCGTTGACCAGGGTGAGGGTCGACGCGGTGCCCAGTCCGCGCAGCGAGACCGCGGCCGAGCCGGCCGGCGCATCGGCCTGCAGGGCGCCGGAATTGGCGGTGCTGAAGCTGCCGGTACCGCCGCGCGCGGCAGCGATCTGGGTGACGAGGTCACCGACCGTGATCGCGCCGAACTGGCGGATGTCCTCGGCGTCGATGACGGTGATCGGCTGCGCTTCCTGCAGGTCGATGCCGCGGATGTTGCTGCCGGTGACCAGGATCTGGTCGAGCGTCTCGGTCTCGTCTTCGACAGTCGGCGGCGCCGGCTGCTGGGCAACGGCAGTCGACACGAAGGACAGGCTGCACAGGGCCGCGACGATGGCGGCCGACAGGGCTCGGGTCTTGCGCATGCTGGATTTCCCCACGGATGCCCGACGGCGCCACAGGCGCGACGAGGGCAAGGATTCGGTCGCCCGGCGCATGCCCAAGGCGGGCCTTCGAGGGCCCGGGACATCACCGGTCAGGAGCTACCGCAGGGAAACGCCTACTCGTCCCACCACTCGCTCAAGTAGTAGGTGCGCGCGATGTGCCGGATGTGGTTCCGCGGCTTGAACATGGGCGCAGGCAGGAAGGACGACGCGGCGAAGCATTACGCCGCTGTTCGCGCGGCGTCAAGTCGACCGCCAGCGCCCGCGGCGACCGACACCGCGGCGCCGCTTGCGTGATCGCCCCGCTGCTGACTACCGTGGAATGCATGAACCTTCGCTCGCGCATCGCCCTCGCCCTCCTGCCGCTCTGCGTAATGGCGAGCGGGTCAAGCCGCGCCGCGGATGGCGCCGTCGGTTCCACGCCTGAACACTCCGAACGGACACTCATCCTCGCCGGCGGCGCCCTGCCGGTGTGCTCGGATCTCGCTCCGCGCGCCTGTATCTCGGCGCCTGAACCAAGACACGACTCGCGGACGGCTCCGCTGTACCGGACCGATCCGGAAGCCTTTTCCGAACAGCACTTCGCGACTTCGCTTGCCGCGGTCCGCGATCAACTTCCGCAGCCGCTCGCGCAGATGCTGAACCACGCCGCCGAACAGGCCGGAGGCCTACCGGTCAAGGCCGACGCACTTGAGGAGATACTGTTCACCTACTGCGCGGATGCAGGAACCGGCAAGGCCTGCCCGCACGCACAGCGCAGCCCCTGGCTGCGACTCACCGATGCCGAGCGCGCCGGCCTGCTGTCGACGCTCGAGCTGCCGCAGATCGACGCTGCCGGCGAGCGCAGGCGTGAACGCGCGTACCCGGCGCAGTCGCGCGAAGCGCACGGCAGCGCCGTGCTCGCCAGCGTGGTCGAGGCGGCTTCCGCGCGCAGTGCGGGCGATGCGCCGCGCATCCTGATCGTCACCGCCTCGGCGCTGGACCCGATGGAAGCCGTCGACTTCTATCGCTCCGCCTTTACCGAACTCGGCGCTCGCGCCGAATGGCTGCCGCTGGATGCCGCTGTCGCGCGCGCGATCGAGACGGGCGACTGCGATCTGATCGAGCATCGCCGCGCGGTGCTCGGCCTGCACCGGCGCGAGCAGGTCTATCCTGATCTGCACGCCGAGCAGCAGCAGGCCTGCGCGCAGCCGGACGCGCTCAGCGCGCGAATCGCATCCGCCCAGGCGCTGTTCTTCGCCGGTGGCGACCAGTGGCGGCTGCGCCAGGCCTTTGTCCGCGCCGACGGCGGCGCCCTGCCCTGGCTCGATGCCCTGCGCGCTGCGCACGCGCGCGGCGACCTGGTGGTCGGCGGCACCAGCGCGGGCGCAGCCGTGCAGTCGGCGGCCGCCATGCTCACCAACGGCAGCCCGGCCTCGGCCCTGCGCGAGCCGGGTCGGCCTGCGGCTCCGCCTGAACCCGGCTGCGCGCGGGCGGGGCTGTGCAGCGACGAAGACGAGCAGCGGCTGAGCTTCTGGGCCGAGGGCGGCCTCGGGCTCGCCGCGGACGCGATCGTCGACACCCACTTCTCCGAACGCGCACGCGAGCCGCGACTGCTGCGCCTGCTCGCGCAAACCGGCGCACGCATCGGCTATGGCGCGGACGAGGCCAGCGCATTGCGCATCGACAGCCGGGGCGAGAGGCGCAGCGTGCAGGCCATCGGTCGCGAGGGCGGCTGGGTATTCCTGCGTGATGCCGACGCGGCCGACAGCGTGCTGGAGGCGCAGGTGTTCCATCTCGGCCCCGGCGCACGACTGCGCATCGATGCCGGTTCGGTAGCGCTGTCGGACCCTGCCGGCGCGCCCTGCCAGGGTGCTGACGCCGATTCCGCTGGAGCACCAGGCAGCGCTGATGCAGACCCGAAGCGCGCGGCTCGCCACCTCAGAGATTTAGTCGCCCGCGACGCCAGCTCGGAGGCCGCCGCCAAAGCGCAGAGCGCACTGGACCAGGGCGCCAGCCGAGCCGCCGCGCGCGCGCTGGCCCGCTGCGGAATCGATGCGGTCGAACTGCCCGGCCCCGCGGGGCAGCTGGTGATCGAGCGCACACCGCAGACGCGCATCAGCGCGGGTTCTGCAGGACTCGGCATCGGTCCACTGCGCATGCGCTGGCTGCCTGACTGAGCGCGGCCCTACAGGACCACAGACGTCGTTCGGCGCTGCGCATCCTCGGGACTCGCTGGCGGATGCGTAGCGATCGTCCGTCTGGGCACTGCCCGCAAATCGCCAGAACCCGTCGCTGCGAACACCGCCGCGGGGCGTCCACTGTGCCTGCCGCGCGCCCGCTGCCGCGGTGATCCCCGCAGAGGACTGCCTCATGTTCAAGCGAGAAACCCGAAAGCCCCGTCTGCCCCTGTTGGTGCCGCGCGGAACTCCGGTGCCGCGGGCTCCACTGAATTCCGCAGCCACTCCGCGAACCGCCCTGCCCGCTGCAGCCTTGCATGCGCGCGCGCCTCGGGAGCAGGGACCATGGACCTGACCTTGCCTTCGCACCTGCGCGAACCCGGGCATCCGGTGCCGCGCGATGACCCGCCCCACGACAGTCGTCCCATCCCCGCCGCAGCAGCACCGGCAAGGCTGCCTCCGGACGCTGCGGCCCTGCCGCGCAGCACCGTGTGCCAGCGCCGCCCGGTCTGCGGGCTGATCGACTGGCGCCGCACAGAGCCGATGCCGGCTGCGACGCGCCACATCGCGCGGCCATCGAGCGCCGCACCGACCGCTGCCACCGACGTCCGCTAGACCGCCCCAAGCGCTGGCCCCACGCCCCATAGGGTGGGCCCTGGCCCACCACGGGCACGACGCTCGCCGCAGCTACGTCCGCCGACCGCGGCCCTGCGATCCGCTTCGTCACCCGTTCCCCGCAGAAGGCGCCCGGCAGGCGTCCGCGCAAGCGGCTACGAGCTAAGGCGCATCGAGCCCGAACCCTGTGGCCCCCTGCCGGACTTCGCGCAGCAGCGGCGCCTCGGACACCAGCGCGGTCTGCAGCACCTGCAGGGCCCGCTCATGCTCGGCGCGCGCATCCGGCCCCTGCGCCAGCGCTTGCGCACGCCGCACCACCAGCTCGGCCCAGCGCGGATGGTCCGGTGGCAAGGCCTCGCGGGCCAGTGCGATCGCGGCATCGAGCGCCACGCGGGCGCCCTCCGGATCGCCGAAGGCCAGCGCCAGCTCGGCCTCGGACTCCAGCAACCGCACCCGCAGCAGCGGATCGCGCGGCGCCAAGGCCTCGAACTGGGCCTTGGCCGAGTCGAACTGCTGCGTGGCCGCCGCGCGGCTGCCGCTGCGCGCTTCGAGTCGCGCCAGCAGCAGGCGATTGCCCATCAGCTCGACATGCGGCTCGGCCAGCGCGCGCCCACGCAGATCCAGCGCGCGCTCGAGTTCGACGCGCGCGGCATCGAGATCACCGCGCAGCATCAGCAGGCGCCCCAGGTTGTTGTGGGCGCGCGCGGTGGCCAGATGCCCGGGGCCGAGTGCGGCGCTGCGGATGCGCAGCGAATCGCGCAGCAGCGGCTCGGCGCCGGCGAGATCGCCGCGATCCTCCAGCAGGCTGGCGAGGTTGTTGATGACGATCGCCGTGTCCGGCGAATCCGCGCCGCGACGCAGCAGGTTGATGCGCAGGGCCTCGCGATAGGCCGCCTCGGCCTCGGCGTAGCGACCGAGATCATGCAGGCCGGTCGCGAGCTCGTTGGTGACGCTGGCCACGCGCACGCTGTCGGCGCCGTGCGCGCGCACGCGCAGCGCGCGCTGGTGCTCGAAGCTCTCGACCGCACGCGCCAGCTCGCCGCGATCGCGGTACACGTTGGCCAGCACTTCGAGGCTGGTCAGCACCCTCGGATGGCCCTCCGGCACCAGCGCCCGCTTGGCCGCCAGCGAGCGCTGCAGCCAATCTTCCGCCTCGTCGAAGCGGCCGAGGCGACGCGCCGCGAGCCCCAGGTTGTGCAGGGTGGCGGCGGTTTCGATGCTCTGCTCACCGAAGGCGGCGAGGCGGATCTCCAGCGCGCGCTGCAGCAGCGGCAGGGCTTCGGCGCTGCGGCGTTCGGCGTCCAGCAGCAGGCCCTGCATGTTCAGCGCGTTCGCCAGCGCCGGATGCTCCGGCGGCAGGCCCGCCAAGGCCAGCGCGCTGGCGGACTCGGCGATCGCCAGCGCCTCCGGGCGCCGGCTGAGCGAGTTCAGCGCATGCGCCAGCGAGTCCATCAGCAGCAGGCGCTCGCCAAGCTCCAGATCGCGCTGCGCCAGGCTCTCGGCCATGCGCAGCAGGGCCAGCGCTTCGGTGGGCAGGCCGATGCGCTCGTAGATCTGCCCGAGGGTGACGCCAAGACGCAGCTTCAGCCGCGGCTGGCGGTCCAGGCTCTGCTCCAGTTCGGTGCGCGCGGCGTCGATCAGCTCGCGCGCGGTGGTGTCTGCGCGTTCGCCGGCCTCGGGGTCGGCGTGTTCGAACACCGCCAGCAGGAAGTCGACGGTCTCGCGATTGCTTTCGGCCTCCAGCCGCGCGGCGCGCTCCGCCGCCTGCGCGCGCTGCAGCTGCTGCTGCAGGCTGAAGGTGAAGCCCAGCGCCATCGCCAGCAGCACGCCGCCCACGGCGAACGCCGGCCAGCGCCGCTGCAGCAGACGGCGCAAGCGATAGCCGCGCCGATGCGCCAGCGGCGACACCGGCCGGCGCTCGAAGTAGCGCTCGATGTCCTCGGCCAGGGCTTCGGCGCTGGCGTGCCGCTGTTCCGGCTCGGCCGCGCAGGCGCGCATCACGATCGCATCGAGGTCGCCGCGCAGGCGCCCCGCCCAGGGCAGGCCGCTGCGGCGGGCGCGCCCGCTGGGCGGATGGGTCGGCGGCGTCGCCGTCGAAGGATCACCCTGCGGGTCCTCGGCGCTGGGCGCGACCAGCTCGGACAGGATCAGGCCGAGGCTGTAGATATCGCTGGCGGCAGACAGTGCTTCGCCGCGCTTCTGCTCGGGGCTGGCGTAGCGCGGCGTCATGTAGCCCTGGCCCTGCAGGTCATGGCTGTCGGCCAGACGGGCGATGCCGAAGTCGAGCAGCACCGGCGAGCCGTCGGCACGCACCAGGATGTTCGAAGGCTTGAGATCGCAGTGCAGGATGAGACGCCGATGGGCGTGGCCCACGGCCCGACAGACCTGCTGGAACAGCCGCAGCCGCGCCGGCAGGTCCAGCGCCTGCGCGCGGCACCAGCGGTCGATGCGCTCGCCCTCGATGTACTCCATCACCAGATGCGGCTGGCCGTTCGGGCTGGTGCCGCCGTCCAGCAGACGGGCGATGTGCGGATGCGCGAGGTCCGCGAGGATCTGCCGCTCGCGTTCGAGCATGCGGTTCTCGCCCGGCTGGCCCAGCGCACGCAGGCGCTTGATCGCGACCTTGAGCTGGTACTGGCCGTCGGCGCGCTCAGCCAGGTAGACCCGACCCATACCGCCTTCAGCCAGCGTCGAGAGGATGCGCCAAGGCCCCAGCCGCGTGCCCGGCGCCAGCTCGGGGTCGAGGTTCGCGAGCAGGGCCGCCACCGGCTGCGGCAGGCCAATGCCGCGGGTCTGCGCATCGCAGAGCGCAAGCACTTCCTCGGCCACCGCCGCGCTGGCGCCGGCCGCGCGCAGGGCTTGGCGCCACTGCTCCGGCGGCAGCTCGCAGACTGCGTCGAACAGGCGCCGCACCTCGGCCCAGTCGAGCGCGCTCATGGCGGCGTCCGCGCGAACTGCAGCACGGCCTCGGCGACCGCCTCGGGCAGCTCCATCATCGGCATGTGCGCGCAGTCCTGCAGCTCGACCCGGCGCGCGCCGGCGATGCGCGCCGCGTACTGTTCAGCGGCGCTTGCATCGACCACGGGATCGATCGCACAGCCGAGCACCAGGGTCGGCAGGCGGATGGCCGCGGCGGACTCGCCGGGCAGGAAGGCGTCCTCGCCGCGCAGCGCGCCCAGCGCTTCGATCTCGAAGCCGCGGTCGGCGCGGCGCCGCTCCACCAGGGCCGTCTTCAGCGGCCAGGGCAGCAGCGGTGGCTCGCGGAACACGAGGCCCAGGTAGGCGTCGAGCTCGGCCACGCTGTCGACGCCGAACGGATGCTCGCCGCGGAGCACGGCGAGGCCGAAGGCGTTGTCGCGATAGCGCACGCCGGCGGCACTCATCAGCACCAGCGAACGCAGGCGCTGCGGATGGCGCGCCGCGGTCAGCGCGGCGATGCCGCCGCCCATCGAATGGCCGACCAGTCGCACCTGCTGCAGCTCCAACTGCGCGATCAGGGCCGCGACGCGCTCGGCCTGCGCAGCGTAGCCGTAGTCGGCCTGCGCGCGGCGCTCGGACTCGCCCCAGCCCGGCAGGTCGGGCATCAGCACCGGCACATCGTCGGGCAGCGCGCGCAGCAGCGGCAGCCAGTTCTCCTTGCTGCCGGTGAAGCCGTGCAGCAGCAGCCAGACCGGCTGCGCGGGATCGACCACGCCGCGCTGCAGCAGCACCCAGCGCTCGCCGCCGACCTGCAGCTCGATGCGCGCAGCACCGCTGCGCCAGGCCTCCAGGCGCAGGGCCTGGCGCAGCAGCCAGTCCGGCGCGAGCAGGCCCAGCGCGAGATAGACCAGCAGGGGCAGCGCCAGCAGCGCCAGCCACGGCGCCCAGCGGCGGCGTCGACGGCTGAAGCGGCGGCGCCGGCTCATCGGCTTACTTCAGTGCGGCTTCGACCGAAGCCGAGGTGATCGGGTGGTAGCCCGGGCGCGCTTCGGCGAACACCGCGCGGGCGAACTCCAGGCCCTCGGGCGTCGCCGCCAGGGCGGTGTACAGCGGCATGATCAGCTTGCGGCGGCCGATGCGCTTCAGGAACTCGGCCATCGCCGGACGCGCCTCGAAGTAGCCGCTGCGCTCGGCCAGCGGATACCAGCGCATCGCGAACTCGCCGTTGGCGGTGCCGGTGAAGCGGAAGGCCTCGTCGAGCGCGATCAACTGGGCGCTTTCCAGCACTTCCGGCATGCCCTCCAGGAAATGCAGCCACTCCTGCGTGCTCCAGTCGCTGCTGCCAAGCTCGGCGGCGGCCTTCTCGCCGTCCAGAAAACTCTTGCGCGCGGCGTCGACGGCGGTGAAGCGGGGCGAGCTGGCCGGCACCGCGAACTCGGGCACGCCGGGCTCGAACAGCCAGGCCTGCAGCTCGGTCTCGCTGACCACGTCGGGCTGCGCGGCCATCAGGGTTTCGCGCAGATGACCCAGGAACGTGCCGCTGTCGATGCTCTGGAACGCGTAGCGATCGAAGTAGCCGCGCAGGAAGGCATCGAAGGCCTCGCGGCCGTAGCGCTGCTCGAGGAAGCTCAGGAACCAGGCACCCTTGATATAGGCCACCGGCGACAGCGCGTCATCGGGATCGCGGCCTTCCAGTGGCGGCAGCACCAGCACCTGGTCCTTGGCGTCGAGCTCGGCCAGCGCGCGGCGCAGGCTGGTCTGCTCGATCACGATTTCCATCTGCGCGCGCTCGACGCCGTACAGGGCCTCGATGATCCGCGTCTCGACGTAGCTGGTGAATCCCTCGTTGAGCCAGATGTCCTTCCAGCTCGCATTGGTGACGAGGTTGCCCGACCACGAATGCGCCAGCTCGTGCGCGATCAGGCTCACCAGCGACTTGTCACCCACCATCACGGTCGGCGTGATGAAGGACAGGCGCGGGTTCTCCATGCCGCCGAAGGGGAAGCTCGGCGGCAGGATCAAGAGGTCGTAGCGCTCCCAGCGGTAGGGGCCGTACAGCGACTCGGTGACTTCGATCATGCGCTCGGTGTCGGCGAACTCCTCGACCGCGGCGTCCAGCGTCTGCGGCTCCGCCCAGACGCCGGCGCGCGCCGAGATCGGCTTGAAGGCCAGGTCGCCCACCGCGATCGCCATCAGATAGGAGGGAATCGGCTGCGACATGCGGAACACGTAGCGGCCGTTGCGCACCGGGCTGACCGGGTTGTCGGCGCTCATCAGCGCGACCAGGTTGGGCGGCGTATGCACGACCGCGCTGTAGGTGTAGCGCACGCTCGGCGTGTCCTGCAGCGGCACCCAGCTGCGCGCGTGGATGGCCTGCGACTGGCTGAACAGGAAGGGCTGCTTGCCGCCGGCGGTCATCGAGGGCTCCAACCACTGCAGGCCCGAGGCCGACTGCGAAGTGCGGTAGCGCACGCGCACCACCTCGTACTGCCGGCGCATCTCGATGCGCAGGGCCGAGCCGAACACCGGATCGGGTGCGTCGAGCTTGAAGTCCAGCCGCCGCCACAGGCCATCGGCACGTCGCCCCAGCACCTTGTCGATGCTCAGGTCGCGGGTATCGAGCACCAGCTCGCGGGCCTTGTCGTCCTGCCAGTCCAGCGCATAGTCGGCCGCGCCGCGCAGGCTGCGGGTATCGAAATCGACGTGCAGGTTCAGCGCCAGATCACGGATGCGGACCTTGTCCGGCTCGGCATAGCTGTGCTCGTCGCGGGCGCGATCGGCGAGCGCCGGATCGATCTCGACAGCCGGCTCGGCGGGGGCTGCCTGCACGGTGGCGACGACGCCTAGGGCGAGCAGCCCGATCAGGCCGAGAACAAGGGAACGCGAGGCGGAGCGCAGGGCCATGGGCGGAACTCGCAGGGCAAAGTGAAAACCGCACGAGTCTAGCAGCCGACCGCATTTCACACCCGCCGTCGGTGAGGGGTGCCGGGCGGAGTCACGGTGAGGGTTCAAGCCTGCGGCGAGGTTCCGGTGCATGCGCTGCGCTTATGCACCCTACGCGCTCGGCGCCCTTCGGCGTCGCTGAAGGCAAAGCGTCACTCGCGGTCGTAGGGCGGATAAGCGCAGCGCATCCGCCAGCGAGAGCGAAAGACGCATTGCGGGGATCGAAGCGAAAGCGTGGGGCCGGCTCAGGGCCGGGGCGAGGCTCGGAGCCATACCATCGCGAGACCGATGCGGAGCCAGCGGTGGGCCAGGGCCCACCCTATGCAGGGTCGAGCTCTTGCGAATCCCGAATCCCCAATCCCGGCTCTTCAGAGCTTATGCCCCGAGTGGATCGCACAGATCCCGCCGGTGAGGTTGCGGTAGTCGCAGCGCTCCAGGCCGGCGGCCTCCATCATCGCCTTCAGCTCCTGCTGCGGCGGATGCTGGCGGATCGACTCGGCGAGGTACTGGTAGCTGTCGGCGTCACCGGCGAACAGCTTGCCCAGCCGCGGCAGCACCTGGAAGGAGTGGATGTCGTACAGCGGCTTCAGCCACTGCGGCTGCACTTCCGAGAACTCCAGCACCAGCGCGCGGCCGCCGACCTTCAGCACGCGCTGCATTTCGTTCAGCGCCTTCTGCTTGTCGGTGACGTTGCGCAGGCCAAAGGCAATCGTGACCAGATCGAAGCTGGCGTCGGGAAACGGCAGCGCCTCGGCATTGAGCTGGGCGTAGCGCAGGCCGCGCACCAGGCCGCGATCGGTCAGGCGGTCACGGCCCACGCGCAGCATGTCGCCGTTGATGTCGCCGATGATGACCTCGCCACTCTCGCCCACCCGCTCCAGCAGCAGGCGCGCGATGTCGCCGGTGCCGCCGGCCAGGTCGAGCACGCGATCGCCGCGGCGCACGCCGCTGGTGGCGACGAAGTAGCGCTTCCAGATCCGGTGGATGCCGAAGCTCATGAGGTCGTTCATGAGGTCGTACTTCGCGGCCACCGAGCTGAAGACCTGGCCGACCAGGCGCTTCTTGTCGGCGGTCGGCACTTCGCGGAAACCGAAGTGGGTGGTGTCGCCGGGCGCGCTCTGCGCGCGGCCGCTGTCCTGGGCGTCACGGGTCGTGTTCATGGGGCCGGATTATCGCAGCATCGGGTGGGTGGGGTGGCGATGTCTGGCGGGCTTTGGCGGCGTTCGCCGGGAACGGGGTGAGGCGGGTGCGGAGCTCATGGTGGGCCAGGGCCCACCCTATGAGTCGCAGCGCTTGCGCCTGTCCGCAGGTCGCGCCCATCCCCCTACACTGCGCGCCTCGCTCCTGCGCCCTGCCCCATGACCGCCTTCGTCGTCTCCGTCTTCGTCCTCGTCTACCTCGGCATGGCGCTGGGTCGCCTGCCCGGGCTGGCGCTGGATCGCAGCGGCATCGCGCTGTGCGGCGCGGCCCTGCTGCTGGCCGCGGGCGCCCTGCCCTACGGCGAGTGGGCGCAGGCACTGGACCTGCCGACCCTGGTGCTGCTGTTCGCGCTGATGCTGATCGGTGGCCACTTCGCCGAGGCCGGCGCCTTCGATGCAGTGGCGCGCGCGCTTTCGCGCAGCCCGCTGTCGCCGCTGGCCCTGCTCGCCCTGGTGGTCGCCACCGGCGGCCTGCTGTCGGCGCTGCTGGTCAACGACATCGTGGTGTTCGCCTTGACACCGCTGCTGGTGCACGGCCTCGCCGCGCGCGCTCTCGACCCGCGGCCCTACCTGCTGGGGCTGGCCCTGGCCAGCAATGCCGGCTCGGCAGCCACGCTAGTCGGCAATCCGCAGAACCTGCTGATCGGCGAGTTAGGCCAGCTCGACTTTCTCGCCTATCTCGCCGTCGCCGCCCTGCCCTCGGCGCTGGCCCTGCTCTGCGTGTTCGCGGTCGTCGCCTGGACCTGGCGCGGGCGTCTGGCGGTGGAATGGCGCGCCGAACCCCTCGCCGAACTGCCGCTGCAGCGCTGGCTGCTGCTGAAGAGTCTGCTCGCCGTGCTGGCAGTGGTGGTGGCGATGCTGCTGCTCGATCGACACCGCGAGATCGCCGCGCTGGCGATTGCCGCCGTCCTGCTGGCGGGCCGCGGGATCGGCACCGCCGCCCTGCTGAAGCGCGTCGACTGGAGCCTGCTGGTGCTGATCGCCAGCCTGTTCGTGGTCACCGCCGCCTTCGCCCAGCTGCCCATGGCCAGCACCTCAGTGGCGGCGCTGGATGCCGCCGGCCTCAGCTTCGAGCGGCTCGGCCTGCTGGTGCCGGCGGCGCTGATCGGCAGCAACACCATCGGCAACGTGCCCCTGGTGATGCTGCTGGTGGAAACCCTGGGCGGGCTGTCGCAGCCGGCGCTGACCGCGCTGGCGATTTTCTCGACGCTCGCCGGCAACCTGCTGCTGCTCGGCAGCCTGGCCAACATCATCACCGCCGAGCGCGCGGCCCAGGCCGGCGTGCGGCTCGGCTTCGCCGACTTCGCCCGGGTCGGCATCCCCGTCACCCTGATCTCGACCGCGCTGGCCCTTGCCTGGCTGCTGCTGCGCGGCTGGAGCCTCTGATGTCCGCACCTTCCGTCGCCTGGTCCTGCCTGCCCTTCGAGGCGCTCGACGTGCATCGCCTGTATGCGCTGATGCGCCTGCGCGTCGATGTGTTCATCGTCGAGCAGACCTGTCCCTACCCCGATCTCGACGGCCGCGACGCGCAGGCCGGCGTCTGGCATCTGCTGGGCGAGCGCGCAGGCCAACTGCAGGCCTACGCGCGCCTGCTGCCGCCTGGGCTCGGCTTCGACACGCCGGCAATCGGCCGGGTCATCGTGAGCGCTTCAGCGCGCGGTTCGGGTCTTGCGCATGCCCTGATGAAGGAAGCTATTTCCCATTGCGAAGCGCGCTGGCCCGGCCAGCCGATCACCCTGGGCGCACAGGCGCACCTGCAGGGCTTCTACGCCGCGCACGGCTTCGAGGTGTGCTCGGAGGGCTATCTCGAAGATGGCATCCCGCATGTGGATATGCGGCGGGCGGGGTCACTTTGAGACTGTATTCGAGGTCGCAGGCCTGAGGTGCGGCGCTGCGACTGGGGCGGGGTTCTGGTACATGCGCTGCGCTTATGTACCCTACTCGCACAGCCGTCTTCGGCATCGCTCAATGCAAGGCGTCGCTCGAGTCGTAGGGCGGACAAGCGCAGCGCATCCGCCAGCGAGTGCGAGGGAGGCCATGCCTCGAACGAAGCGATAGCTGGGACAAATTTCCGGGCTCAGGTGCGGCGCTGCGACTGGGGCGGGGTTCTGGTACATGCGCTGCGCTTATGTACCCTAC